>WNFQ01002094.1_pt1 | contig 14363 bp, 12 predicted proteins | sample 5400171 | NCBI WGS metagenome assembly WNFQ01 (sample SAMN13153356, study PRJNA577476) | soil metagenome | isolation source: 20 cm soil under Madrone tree | place: USA:California | collected 2016-06-14
ACCTCGCCGCTTCGCCACAGGCAACAAGAGATAGCACGACAGGAAGCTGAACTGCATGAAAAGCTCGACAAACTCGAGCGCATGGTTATCACGGGACGGCCGAGCGCGAAGAAAAAATCGCCAACTCTGGGAGGGGAACAAGGCGCAAGAAGTAGTAACAGCGACAAGCGGTTTCAGGTTTCGATTGCCTTCGAACCCGGGGAGACTCTCGATACAACTCGAAGACCTCGTTCGCTGCGCAAAGAGCGCCGGGAAGGCCGGATCATTTTCCTCTTTCTTTTGATTGCGCTCGCGGTCGCTGTCATCTGGCTCATCAGCCATCTGCATTCTTGAGCGACAATCATGGCCAGAAGTTCCGATCTCGATGTCGCCTACATTGCCAGGCTGGCGCGGATAAATCTGACTGAAGCTGAGGCGAAAGTTTTTCAGAAGCAGTTGGATGACGTGCTCAATTACGTCGAAAAACTTCGTCAAGCCGACGTGAGCCATGTGGAAGCGGCTGCGCAGACGCTTCCAATTTTCAATGTGTTTCGCGCGGACGCGCCGGGTGACTGTTTCACAGCGGAGCAAGCACTGAGCAATGCTCCGCGACAGGCGAACGGCCTTTTTGTCGTCCCAAAAGTTATCGAATGACGGAGAAAGATCTGCCGGCGCTGACCATCGCCGACCTGCAGTCGGTGTTGCGTCGCGGCGACGTTTCCCCGCGCGAAGTCATCGATGCTTTGCGGGCTCGCATTGACGCGATTGATCCAGAAATCGGCGCTTATCTGTCGCTCGACATGGAGGCAGCTGCCCAACAGGCCGAAAAGTCGAATGTCGATCTTCCACTGGGCGGCGTGCCGCTCGCAATCAAAGACATCATCAACGTCATGGGGCAGCCATGCACGTGTGGGTCGAAGATTTTGAGCGGTTACCGGGCCATCTACGACGCCACCGTCATTCAGAAATTGCGCGCAGCAGGTGCCATTCCATTTGGCAAAACCAACCTGGACGAGTTCGCCATGGGCTCATCTACGGAAAATTCTGCGGTGAAATTGACGCGCAATCCGTGGGACTTGTCGCGTGTCCCAGGTGGATCCAGTGGCGGTTCGGCGGCAGCAGTGGCAGCGGACACTGCGTTTGGTGCACTCGGGTCCGATACTGGCGGCTCGATTCGACAACCGGCTGCGCTCTCCGGGGTTGTTGGACTGAAACCAACTTATGGCCGCGTTTCACGTTTCGGCCTGGTCGCGTTTGCTTCATCACTCGACCAAATTGGGCCGCTGACGAAAACTGTTCGCGACGCCGCCATGATCATGAACGCCATTGCAGGTCATGATCCACAAGACTCCACTGCTCTCAACGAGCCGGTGCCTGATTATGCCGCGAGGCTCGGACGAGATTTGCGTGGAGTCCGATTGGGTTTGCCGAAGGAATATCTGATCGAAGGAATTGATTCACAGGTAAAAACTGCAATCGATACCGCGGTCAAACAGATGAGTTCCTTGGGCGCGGAGATTATTGAGGTCTCGTTGCCGACTACCGAATACGCGATCGCGGTCTATTACATCGTGGCCACGGCGGAAGCTTCGGCCAACCTCGCGCGGTTCGACGGCGTGCGCTACGGATACCGAGCAGAGAATCCCAAGGATATGCTCGATCTTTATGGCCGCACTCGTGAGGAGGGTTTTGGGCCGGAAGTAAAACGGCGCATCATTCTCGGCACTTACGTTTTAAGCTCGGGTTATTACGACGCCTATTATTTGCAGGCGCAAAAAGTACGCGAGCTGATTCGCCGGGATTTCGCCAGCGCTTTCGAGAAAGTCGATGCGTTAGTTTCGCCGACATCGCCAGTGCCGGCATTCAAACTAGGCGAACGCGTCGCCGATCCATTGCAAATGTATCTCGCCGATATCTTCACCATTGCTGCGAATCTGGCAGGAATTTGTGGAATCAGCGTGCCGTGCGGTTTAGCCGAAGTGGATGGACATCGGCTGCCAATCGGATTGCAGTTCCTGGGCAAAGCGCTCGATGAAGCGCGCATTTTGCAAATCGCCCACGCCTACGAGCAGAGCACCGACTGGCACAAGGCCCGTCCGCTCATTGCCGCAGTGAAATGATTCAGCAGAGACACCGCAATTGATGGTACAACCAAGAGCACATTCCGTGTCATTCTGAACGAAGCGAAGAATCTCAGCGCTTCCTCTGACAAATCGACGGAATAATCAGAGATGTTTGAAAGCCTTGGCCTCATGCTTCGCATTTCGTTGCAGCGCTTCGCTCAACATGACAGAAGTGAGGACTCGCAAGCCATGACATGGCGCTCGAACCTTAAGCGGCGATTGAACAGTTCGGCAGACCTTCGCGTGTTATTGCTGCTGTTCGTAGCAACGGCGGTTGTGTTTTCTGCCCTCCCGCTTCTGCGCTATTTCCGCGGCCGCACCCTCTTTGATTACGAACTTTGGTACGACACCGGCCAACATGTGCTGGCAGGTCATGAAATTTATTTCTTTCGCTCCGGGAAGTACGATTTCATGTATCCGCCGCCCTGCGCCCTTTTTCTCGCTGGTGCGAGTTTGCTGGGCCAGGGAGGACTAATTTTTCTCCTGGTCGCGATCAACTCCGCGGCCTGGTTTTATAGTGCTCAGCTGAGTGCTCTTCTCGCCGGCGGCGAAAAATGCGCGAGAAATGTGTGGCTTTATCTGGTTCCGAGTCTGTTGGTGATCGTTTATATCTGGTCCAGTTACCACCTCGGCCAGCCGAACCTCGTTTTGCTCGCGCTGATGCTTGGTGCATTTGTTGCGTTGCGCGCCAAACGCGAACTCATCGCCGGCGCGATGATTGCCGTTGCCGCGGCCGTCAAAGCTTTTCCAATAATCGCGATCGTTTATCTAGTTTACCGGCGCTACTGGACAGCGGCAGCCAGTCTCGTTGTGACGCTGGTGTTTTTAGTTCTCATTTTACCGGCCCCAATCCGAGGTTTTGGACGAGCATGGCGCGATATCGAGAAGTGGACGGCGGGAATGCTCAAATACAGCGAAGTCAGCGTGGGACAACGTCCGATGCGCAGCTACACATGGAAAAATCAGTCTCTCGTTGGCGTCAGCAATCGCTTGCTTCGTCACGTCGATGCCGATGCTGCTTCTGCTCGCCATCAACCGGTTTACGTGAACTTCGCAGACCTTAAATTTTCGACCGTAAACGCGATTGTCGTGTGCATCGCGCTTGCGCTGGGCACCTTCTTCATTGCGGTGATGCCTCAGCGCGGTATGCGAACCGCGCAGAGCGACGCGATCGAGTTCGCTCTGCTCCTGTTGCTGATGCTGATGGTCACACCGCTTTCATTTGGCTACTTCTATTCCTGGTTGATGCTGCCGTTTGCTGTCGTAACGCAACAACTGCTTTCTGGAAAACCTTCTGTGATTCTTTGGTGGAGCTTGCCAGCCTTGGCTCTATTAGCTCTCGGCATCCTGTTCCCGCGCGCAGCGCAGCTTTACGGCAATACGTTCTTTGCGACGCTGCTCTTGTTCGTTGGACTATCAATCGAGCTTTGGCGTCTCAAACAACGAGCAGCCCAAACACAAACTCCCGCCGCCTTCCACTCACCAGATTAGACACAGCGGGCGATTGTTCAGGCGTCATCATCGGCGAAAGCGATTAATTAGCCTCTGGAAACTGAATATACTGGATTAGTTTCCACATTGTGATAATGATTACCGGAGATATGACACCCGCACACAAACGGTGGCCGCGAAGGCGAAAGCGCGATCCGAACCGGCAGCGAATTGTCGATGCTGCGCGAACCCACTTTTTCAGTCACGGATTCCGCAGCGTGACCATGGATGATCTGGCGGAGGAGCTGGGGATTAGCAAGAAAACACTCTACGCGCATTTTCCGGGCAAATTCGATCTGCTCGAGGCCGTGCTGGCCGATAAATTCGCGGGCGTCGAGGCGGCGCTGAAGGAAGTTACGCGCGCACACCCGCACGATTTCCCGGCGACTTTGCACGAGTTGTTGGCCGGTACGCAACGTGAATTGGATGAGATCAAGCCGCCTTTCGTGCGCGATATGCGCCAGAAAGCGCCGGACGTTTTTAAACTTGTCGAACGTCGTCGAGCCGCGCTAATTCAGCGCTACTTCGGAAAATTTTTCGTCGAAGGGCAGCGAGCCGGAATGGTGCGCAAGGATGTGCCGGCAAAGCTCATCATCGAGATTTTGCTGGCGATGGTTCAGTCGATCATGAACCCGCCGAAGATGGAAGAGCTCGGAATGATGCCGAAGGAAGGCTTCGCCGGAATTTTGAAAATCGTTCTCGAAGGCGCGCTCACCACGAAAGGACGGAAAGCATGAGCGCGTTTTTCGTTGAGCAACACCGACAACTCATCCGCGCAACATGGTCGATAGCGCTCGTACTTTTTGTCGCCGGCTGCAGCAATCGACCGCAAGATCGATTCCAGGGTTACGTCGAAGGCGAATTCGTTTACGTTGCCTCGCCGCTTGCCGGCCAATTGGAAATGCTTTCCGTGCAACGCGGTCAGCAGGTGACAACCGGGCAGCCGTTGTTCGCGCTGGATGAGACCGCTGAAAAAGCTGCGCGCGAGCAAATCAAAGCGGCGCTCGTTCTTTCTGAAGCCGAGCTCGCCCGACAGGGAAAACTTTTCCGCACGGGCGTGGCCGCGCCTCAGGATATGGATCGGGCCCGTTCCACGCGAGATCAGGACAAGAGGCGACTCGATCAGACAGATTGGAGTTTCGATCAGAAAAAGCAGGCAGCGCCGCAATCGGGTCTGGTCTACGACACGCTTTTTCGCCAGGGCGAATGGGTTGCTGCGGGCAAACCGGTCGTCGTGCTGTTGCCACCGCAAAACATCAAGGTGCGCGTGTTCATTCCCGAAACGCGCGTCGGCGCGATTCATTACGGCGATATTGCGCAAGTGAAAGTGGACGGCGTGAAAGAACCCTTCGTCGGGAAAGTGAGTTACATCTCGCCAAAAGCGGAATACACGCCGCCGGTCATCTACAGTCGCGAAACGCGGGCCAAGCTCGTGTTCATGGTCGAATTGATCTTCGATGTGCAAGCGGCGGCCGATCTTCACCCGGGTCAGCCGGTTGATGTGGAGTTCGGGTCAAAATGAAAAATGGGGAGCACGTCATCGAGGTGCGCGGAATGACCAAGCGGTTCGGTGAGCTGACCGCGGTGGATCATGTCGATCTTACGGTGCGCGCCGGCGAGATCTTCGGTTTCCTCGGGCCAAACGGCAGCGGCAAGACCACGTTTTTGCGCATGCTATGCGGACTCCTTCGGGCGGACGACGGAAGCGGAAAGGTCCTTGGTCACGATGTGATTTCCGAAAGCGAAACGATCAAGCGCGAAGTCGGTTACATGACGCAGCGGTTCAGTTTCTGGGAGGATTTGAGCATTGAAGAGAATCTCGATTTCGTCGCGCGCATGTATGGCGTGAAGAATCGCAGACAAACGGTGCGGGAAAGCGTCAAAGAACTCGGGCTGGCGGAGCGGCGGAAGCAACTCGCGGGCGAACTTTCCGGCGGATGGAAACAGCGACTCGCGCTCGCGGCTTGTCTCATTCATCGGCCCAAATTGTTGTTGCTCGATGAGCCGACTGCCGGCGTCGATCCAAAAGCGCGGCGTGAGTTTTGGGAAGAAATTCATCAACTCGCTGGGCAGGGCCTGACCTTTCTTATCACTACGCATTACATGGACGAGGCCGAACGTTGCCAACGGCTTGCTTATATTTCCAAAGGCAAACTGCTCGCCGACGGCACGGTCGATGAAGTAATCTCGCGCGTTGGCCTAACGACTTGGGAGGTGAAGGGGGCCGATCTGGCGAAGTTGGCCGATGACCTTCGCAAAACTCCGGGCGTGCAACAGGCGGTAGCCTTTGGCAATTCGTTGCACGTCAGCAGCACGAACGCCGCCGAGCTCGAACGCGCGATCGCCCCGTTTCGCCGCGAGCCGTACGAATGGCATCAAATTCCGTCCGGTCTGGAAGACGCGTTCATCAGTTTGATGGAAGAAAAGAGTCCGCATCATGAACCGGCATCCTAAATTTTCGGTCGCACGTCTGCGCGGGATCATCGCGAAAGAATTTCTGCAAATGCGTCGTGACCGGCTCACTTTCGCCATGATGCTCGGCATTCCGCTGATTCAACTCACGCTGTTCGGTTACGCGATCAATTCCGATCCGCGACATCTGCCGGCCGCGGTGCTCATGGCCGATCAAGGCGCGCAAGGACGAACGCTGCTCTACGCGATGAAGAACAGCACTTATTTCGATTTCGTGCGCGAAGTGAAAACGGAGCGCGAAGGACACGATCTGCTCGCACGCGGTCAGGTGCAGTTTGTCATCAACATTCCGCAAAATTTCAGCCGCGATCTTTTGCGCGGCGATCGGCCGGCACTGTTGGTTGAGGCTGATGCAACCGATCCTGCGGCCACCGGAATTGCGCTTGGCTCGTTAGAACCGCTCTTTGATACCGCGTTGCAAAATGATTTGAAGGGAATGCTCAGCTCGCTGGCTGCGACCAGCGGCCCGATCGATTTGCGCGTGCACTCGCTCTACAACCCGGAGGTGATCACTCAATACAACATTGTGCCGGGTCTGATGGGCGTGATTCTCACCATGACGATGGTAATGATCACCGGTCTCGCCATTACGCGTGAGCGCGAACGCGGCACGATGGAAAATCTTCTTTCCATGCCGACCCGACCAAGCGAAGTGCTTATCGGAAAAATCGTGCCCTACATCTTGGTCGGCTACATCCAGGTCTCGGTCATTCTCGTCGCCGCCTACTTTCTCTTTCACGTGCCGATGCAGGGAAGCATTCTACTTTTGGCCATCGTCGCGCTCGTCTTCATCATCGCGAACCTGGCGATGGGCATCACGTTTTCAACCATCGCGAAAAACCAACTGCAAGCGGTCCAGATGGCTTTCTTTGTTTTTCTTCCCTCGATCCTGCTTTCCGGCTTCATGTTTCCATTCCGCGGCATGCCGCACTGGGCGCAAGTCGTCGGGGAAGCTTTTCCGCTCACGCATTTTTTGCGCATCGTCCGTGGCATTTTGCTGAAAGGGAACAACGTCATCGACGTCAGCCTGCAGCTCTGGCAAATCGTGCTCTTCGCCGTGATCGTCTTGGCGATCGGAATAAAACGCTACCGGCAAACCTTGGACTAGAAAAAGACAAGGTAGGAAAGGGACAAATTGAAACTATTCTCACTGAGGAAAATTATCTGACCTATCGAAGCCATGAAGGTGCCGGACCGAAGATGGGTTTCTCCCTCGCCCGCAAAGCTGTGGCGGCATTCATGCTGGGCGCAATCGAGCAAAAGAAACATTTTCAGAAAATCGTCGGGATAGCAAGGTAAGCGCACACCAGTCACGAACACTGAATCATCATGTCGATCTTGCTGATCAGTTTCTGCATGTTGCGATTTCGGAGAAAAATTGCGTAAATGCGGAGGCGCGTTCCCGCTGTGTTGCGGTCACTTGTCTTTAGCGCACTGCGGATCACCATCGTCGTCGTCGCAATTTTGGTGTTACTCTGGTGGTTTGGAATGAGGATGCCCGGGAAGAATGTGTCGGCGGCGGGGCCGCTGTCGCCTGATGAAGTTGTGTTGCGCGAAGAGCTCCGTGCGAATGTGCAGAAGCTCGCGGGAGAAATCGGCGAGCGTAACATGTGGCATTACGCACAGCTCAATGCCGCAGCTGATTTCATCGAAGATTCTTTTTCGCGCACCGGTCTACGGACCCGAAGAGAGAGCTACCAGATGCGGGGACAGTCCTGCCACAATATCGAGACGGAAATTCCAGGGAGTCGCCCGGAGATCATCGTGATCGGCGCGCATTATGATTCGGTATTTGGTTCGCCCGGGGCGAACGATAACGGGAGCGGGGCCGCAGCAGTTCTGGCGTTGGCGCAGCGGTTTGCTGCTCGCGAAACAGAACAGAGTTCGCCGCGGTGGACGCCTAACAAAACGTTGCGATTTGTTGCATTCGTGAATGAGGAACCGCCCTATTTTTTGTCCGGTGAAATGGGCAGCCTGGTTTATGCCCGCAGATGCAAGGAACGCGGCGACAAGATCTCCGCAATGATCAGTCTGGAGACAATCGGTTACTTTTCCGATGCACCGCACTCGCAAACATATCCGTCGCCGGGTCTGGGCGTATTTTACCCCAGCGTTGGAAACTTCATAGGTTTCGTCAGCAACGTTAAGTCGCGCGCGTTGCTACGTCGCGTTATCACGCTGTTCCGCAAACACGCAAAGATCCCCTCTGAAGGCGCCTCGCTTCCGGCGTTCATCCCCGGCGTGAGTTGGTCGGACCAATGGTCATTCTGGCAGCATGGTTACCCGGCCATCATGGTCACCGACACCGCGCCGTTTCGTTATCCGTATTATCACTCGTCCAGCGATACGCCCGACAAGCTCGATTACGATCGTTTCACGCTCGTGGTCAGCGGCATGGAGAAAGTAATTCAAGAGCTGGATAGACTGTAGCCGTCGATCGAAGAGTAGCGTTTAATTGTAGATCAGTGCGCGCTCGGATTAGTAAAGAGAATACTTCGACAGTCGTGGACACCTGGCGAATCACAGCAAGGTCCCACGAAGAACGAATAGCGCGACATTGAAATAAATTACCAGTCCTGTTACGTCGACCAACGTGGCGACAAATGGTGCTGACGAGGCCGCCGGATCGAGTCCGCAACGGCGCAGCAAAAAGGGGAGCATCGCGCCACTCAGAGTTCCCCAAAGCACGACCCCGACAAGCGCAGATCCGACAGTGAGTGCCACCAGCCAGTGATATTTTCCGTAATCGAAAATGTGCAAGTATTGCCACAGCGTGATTCGGAAGAAACCGATCGTTCCAAGAATCAAGCCGAGCGCAAGTCCGGACAGCAACTCCTTGCGCACGACGCGAAACCAATCGCGCAGACGCAATTCGCCGAGAGCCATCGCACGAATAACAAGCGTTGTTGCCTGCGATCCGGAGTTGCCGCCACTGGAGATGATCAAGGGCAAAAACATCGCTAGAATGGCGGCCCTCTCGATCTCGCTGTTATAGCCCTGCATTGCGGTTGCCGTCAGCATTTCGCCGAGAAACAGAATGATCAGCCAGGTTGCACGTTTCTTTACCATCCGCAGAAACGGAATCGTCGTGTACGGCTCGTCCAACGCTTCCATGCCGCCGAGTTTCTGGATGTCTTCGGTCGCTTCTTCCTCGGCTACGTCGAGCATGTCGTCGCTCGTGACAATCCCGACCAGCACGCCGTTTGAATCGACTACCGGCAACGCGGCGCGATCGTACTTGCGGAAGAAGTTCAGCGCATCCTGCTGCGAATCGGTCGCGTTCAACGCCGCAAAGTTTCGATCGCGAATGTCGCTCACCTTTGCCGTCAGTGGCCGGAGCAGGAACTCGCGCATCCGCACGTCGTCGATCAATTTGCCGCGGTCATCGACAACATAAATGAAGTTTAGCGTCTCGCGGTCGCGACCGTACTCGCGGACATAATCAAGCACATTTTGCACCGTCCAATCCTCCTTCGCCGCGATAAAATCCGGCGTCATCAATCGCCCGACGCTGTCTTCGGGATAGCCGAGCAGCGCCGTGGCCACATGGCGTTCTTCCGGCGTGAGCAGACGGATCAACTGGCGCGCCGCGGCACTCGGCAATTCCTCCAGCAGCGCCGTGCGATCGTCCGGCGACATCTCATTCAGAATGGCTACCACCTGCTCGTGTGCCATCGCGCGCAACAATTTCTGCTGTTCCTCGATCCCGAGGTATTCAAAAACATCCGCTGCCAGATCGTGCGGCAACACCCGAAAGATGATCACCTGTTCATCTTCCGGCATATCGAGGATTACCTCGGCGACATCGGCCGGCGGGAATTCGCGAAAAATTTCGCGGAGCGCCGTGAAGTTACGGGCGTCGATCAGGCTCTTGATTTCGGGTTCTAAAATCTTGCCGACCATGTGGCGTTTCTACCACTCGCACTTGCTCAAAGCAACGCCTCGCCAAGGCTTCTTCAAAACTTTACAAAAGCTGCTCGCATCGTAGCTAACTCTGGTCTTCTGCACTTGGCATTTGCGGGGAAACGTTCCAAAATGAAGATAATGCCTGCGGTTGCTACAGCTCCAATGATTCGGCGGGAGACCGGCGACGATCACATTTGCGTGCTCACGTTCGATCGTCCCAACTCGGGCGCGAACATTTTCGACGCCGCGACTCTCGATGAGTTGGATGATCAGCTCGATGCCGTGGAGAAAGACGCTTCGCTGCGCGGCCTGATCATTGCGTCGGCAAAGAAATCCATTTTCGTCGCGGGCGCGGATTTGAAGACGCTGTTAGAAGCAGCGAAAACCGGCGAAATGCGCGGATTCATTGAGCGAGGGCAACAGGTTTTCAATCGCCTTGCCGATCTTAAAATTCCAACGGTTGCCGCCATCCACGGCGCGTCGGCCGGCGGCGGTTACGAGGTTGCGCTCGCCTGCGATTATCGCGTCGCATCAGATGATCCGGCCACCCGGATCGGTTTGCCCGAAACGAGCCTCGGACTTCTTCCTGCCTGGGGCGGTTGCACGCGACTGCCGCGGTTGATCGGCGCTGAAAAGGCAGCCGAGGTGATTTTGAAAGGCAAACTTTATTTCGCTCAGGAAGCTTTAAAACTGGGACTCGTCGATGAAATTGCTCCGCGCGATCAGCTTCTCGATCGCGCGCGTGAAAAGCTGCGTGCTGGAAAACGCGAAATTGAGGGGCGCGGTCCCACGAGCCCGGCGTCGCATGAACTCCGCCCCCCAAAACAAAGCGGAAATCCGGCGCTCGAGCGCGCCTACGAAATTATTAATAAGACTTTGTCCATTTCGCCGGATGAATCGTTGCGTTTGGAGCTGGATGGGATTGTGGATCTTGGCAGGATGGAGTCGACGCAGAATCTGATTCGCAATTTCTTTCTCGCGGAGAAATACAAGAGGGGAACGTCACGAACCCCGGCCGAAAAAATCGTGCATGCTGCAGTCATTGGCGCCGGCGTGATGGGCTCCGGGATCGCACAATGGCTTAGTTCCCGTGGCGTTACCGTGATCATGCGCGACGTCGCGCGCGAACAGATCAATCGCGGGTTGGCGAACATCGAAAAAGTCTACGCCGACGCAGTAAAGCGTGGTCTGATGAGCGAGGAAAAAGCGACGAAGGGTCGCGCCCGGATTTGTGGTTCGACCGCGCCCATGGAATTGCGTGATGTGCAATTCGTGATCGAGGCGACTTCGGAGAAGATGGAGGTCAAAAAGGAAGTTTTCCGCGAGCTGGCGATGGAAGCCGGTCCGAAAACTATCATTGCCACAAATACTTCAGCGCTTCCCGTCGGCAAACTGGCCGATATGACCGTTTCGCCCGAGCACGTGATCGGGTTGCATTTTTTCAATCCGGTGAGCCGGATGAAACTGGTGGAAGTTGTGGTTGCGAAGGAAACCTCGGAGGAGACGCGCGACCGTGGCCTGGCCTTTGTGCGACAAATCGGAAAACTGCCGGTAATTGTGCGCGACAATCCTGGTTTTCTGGTGAACCGGGTTTTGTTTCCTTATTTGCTCGATGCTGCTGAGCTTTTCGAACGTGGCTTGGAAGCGGAGAAGATTGACGGCGCGCTTGTGCAGTGGGGCATGCCAATGGGCCCGTTGCGGTTGATGGACGAAATCGGCGTTGATATTACGATCGATATCGGCAGCACCCTCCAGGAGGCTTACGGGCGGCGCGACCACGTTCCCGCAGTCCTGCAGTGGTTGCGTGAAGGTCAGATGCTTGGCCGCAAGACAGGCGCCGGTTTCTACAAATACGAAGGGAAAACACAAACGCCCAATGAATCGCTGGCGCAATGGCGACGGCGTCCAGTTGTAGCCGGGGACGCTGACCCCGGCAGTAACAAAGGTCCCACAACAACCCAAACGGCGTCACCGCCGCCGGCTACGGCTGAGGATCTGGCGCGCCGGCTCATCTTCCTGATGGTCAACGAAGCTGCGCGCTGCGTGGAGGAGAAAGTCGTCGATTCGCCGGAAGACGCTGACTATGGAATGATTCTGGGAACAGGTTTCGCGCCGTTCCGCGGCGGGCCGTTGCGTTACGCCGAGCATTATGGGTTGAGCAAAGTCGTCGATGAATTGGAACGGCTGGGGCGAAGTGAAGAGAAATTTTTGCCCTGCGAGATACTGAAGAAGCACGCCCGCGACGGGACGAAATTTTATGCAGACTGATGTAGCGCAGGCATTCTGCCTGTGGGGCAGGCGGGCGTCTCGCCTGCCGATTATTTATTTTAAAAAACTTGAAATACCAGGCAGGATGCCCGGTGTCCCCACCGCCGAGATGCCTGTGCTCCTATGAAAAGCCCGCTCGAAGCGCCGGAAAAACAAATCGCTGAGGAAACCAGCGCAAAACCGGAAAAACCGGCGGCTGCCGTCATTGACACATCGAAGATGGCGAAAGGCCAGCGCGAAGCGCTCGAGCTGGCCGAAGCGGCGCGCGATCCGCTGGAAGACCGCGGTAGTTTCGCCAGCAATCTTTTCGTCGGACGCTACGATTTCGGTCGAATTTATCCATTTCCCGCGCAGAGCGCGGAGGACCGCGCGGCTGGCGAAGATTTCCTGCATAAACTCGAAAGTTATCTGCGCGAACACGTCGACCCGGACGAGATCGATCGCACCGGTGAAATTCCGCCGGAAAATTTCAAAGGTCTCGCCGAGATCGGCGCGTTTGGAATAAAAGTGCCGAAGAAGTATGGCGGGCTAGGTCTCTCGCAATGCAATTACGGCCAGGCCGCAGTTTTGCTTGGCAGTTGGGATGGAAACGTGGCCGCGCTCGTTTCCGCGCATCAATCAATCGGCGTCGCGCAACCGTTGCTTTTGTTTGGGACGGAAGAGCAGAAACAAAAATATCTGCCGCGCGTCGCGGGCGGCGAGATTTCCGCGTTCGCACTGACTGAGACGCACGCCGGCTCCGATCCTGCGACGATGAGCCTGCGCGCCGAGCCCGCTGCCGATGGATCAGAGTTCGTGCTGAACGGCGAAAAACTTTGGTGCACCAACGGCGTAAAGGCGGGCGTTCTTGTGGTCATGGCGCGCACGCCTTCGAAGATGGTTGGCGGAAAAGAGCGCAAGCAGATCACGGCGTTCATTGTTGATGTGGATACGCCAGGGTTGGAGATCGCGTATCGCTGCCGATTCATGGGGTTACGCGCGCTGTATAACGCGGTCGTAAAATTTACGGATGTGCGCGTCCCGCGGGAGAACATCATTTTCAAGGAGGGCGCGGGACTAAAAGTTGCGCTTACCACGTTGAACACTGGGCGGCTCACGCTTCCCGCCGCGTGCGTTGGCCTTTCCAAACGCCTGCTGGAGATCTCGCGAAAATGGGCGGGCGAACGCATTCAATGGGGCGTGCCGATCGGCAAACATGCCGCCATCGCTGGAAAAGTTGCCGAGATGGCCGGGAACGTATTCGCGATGGAAGCGATGACGTTTCTGACATCATCGCTGCTTGATCGCAAAGTTGGCGATCTGCGCATCGAAACCGCGATGTGCAAGATGTGGGCCACGGAAATGACGTGGAGAATTGCAGATGACGCGATGCAAGTGCGTGGCGGACGTGGCTATGAGACAGCGCAATCATTGGCCGGCCGGGGCGAGCCACCGATCGCAGTGGAAAGGTTCCTGCGCGATTGCCGGGTGAACACAATTTTCGAAGGCTCGAGCGAAATCATGCGGCTATTCATCGCGCGCGAAGCACTCGATCCGCATTTGAAAGTCGGCGGCGCGATTTTTAACACGCAACTGCCAATGTCCGATCGGGCGAAAGCCGTTTTCAGTTCTGGAAAATTTTACGCCGGCTGGTATCCGCGCCAATGGATGCCGAACGGCGCAGGCCAGATTGATAATTTGCATGAAACACTGCATGGCCACGTCAACTACGCAGCGCGTACGAGCAAGCGGCTCGCCCGCGGTTTATTTCACGCCATGACACGGTTCGGCCCGAAACTGGACCGGGAGCAATTATTGCTCTCACGTTTTGTTGGAATTGCGACTGAACTGTTCGCGATCAGCGCGACATGCTCTTATGCGCAATGGCTGCTCGGCCAGGGCAAACCGGCCGATGAAATTCTCCTGCTTGCAGATTATTTTTGTCGCTCTGCGCGAATGAGAATCGATCAACATTTTGCCGGCACAGCGCGCAACGCAGACAAACGCGGCTACGCTCTTGTCCAGGAGTTACTTGCCGGAAAACACGAGCTCCTGCGCGACGGCATTGTGTAGGGTAGCGCACGCGTCACGCGTGCTGGCGATGGTGTCCCGCCATCGCTGACTTTCTGAAATTGCGCCGCTGGC
>WNFQ01003669.1_pt1 | contig 14360 bp, 10 predicted proteins | sample 5400171 | NCBI WGS metagenome assembly WNFQ01 (sample SAMN13153356, study PRJNA577476) | soil metagenome | isolation source: 20 cm soil under Madrone tree | place: USA:California | collected 2016-06-14
GCGGGCGGTTCGAGTTGCCCCGCCAACAAGCCCAACAACCTGGGAGCAGGAAACGGCGGGGAATCGTTCTCGGACAACCGCAAACTAGGACTCAGCTGGTCCAACAATTTCCTTTATACCCACGGTCGGCACACTTTCAATTTCGGCTGGGAAGCGCGCCGCACTTATCAGGACGATCAGGAATGCCAGTACTGCAGGGGACGCATCAATTTCAGCTTTCTCACCACCAGCCAGGCGTCCGATCAGGGCAGCGGTAACGGTTTCGCGAGTTTTCTGCTTGGCGAAGTGGATTCTGTCGACCGCAGGTTTGCCATCGAGCAGAAGCTGCGAAACTTTTATTTTGCACCCTACGTGCAAGACAACATCAAGATCACTCCTAAGTTGACCGTCGATGCCGGAATACGATGGGACATCATGCGGCCGTTCACGGAGATCGGGAACCACATTGTATTTTTCCAGCCCAATCTGCCCAATCCAGCGGCCATCGATCCTGCCACGGGCCAGCCGTTGCTGGGAGCAGTGAGCAAATTCGGCAACTGCTCAGGATGTGCCGGCGCCGACCACGGTAGCATTGATTGGCATCAGTTCAGCCCGCGACTTGGTCTTACGTATGCGCTCACCAGCAAGACTGTTGTTTTAGCCGGGTTCGCGTTGAACCACCTGGATGGCGGCATGTTCGAGTACGGGACCAACAAAGTAGCCGTGAGTTTCGGCAACCTGCTGGCGGGAGTGGTCCAGGTCCCTTCAACCAATTCAACGAATCCGGGCTACGGCTCGTGGGACGGGAACCCTGTTAGTTCACCCGGTCTGACTGCTTTCAGTTCCACCATGGGCAACGGAAGCAGCGTCAATGGTCTCACCCTGACGAATGGCAGGGCGCCCTATAACGAAGCCTGGAGTTTCGGAGTGCAGCGCGAACTGCCGTGGAACATGTTTCTGTCGGCGTCCTACGTAGGAAACCGAGGCATACATTTGCCTTCGCAGTTAAACCCTTATAACCAGATGAATCCCTCGTTGTTGTCGCTGTGTACGCCGGGCGCGCAGGATTGTATGCTTGGCCTCAAGTTCACAGATCCTGCGGCACAGACCGTGCTGGCTGCACATGGTTTCGGCCAATGCGCGGGCGTTTATACGCCCTACTGCAATTTCGCGACGGACTTCCCCAGTGGTACTCTGCAACGCGCATTGCTGCCTTATCCGCAGTTCAATAGCATCTTTAACAATTTCGAAACCTCTGGAAGTTCGCTCTACAATGCCCTGCAGACTCAGCTCCAAAAGCGGTTCAAAAGCGGAGTGAGTTTCCTGGTGAACTACACTCTGTCGAAGATGATGTCGAATACGAACAGCGGCTTCACGTCCTTCGCGAGCACGGCGCTAAACAAGTTCGACCAGAAGGCCGAGTGGACCATTGACAATAATGATCAGACCCACATCATCAACGTCAGTGGTGTCTATGAGCTGCCCATCGGACCGGGTAAGCCGTTCTTGAACGGTGGTGGAAAGGTTGCGAGGAATCTCATTGGAGGATGGCAGGTGAGCGGCATCCTGTCGTACTCCACGGGAAGCCCATTCGGGTCGAACAGCATTACTGCGAATGGTGATCCGTTGGGTTCGGGCGCCGGCAACCGGGCAAACATGGTGTCGGGAGTTCCCATTTCAGTCAATTGGAACAACTATCATCATGGAACGCCGGTATTCACGATTGCGGCCTTTAGCGACCCCGGCAATTGGACCCTCGGGAATTCGCCGCGCGTGATCGGCGCGCTTCGAAATCCTTTCAATGAAAATGAAAACATCGGCCTGGCCAAGCACTTCTACTTCGGCGAACGAGTCTCCGCCGAGCTCAGAATGGAGTTCTTCAATATCTTTAACCGAGCTCAGATATGTGGATTTAACAACACGGATCACAACGTTTCTGACGGTGTAGGGGCTTTCGGCTACGACAACATATCATCGCCAGGAGTACCCGCGCCCTGCCAGGGGAATACCCCGCGACACGGCCAGGCTTTCTTCAAGGTAACATTCTAAGCGTGCCGGCCAAGTGCCCCCGAGCCGGGGTTCCATGCCCCGGCCTTTGTCCTTGCCAATTGCTTTGTCCTAGAATCTCATCCGATGGGCAAATTTCGGATAACGTTTCGGCTGGTGTTGCCACTGCTGCTAAGCGTATCTTGCTGGCCACAAGACTCAGCCTCGAATATTGCGGAGCAGACTTCGCCGTTACCTGCTCAACGGATCGATCCGCAGCTCGCGGAAAGCCAAGCGCTGTTCGAGAAGGGCAAGGTAAGCGATGCGGAGCATTCGGTACGCCAGTACTTGGGACAGCACCCCAGGTCAGCCGATGCGCATTACCTCCTAGGCCTGATCCTATTCAAGCAAGTGAAGCCTAAGGACTCTCTCGCCGAGTACACGGAAGGCGCGAAGTATCGTGATCCATCTGCCTACGACCTGGAGATCGTTGCCCTCAACTACGTTCTACTCGCGGACTACGCACACGCGGACGAGTGGCTCGCCAAGTCATTGACCCTGCAGCCAAAGAATTGGGAGGGCTGGTATTACCTCGGCCGTACCAAGTACAACGAGAACCACTTTGACGAGGCCGTCCACGCGTTTCAGGAGTGCCTCAAGCTCTCCCCGGAAAACGTGAAGGCAGAGGATAACCTGGGCCTGTCTTACGCCGGCTTAGGTCAGATCGACGATGCCATGGCTGCATATAAGCAGGCCATCGCATGGCAAGCGCAACTTCTGATCAAAAACCCGGGTCCCTATCTCGACCTGGGCACTCTGCTGGTGGAGCAGAATCGTGATGCAGAAGCAATTTCGTATCTGGTTCATGCTGCGGAGATTGCGCCGCAAGATTCCAAAGTGCGTCAAGTACTGGGAAAGGCTTACGAACATCAGAATCAACTGGCCAAGGCTCAGGCGGAACTGGAGCAGGCTGTCGCGTTGACGCCCGACGATGCGGCTCTGCATTTCGTGTTAGGGAAGCTTTACAGAAAGCAAGGAATGATCGAGAAGGCCAAAGCGGAGTTTGACCGCTCAGAGGCTCTGCGCGGGACGCGCGCGCTCCCTGATACCGTTCGCTAGCATCTCCCTACTCATGCTGTTCGTCTTTACTCTTGATGACTTCTTGAGCTCTTTTCTCCGTGGCTTCGTGCGAGGCCTCTTCCAATTTCCCGAAAATCTGCATTTCGTTTCGCGAGTCCTGCAGCCGGCCGAGTGCCTTGTAGGCCTGCGCCAGGAAGAAGTGGATCGTCGCATCATCGGGCGTGGCTTGCTCAGCAATTTGCAGGTCTCCTAACGCATCTTCATTCCGATTCAGGTTAATCAGAGCCCTGCCACGGTCCGCATGCGCCTCAGTCAGGTTCGGACAGAGCGCGAGCGCTCTGTCGATGCTCGATAAGGCCTGTTCCGGCTCGCGCTTCTGTTCCAGCAAAACATTACCGATAAGTGCTCGGGCTTTGCAGTTTGAAGGATCATTGGCGAGTTCCGCCTGAAATTGCTCGATGGCGGAATCCCATTCTGCCAGCAGATAAAAGATATTTCCCAGCCGGTAATGAGTGCCGGGTTCGTTCGGAGCCATCTGCACTGCCTTTTTGTACTCGACCAGGGCGCCGTCGAAATTCTTCATGCTCTCCATGACTTCGCCGGACATCTCATGCACCAGGTGCGAATTGGGGTCAATGGCGTTCATCTTTGAGAGCGCCTGCTCGGAGAGCTTCATGTAGATCTTGCTTAGTAAATACCAGATCTCCTGATTGTCGGGTTGGCGGTCGGCCAGTTGCCGCAGATGTCTGACGGCTTCACCGAATTCATTCAGGTTGAAAAAATCTTTCGCCAAGAGCAACTCAACATTGCTATCCGTAGGTTTCTGCCGGAGCGCCGTTTCCAGATGAGGACGAGCTTCCGCATAACTGTTCATCTCGTAGAGCGACATCCCAAGCAACGCCTCAGCCGACGGCATTTTCGGATCAATTTTCAGTCCCTTTTCTAGGACGTCGGCCGCTTTCTTGTACTCACGCTGTTGAAAAAAAAGAAGGCCAAGATTATTGTAGGCTGCGGCCAGATGGGGCTGTAGTTTCAAAATCGATTCGTATTTCGCAGCCGCGGTGGCACGGTCGCCTGCAGCCTGTGCTGCCTTGGCTTCCGAATAAAGTTCGAGAACCTTTGGATCTGCCGATTGGCCGTTCCCATAGGCTGGGGTCAAAATCAGCGCAACGAGAACGAGAAAGAGCAGCTTCGCCAATCTGTTGCGGGGCTCAATAGCGAGCGGGGAAGACATTCTTGCGCGATTCTACATGAGCCGGGAGAAGGCCTGTCAATGCATCGCCCGTCCTAAAGTGGCGGCCTTCTATGGCGGAAAAGTGTGAGCATCCTAAGAAAATATTCCCCCCGGGGAGCCCCGATCCGCATCTCAGCCCGCTGAGCTTGCTCCGGCAGCAATACGCATGCTAATCTTCGCCAGGATGTTCGCCTGGCCACGGGTCTGATCATGGAAGTCCTTGCCCATTCCCCGTCTCGCAGCGTGCGTTTCGGCGTTTTCGAAATAGATCTTCAGGCAGCCGAACTAAAGAAGCACGGAATTCGCCTCAAGCTGCAGGATCAACCCTTCCACATCCTGTCACTGCTATTGGAGCGCCCAGGGGAACTGGTAACGCGAGAGGAGTTGCGCCAGAAGCTCTGGTCGGCGGATACGTTCGTCGATTTCGATCGCAATCTCAACAAGGCTATGAACAAGCTGCGGATCGCTTTGTGTGATTCCGCCGAGAGTCCGCGTTTTATCGAAACTCTTCACCGGCGCGGTTACAGGTTCATTGCGCCGGTGCACCTGGCTGTATCTGCATCTTCGAATAGTGCACCCCCACCGCAACTATCAGTACCGGAATCAGTTCCGCACCTGGTTTCGAAAAAAATGCCGCGCCGCCGGGCATCAGACATACGACCGAGCTGGAAAATCCGCGTAATGAGGATTCTTGCGCCCCTCATCGTTGCCGGCTGCGTTATCGCGGCCTTGTGGTATTTTCGCCCCCATATTCCCCCTGCCATCAGCTCCGCAATGCCGCGTCGTTCGATCGCGGTTCTCGGTTTCAAAAATCTCTCTGGCCGAGCCGATGAAGCCTGGGTCTCCACCGCGCTGGCGGATTGGCTCACTACCGAACTGGCGGCTGGCGAGCAGTTGCGTACGATTCCCGCTGAGAGTGTGGCCCGGACCAGGATTGAACTTTCACTTCCCGATCTTGAGATTCTGGGAAGGGGTAGCCTCGCTCAAATTGGAAAGAATCTTGGTACCGAGCTGGTGGTGATGGGTTCGTACGCCAGTCTGGGAGAGAAATCCGGCGGCCAAGTGCGTTTGGACCTCCGACTGATCAACACACAGACCGGCGACACGATCTATGCGGTATCACAGACCGGAACCGAAGCTCATCTATTCGAATTGATATCGACAGCGGGAGAGCATCTCCGAGCGAAGCTGGGCATTCGGGCGGTTACCAGCGAACAAGCCGCGGAAGTCGCCGGCGCACTACCCTCCAATCATGATGCCGCGCGGTTGTACTCGCAGGGTTTGGGCAAGTTGAGAGTGTTTGACGCCTTGACAGCACGCCAGCTGTTCGAAAAAGCGATTGCAATAGAGCCCAAATACGCGCTAGCCCATTCCGCTCTGGCCACCGCCTGGGCAGCGCTGGGATATGACGAAAATGCGAGCACCGAGGCCAAGATGGCGTTTGAACTATCATCGCCCTTGCCACGTGCAGAACGGCTTCTGGTGGAAGGACTCTATCACGAGATGTCGAAAAATTGGGAGAAGGCGATCGAGATTTATCACGCTCTGGTCGAGTTTTTTCCCGACAGCCTTGATTACGGTCTTGCACTCGCGGATGCCCAGGTGAATGCGGGTAGAGGAAAAGACGCGGAGGAAACAATTGAGGCGTTACGGAAGCTTCCCCAGCCTCTCGGGAATGATGCGCGGATCGACTTGGCAGACGCTCGCGCGGCCGAGACTCTGGGCGATTTCCGAAGAGATCTGGATGCAGCTACTCGTGCTGCCGAAAAAGCGCGCACTTCCGGAGCCTCCTTGCTGCTGGCACAGGCTCGCGCGGATCAGGCTTGGGCGCTCGAAAATTTGGCTCGTTTCGATGACGCCACCGCGGCCGCTGATGAGGCCAAAAATCTCTATGCGCCCGCTGGCGACAAGCGCGGTGTCGCACGGGCGACGAACTACACTGGGATCGCTTTGCAATATGCCGGCAATCCGTTAGGAGCCAAGAGTAAATACGAGGAAGCGCTAGCTCTTTACCGTGAGATCGGGAACAAATGGGGCGCAGCCAATGAGCTTGACGATCTAGGAGATGTACTGCTCGCCCTCGGTGATCTGGATGGCGCGCGGCACGAATATGAGCTGTCGATGACCGCCTACCGTGAAATCGGTCACGAAGACGGAATCGCTTTGGCAAAGGGGGCACTCGCCTCGGTTCTTCTAGCGGCGGGGGACCCTGCGGCGGCAAGGCAAACTGCCGAAGAGTCGGTAGAGATCTGCCGTAGGATTGGCGATCGAGCCAAGACTGCAATCGGCCTGGATGGAATCGCGAAAGCCTTGCGCGCACAGGGTAAACTTGACGCTGCTCAAGAAACTGAAATGGCAGCTTTAAAAGAATTTGAGGAGATCGGCGACAAGTTGGGCGGAGCTCGCGTCCAGCTCGCGATTGCGCAGCTGGCTATTGACCAGGGCAATGCCTCTGAAGCTGCCGCTGTGGCCGGCAAAATTGCCGACGAACTCGTAAAAGGCGACGCAAAGCCGGATGCAGCCTTGGCCCACGTTGTTCTGTCCCAGGCAATGCTGATGCAAGGCAATGTTACTGACGCGGCAAGGCTCATTGCCCGTGCCGCTTCGATTTTACAAGAGTCCCACAACCGTGGGGTGGAACTCTTCGCGGCAATTGTTTCGGCCCGCGTTCGAGCCGTCTCTGCAGCCCCCCCTCGAAATCACGCAATCGACGACCTCCAACAAATTGTCCTGGAGGCGGGCAAGAGTCGCTTTGTGAATCGCCAGTTCGAGGCGCAGCTCGCCCTTGGGGAACTCAAACTGAAATTTGGCAATAGCACCGATGCTCGCGCGAATCTGCAGGCGTTACAAAAGGATGCCAGCGCAAGAGGATTTCAACTGATCGCGGCCAAGGCAGCCCAAGACCTCGGCACCTCTCAGCAGGCCAAGGGCGACTGAGGCCGAATGAGCTATCTGAAACTGTGTGAACTTCCTTTGAGTTGCGAGAGGGATCCCAAGGCAATCGAAATCACGGAGTTGCGCCTCTTAGGCATGGATAGCGCCGAGGAAACCGCGGAAATCCTCATACCATCAATGTCGCGAACATCGAGAGGAACAATTCGTCCGCAAAGCAGAATTCTTTCAGATTCCGTACGGTTCGCGGCAAATTCGAAGCACTGCTCACGCCTTAGTGTTCCTATTTCGAAACCACGAACTCGTACCAAGACTTTCATAACGCCTGTGGGCGGAGTTCCCCCAAAGGCCAAGAGCGTAGTGGATGCTACCAGGACAGCCTTTCCGGTAAGAATTCCGCGAAGAGATCATCGTAGTAGGATCTCAATTGCTTCAAATCCGGTTTGGTGTGTCCCTTGGAATAGAGGTCATAAGGATTGAACTTCCTCACCCATTCCAGCATTGCTTTGTCTTTCTCATTTTCAAGGTGCTGATAAGCGCCGTGACGATGCCAAGCATAGAAGGAGTGGAAACGCAGCATGTAAATCGCTTCATCCGAGAGGTAGGACTTCATCACTTCTGCGATGTAACCGTCATGGCCGAACGACATGTGGACATTCTCCAGGCCACAATTCGACTCATAGATCCCGTACTTCGTCTGGTACTCGGGAACTTTTGCATCCGGATTCCTAGCGAAGTATTCAGGGAAGACTACCTGATCGGACCAGGCGCACCCAACCGGGAATGTATCGCCCACGACACCCCACTGCGGCTCACCATACAAACAGAGACACTTCCCAAGATCGTGGATGAATCCAACCAGCACCATCCAGCGAGGGTGACCGTCCTGGCGGATTGCCTCAGAGGTCTGCAAAAGATGCTCGATCTGCGTGAGGTCAGTGTCCGGATCGCTGTCATCGACTAGAGTGTTCAGATATTCCGCCGCTTCCCAAATGCTCTTCTTGCCGCGCGTTAGGCCGAAGTACTGCTTCTCTTTGCCCAGCACGTAGTTGACTGTCTGCCTCTCGTGATTCGTGCAGTAGAACTCCGCTACACCCGGGTTTGCCTCGGCGTCATACTGGCGGAAGTCGGATTCAGACTTTCCCTCTTTGTATCGACCCTCCAGGAAGTCCTCCCACTGATCCAGATTGGAAAGAGGGTTTGCCGATCCGCGAACCGTTGCGCTCATACTCTGCTCCTCCAAGGGCCTCGACCTAGTGTAAGTCCTGCGTGCTTTGCAACCAAGAGTTTTCAAGGACCGGAATGGGACACTGGTAGGAATCCAAATAGCTCTTTTGCAAGGGGCAGAGACCGCTGCATCTGGCCTTTATGAGAACTTCGTTGCTTTCCAGAGAGCCCAGGCGCAGGCTCCCAGGGTGATGACGAGGATCATGGCGAGGGCAGCAAGCCAGTAGATGTTCATGGCGATCGGTGGAACCTCAGCCTGCCGGCCAAGCCAGATGAAGATGCTCACTGCAGCAGCAATGATGAGATAGTCCCACCATCCACGCTTCTCCTGCTGTTTGCCAAATTTCCTCCCGGCGTACTCAGCCAAGGTAAGCTCGTAGTCAAGGTTGTAGCGGTCGCACTCCCGGAGAAGGGCGGCCGCGGCGGAAGATCGCTCACTTTGTCCGGCGACCGCTGAGCTGATGGACAGGGCTCCAAGCACCATGATGACGGAGCCGGCAAGGACGAGAAACATCTGCGTGATAGAAGCGTGCGAGAGTTCGCCGAACACCAGTGCTCCCCAGGCAAGCCCCCAGAGCTGGTTCGTATTCGACAGTGGTATGCCTCGTCCGATTCCCAGGTATTTGACCGCAAACTGCTGGAGGAGATCTCCGACGACCCAGACGAATCCGCCAAGGAAGAGCCAAAAGAGCATGGGCCTTACTTGGGCCGAGTGGAAGACGCTGGAATGCGTGCCACCATCAAGGGCAAGAACGAGCGCAAGCACGGTGCCGAGCTCGCCTACCGTAAACGCAGTCACAAACGATAGCGGATTCATCCCGCTGATGTAGGCCTTGCGGTAAGGCACGTACATGGTCCCCCAAAGAAGACTCGCCCCAGCTGCTGCGACGATTCCACGGATCGCGTGATGAGGCACTGCGATCCCACCGTGGATTGTGCTGAAGCCCAGCATGATGGCGGCCGCGACAATCCCAACGCCGCCGATCATTACTTTGGAGATAATTCTCCGGCCCGCGCCGCGCAACTCGCCGAACAGGAGCCATCCCCAGAATATGCCGACCAAAGCATTCGCATTCCAGAGTGGGAATGCTATGGCAAGACCAACATCGCGGATCGCGAACACTGTAAGCGTATTCGCCACCGCCCAAAGCGCGCCCGCCAGGAGCGCCCAGACAATGAGGTGTTTTTTTTGCATGAGGTCGGACACGACGTAGCGAGTGCCCTTGAGCAGAGTAGGAAACGTCCACCTTGCGGTAAAAACCCCGGCTACCATGCAGAGTGAAATGGCAAACGGGGACAAACCAGAATTGACGAGCTTGGTCGGTGCCTCGGCTGCCCCGAGCCATACGCCCGCGCCGAGTCCGCAAAAGACCCCCAAGCCGTGCAAAGATCCGAATTGCTGAGACGTTGGAGATTGGTTCGCAGTCCTCATGTATCTGATCTTGATGGCGCTAGCTGAATCCGTGGCGTGCGCATGAAGGCGCTCGGTGTCAATGCAGCTTGATCAGGAGACTGACCCCGATCAACAACACGATGAGAGGAATGACGAAGTGAATGTCGGTAATAACGGCTTTGGCGGTTTGCTGACGACTCATTTGACCCGTCACAGTTCTTGCGTCATCGATGACGCGCATAAACCGACACTGTAAGGTTTGGCGGCACGAGTGTCAAACCGAAGGCTGCGGACACGGCATAGTCGTGCTTGTGATGAGCGATGTAGTCCAATACAGAACACTGCCGGAATTCCAGTTTCCGAGTGGCTGACTATTCAGAGGTATCACGTCTCGACCCTCGCTCTAAGCATTCGCCCCTTCCTTCATAACGTTCGCTGACCTGGAACACGCAGGGCCTCGGAATGGCTGAGTGTCACGGGGTGGCGCTCAAAGCCACTTCGGCTGCTGTCAGAAGCAAGCAATGCTTGGGTGAACTTCGTGCTTTTCTTGGGGACCAGGGAATGGTATTGGCACCAGAAAAGAAGAGTGCCGATTGACATCCGCTGTCTTCGGCTGTGCGTAAGCGATGGTTCTCGTGACCTTTACCGGCTCTCGCCTAAAGGATGTTCCCCTTTAGGCGGCGGTTGCGGCAGCACCCGAGTGCTGCTTCATGTGCTCGATTTGTTCAAGCATCTTCTTCTTCATCTCTCTTGCAGAGGGTTCCGCCTTGTGGGTGCCGATCATCCAGGTAGAGCCGTCCGGTTCAGCCAACGTCCCGCAGCGATCACTCCAAAACCTGTCCATAACCGAGCCTTGTGCGGTCGCTCCCAGACCCTGGCGCTTTGGCCACCACTTTGTCAACGTTCTCACCGTACACCTACAGACCTGCGGGAGAACCGCCAAGGGTCTTAGCGGTGCGTTTGCCCCATTGCGGAATTTTCCGGTCCAAGCATCAGCGTCGCCCGACGCAGGGTCAGCTCGGCGTGAATAGCCTTGCCGTCAGGACCATTCATGATGCCACGCAACGCGGACCAGCGCTGCTCGACGTCTTTGCTGCCACAAAGCGGGCAGACGACCTCTCCCCTAAAATCGACACAGGTTCGGTCTCGCGACTTGCGTGGCTAGGTCGTGGAGCCCTAACCATTTGGAGTAGAATCCAATTTTCCCAGTATTCTCCCAGGAGGGTGCGCTTATGGAAACGCCCAGAATGCCGGACAATGCTCGCGGGGAGACGACCCTCATCGGCACGTCAATTGTGATCAAAGGGGAACTCTCGTGCGGTGAGGACCTTTATATCGACGGCCAGGTGGAAGGCACCATCGACCCGAAAGGAAACCGCCTGACGATCGGACCGCACAAAGCCAATGTCAACGCCTGCGCTGTGGTCGTGCAGGGTAAGCTGGAAGGCAGCATTCAAGCGAGCGACCGGGTCGACCTAAAGCAGTCGGCCGTCGTCACGGGCGACATCGCGACCCAGCGCATCTCCATTGATGAAGGTGCGTACTTCAAGGGAAGGGTCAACATCCAGAAAGATGCGCCTAAAGAAGGAAGTACTGGATGAGACCGCTGTTTCCTCTTAATGAGGCTGCTCTGCCGGAGCTCAACGTTGCACCTCGATATGAGAAGCGAGGGCCGCCATCACAGTCCTCCCCCGAAGCCGGTGACAGCGGCCCCCGCGTTAAGAGACAGTGGCGCTTTGAGTCGTCTCTGTTCTTAACGAATGCTTGGCGGTGCGGATGATACCCCCGAAACGCTCGCCAGACAAGGCATTCGGCAGAGAAAGACCCGCGCCGGAGCCGATCCTAGATCTGGGGGAGAGCTCGACGGCGCGGGCCCGTGGGCCGTCTTTCAACGGCCACGCTTCAAGTGAAATGTTTCGATACGCGTATTCTACTGCAACTCATTTTGCGCGTGATCAGAAAACCTTCCCTTTCAATCAGATGTTCCAAAATTAGAACGACAAGAACCAGCTAGCGGGTCGCGCTCGCTCCCGTACTGAAGACAAAACCCATAGGCTCCCGCCAAGGGCGGCTTCCTTCAAGTCGCTCTCCAGAGACCCCTGGTGTTAACTGATTGAGACACCTGCCGGGTGGCTGGCACCCAAGAAGTAGCCCAGCGGGTGGAGCTTCAAGCCCGAATTGTTTTGCTCCGATTATGGTCCAGCAATTGTTTCCGACTGCTCTAAAGCTGCCTTTGGGAGCCACCCGTGTCGCTGTTTTTCAATCAGTTGCGAGCGAATTGCTCGCTGTCAGGGCAGCGTTCAGACATAAAACAGTCGACTGACAGTCGGTCTGTCGAGATTCCCACCGCGCTGCGTCGTCCATTGCCGGATGTGCCTCCTGTGTGCTGATTCCGAATCCTTGAAGATCGTAAACACCTCAATCTAGAACGGAAGGCTACGCCATCTTTCTGGCGATTAGCCGGCTTTGTTCTTCGCGCTTTCCCCCGCTCTCATTCCCTCGTTCGAAACCCATAGCAGAAACGGCCCTTTCCGCCGTCAAGGGTAAAGCTTGCGCCAGCCAGAAAGCCGCTGCCCTGTGACTGCTCGGGCCCGCTTCTGCCGAACACCTCTCTCCATTACGAGGGAATGCAGTTGTTTAAACGCTCGCAAAGGAGAAAGACCATGCAGCAGCGAACCGAAAAGCAGGACATCTACAGCCGGATTACCAACCAGATCGTTAGCCACTTGGAAAAAGGCGTGAGGCCGTGGGTTCGGCCGTGGAACGCCGAACACGCAGCCGGACGGATTACTCGTCCGCTACGGCATAACCGCAAGCCCTACAGTGGAATCAATGTTCTCTCTCTCTGGGCCAGCGCCCTGGCGCGGAACTTCGCCGCCCCCATCTGGATGACCTTCAAACAAGCCTTGGAGCTCGACGCCCACATCCGCAAGGGCGAGAAAGGCTCGCTCGTCGTCTACACAGAAAACATCACGCGAAAGGAAACCGACGAAAAGACGGGCGATGAAGTCGAGTGGGAAATCCCGTTTCTCAAGGGGTACACCGTTTTCAACGTCGAGCAGATCGAAGGCTTGCCGGACGTGTATTACGCGAAAGCCGGGCCTACGCTTGACCCTGTCGCCCGCATCGAGCACGCGGAAAAGTTCTTCGCCGCCTTGGGAGCGACCATCCGACACGGCGGAAACCAGGCGTTTTACAGCGTTGCCGCCGATGCCATTCAGATGCCGGCATTCGAGAGTTTCCAGGACGCGGACAGCTACTATGCGACGCTGGCCCATGAATGCACCCATTGGACCGGCAGCAAGACCCGGCTCAACCGGGACTTCGGCGGACATCGCTTCGGGAGCGAAGGTTATGCGGTCGAGGAACTGGTGGCCGAACTTGGGGCCGCGTTCCTGTGCGCAGACCTGGAGCTAACGCTTGAAGCCCGCGAAGATCACGCCTCCTATATCGCCACCTGGCTGAAAGTGCTGGCGGCGGACAACCGAGCCGTGTTCACGGCTGCAGCCCACGCACAACGGGCCGCCGCATTGATCAATCGCAAAGCCACCGCCGCCGAAGTCAGCCTGACTCCGGCGGCATGAGGTAGGGAAGTCCTCGATCGTGGGAAGGCCTCAGACCGTCATCTACGCGAAGTCTCCGGAAGGGCATCTGTCGGAAACGGACTAATTGTTCTGTACGTCACTGCGCGGATAGCGTGGGGTGGAGAGGACTTGGGCTGTCGCCAAATTGGATTTAGTTTCACTCTGCGATCCAGGTCGATGGGAATCTCTCCCTGGTGCCGCATGTCGCGGTTGTTGCATAATCTGGGAGACATATTGCACTCCCATAGAAGGTTTGCTATATATGGGTCTCCCATAGGAGTGTCATGGCAGATAAGAGCGAGGTTTGGCTGGGAACTCTGTCGTTGATGGTATTACAAACATTGGCGACCATGGGGCCGCAGCATGGGTATGGACTTGCGAGGCGCATCGAGCAGATCAGCGGCGACCGGCTGTCCCTCAATTACGGCACGCTGTATCCCGCGTTACTCAAGCTCGAACAGGAAGGGGCCATCACCTCGGAATGGGGTCTTTCCGACAACAATCGCAGGGCCAAGTTCTACAGCCTAACCAGAACGGGGCGCAGGCAACTCGAACGTCAGACACGGGACTGGCAACAGACGACGGCGATCGTGGCGCGCTTCTTATCCCCTTCTGAGGAGGGCTAATGCGAAAGCTCCGGAGATTGTGGATGCGATTGCGAGCCACAATAGGCTCAGAGCATTCGGACCGGGATTTTGCCGACGAGCTCGAGAGCATTCTCCAGATGCATGTTGACGATAATTTGCGTGCCGGTATGACGTCCGAGGAAGCACGTCGACGGGCTCTCATCAAATTGGGTGGTGTGGATCAGGTCCAGCAGGTCGTGCGCGACCGGAGGGGATTGCCATCGCTGGAGGCATTTGGGCGTGATGTTAGATACGCGGCCCGCACGTTGGCGCGGGCACCGGGGTTCACGGCAGTCGCAATGCTAGTGATGGCGATCGGCATTGGCGCGAGCGTTTCTTTGTTCACCGTCATACACTCC
>WNFQ01002096.1_pt1 | contig 14359 bp, 11 predicted proteins | sample 5400171 | NCBI WGS metagenome assembly WNFQ01 (sample SAMN13153356, study PRJNA577476) | soil metagenome | isolation source: 20 cm soil under Madrone tree | place: USA:California | collected 2016-06-14
GCTTGCCTCGCCCCAGGGCCCCGGGTGCCCCAATTCGACTTCCCGCACGCGATCCAGAATCGGCTGCCAGAAATCTCCCAGCACGGCGAACGGTTTCCCGGCCATCACCGACTTGTTCATCATCTCCCACGCAACCGCAAGCTCCACGAGCGTTCCCGTCCCGCCTTTGCACGCTACAAAACCATCCGCGCGCCGGATCAGCTCAAACAGCCGCTCTTCCCAGGTCTTCATACGCACTTCCACGTCAATCCAGGGATTGAGCTTCGCAGCTTTGAAAAAATCCGCGGTCACTCCTGTTGTTTTCCCGCCGGCTTCCTTCGCTCCGCGGGACACTGCTTCCATCACCCCGCCGTAACCGCCGCTGCAAACAGAGAATCCGTGCTGCGCCAAGGCTCGCCCCAGGATCCGCGCCTCTTCGTAGTCCGCATCTCCTTCGCGCGGCCGCGAACTTCCAAACACCGTGACGATGAATTCCTTTCCCATCTGCAATTCTCGATCTTAGTGCGGGTGCTTGCGTTCCAGCCCGCGCTTCGGCGGCGTCACGTTGAACTCCTCAAGCATCGCCACGCAAAGTCCGGTCAATGCATCCGCCGCTTCGTGGCTCTTTCCACCTTGGTTGTTGCTCAAGAACGAAAAGATCACCCGCCGCCCGCCCGGCGTCTCGGCAAATCCCGAAAGCGTCCTCACGTGTTCGACCGAGCCCGTCTTCGCGTGAATCCGTCCTGTCGCCAGTGAGTTTTTCATGCGGTCCTCCAGTGTGCCGTCGACTCCCGCCACCGGCAGCGATGCAAAGTAGAACCCGAACCACGATTGCTTCTGCGCAAAGCTCAGCAAGGTCACAATGGCCCGCGGAGTCACCAAATCGTGTCGCGACAATCCAGAGGCGTCCGCTTGAATTACGTCTCCGGGCGCGACTCCCGCCGCCGCGTAGAAATCCGCTGGAACTTTCATCAGCTCGTCCGGCGTGGCCCACACTCCGTTCTGTCGCGCCACCGTCCGCAACAGCATTTCCGTGTGCAGGTTCTGGCTGATTTTGTTGATCAACTTCACCGCGTCTCCCAGGGGTACCGAAACGTGCTCCGCGAGCACCGCCGGATCGCCAGCCGTCCCGTCCTGAGCATGGCGAGCCTTCGCGACGCCCGTCACCTTTACTCCTCGCTCCTCCAGCAATCGCTTCAATGTGGCCGCCGCGTGCTGCGCCGGCTCTTCAATCGCCAGAACCAGTTTCCGCGGCGCGCTCTTCGCCGGCAAACTGCCCTTCACCACCACGATATTCGCGCCCGGCTCCCGCGTGAGCGTCAAATCCGGCTTCACATCCGCGGCTGAAGTGACCACATCGTTCTCAACCGTGAAATCCGGCGTCGCGGGAGTCACCGTCCCCTGCACGGGATTGCCTGCCTGTTCGCCGGGCGTGAGCATCAGCGCCACGGTGTTGTCGTCCACGACGATTGCGGAAATCGCGGCGCCGTATTCCCACACCATGTCGTCGATTTCCCAGCCATTCGGATAGCGCTCCCGCGGAAAATAACTGTCGTCGCCGATCACATCTCCTGAAATTTCCTTGACTCCCTTAGCCACCACCGCGTCCGCAAGTTCCACGAGTGCTTTCTCAGGTGGACCATCAAATTCTTCCTTCAGTTCATACGGGAATTTTCTGTTCGATAGATTCGGATCGCCATGTCCCACAAGCGCGAGATGTTCACCGAGCACTCCCTCGCTCGAAATCGCGCCACGCGTCTCCAGCGTCGTGTGGAAGCGGTACTCCGGCCCCAGTTTCGCCAGGGCCAAAGCCGTTGTGAATAGCTTCATGTTCGAAGCCGGCACGAAATACTTGTCCGCGTTCTGCTCGTACAGAGTCTCGCCGCTCTCGGCGTCCGCAATGAGCAGTCCCCACTCACCTTTGCTCGTGGGTGCCGTTCCCAGCAACGCTTCCGCCCGCGCGGCGAATCTCGCCGTGGCCTTCTTCGAAGCCGCACTCTGTTTCTTGACGCCGCAGCACGCCGGCTTTGTTTTTCCTTTTGATTGTGCGCTGATGCGTGGCGCGCCAATTCCGAAGGCCCACACGGCGCTCGCCACCGCCACTGCCGCACTCCGCTGCAGGATTTTCTCAATTCTCATTTTTCTCTCGCGCTTAAGTCGTTCTGGAAAAGTATAGTCCAAAGGCAACGTATTCTGTCTCCCGCGCTTCTTATTAATCGAACAAACCCCTGCCTCAAGCCGTTTGCAAGGCCCCGTTTCTAAGGCCTGAGGTTGCGCCCAGCCTGTGGGCACTCTATGATGGCTCTAGCCCAAAAAAACTACGACGAGGTGAACTGTGATTAAGCGAATGATCTCCTACCTGATGGCGCTGGCGCTCATTGCGCTCCCGCTCTTGGCCGCGGGGGATAAGAAGGAAACCGAACGCCTGGAAAACTGCGGGATGATCGTCAAGGAAGTGATGGATATTCCCGATAACATCCCCGAAGACCTTATTAATAAAGCGGAATGCATCATCGTCTATCCGTCCGTGCTCAAGGCTGCCTTTGTTATCGGCGGCAGCTACGGCCGCGGGGCGATGACGTGCCGCTCCGGTGAGCATTTCACCGGCCCTTGGAGCGCTCCCACGATGATGGCACTGGAAGGCGGCAGCGTTGGCTTGCAGCTCGGTGGCCAGGCCACGGATTTCGTCCTGCTGGTCATGAATCCGCGCGGCGCCCGCTCCATCTTGAGCAGCAAGGTAAAGCTTGGCGCTGATGCTTCGGCAGCCGCGGGTCCAAAGGGACGCACCGCGAACGCATCGACCGACGTGACGATGCGCGCCGAAGTCTTGAGCTATTCCCGCAACCGCGGCCTCTTCGCCGGCCTCTCACTGGAGGGCTCGACGGTTCGCCCTGACAATGACGCCAATGAGCGCATCTATGGCAAGAAGGTCGAAGCAGAATCCATCGTGTTCAAGGGTGCTGTCGCCGTTCCTCCGGCCGCACAAAAAATGATCGCGTATTTAAACCAGAAGTCTCCGAAGAACACCTCGGACCCCGATTCCCTCAAATAGGAACTCCAAACCTACGGCCTCTCGGGACACCCCGGCTCAAGCCGGGGTGTTTTAGTTTGTATCTCCCCGCAACGCCTCCGGCGATTTTTCCCTGCTAGCCCAGGAGAAAAAGTGCTTGACATCTGATCCGATATGACTTATAGTCATTTATGAGCGTTGGTCACTATGACCCGTCAATCAAAATCTATCCCCCGCGACAGTCCCGAGGCGTCAACCTCCCCCTCCGACCGTCGCCAGCGTCGGAGCGCGGATATCCGCGAGCGTCTTTTCCGCGCCTCCCTTGATCTTTTCGCCCAGAAAGGATTCGCCGAGACGACTGTCGAGGACATCACCGAGTCTGCTGACGTCGGTAAAGGCACCTTTTTCAATTACTTCCCGAGCAAGGACCACATTCTGCTGGCTTTCGGAGAAATGCAACTCAGCAAGCTGGAAGCAACCATTGAGACGGCTCGCCGCACTGGCGAGCCCATGCCGGAATTCCTCGGTTCGCTCGGTCTCCGCATGACCCAGGAGCCCACTCGGAATCCCGCCATCATCCGTGCGCTTCTCCAGGGCTATCTTTCAACGACTCCGGTTCGTGAGGCCATGATGGACTTGCAAAAGCGCATGCATGCCCTGCTTAGCCAGATGATTCAGCTCGGTCAGGACCGTGGCGAAATCCGCAACGACCTCCCTGCCGCGGAGATCGCCCACGTTTTTCGCCAAACCATTTTCGGCACGCTTCTGATTTGGTCGCTTTACGCCGACGCGACTTTGCACTCGCGGATCGAAACTGCATTCAACTTGCTCTGGTCCGGCTTGGCGCCTCCCGGGACCTCGACGCCGCCGTTGACGGTCCCTTTCTTCACGTCAGGAGACTAGTTTTATGAGCCGCAAGCGCATCCTGATTCTTCTCGCTGCCGCCGCCGTGCTGACCGCCACTGTGCTCTATGCCGGTTGGTTGCGCCGCGACACCGCCCTGCAAGGCTCCGGCACCGTCGAAGCTCGCAACATTCGCGTCGGCTCCAAGATCGGCGGCCGCATCGACAAAGTTTTGGTCCGCGAAGGTGATTCCGTTCGACCAGGCCAAGTTCTGATTACCTTCGACGACCATGAATTGCGGGCCGCGCTCCAACAATCCCGTGCCGGCGCTGAAAAATCCCGGCGCGGCTATCGTCCCGAGGAAATCGCGGAAGCACGCGCCGTCGCGGCTCAGTCCAAGGCCGAGTACGAGTTAAAAAAGAACGGCTATCGCTCGGAAGACATCGCCACCGCGCAAGCCGATCTTGACCGAGCGAAGGCCGACGAAATCCGCACGCATCTTGACTTTGACCGTTACGCCGCACTCGCAAAAAAAGATCTCGTCTCCAAGCAGCAACTCGATACCGCCGAGGCCAATTGGAAAGTCGCCGCCGCCCAGCAACAGAGCGCCCGGCACAAGCTCGATGAACTCCAGCGCGGCTACCGTCCCGAGGAAATTGCCTCCGCCGAAGCGCACTACCATCAGGCACAGGCCAACCTGGAAAAACTCGAGCGCGGCAACCGTCGCGAAGACGTCGACCTCGCCAAAGCAGCCTACGCTTATGACGAAGCGCGTTTCCGAGAGCGCCAAGTCACCGCTCCCTCCGCCGCCATCGTCGAGGTTCTGGACGTTCGCCCCGGCGACCTCATCGCGCCCAATACGCCCGTCGCGACTCTTCTTGAAAAGGATCAGATCTACGTTCGCATCTACATTCCCGAAACCGAAATCGGCCGCGTCAAGCTTGGCCAAAAAGCCGAAGTTCGCGTCGATTCTTTTCCGAACACCGCTTTCGATGGCCTCGTCGAACAGATCAACCAGCAGGCCGAATTCCTGCCGCGCAATGTTCAGACCCGCGAAGAGCGCGTCCACCAGGTCATTGGCATAAAAATTCGCATCAATGATCCCGCCGGTCGTGTCCTAGCCGGCATGGCCGCGGATGTGAAACTGAAAGCCCAAAGCTGAGGCCATGGCGACGCACCCGCAACCTCTCTCGCAAGCCGCCATCTCCGCCGAACATCTCGTGCGGCGCTTCGGCAACTTCACCGCCGTGAACGACGTGAGCTTCCGAGTCGAAAAAGGCGAAATCTTTGGTTTCCTCGGCCCCAACGGCAGCGGAAAGACCACCGTCATCAAAATGCTCACCGGACTTTTGCCGCTCAGCGGAGGATCGGCCTGGGTCGAAGGTCTGGACGTGCGGACCGAATCGGAAGCCGTGCGCGAGCGCATCGGCTACATGTCGCAAAACTTCAGCCTCTACTACGATCTTACCGTCGCGGAAAACTTGCAGTTCTACGGCCGTATCTACAGCCTGGAACCCGCGCGCCTAAAGCGCCGCATGGACGAAATTGTCCAGCTCAACGGCCTGGCACCCTATCTGAATCGCCTGGCCGCGCAACTTTCCGGCGGCTGGAAGCAGCGCCTCGCCCTCGGCTGCGCCATGCTCCATGAGCCGACACTCCTCTTTCTCGACGAGCCCACCGCGGGCATCGATCCCGTCGCGCGCCGCCAGCTCTGGGATCTTCTCTTCGAGCTTTCCGGTCATGGCATCACGTTTTTTGTCACCACTCATTACATGGACGAAGCTGAGCGCTGCAGCCACGTCGCTTACATTTATTACGGCAAGCTCATCGCCGACGGCACACCCAAGTCGCTTAGAGAGCTTCCTGACGTTCAGCCACCGGGCACCCTGCGCGTTGAAATCACCACGCCGGAAGTTACACGCGCGCTCCGCTTCGCGCGTCACCTCCCGGGCATTCTCAGCGCCACCATTTTCGGCCAATCCATCCATGCGCTCATCGAAGACCATTTCAATCTCGACGATCTTCGCGAACAGCTTATGAAAAACGGCATCGCCGTCACCGAAATTCGTCCGCTTGCTCCCAGCCTCGAAGACGTCTTCGTCGAGCTCACTTACAAGCATCAAGCGCTCCTGGAGGCCGCCCGTGCGTAACTTCTTTCGCGGTTTCGGCGCTGTCTTTTACAAAGAGGTCCTGCATGTCCGCCGCGACCCCGCGACTCTTTTTTTCTCTCTCGTCATTCCGCTGCTGCAAATGGTTGTGCTTGGTTTCGGCATTGACACCAACATCCGCCAGATCAATACCGTCGTCCTGAATGCCGACGGCCGCCGCGAAAGCCGCGAGCTGATCGACCGCTTGAAAAACTCCGACACCTTTCATTTCATCCGTTACGTCCAAAACGACCGCGATCTCAACGACGCCATCATTGCCGGAAAGGCCCGCGTCGGAATCAAGATTCCCGTGGATTATTCTGACCGCCTTCTCCACAACATGAGCGCCCAGGTCCTCGTCCTCATCGACGGCTCGGACTCCTCGGTCGCCGGCCAGGCCATCAACGTGACCACCGCCATCGGCCTCGACGAATCGCTCCGCCGCGTTCTTCAGGATCGTTCCACTTTTGCGGTCGATATCCGCCCCAAGCTGCTCTTCAACCCGGACTCCCGTTCCCCGAATTTCCTCTTGCCCGGCTTGACCGCTATTCTCCTGCTGAACGTCACCACATTCCTCACCGCTTTCTCTATCGTCCGCGAGAAGGAACGCGGCACGCTCGAACAGCTTTTCGTCACGCCGGTCCGCCCCATGGGCCTCCTTTTCGGCAAGCTCCTTCCCTATCTGGCCATCGGTTTTGCCGAGCTCTGTCTGATTCTCACCTTCATGCGCTTCGTCTTTCAGGTTCCCATTCACGGCAACGTCCTGGTTCTCGCGTTCCTTTCTCTCCCCTATCTTTTCGTTTCGCTTTCCATCGGCATTCTGGTCTCCAGCAAAGCCAACTCGCAATCCGAGGCCATCCAGCTCGCCTTTCTCACGTTTCTCCCCAGCATCTTCTTCTCCGGCTACATCTTTCCGCGCGAAACCATGCCCGTCGTCTTCTACGTCATCAGCTATTTCATTCCCGCCAGCTATTACATCAACATCACCCGCGGCATCATTTTGCGCGGCGCCGGCCTTTCTCATCTCTGGCTCGATGGCCTGGCCCTCTACGCCATGGGCTCCATTCTTCTTCTCATCGCCGCCCGCCGCTTCCAGAACAAAGTCATCATGGCGTGAGTTTTCGCCCCGTTAGCGGGTCTTTTTGAGGTAGCACACAAGTCGCTGATTCCCACTTCTCCGTTCGTGGTCAGTGGGGGCGAGATGTCCGGAAACCTACCGGGACTTAGCTCCTGGCTCTACGACGGAGCTCCGTAACCGACGCGGCATAAATACCAGCGTTCAGCATCGCAAGCGCGGCTAGCCACGCGTGTCCGGATTCTTCAAGCGAAGGTCAATCGTCTATATGCGGCCTGAAGGAAGCCGCTCGCCTCGATCACTCCTCATCGTCATCATCGTGATCGTCGTCGTCGATCGAGCGAAGGACATGGGAGAAGACCCACTGAGCCACGTGGCGCCCTTGCCTTCGCGCCTGCACGTCCGCAAAGCGGAAGTGGATCCCCTGGTAGATGCGGGCGTTAACCACATCCGCGGCGGCATCCGAGAAGCGGTTATAGGTGCGCGTCTGCTGAGGGGCTGCAGCGTTCGTGGTGGTTACCGTGAAGGTCTTTTTGTCAGTCCCGAAGAAGAGGGCAAGGACACGGGTTATGGCGCCCGTGACGTTGTTGGCGCCCGAGGTGTAGTCGGGATAGTTTGGCGTGTTGATCATCGGCTGCCAGTTCGGGTCGCCGGCCGTTTCTGGGTTCCCGTCATTGTCTCCCTCTTGAATGGCCGTGAGGGGTCGCCAGAAGACGAAGTGGAACTTGCTGTCCCAGGCAGTGATCCCGGCATCGCCCATGGCCAGGCCGGCCAGCGCGAAGATCCGCGCACTGTCACCGATGTCGGGCACGTGCAAGCCGACGATGTCCCTCAGTGCCCGGTTCCACAGCACGAGGAAGTTGGAGTTCCAGAACTTCGCGAGGTCGGTCTGCTCGGGCGTGCGGGTGCTATGGGGGTCGGCGGCGCCCAGGTCCTTGACCTCGTTATAGGCTGTCGCGTATCGCTCGCTTGTCAAGGTTGGCGGCGCCACCGGACGAAACTGGGAAGGACTCTTCAAGGTGAACGGAGTGACAGTCGCGAGCCACGGCGCGAGTGCTGCCGAGAGAGTTGGAGGTGGTCCGGGGAGGTATGAAGGCGTCGGGCGCCAGACGCCGGGATCGGTGCCGCCAGTGAAGGGTGGTGGATTCAGCGGAAAGCTCCCGTCATTGGCTCGCAGGGCGATGATACCGGCAGCAGCCTGCGCCCCCACTGCGACGCCGGGGTCGGTCTCCGCCAGACCATGCGCGGTCAGATAGTTGTGATAGGCGGTGTCGAGGGACGCCGTTTGGGCAGGGAAGCGGTTCACGAGCACATCGTGCGCGGCCTTGGCGGCTGCGGCCGCCGGCGAGCCCGACGCTCCCGGGATGTGCACGTGGTACGGTTTGAATCGGCCGTCGATCGCCTCGACAGCGTCATACACGGCAATCTGGACAGTCGCGTTGTCGAGGAAGCCCACTGCGCTGCCATGGGTGGGACCGGCGTTTACGATCGTTTGTACAGCGATCGCATTCCAATCCGTTACGGCGTCGGCTCGTACGACTGACGGCATAGCGAGGGGCATCGCTAAGCCAAGTATGAGTACACAAAATCTTTTCAGTAGTCGCATTTCTTGTCTCCTCTCGAGGCCGATAGGGATTCACCAAATTAGGGCAAAGTGAAGCAGGACGCTGTCAGAATGGAGGAAGGGACCCGGTAGGAAGACCAACAGCTCCGCACCTAGTCGCTCTGCCAGTTTGCAAAACGGACCATACGCCGCATTTCGAGCGAAGTAAAGTTGTTATTTGTAAAATGCCTGTCGCCCGGCATACCAGACTCACATTGCAGAGGCGCTCTAGTTCACCTAGTACTTCCGCCTGCCTGTTTTGTCTTTTATTGCCGCACCGCGTATTCTGCTGAACTGTCCTGACGTTCTCAGGAGATTCCGTGTCCTGCCCCATCTGCGAAAAGCGCAAAGCCGCTCGCTTCTGTCCCGCGAAGGGAGAAAAGATCTGCGCCGTTTGCTGCGGCACAGAGCGCGAAGTCTCCATCGACTGCCCCTCCGATTGCTCCTATCTCGTCGCGGCGCACCGTTACGAAAACGAGCACCGGCGCTCCTTGCCCGCGGACACGCCGTTGCTCGACGAAAAAATCCCCCAGGATATCGTCTACGCCCACCAGCAGCTCATGGCTGCGCTGGCCTTCTCCATCGCCAAGTTCTGCGCCGTCCAGCCCGCTGCCGTGGACGCTGACGTCCTCGCCGCCATCCAGGCCCTCACGCAGACCTACAAGACGCTGAGCTCCGGCATCATCTACGAAAAACCGCCGGACGCGCCGCTCCCGCGCGAACTCTACGCTGCATTGATGGCCCTTATTTCCGAACTCAAGAAGCAGCCAGCCGAACGCGCCAACTCAGCCGGCCTCAAGGACGCGGATCTTTTCTATCTGCTGGTTTTTCTCTACCGGATGGGTTTGCTGCGCACCAACGGCCGCCCCCGCTCGCGCCGCTTCATCGAATTCCTGCGTGGCCAATTCCCGCAATCCCCCGAACTCAAGCGCGAAGAATCTCGCATCATCGTCCCCTAGCAGGTTTTTTTGCGGCACAGCGACTCCTGGCTGGGCGTCTTCTTAGCCGCCTACCCTGCCGCGCATGACCGCGTAGGTTGCATCTGTTGCGCCACCAACGCCGCGTCCCAGCCCAGAGACAACTGAGAGCAAGGCGTCGTATGCTTCTTGTCCACCCACGGCCGCGACCGAAATCCATACTTCTCACGGATTCGCGCCACCCGTTCGCTGGCCGTCCGCCGGTATTCCTCAGGCGCATACCCGTTCTTCGCGTACCACTGTTCGTACTGCTTCGCCAGGCGCGGAAACTTCTCCCGCACAAACGGCAGGAACTGCTTCGCCGACGACGGCATCAAAAACAGCACTCCCGAGAAAAACCACTGCGCGCCCGCTTCTTTCGCGGCCGCCGCGACTGCCTCGAGCTCGCCCTCGCCGTCCGTAATCCCCGGCACCAACGGCGAAGCGGAGACACCGACAGCCAGCCCCGCTTCGTGCAATTCGTTCACAGCGACGATTCGCAGATCCGGCCGCGGCGCCCGTGGCTCCAGCAATCGCGCCAGCCTCGGCCGCATCGTCGTCACCGTAATGTCTATCTGTAACGAGGACCGCGCCGCAATCTTCGTCAGCACGTCGATATCGCGCACGATCTGATTCGACTTCGTGATGATCGAAATACTCAGACCTTCGCGCTTCGCCAATTCCTCCAGGCACGCCCGCGTCACCCCGTGTTCCCGCTCAGCGGGTTGATACGGATCGGTCGCCGTCCCAATCGCGATATGATCCGGCTTTTCGCCGCCCGACCTCTCCGACGCATACGAGTACTTGCGCGAAATATCATGCGCCAGCAAAGGCGCGGCATCCTTCTTCACATAAATCTTTTTCTCGAACTCGGACCCGTCCAGTTCCATGTATTCGTGCGTGTACCGCGCGTAGCAATACTTGCAGGCAAACTCGCATCCTCGATAAGGATTGATCGTCCATTCGAACGGCACGCGGTCCGAATCGCACCGGTTTAGGATCGATTTCACCGGCAGCACAAAATACTCCGGCCGCTCCGCCGATTTTCTTTGCGTCTCCGCTGGCGGGGAGGATGCTGCGAGGCGGGCAATGCCAACCAGTCGCGCGCGAGCGCGTTCAAGGGGCGCCGCGGCAGCAATTCGAATCGGACCTGATTCACGGTTTTGGGTTCCGTGCTGGGTCCTGGACGCTGGGGGGCAACCCGCCGTCGCCTGATTCGAAATGCTGCCGCGTTGGTCGACCGCCAGGGCAGGGCTACTGACCATCTTCATTGGGCTTATGGCATCAGGGCACTCAGGAAAGAGTCCTGCTGTGGTTGGTGAAGCGCGGCGGCGTCGAATCCGAAAACTCGGCGCCGATAGGGAGTGAACTGGAGACATAGCCCACCTCGAAGCACGCCGCAGTATTTCGCTTTTTGTTCGCTTAGTCAAGGACTATTTTCGCTTTTTCTTCATGCGGCTTCCCGCCCTCGCATTCTCCCTTTCCACCGTACCTCCATGGATACGGCGCCTCTTCGCGAAAGCTCGCAGACAATTGCCTCCCTTGCTGTCACAAGGTATTCTCAATGTCCGGGGGAAGCGTCGTCGGCATGCTTGGTAGATCCAAACACTTTCTGCTCGCGGCATCTGTGCTGCTTGCTGGCCTGCCAGCGCTCTCCCTCGGCCAGAATGCTCCGCCGGCAAAGAAGCTGCCTGCAGGTCCCGCCGCCCCGCAATCGACCCACTATCCCATTCTCCTCCTTGCTTTTGGCAACGATCCCAACTGGAGCCTGCGCATCGGCCTGAAAGGGCCGGAACGCTTGGATCGCCCGGGGTACCCGCCGATCCCTCTGGAGCCGGCCGAAGTAACCCATGAAGCCGGCGCCGACTCTTGGACCTATCACGCCAAGGATGCCGCTACCGGCGCGATCGTCGTCGTCCACCTCACGCGGGAAGCGTGTACCGACGCCACCAACGATACGCTGACTCCCGCGCCGCCCCCCTCGGGAAAATACTCCTTCCGCGCCTCCGTCGATCACGCCCAAATCGGCTCCTTAAAGGGCTGCGCCCGCGTCGCCGCCGAGATCTTCCCCAAGATTAACAATCAACCCGACGACGAGGAGGACGCTGACAAAAAAAAGCCACCCGCTCCAACCGTCACCAACTTCAATCCCTCCGTCGCCGTCGCTTACCTGAATTCAGCAAGCAGCGTTGTACTCAGCCGCGGCAAGACGAAGAAGATCGCGGCGCCAGCCGGCACCGAGCTGGCCCTCTCCCACGACGGCAAGAAGCTTCTTTACACGCGCTCCGATTCAAAGAGCAGCCCCGACCGCACCATCGTTCTCTACGATTTTGACTCCGGCAAATCGCTGGATTTGGTGCAAGGTCTCGTGCGGCAAGCCTTCTGGTCGCCCGATGACGGCCGCGTCGCTTTTCTCAAAGCTCTGGATAACTCGTGGCAGGTGTGGTCTTTCCCCGCCACAATGCCCGAGGCCGCCGCAGTTTTTTCTCCGCAGTCCGTGAATTCTCTCCATGGCTGGGTCGACAGTCACACTGTTCTCGCCACGGACATGCAAGACGCCTTCTGGCTTAGCGAAGACAACCAGCCGCAATCCGTAGCGCTGAAAGATATCTACGGTGCCGCATTTCAAATCATGAGTTCAGATACAATCCGCGTGAATCCCGTCAATTCAGACTTGCTGTTGATTTCGGCCGCTTATTTGTCGGCGCCCGCCGGTGCTCCAGGTGGTTCCACGGGCTCGACCGCGGGTTTTTTCCTTTACGAAATGCGTGCGAAGCGCCGCGTAATTCTCTGCCCGCCTGAGCAGTCGGGCCGCGCTGCGGAATGGTCGCGCGACGGCCTTCAAGTCTTTTTTTCCGGGAGCGATTCCTCGCATCGTCCAATCGTCTACCGAATTTTTTGGGACGCCACAGGGTTGCAGCGAGTTCTTACCGGCAGCAACTATGTAGTAGGGCAGTAGCCTACTCCCCCGAGGGTTCTGATAGGTTTTAGATCACCCTTGCCTGATACGCCGCAGTCGCTTTATTCGCCGCCTCTCACTACCATCTTGGCGTATACTGAGTTTTATGAGTACTGGTCCCACGCCCGCTCTCACGCAGGTAGGTATACTTGTCCTCGACGAAAATGCCCCGGGCGGAAGCGCGGTAAAGCAGATCCTGGACTCCGAGGGGTGGCGCGTACGCATCGTCCCCGACACCCAGATGCTCCTTGCCGAGCTGAAAACCGGGGAATGGTCTCTTGTAATTGCTGATGTGGCTCTGACCGGTGTCGACGGTCCCGCCTTCGTCACCCTGCGCGAGCTTGCCAGTGTCTCAGCGGCTGACGGTGGGCGCGTCCGCGTCCTGTATCTGATCCCGGAACTGGCCAGCGGCCAATACATTGTCCATCTGGAAGCCGCGCGCCTTCCCTACGTACTTCGTCCCTACCACCTTCACGACTTTCTCGAAAAAGTCAGCGATCTGCTCGTCGAAGTGAAGGCCATCGAGGGTCCCATCCGTCAGGTCCGCCATGAATTCGGCGCCCTGCGCAAGAAGAAGAAACTAGCCGCCCGTTCCAACTCCATGTTCGCCTCGCGCGACTCTTTTTCCTACTCCGACGAGGAACTCGCCGAATACGAGAAACAGGAAGGCGAAGCCTCCAAGTCCAGGCGCAACAAGCCCCGCGTCAACCTCGGCGATCCCAACCGCTGAATGGGGCAAAGCAAGTTCCAAGTCTTAGTTCTTAGCCCTTAGTTCTCAGTTCTCAGTTGTTACTAGGCGGCCTCACATTCTAGTTTGTCCCTCTGCCTTTACCCGGTTCACCAGGCCGGCTCCTTCTTCCTGCTAAGAACTAAAAACTAACAACGAATAACTTCCACCAGTGCAAGGAATTGTTCCCTCCCCGTTCTAATCCTGAGTCGTATCCCCGCTGGTTCGCTCTGACCGGGTCGGGGTTCACGCACAGGAGGCTTTCATGGAACGGTCGATTTTTGCCGCCCTGATCGGCGGTCTACTCGGTATCACCACTCTTGGGGGCTTGGCTTTCGTCGGCTCGGCACCGGGCTCCCCTGCCGCTCCCTCGTCTCGGCCTGAAGGCGATTGGCGGCTCCTCAATCCCGTCACCTACGAGAACATCTCCGTCTTCCCCGTCGTCAGCTCCTACAGCCAGGACACCAGTACCTTCCTCACCCTCGAGGAAGGTCTCGCCACCGGCAACGTGGCCGTCCATGAGCAAGGTTCCGAGAGCATGGTTCGCGGCCGCGATGGCCATCCCGTATATATTCCGCAGCCCGGTACCAGTGCTTCCGTCAACCAGCTTGTCCTGATCAATCGCAGCAAGCGCCCGCTGTTGCTCCTCGCTGGCGAACTCGTCAGCGGCGGCAAGCAGGATCGCGTCATCGGTAAGGACCGCATCGTTCCCGCCGGCGCTCCGCCGCTCCCTCTCGACGTCTTCTGCGTCGAGCACGGCCGTTGGACCGGCAGCTCGCAATTCGCAGCCGCAAAAACCATCGTCCATCCCAGCGTCCGCGAAAGCGCCGCCGTTGATCAGGCCCAGACAAAAGTCTGGGACTCCGTACGCAACGGCACGAACTCGAAAGCCCCCGCAGCCGCCCCTCGCGCTGAAATATCAATCGACAACCTCCAAAGTGCCATCGCCGGCAACGGGCGCACCGAAGCCTACGAAAAAATTTATGAGTCGCGTGCCATTGGCGTATCGATCGATGAATTTGTCATCGAAGTGCAGCGCCGTTTCGCGCAAGCCACTTCA
>WNFQ01011759.1_pt1 | contig 14358 bp, 18 predicted proteins | sample 5400171 | NCBI WGS metagenome assembly WNFQ01 (sample SAMN13153356, study PRJNA577476) | soil metagenome | isolation source: 20 cm soil under Madrone tree | place: USA:California | collected 2016-06-14
GGGAATATTATAATCGGTAATCACGTCAACGCGCAGATTTACTTTACCGGTAACTTGACCCTAAACACACCGATTGTTGTAAACAATAATGTCGACAACGCCGTCCCGACAAATCCGAGCCGGGCGGGTCACCTTCAGTTTTACGGAATTAGCCCTACGGTGCCCGGAGCTACGCAATCGATCAACATCACACCTCCGGGTGACTTGTATGCAGCTATTTATGCGCCGAATGCTGACGTAACATTGACTGGCAACCCCGATATATATGGCGCGATCGTTTGCCACGACTTCCATGGTAACGGCAACACCGGGTTCCATTACGACAAGGCACTCGCCCGGCTCATCGCTCGTGTGACCGATTATCGGATCGCGAGTTATGTCGAAGACGTTCGATAACGCGCCCGCGCCCTGCTAGCGTCCGCGGAATTGCAGGAGACGCGGAATTTGGTTCGGCCGACGCAGCAGCCTCGGTGCGCCGAACCTTTTGCGACCTGGCTGCTTAGATGCTCGACGCACGGGCGAAATGATTCCCCGCTCTTGCGAGAAAACGGGGGCGACAGAAACCTGTCACCCCCGCCAAACAATGGAAACAACTAAATTCTTACCCGTCTTACCCGCGAAAGACTCTCTTCCCGGACCATCTGCTTGAGCTTACGACGTCGCAATTCGTAAGTCGAAAACACCGCGACCAGAAGACCTATCACCGGGAAAAACGTGCTGACCTCCGGGATAGCTGAGACCAGCGCCCACTCTTCGAACCCGTCATTACTGGCCCACGTGGTGCCGAAGTGGCAATACAAATAAACAAAGTCCGTTGAGAGCGTGCCAGCGAACGCGAGCGTCGGTATATACGCAAACATATCGCCTCCGCCGCTTCCAGGGTTGCGCGAAGCATCCAGATCGACCCTATCACCCAGACCGAATGTATAGCGCAGAGCCCCTAGGGAAGTGATGGTCGTCGTGGTCTGGCTGCCCATGGACGAAGTATAGAACTGCAGTTGGTCGAGTGAGAGGTACGAATTGGTGCCGTTGCCAGACTGATTAACATCCAGAAGCAGCTTAAAGTAATCCGTACCGCCGATCGTGACAGTGGTCGTCTGAAGCTGTGCGAAAGTCATGTCGTGCGTGGAACTACCCGACTTATCATCGAAGGGAACCGGCGAGCCAGAAGTGTTGTAGCCTTGTTCAACCCCGTTTGCCTGAACGCGGAGGAACGGATCAATGATGCCGGTACCGGTCGGCTGTGCATTCGTGAACTCGAATTGGGCGCCGTTGATCGTGCCACTGTTGCCATTTATCAGGTCGACGACCACGGCTTGAGCCGGCGTCGTAGCAAGGAGGACTGCAGCAGCGACGAGCGTCGAGGCCCGGACGAATCTGTTTAAGTGCAACGTGATGATACTTTGATTTCTTTCCGTGGTACTGTGCCGTTTCAATTGCCGGCTCTTATGATTTCCATATTTCTCATAATTGAGTCTCAACGTCAATAACAACTTTCGTGCCAGCCATCAATTTTCCGCTTTGAACGGCCTTTTTACCCGGAAGGCTGACCCTAAAGCAAGGACAAAATCGTGGGCGCCGAGAATTCTCCCCCCCGTTTCCCAACGCCAAATCTTACGCTTTCGCACGGGTTTTTTGGCCTGTCGCCGGTTCTAGCGAGCGGCCAGAAAACCAAAGCCGGACCCTCAGCTCAGGGACTTGAGTGCGGGCTGGGCACTCGCGGTTTGCGCCGTGACCGGCGAATTCAATCGGCGCAGCTTCTCGACAATCTGGGGAAGTGTTTCAAGCGCTTTCCCGACGTCAGCGTCCGAATTGAAGCGCCCAAAAGAAAAGCGCAGGCTGCCACGGCCACGCTCGTCGCTTCCATGCATAGCGCGCAACACATGCGAGCCTTCTCCCGAACCAGTCCGGCAGGCCGAGCCGGCCGAGCAGCAGATCTGATGTCGATCTAACAACATCAGGGCCGCTTGCGACTCGATTCCCTCGAAGAAAATGTTAGCAGTGTTGGGCAGCCGGTCCGCATCTGCGCCACTGATTGAAGCGCCAGTGACGGTTTCGAGAATTCCTTGTTCAAATCGATCGCGCATGGCGCGCACTCGCGTCGCTTCCTCGCCCAAACATTCCATCGCCCGCTCGGCAGCCTTTCCCAATCCGACAATTGAGGCCACGTTTTCAGTGCCGGCGCGCCGCCCGTTCTCGTGACTTCCGCCAATGATCGAGGAACGGAAACGGGAATGCTTGTTAACATAGAGAACGCCGACGCCTTTCGGTCCGTGAAACTTGTGCGCCGACAAGGAAAGGAAATTGATGGTCGAATCGCGCAGCCGTATCGGAATCTTCCCGGCCACTTGCACGGCATCGGTGTGAAAGAGCACATGTTTCTCGCGACAAATTTTCTCGATCTTCTCGACCGGAAACAGCACTCCGGTTTCGTTGTTCGCCCACATCATCGAGACGAGCGCTGTGTCCGGCCGGATCGCTTTTTCGACTTCGGCAAGATCGACATCTCCATTTCGATCGACTCCGAGAAAGGTCACTTCGCATCCGCGCTTTTCCAGTTCCCGACAAGGTCGCAACATCGCGCTGTGCTCAACCGCACTGGTCACAACATGTTTGCCGCGCGGCTCAAATTGCACGGCTGAATTGATTGCGGCGTTGTTCGATTCCGTGCCGCAACTTGTGAAAACAATTTCCTCCGGTTCGCACTCGAGCAGTTTCGCCGTGCGTTCGCGCGCCAGCTCGATCGCCTTGCGCACTTGCGCGGCAAATTGGTAGCCACTCGAAGGATTGCCGTAGAGCTCGGTCAGGAACGGCAACATCTCCTCCACCACCGCGGGATCGAGCTGGGTGGTGGCGTTATTATCGAGATAAATGATCTGACGGCTCATTGCTCGGTCTCACTCACACCTAATTTCGATTCACGCCGGCCTTTGCGAATCAACATGAGGTTACGAATGTAAATAATCGTCGGAAAGAGAAAGCCCAAAATGAGGGGCACTTTCCCGATATAAATCGCATAGATCAACATCATGACGCTGCCCGCGATGCTCAGGTACCAAAACTGCACCGGAATCACGCTGCGCTTGAGCTTTTCCGAAACGTACCACTGGATGACGAAGCGGCTGGCAAACAAGAGGTTAGCGGTCAACCCGAAGTAGGTCCAAAAATTGGCGCCCCCGCTGACGTTCTCCAAAAAATTCTCGAAGTAATGCGACAAGGCATCTTCATCGCATTTTGCCTGGCCAATCGCAAGCTCCTCCCGCAGTTAGACCAGACGCGCATTCTTGGGTAAGTTCGCCGGCAAATGCAGTCGCTTTGGGATATGGCTAACGCACAATTGCGCGAGCTGGCGGTTTACCAACCGGGCAAGCCGATCGAGGAAACGGCGCGTGAACTGGGTATTCCTCCTCATAAAATCGTCAAGCTCGCCTCGAATGAAAACCCGCTCGGACCATCACCGAAGGCGGTCAAAGCGATGCGCGCCGCTCTCGATCAGGCGCACCTTTACCCGGACGGCGGCGGCTCTAACCTGCGCGATGCGCTCGCCGCCAAGCTCAATCTGGCGCGCGAAAATATCGTTCTCGGAAATGGTTCCAATGAAGTACTTGAATTTCTCGGACATGCATTTCTCGGAGCGGGCGACGAGGTCATTGCGTCAGAGCACGCTTTCATCGCTTATAAGTTGATTGCCGCGCTCTTTGGGGCGGGCACCATCGAAACGTTCAGTCCGAATTACGCCCATGATCTGGAGGGAATGCTCGCCGCCATCACTCAAAAAACGCGCATCGTTTTCATTGCCAATCCAAACAACCCGACCGGCACGCTGATTCCGCAGAACAAGATCGACAATTACATGTCGGGCGTTCCGGAAAACGTCGTCACCGTGTTCGACGAAGCCTACTACGAGTTTCTCGACGATCCGCCCGACACGTTGAAGTACGTTCGAGACGGCCGAAACCTTGTCGTTCTGCGCACTTTTTCGAAAATCCACGGCCTCGCCGGCACGCGTGTGGGCTACGGGATCGCCCGTCGCGAAATGATCGAGGTGCTGCAAAAAACGCGGCAACCATTCAACCTAAACGCTATTGCCCAGATTGGGGCACGCGCAGCGCTCGAGGACAAGGCCCATCAGCAGGAGACAAAGCGCGTGGTCGATGAAGGCCGTGTCTACCTCCAGGAACAATTTGCCAAAATGAAATTGGAGTTCGTCCCGAGCGCCGGGAACTTCATTATGGTGAATGTTGGCGATGGTCCGGCCATTTTTAAGAAACTGTTGGTCCGAAAGATCATCGTTCGGCCGCTCGAGGGTTACAGCTTGCCGGAATGGGTGCGCATCTCTATCGGAACGATGAAGCAGAATCGAAAATGCATCGCCGCACTGAAAGAAGTTCTCTCGAAAGATCGACCAGCGTGACAGCGGAGAACGCGTCGATCATCCCGGGCGAGACCATCGCCGCGATCTCCACTCCCCCGGGTGAAGGCGCGATCGCGCTTGTGCGCGTTTCCGGTGCTGATGCTATCGCTGTCGCGAACAAGATTTTTCGAGGAAAAAACAAGCCCGCCGAATTTTCGCCACGACTCCAGCACTTCGGCGAAATTGTCGATGAAAGGGGCGAGCTGATCGATCAAGTGATGATGTCGATCCATCGCGCGCCGACCAGTTACACGGGCGAAGATTTAGTCGAGATCAGCTGTCACGGCGGCAACCTTGTCACGGCGCGCGTCCTCCAAGCTTGCTTGCACGCTGGCGCACGCAGCGCACGCGCCGGCGAATTTACCGAACGCGCATTTTTGAATGGCAAAATGGACCTGCCCCAGGCCGAAGCAGTCATCGATTTGATCCGGGCCAAAACCGATCTCGCTTTGCGCTCCGCCACCGAACAACTCGAAGGCCGGCTCGGTAATCGGATCAAAAATATTCGCGATGCGATTATCGATCTTGTCGCCAACATCGAAGTGTCCATCGATTTCCCCGAGGAGGGGATCACGCCGGACGACACCGAGAAATTGCGCGCGCGACTTGATTCGATTCGCGAAGAAATCGTGGCCCTGCTTGCGACGGCCGATCAGGGACGAATCTTGCGTGAAGGTGTGCGCGTCGTCATTTACGGCGCAACCAACGCCGGCAAATCAAGTTTGCTCAACCGCCTCCTCGGCTATGAGCGCGCGATTGTGAGCGACACACATGGAACAACGCGCGACACGATTGAAGAATTGGTCAATCTGCGCGGCCTCCCAATTCGGCTGATCGACACCGCAGGCTTGCGAACATCATCAAGTGATCTTGAGCGCCAGGGAATAACGCGCACGGAAAGGTCACTCCAAACGGCAGACTTGCGTCTGCACATCACCGACCGTAACGCGCCGAAGCCGCCGGATTTTGAAACGCGTTCCGCGAACGGCGCCGAGATCGTGCTGCTTAATAAAAGCGATCTGCCCGAACATAAAGACTGGGAAAATGTAAATGCCCTTCGCATTTCCTGCGCGACCGGAGAGGGTTTGCCGCAGCTCGAACAGAAAATTCTTGGCCACATCGCCAAGGAGAATCTTTAAGGACGCGTTGCATGCCCTTGGCGAAATGCTCGGCACGGTCGGCGTCGAACAAATTCTCGATTCCGTCTTCAGCCAGTTCTGCATCGGCAAATGAAAGCATTAGACAAAATCGCCGGCCATTCCGTAATACAGGCGTCCCGCCTGTGGCCGGACAAATTCCTCCGCCTGTCATACCAACGATCTAAAATTCTCTTCTCGCCAACAGCCGAGACGGCTGTGTTACGACACTGATCGGCAAATGAAAAATGCTTATGAGCGCTTCGTCAGGCCGCTGCTCTTTGCCTTCGATCCCGAAATCGCGCACCACCTTACGCTCACGCTGCTGCGAAGCGCGTCACATGTCGATTTTGCATCAAAGGCGCTAAAGGCTTTTCAACCGTCACCGAAACCAAAAACGGTATTCGGGATCACGTTTGCGAATCCGATCGGCCTGGCCGCGGGCCTCGACAAAAATGGCGTCGCGCTCCCGGCCTGGGAAGCGCTCGGTTTCGGTTTTATAGAAGTCGGAACCGTGACGGCGAAGCCGCAACCGGGAAATGCAAAGCCGCGCATCTTTCGTTATCCTGAACAACAGGCACTGATCAATCGGCTCGGCTTCAATAATAATGGCGCGGATGTTGTGGCCTATCGGTATTCGTTTCAACGATTGCATCCGTTTGCCGATTACATCGCGCTCAACGTCAGCTCGCCGAACACGCCCGGGCTCCGTTCCTTACAGGCGCGAGAGTCATTGTCGATCTTGCTGGACGCGATCCGTCGGGAAAATCAAGGCGTGCAGAAGCCGATCGTCGTTAAAATTTCGCCCGATCTTCACCCAGACGAACTCGATGAAATCGTTGCGACATGCGAAGAAAATCAGGTCGCCGCAATCATCGCTGCGAACACGACACTTGATCATTCGACGATTTCTTCGGACGGCGATCAAGCCGGCGGCTTGAGCGGCGCTCCGCTGCGGGAGAAATCGACCGCGCTCGTTCGCGCGATCGCGGCAAGATCGACAATCCCCGTAATCGCGTCCGGTGGAATCGTTGACGCCGAATCCGCGCGCGAAAAAGTGGAAGCGGGCGCGCAGCTTCTGCAAATCTACACCGGATATATTTACCGCGGCCCGGGACTAGTGCGCGAGATTGTTGCAGGATTGTAGGGCAGGCGCTTCGCCTGCCGTTCGTAGATCGGCAACCGAAGCGGCTGCCCTACAAAAGAATATGACACGCGGATAGACGGTCGACTGCGAATTTCAATCAGGAGGTAACCAGTATGCTGCGTTGGGCTGTAATATTTTTAATAATTGCGCTGGTAGCAGCGTTGTTCGGATTTACCGGCATCGCTTCTGCCGCCGCCGGAATTGCGAAGTTCCTATTTTTCCTATTCCTCGTGATGTGCCTGATATTTTTCATCCTGGGCATGTCTGTGGCGAAGAAACTCTAGCTACGGCCGCGTCGTTATTGTTCACCATCTTCCGGCTGCGGCGGATGGACCGCGCGTAGTCCGTGCCTCGGTCGGCGATGCATTTGTTTTAATTTCTCTCGCTGTTCTTCGGTCAGGACCGTCGCCATTTCACGATGGGTTTGGGCCATCGTTTCGTGGACGCGCTGCGCCGTCTCGGCGCGGATGGCTTCCAGTTGCGCGCTGGCCTTGTCGATCATCGGCGAAATTTTCGTCACTTGTTCGGGTGTGAGTTTCAATTCCCTTTGCAAACGCTCGCTCATTCGTTCCTTGATAAAGCCACGGTGCGGTCCCCGCAGAAAGAAATGGCGTGCGTGTGCCGCGCCCACAAATCCGCCGGTAATTCCGCCGGCGATAAAGACGAGCACGAAACCGGCAATGAGTCTCCATTGCAGCGCGCGATTCATCAGAAAACTTCGTTTTGAATGGCCGAGTCAGCGATGGCGAACTCATTTCCATATGCTTCGTCCGCATCGCGCTCCTGATTCGCTTCATAAAGCGCGGCTGCGGAAGCGATCACGATCACCGTCATCGCCGCGACAGCGACACGACGAACCAAACGCGCCAGGCCGTTTCCGTTCCCAATTCGTGAGGAGCGCCAGAGCGCCACGACGCGCGTATCGAAGCCAAACGGCGCAGCCGGTGAATGGTCGTCCCTTCCCTGCGCGGCCGATCGAAGCAGGCGATCGAGTTTTGGATCGAAATTGCTCATCAGTTTTCCTCCGCCGAAATTCGTTTGAGCTGTTGTTTCATTTTTTGACGCGCGCGAAAGGCCCGCACTTTCACCAGCGCTGCGCTCCAACCAGTCATCTTCCTTATCTCGGCCACGGTGCGTCCCTGCAAATAAAGCAGATCGATCACGAGTCGCTCGGCTGGCTTCAGTGCCTTGAGAAGGTGCTCGACCAGTTGCCGCGACGCAAATCGCTTGTCCGGCGCCAGTTCGTCAGGAGTGACAGCCAGATTCTCAATCACCGTAACTTCATCCTCGCTCAAATCGGCATGTCGAATCTCCGGTCGCACTTTTTCCGATTGGATCTGGTTCAAACACGTGTTGACCGCGATGCGCGAGACCCAGTGTTCGAGCGGCACCTTGCCGGAAAACTGCGGGAGCTTTTGAAACATCTTGATAAAGATCATTTGGGAAAGGTCTTCTTCAGAAGTGCGTCGCGGCCGATGGGCGCGGACCATTTTCGCGACAAGCGGATAGAGTCGACGAACCAGCGCGCGAGCCGCCTCATCGTCGTGCTGAAGCGCGGATGCAACCAGAGCGCTTGCATCAAAATCATCCATGTCAGAAGCGTATCCACACCGTTGATTAATGACAGGATGCGGACCGCCTCGGTTACACCTTTCTCGGACATCGCGCGAGGGAAAGAAAAAAAATGTAACCAGTTCCCCGCGTCTCCGGTCTTTACCTATGAAACGAGCGCCCTGGCGCTCCCACAAAACAGAACAAAAGAAAACAAATGAAAACAAACTTACTAACACTGGCCGCCGCTGGCGCCATCGCCTTGAGCGGCTTTGCCCTCGTGCAAGCTCAAGACAAAGGGGGCTTCGCTGCGCACGGCTGGCATGGCCACGGCCATTCACTTAATCACTTGACCAAGACGTTAGACCTGACGCCCGACCAACAGGCGAAGGTCCAACCGATCCTTGATCAAGCCAAGCCACAATTGAAGGCGATCCATCAGGAAGCGAGGCAGAAAGCCAAAGCCGTCATGGATTCAACCATGTCGCAAATCCGGCCTCTGCTTAACGCCGACCAGCAAAAGAAGCTCGATGACCTGAAAGCGGCACACGAGCAAATGCACGATGCGATGAAGAAAATGCACGACGCGCAGAACGAATAACTTCGGTTGGGAAAGCAGGGAGACGATGCGGCGGTGATCGGAACAGGTTGCCGCCGCATTTCCTTTTGAAACAAAGTCTTGTCGCGACGCCGCGACAAGAAGATCGACATCCACCTCCGGCAATGCGCGCGCGCCCGGATCTCAGCTTCGTTTGCGAAGCGAAAGCAAAAGCATAATCACGCCGAGCGCGGCGAAAGCGGCCGCCGTGTAATATCCGGCCGTGGATATCTCAGCGCGAAAATGAAACTGCGACTTGTGCGCACCGGCCCACCCGATCAGAAAAAACAAAAGCGCGGTATAGATTGAAATCAGGCCGAGCGCTTTCTTGGTTTCAGAAGACATCTTCTCCAGCGATACGGGCCGCGCCGGCAAAATTCAAGCGCGCGTTTATTTTTGTCGCTGATTTTTGCGAGCCGATGGGATAGACGCGAACCATGCTTTACATGGTTTACGAACGCTTCAAAGAAGGCGCCGTGCCGGAGATTTATCGCCGCTTGCGCGAGAAAGGCCGGATGATGCCCGAAGGACTCGATTACGTTTCCAGCTGGATCGATCTCGATCTAACACGCTGTTACCAGTTGATGCGGACGGAAGACAAATCGCTCTTTCCTCGCTGGATCGAACATTGGAGAGATCTGATGGATTTCGAGATCGTCCCTGTGCGGACTTCGGCCGAAACTGTGCAGATGATGAACGCGCTCTAGGGGACAGCTGTTAGCGTCCCCGTGGAAAGCCAACGGCTTCCCCTGCAGAATCAGTCCGCGGCAGCCCGCTCATGTTTCATGCAGCGCGATGCTCGAACCCACCCAGGTTTTGTCTTTGTTGAAATCGACGCCCATCATTTTCCCCTGGCTCATCCGGACAAGGTTGTTCACGAGAATCGGCTCGCCCTGTTCGGGCCAGACGAACATCATCCGCAGCTCGGCTTTCGATTTTGGGCCGCCAATTGTCGGCACAAACGAAGCGTACTCCACCTTCTTTTGTAAAATCCATTCGTGCGGATTTTTGAGGGTCGACAATTTTTCGCGCGTCGGCTCCATATCGACGCCGAGCCCGGCGAACGAGTAGAGCGGTTTCAAAACGTAATTGTCGATCTTGTCATTCACTGGAAATTCATCCGCGAAGAATGCCGGTGACGTGTATCTGGTCTTCAAAAACGGCAACGAATGCTTGCTGATCCGGTAATACCAATTCGGATGCGCAACCCACTTTACATCGAGATCGTCTTGGAAATGAAACGATGCTCTTAAATCCGACCGTCGCATCAGTTCGTCGAAAATGACGCGATTGTAAATCCGCTCGATCCGCACCTGGCGTCCATCCCGCTCATAAGACAACTCTCGCCCGCGCTTCATGACCTTTGTCAGGCAGATTGGTCGCACACCGAGGAGCGATTCGGTCGCGGCGAAATCGATCCGCGTTTTTTGTTTTTCCGGCTCGATCTCGAGCAGGATGACATTCTCCGGATTCGCGTCGGCGACAATCGTGCGTCGGAGGATATCGATGTAGGCCTCATCTTTGATTCCACCGAACGACGATGTCCAGTTTGGAGGAATGGCGGGGTACGCTTTGCGCATGCAACCGAGCAACAGGAGTTGAAAGCCGAACAAACTCGGAAACGCCTGAAGCTCAATTAAGCGCGGCACGAGCCGCTCGCCTTCCGTGCAGATGGCAAGATCGATAATCATGAATTCCGGATGCGACGATTCATTTGGCACTTCCAAGCCGCGCGGAATTGCCGAGGCTGCGTGCTTGGCAAACTCCAGCGTCTGCGTTTGCGCTGCGATTTCATTGGCGGCGTAAACGACTTCATCGGTGAACTCCCGCGTCAGGAAAATGGGCGTTTCGGAAACACGATAATCAGCGGGCCAGCGCGTGCCTTCGTTTACGCAATGCAAAAGCGCCGCGTATTTGTCGGGCGTGAAATCGGCGTTGAACCGGGAGCGGAGTTCGGGATGCATTGCGAGAGAGCCGGAATGACGAATGTCTAAGGGTAAAAAATGACAAAAAAGTGTCGATTACTCTTCGGTCATTTGAGCCTTCGGCATTCGTCGTTCGTGCTTCGACATTTCCAACATCATACCAAAAACTTGCCGCGTTCCATCACTTGTTCGTCGTCGAACCAGATGTCGAAATCGCGGCCCACACAGTCGATGTGCGTTTTCGATTTCCAATCCGCTCCCGTGTGCTCGGCATAGGGATGGCCAAAGGCGATATGGACGCCGGGAATTTTCTCATCCTGCAAGATGTTGCCGATGACGCGGGTGCAGGCCGTGTTTGTGCCGATGGCGAATTCGCCCACGCGATTGCTGTTTTCATCCGTGCTGGTGTAGGCGCGAAAATCGTCGAGCAGCTCCTCGTGATCGCAGCGAAGATCGACAATGCGATTATTCTTCACTGCAATGGTGAGCGGCGCGTCATGCAGATCGCCATATTTGCTGCAGAGATAATCGCCGACCACGCCATCGACGACGAAGATGCCGTTCGTGTTGGCGGGCGCCGTAAAGATCTCGCCGCCGGGAAGGTTCCCCCATTTTTCCGGCGTGATGATGCCGCTGGTCTTCAGCCATTTCAGTTTCGGCGAAAAATCAGCTTCAAAATCGGTTCCCCGCAGGGTCTTGCATTGAATTCGCCTCGCATGACGAGCGCGCTCGATTAATCGCTGACTGAGCGCATCGATCGCGAGAAAATCGGCGCGCATTCCTTCCAGCATGATCTGGCGCGTGATATTGACCATGTGGCCATGACGAATGTGTTTCTTGTTCACGACGTCGCTCATTTGCATGCGGGCCGTGAGCTCGCCCGGCTGCGATTGCGCGGCAAAGATCGAGACCCGCGATTGGGGGAGGTCCTCCAGAATATCCTGCGGCATCTTGGTCAACGGACGGCGCGCATAATTTTCAAGCACGAAAACCGCGTGTTCGGCGCCGATCTCCTCAACCTCCGCTTGTAACGCAGCCGCGATATCGCACGTAGCTTCATCGGTGATAATCGTGATGCGTTCCTCGGGTTTCAGCTGGAGACAGACGCGCACGGCGTTCCGCGCGCCTGGAATCAACTCCGGGTCGACGGCGACGTTGGAAGTAATAAGACGATCGGGCATGGAAAAAGAAGCAGAAGAATTAAGTCAAAATCTTCCTGTAGCAACCTTGTTTCCTCAGGCGCGGTTTGATCTTAAGCCTTCGTAAGTTTCGCTGACGATTTGATCGACAACCGCTTTCATATCGTTCGTCCGCTCGAAGACCGCCAGTTGTCGATCCGCGCCGGTGCCTTCGCGCATGATCCGCTCGATGTGCGCCATTTCTTTTCCGCTGCCGAGCTCATCCACTTCGGTGGAAACAAATTCGAGCAACTCATTTAGGAGACTGCGCGTCTCGACTTCGGTTTCGCGACCAAAATCTATCAACTTTCCATCGATGCCATAGCGGACGGCGCGCCAGCGGTTTTCATCGAGCAAACGGCGACGATAAAGACGAAAGGTAGTGTTCATGCGAATCAGCTTATAAAGCTTGGCAATAACCGCCTGGATAAGCGCGGCGATTGCCAGCGTGTCGTCCAGTCCACGCGAGACTGCGCGTCGCACACGCGCATTTCGAGCGTGTCGAAGAACGGATGCAGCCGAATGTCCCACCAGATTTTCTTGGGATTGTCGATGCAACCGGTCTTGACGAGTAGTTTGCAATAGTCTTCGTACTCGGAAAGAGATTCGAACGCGTCGGGCATGCCGGTGCGCGGAAAACGTTCGAATACTTTTAGGCGATAACCTTTCAAACCGGTGTTGTGGCCGACCCAAAATGGCGAGTTTACGGAGAGCGCGTAAACGTGCGGGAGAAAATAGCGCGCTTGATTCATGACATGGATGGCGCTCTCGCGATCGGGAATGCCAACATGCACGTGCAATCCGAAAATGAGATTGGCGCGTGCGAGCAGTTGCATGTCTTTGACAATCTCCTGGTAACGCTCGCCTTCGGTGATGAGCTGGTCGCGCCAATGCGAAAATGGATGCGTGCCGACGGATGCGATCTTTAGTCCGCCGCGCGCCGCGAGCTCTGCGAGCTGGCTGCGTAATTCGGTCACATGCGTACGCGCATCGGCAATCGACTGGCAGATTTCCGTCCCGAGTTCGACGACGGACTGATGCATCTCGGGTTTGACCTGCTCCTTGAGCGTCACCTTCCCGCCTTCGAGGATCTCATGAATATGCGAGCGCAGCTCCCGCGTTTGCGGATCGACAATGGCGAATTCCTCCTCGATGCCGAGCGTGTAGCTGTGGTCTTTGGCGCTCATGGCGGATCTCGAATCTCTCTCAAAAACAATGCGCTGTCATCCCGAGTCGCGTAGACGACGAGGGACCTCACAATAGGTATTGGATCACACAAGCCGGCATCGAGTGACATGTCACACCTTGTGAGGTCCTTCGCTCCGCTCAGGATGACACGTGATTAGAGCGAGCGCGTTTGTCGATCTTACGCGAGATCCTCGAGGCGTCGCATGTTCACGGCAGCATGAACAAACTTGCCCCAGCTGCAATTATTTCGTCCCGGAATGTGTTCGCGCGCTTTACGGATCGCCATGTCGGATATCGCTTCGACGACCCATTCGAAATTCGCCTGGCCGACTGAGGCGGCCTCGGCATCGGGCGCTGGATTGCAAAAATCAATCGCCACCGGCGCGCCGGCGCGGATGGCGAATTCAACCGTGTTCAGATCGTAACCGAGATACTGGTTCAACTTCAGCACGCCTTCGCGCACTTTTTCCAGAATCTCCGGCGGCGCCTGCCATTCGGTTTGATAACGCAAATGATATGGGTGCCGCGGCTCGTAGGGCATGATGCGCACGTGGCGTTGATCGATGGAGTAGCAGCGGAAGTACATGTCGAACTTCACTTCCTCCTGCAACATCATGACGAGCTGCCCGGTCTCGTTGTAAGCGCGAAAGAATTCGTCGGCGTTATGCAGCCGATAAACATTTTTCCAACCGCCGCCGGCGAACGGTTTGAAAAACGCCGGCCAGCCGACGTAGTTGAAAATGTCCTCCCAGTTCATGGGGTAGGCGAGGTTGCGAAACGATTTATCGTTCGTATCAGGCGGCGGCTGGTTCGATGGCAACAGCACCGTGCGCGGAACGGCCACGCCAATCTTGGTGGCGAGCGCGTTGTTAAAGAATTTTTCGTCCGCACTCCACCAAAACGGATTGTTCACCACGGCCGTGCCGCTAAGCGCGGCGTTTTTGAGCCAGGCGCGGTAAAACGGCACATCCTGCGAGATGCGATCGATTACTACTTCGTATCCACAAGGCTCGCCCTGCGCGACCTTGTCGATCTTGACGAACTCCGCCACGATCTCCTTACCACCGGTTTTCTGATTCACACGTTCGACAAATGCCGGCGGGAAACTGTGTTCCTGGCCAAAAAGGATTCCGATTTTTTTCATACTTAAGTCTTTGTCATTTCGAGCGAAGTCGAGAAATCTCTCACTGTTATCTGTCCTGCAACACGTCGCTGCCCAGG
>WNFQ01002206.1_pt1 | contig 14357 bp, 16 predicted proteins | sample 5400171 | NCBI WGS metagenome assembly WNFQ01 (sample SAMN13153356, study PRJNA577476) | soil metagenome | isolation source: 20 cm soil under Madrone tree | place: USA:California | collected 2016-06-14
CGTCGTGTAATACGGAAGCGTTCCGATACTTTCCTTCGAACGGCCCGCCCATGATCGACCAGAGGTAGCGCGGAATCGAGGCGCCATCGACAACCGATCCGATCGGAGCAACCCATACCACGCCCTGCGGATCGGTATAACGCAATTCAGTTATCAGCGTCATTGTCCGGCCGTCCGCGTTCCATTTCGTCACTGGGTTACCGTCGAAATAGCCCCATTTTGACTCGACTGACGTGGACGGCTCAGTAGTGGACGGTTCAGTGGTGGACGGTTCAGTGGTGGACGGCTCAGGGGTTACTTCAGCTGGCTCTTGACCCGACGCGCAAACAGCCAAAGCTCCCAGGAAGATGAAAGACGCCAACGATAGAACAACTCTCCAGTTTTCCATTGAAAGCAGAACGTCCAACGGTTTGCCCCAGCTTTCAACGGCAAATCGACTGGGCAAATACTGTAGCCGGCATCGGTGATGCCGATTGAGCAGCGGGGGTCAAGAAAGCACGGCGGGATCCTCGATCCCGGCTACAACGCTGACCCGGAAACAGGCGGAGCTTGATGGTTCTCGCGTTTTCACCGTCGGCAGCGACCACGCGCGGCGTAATGTTGAAGCCAACGGGCCTGTTGCTCGCACAGTATTGACTTTGACGCTCGCGACGTGATTTCCTGTCGTCGCCCATGCCCAGTGAGCCATCTGCTACAGTCCAGGTCGATGGTGCACAAATTGCCTATCGTCGTGTTGGGAATGGCCTGCCGCTGCTCGTTCTGAACGGCTTTGCCGCGACCAACGCCGATTGGGATCCTTCTTTCATCGATGGTCTCGCGTCTTCGAACGAGCTGATCCTCGTCGACAACCGCGGGATCGGTCGCTCTACTGACGATGGGAAACCTTTCGACATCGCACGGCTCGCCGATGATGCAGCCCGCGTGATCGATGCACTCGGTTTCGAGCATACGAGCGTCCTCGGATGGTCGATGGGCGGATTCATCGCACAGATGCTGGCATTGGAGCATTCGCATTGCGTTAACAAGCTTATCTTGTTGTCGACAGATTCCGGAGGCGCTGACGCAGATCTCGCCTCGCCGGAGGTCTGGTCACAACTCGTTGATATGTCCGGCACGCCGCCTGAGCAGGCGCGTCGCTTGCTCTCGCTGCTTTTTCCCAGCGATGTTGCCGAATCCATCTATCGGCAGTTCGGCGATATCGTGGCGGCTGCACGCGCGCGGCTATCTCCTGAGCTGGTCAACCGTCAGGCTGCGGCCATGGATGCATGGCATCACAATGGTGTCGGGAATCGGCTGTCGGAGATAACTAGGCCAGTACTAATCGCCACCGGCGGTGAGGACATCGTAATTCCGCCTTCGAATGCGTTGAAGCTCGTCGACACCATTCCTGGCGCGTGGCTGGCCCAATTCCCTCATGGTGGCCACGCTTTCATAGCGCAGTATCCGCGCCCACTTGCCGATCTCATCAATTGCTTTCTCGCTCTTGAATGACTGGCTATTTCGCGCCAAAGGCGCTGGTTCACGCCTAGCCTGGGGCATAGCCCCAGGTGAGTGATGATCAGATGACCCAAGCGCTGAAAGCGCGGCTCAGTTCCAGCGCCTTTGTCCATTCGTGCAGGAAGTGAATCGCGCTTTCAGCGCTGGTGTTTGCGCTTCATGAGTCCTCGGGCGTTGCCCGAGGCTGGGATGAATGCGCGCCTTTAGCGCTGCACAGATAGCTCACATGCGTGAGCAAAAAACTGAAGCATTGAATTACCACCTTCGGCCGGTGTTTGCCAACTTAGCAACGCTCAGCGCGTCCACGCTTTCCAGCGTTTGCGGATCGGCTTTGCATAACGGTCCACATCGATTTTCTTGAATCGCTTTACACCGTCTTTCATCGCGTCCGCCACCGCTTCGGTCGAACTTTCATACTTTTCCCGGGCCGATTTGAACAATGGCCACAGAAACGGAAGCGTAAGCACGCTCCAGTTCATGTTGCCCAGCGGCGATTTCACCTCAACTTCTGTTTTCCGTTCGCCGTCAGAAGCGTAGCGGATCGCAAGCCCGATGGCGATTCCGATCCCCAGCGCACCGAGGATTGCCGGCACTGGATTTTCGCGCACGAAGACTTCTGTGCGCTCCCGCGCGCGACCGGCTTTCTCCTTTGTCCCATCCCACGTCTGGCTCATTGCCGTGGAAAGTTTGTTTGTTGCTCGACGAAACTGCTCACGCCCAGTTGAGCCAATTTCCTGTTCGCTCGGCTGTGGTGCCGAAAGCGGTTCGTCCCTCGTAAGGTCGTTTTCGTTCGGATTAATCATACAAAAAGAAATCGTATGGCGAGGCGGTATTGCGTCTCTCGACTTCTGTAGCCGTTTCGCTATGCGAAACGCGGCGCTGGCGTTCCATGGAGCGCGCGGAATGCGCTTCCCACAGGGAAGCGGCTACAGCAGCTGGCGATAGGCGTCGTAAATATCTTCGCCCCAAAGAACGAAGATCACTCTCTCGATCTTGTTGGTGTTCGCGAGGAATTCTCGCGTGGTTTTTACGGCCATCTGCGCTGCTTCCAGAATTGGATAGCCGTAGGCGCCGCAACTGATCGCTGGAAACGCGATGGTTTTGATACCGTTCTCGACCGCGACCTGCAATGAATTGCGGTAGCAATTTGCCAGCGTCTCAGGCTCGCCATGTTTCCCGCCGTGCCAGACCGGTCCGACGGTGTGAATCACGAACCGAGCGGGCAAACGATAGCCGCGCGTAATTTTCGCTTCGCCTGGCCGACAACCGTTCAAGCCCCGGCATTCCATTAGCAATTCAGGGCCTGCAGCGCGGTGAATGGCGCCATCGACTCCGCCACCGCCAAGCAGCGTCGCATTGGCTGCGTTCACAATCGCATCAACGTCAAGCTTCGTGATATCGCCGCGATTGATCTCGATCTTGTTATCGGACTTTTTCTTCATGAACGATCGCGTGTCTACGCGAAGACCAAAGCGATGCGGAGACGCCTCGCACTCCAAAAGCACTTCGTGCGAAAATCAACGGACGCGCTTGTTCGATTTCGCGCCAGCTTTGGGAGTGCGCACGCGTCCTCGCGTCGCTTTTTCGCGCTTCGCCACTCGAGCTTCGTCATTAATCACGGCGCCAGCCGCTCGATGAGCCAACTGCCATCGCTGTGTCGCGTGTAGCGAAAGCGGTCGTGCAAACGGTTCGAGCGACCCTGCCAAAATTCCATGTTGTCCGGCTTTAGTCGATAACCGCCCCAGTGCGGCGGCAAAGGAACACGTTTGTCGGCGAAGCGTTCATTCATCTCTTCCATGCGCGCATCGAGAACGCGACGTCCGTCGAGCACCGCGCTTTGACGCGATGCCCATGCGCTCAGTTGACTGCCAACAGGGCGTGAATGGAAATAAGTCTGCGATTCTTTGCGTGAGGTCTTATCCACCTTTCCGCTGATCCGAATCTGCCGGTCCAGCTCGATCCAATAAAAGCCCAACGCCGCATACGGATTAGCCTCGAGCTGTTTCCCTTTTTCGCTTTCGTAGTTTGTAAAAAACACGAAGCCATCCTCGTCAAAGCTCTTTAACAGAACAATTCGTACCGATGGTTTGGCATCTTGGCCGGCAGTGGCAAGGCTCATCGCGTTGACGTCGCGAATCCCCGTCTCGATCGCGGTAGTAAACCAATTCGCAAATTGCTTGATCGGATTGGGATCGAGATCGCTGCGGCGCAGACCTTTCCCAATGTGCTCATACCGCGAAGCGGCAGGATCTCGTGGTAATCCCATCACAATAACAAAACTCGGCACCACATCGCGCCGCAAGGAATTTGTCGGTGAGGAGCGCCGAAATCTAGGTTGCCGCGGCGACAGCTCCCGGCCTCGCGCTTTGACGCAGCTTTCCGATTACCTTTGGAACGACTTCAATGGCGCGGTCGATTTCCGCTTCGGTGTTGAACCGACTAAAGGAAAAACGGAGGCTGCGGCGGGCACTGTCGCCATTCGCGTTCATTGCGCGTAACACATGTGATGCGTCGTGCGAACCTGTTCGACAGGCAGACGCAGCCGAGCAGCAAATACCATGGCGATCCAGCAGCAGGAGCGCGGCGGACGATTCAATTCCTTCGAACGAAAAGCTCGACGTATTTGGGATCCGCGGCGCGCCCGCACCATTCACAGATGCGCCGTTCACGCTTTCAAGCACCGATTTTTCAAACCGATTACGAAACGAGCGAATGCTGCATTTTCCCTCTTCAAGATATTTCGCGGCCTGCTCCGCAGCTTTTCCAAGCCCGACAATCGACGCAACATTCTCGGTTCCGCCGCGTCTTCCATTTTCCTGGCTGCCGCCCGCGATCAAAGGCCTGAAGCGGGTACGCCGATTGATGTAAAGCGCGCCCACACCCTTTGGCCCATGAAATTTGTGCGCGGAAAGGGAAAGAAAATCGATTGCTGTGTCGCGCAAGCGGATCGGGATTTTCCCGACGGCTTGCACTGCGTCGGTGTGAAAGAGCAGATCTTTCTGACGACATATTTCAGCGATTTTCTCGACCGGAAACAGCACACCGGTCTCGTTGTTTGCCCACATCATTGAAACGAGCACCGTTTCCGGTCCAATCGCGTTCTCCAATTCAGCAACATCGACATTGCCCTCTCGATCGACGCCAAGAAAGGTCACGAAACAGCCGCGTCTCTCGAGATCCTGGCAAGGTCGAAGAACGGCGCTGTGTTCCACGGCCGTCGTGACGACACGTCCGCCATGGCGGATTCGGCCGGTGGCGAATTTTCCACCAGTTTCAGACTGTCCAGCCTTCGTAGCCGCCACGGCGGAGCAGGCCAGCGCCGAATGAATCACGGCATTATTGGATTCAGTGCCGCCGCTGGTAAAAATAATTTCCGACGGATCGCATCCGAGTAACGCCGCCAGGCGTTGGCGTGCCAGCTCGACAGCTTTTCGCGACTTTGCAGCAAAGGCGTACCCACTCGAAGGATTGCCGTAGTACTTCGTCAGAAATGGCAACATTTCTTCGATCACGGCGGGATCCAGCGGAGTCGTCGCGTTGTTATCGAAGTAAATGAATTCGTCCGCTGCCATGGGATTCTCTTACTCCTGCTCTTGCTCGTGCTCGCTTCAGCAAGGCCTTTGGAAGAAGACCATGAGCATGAGAAAGAGCAAGAGCGAGAATGAGAAGAACCAGCCCATTGGAGAGTTTTGCCGCCACACTTTATCTCCCGGGGCATGACTTCCATGCTGGAGTTGGCGAATCCGCGACTGCGCGACATGGAGGAGAACAAGAGTTAATCCCCCTGCTGCGTGACGTGCTGCGCGTTCGCTAAGCGAGCGAATTTGGCAACCGAAGCGGTTGCCCTACAATTGGTGCAAGCCATGACGGTTTCCGACACCATCGCCGCAATCTCGACGCCACCCGGTGAAGGCGCCATTGCGCTGGTCCGCGTTTCCGGTGCGAATGCGATCGAAATTGCGGACGAAATCTTTCGCGGAAAAGAAGAGCCGTCCCGATTTGACTCTCACGTTCAGCATCTGGGCGAAATCGTCGGCGCAGAAGACCAATTGATCGACCAAGGCGTGCTTTCCGTCCATCGCGCGCCCGGTAGTTACACGGGTGAAGATTTGGTCGAAATCAGTTGTCACGGTGGCACGCTGGTTCCCGCGAAGGTTCTGGATGCGTGCCTGCGAGCAGGGGCGAGAGCGGCACGGCCCGGCGAGTTCACGGAGCGCGCCTTTCTCAACGGAAAAATGGATCTTACTCAGGCCGAAGCAGTGATCGATCTGATCCGCGCACGGACTGATCTGGCGCTGCGTTCCGCGACCGAGCAGCTTCAAGGCAGGCTTGGGAATGAAATCCGAAAAATCCGCGACGAGTTGATCGCATTACTGGCGCACATCAACGCCTCAATCGACTTCCCCGAAGAGGGCATTAGCCCGGATGAAGGCGAAACACTCTGCGTTCGGCTCGATTCCATTCGGGAAGCGATTGCCGCATTGCTCGCCACAGCCGATCAGGGTCGCGTTTTGCGCGAAGGCGTGCGCGTGGTGATTTACGGAGCGACCAATGCAGGCAAATCCAGTTTGCTCAATTGTCTGCTTGGCTACGATCGCGTAATCGTGAGCGACACCCACGGCACGACGCGTGATACGATTGAAGAGACGGTTAACCTGGAAGGCGTGCCGATCCGATTGCTCGACACTGCCGGCCTGCGCACGTCAGAAAGCGAAGTGGAGAGCAAAGGAATCGCACGCACAGAAGAATCGCTGCAACTGGCAGACCTCCGGCTTCACATCGCAGATCGTAACGCGCCCAAGCCCGCGCATTTCAACTCACGAAAGCTTTCGGAGTTTAACGGCCAGACGAATTTGCCTGCCGTAGCCGCGCACTCCGCCGAAGCCGCTGCGAAGGCTGGATCGGCTGGGGCGGGCGACTCGAACGAGATAGTTGTCTTGAACAAGAGTGATTTGCCTGAGGACAAGGGCTGGAAAAATTTGTCGGCGTTGCGGATTTCGTGCGTGACCGGCGAAGGCCTGCCGGAACTGCAAAGCGAAATTCTCGCGCGCATCAGGCAGCAAAATCTCCGACCAGAAAGCGCAGTCGCGATCAATACTCGCCATCGCGATTGCCTGCGACGGGCGCTGGAATCCTGCGATCGCGCGCGCGCAGCCATGGGCGAAGGATTGTCACAGGAGTACATTGCGGTTGACCTGGATCAGGCCTTGCGCGCTCTCGGCGAAGTCATTGGCATAGTCGACGTGGAACAGATTCTCGATTCCGTGTTCAGCCAGTTTTGCATCGGCAAATGATGCTGGAATTAATCCAGACAACCTCGCTGTCATGTTGAGCGAAGTGAAACATCTCGATCTTTTTCCGTGGCCATCGCTTCCAGAATTAACCAGAGATTCTTCGCTTCGCTTAAGATGACATAGCGATGATGAAGACCTCTGGATTCGAAGTGTTAAAGCGGCGGTTGGCATGAAAAACTTCTACGTGCGATTCGTCAGATCGCTGCTGTTTTCGCTGGACCCCGAGACCGCGCACCGTCTCACCATCGAGTTGCTCCGCGCCGCGTCGCATTTCGATTTCGCGCTGCACTGGCTGAGATTCTTTCAGCCGCCGTCAAAACCAAAAACGCTCTTCGGCTTGAACTTTCCAAATCCCATCGGACTTGCTGCCGGGTTGGACAAAAACGGCGTTGCACTTCCCGCATGGGCAGCGCTCGGGTTCGGCTTCGTCGAGATCGGGACCGTCACCGCGAAAGCGCAGCCGGGAAATCCCAAGCCCCGCATCTTTCGATTGCCTGAGCAACAAGCATTAATCAATCGCCTCGGTTTCAACAACGACGGCGCGGATGTCGTCGCGGAACGGCTGCGCAAACTGCGCGAAAGCAGGCGATGGCCGGCAATTCCAGTCGGCATCAACATTGGAAAATCCCGGGTAACACCGCTCGAACGGGCTACGGACGATTATCTCTACTCCTTTCGATTGCTTCGCGATTTTGCCGATTACATCACCCTAAACGTCAGCTCCCCAAACACGCCGGGGTTGCGCGAGTTGCAGGAACCACGAAAACTCTCGGAATTACTGCACGCGATCGGCAATGAGCCGGACGCCACGACAAAACCCGTGCTCGTTAAGATTTCGCCTGATCTCTCGCCGGTCGAATTGGAAACGGCTCTTGGCGTATGCGCAGAAAACGGCGTGGCAGGCATCATCGCGACGAACACAACACTCGATCATTCGTCAGTTCCTCCTGAGAGCGACGAGGAAGGTGGTTTGAGCGGAGCGCCCCTGCGCGAGAAGGCCACCGCGCTGGTGCGCGACATTGTTGCAAAATCCACAATTCCGGTGATCGCTTCTGGTGGAATTTGCGATGCGGAATCGGCGCGGGAGAAATTTGAGGCTGGCGCGCACCTTGTTCAGCTTTATACCGGATTCATTTATCGCGGGCCGGGATTGATTGGCGAAATTATCAAAAATTTGTAGGGCAGGCGCACCGCCTGCCATTGCTGCGGTTGGCAACCGGAGCGGTTGCCCTACAATTCTGATTCGCACGGATAAGGAATGAAACTTTCGCGTAAGATTCTTAAGTTTACCGAGCCGCTGATGTACCGGCGGGGCTGGCGCAGGGCCCAACGATCTATTTTTCGGGTGCCGCTTGGGCCGATGGTGGCGAAGATCGATCACGACCGCGCTCGCGAAATCCAGCAGCGATACGCGAATTCCACCGCCGGATACGCCAAATACGCAAACATTGAACCGTGGTTGCGATTGAATCGGGAACGGGTGCAGGACTTGAACCTCCAGCGTTCAGCGCCGAAACGCGTGCTCGATCTCGGTTGTGGGGGTGGATTTTTCTTGTTCATCCTCAAAAACCTCGGCCATTCCGTTTTGGGACTCGACATCGAGCGCGTCGTTCTTTTTACGGAGTTGCTGGAGCTTTTCGAAGTTCCACGAGTAGTTTGGAAGATTAGCGCGTTTGAGCCGTTGCCCGATCTCGGTCAGAAATTCGATTGGGTCACTGCGTTTTCGGTCAATTTCAATCTTTACCATCCGTCGAAAGAACGATGGGGGACAGCGGAATGGGAGTTTTTTCTGCGCGATTTGCAGGCTCACCTCACGCCGGGCGGCAAAGTGTTTTTTGGGCTGAATCCACTTTACGATGGTGACTACTACTCGCCCGAGCTGCGCGATCTTTTCCTCAGCCGCGGCGCAAGCGTCGAGCGCGAACGAATCTTTTTTGAGCGCGGATTGCGATTTTGACGAGATCACAATGCTGTAGCGTCCGCTGTCTTCAGTGGAGATGGGGCAGTGCGCGTGCGCAAAAACACTGCGCTGAGGACAGCGCACTCTACAGCACTACGGGCTCGGTGCCGGCGATTCGCCAGGAAATTCGTGAGGGAACCGATGATGCCGCCATCGTTGATGTCGCTCTTCGATTTGCTGAAGTTTCTGGCGCTGTTCGTCACTAAGATTGGTAGCCATCTGCTGGTGCGCTTCGGCTATCGTCTCATGAACGCGCCGGGCCGTGTCGCGCCGAATGTCTCTGAGTTGCGCCGCTGTTTTATCGATGATCGGCGAAATTTTGGCGACCTGCTCTGGTGTCAGGTTGAGCTCGGCGCGGAGCCTTTCCTTCATCCGCGCGCCGATTAATTCGGGACGATGAAATCCAAAGAAAAGATGGCGGGCATACAATCCTCCAAGGAACGCGCCACTAATCCCCCCGGCGACAAACACAAGGATGAATCCCGCGATCAGTTTCCATTTCAATGCCTGATTCATTGCGAGAATTCATTTTGAATGGCCGTGTCCGCGATGGCGAATTCATTCGCAAAAGATTCACCGATTTCGCGGCTCTGATTCGCTTCACGAACGACGGCGATTGTCGAAATCACGATCACCGCGGCCGATATTAATGCCACACGCCGAACGAGCGATACAATGCCGTTCGCGGTCGGTCTGGCCGCGCGCCAGAGCGCGATCACACGGGTGTCAAACCCGAATGGCATTCCAGCAGGGGCTTCTTCGCCCGCCTGCGCGGCGGAGCGCAGCAATCGATCGATTTTTTCGTCGTTCTTCATTGTTTTTCTTTTGCCGAAATCTTCGCAAGCTGTTGTTTCATTTTTTGTCGGGCTCGAAACGCGCGCACCTTAATCAGCGCCGCGCTCCAGCCGGTGATTTTTCGGATCTCTTCGACCGAACGTCCCTGTAAGTATAGCAAATCGATGGCCAGCCGCTCGACCGGTTTGAGCGCAGTCAAAAGATGCTCTACCAGTTGCCGCGAAGCCAACCGCCGGTCAGGGGCGAGCTCCTCAGCAGAGGTCGCCAGATTCTCGATCACTGCTTGCTCCTCCACAGTCAAGTCTGCGTGCCGCAATTCAGGGCGGACTTTCTCCGACTCGATCTGGTTCAGACAAGTGTTCACCGCGATCCGCGACACCCAATGCTCAAGCGGCACCTTCCCGGAAAATTGACTTAGTCTCTGGAAAACTTTGATAAAAATCATTTGGCAAAGGTCCTCTTCCGCTGTTCGGCGCGGTCGATGGCTTCGGACGATTTTGGCCACCAGCGGATACAGTTTCCGCACCAGCGCGCGAGCTGCCTCATCGTCATGCTGCAACGCAGCCTGAACCAGCGCGCTTGCGTCAGAATCATCCATGTCGTCGAGATCGTATCCACACCATTACCAATGACTGCTAATGGCGCGTTGCGGTTACAAGTTTGTCTCCAGATCTGCTCGTGCCAAGCGCATGTCGCTGGTTCCGGCGCTTGACACGAGCGCCTCTACAATTAACGGAACAAAGAAAAATTGTAACCGCTGCTCTGCGCATGCGGTCATCATCTTTGAAAGCGCGATGAGCGCACTAGGGAAAGAACAAACATGCATATGAAACGAAACGTATTAGCAGTTATCGCCGCCGGTGCGATTGCACTCGGCGGTTTTGCCATTGTGCAGGCACAACCGGGCCAGGGAGGCGCTGGATGCGGGCACGGGCACGCGTTCGGCCTGCAGCATCTGACTGACAAGTTGAACCTGACTTCTGACCAACAGACTAAGGTTCAACCGATCCTTGATCAGGCCAAACCCCAGATCGCCGCCATTCATCAGGAGGCGATGCAAAAAATGAAAACGGTGATGGACAGCACGCTGTCGCAGATCCGGCCGCTGCTCAACGCGGACCAGCAGAAGCAGCTCGATGCGATTCAAAAGGCGCATCAGGACATGATGAACGCCAGAAAAGAACTGCACGACGCGATGCAGCAATAGCTTCCCGATTTTGGGAGCGATGGGGGAACGGCGGCGCTGCCGGAAGCGGTCGCCGCCGTTTCGTTTGCCAGGCCGGCAATCCTGCCTGCGATTACTCAGGGCGTCGAAGTCCCAGACAGGATTGCAGCTCTCCAGGCTGGCAGTTGCATTTGGAGTTCCGCTTTCACGCCGTTTACTGGAATCCGGCTACTGACGATGTTAAGCATCGCAAGAGGTCCGGGCTTAACAATGAGTGAGAAAACCAAAGAGCGTTCCCATCTTTCGCGTCTCGGTCGCTGGGCGGCCGAATTGGTGCTGGTGTTCGTGGGTGTTTACGCCGCGTTTTGGCTGAACAATTACCAGCAACGTCGGGCGGAAGCGCAACGGCACGATCAGATCCTCGCTTCGCTCGAGCAGGAATTCCTCAGAGGAATCGAGAACGGAAAAATTACCGGCGCGAAACAAGAGCGACAAGCCGCCGAGTTCCGGCGCGCGCTCGACGCGGGAGAGATGCCGCCGCTGCGTCCGTTTGTTTTCACGACCGACTACAGTCCAGGCGACATCGCCACGCTGCTTCAGTCTGGCGGGGTTGAATTGCTCGAAGTGAAAACGCTTATGACCTTGCGGCAGCTTGAGTCCGTTATTCGCTGGGGCCTCAGCGACATGCAGCGTTACCAGAAATTAAGCGACGAACTGATCGTACCGAATCTGGATCAGGACATTTCCTTTTTTTACGATCCGGCCAAGAAATTGCGAAAACGTTTCGAGATCTATCCCCAAGCTCTGGAGGCTACCGCGAGATTCGCTCACGACTTGGACCGAACAAAGACCGAGTTGCTTAAACAAATCCAAGCGGAACGGCAGCGGGAACATTAACATGAATCCAACAATTCGAATCTTCGTAACTCTCTTATCTGGCCTGGCTGCGAGTGTCGCGTCTGCTGGCGATTATCCCACGCCGACAGAAGGCGATTACGCGATTCCTGATTTTAAATTTCAATCTGGCGAAACGTTGCCGGAGTTGCGCGTCCACTACCAGACGCTCGGCAAACCGGAGAAAGATGCGCAGGGCAAAACGACCAATGCAGTTCTGATCATGCACGGAACGACCGGCAGCGGCGCGCAATTTATTCGACCGGAATTTGCCGGTGAACTTTTTGGTGCTGGTCAGCCGCTGGATGCTACGAAATTTTTCATCGTGTTGCCGGACGGGATCGGCCACGGCAAATCGAGCAAGCCCAGTGACGGCATGCACGCAAAATTTCCGCGCTACGGCTATCTCGACATGATTGAAGCGGATTACCGTTTGCTCACCGACGGACTCGCGGTGAATCACGCGCGCCTCGTGATGGGAACATCGATGGGTGGAATGCACACGTGGCTATGGGGCGAGTTACATCCCGATTTCATGGACGCACTCATGCCGTTGGCGAGTTTGCCGACGCAGATTTCGGGACGCAATCGCGGTTGGCGTCGCACCGTCATCGACGCGATCCGGAACGATCCCGCTTGGAACGCCGGCGAATACAAAACTCAGCCGCCGAGTCTCCGTACCGCCGGGGAACTGCTCTGGTTCATGAGCAGCAACCCGGTTTTGCGGCAAAAAGAAGCGCCCACGCTGGCGAAAACGGATGAGGTTCTCGACAAATTCGTCGAGCAAATCGTCAAAGCCGACGACGCAAATGACGTGCTCTACGCCGTTGAAGCATCACACGATTACGATCCCGCTCCGAATCTTGAGAAAATCCGCGTCCCGCTTCTCGCGATCAATTCCGCGGACGACCTGATCAACCCGCCTGAGCTCGGCATCCTCGAGCGCGAGATCAAACGCGTCCCGCGCGGGCGCGCGATCCTAATTCCGATGAGCGACAAAACCCGCGGCCACGGCAGCCACACGATAGCGACCTTGTGGAAAGATGAGTTGGTGAACCTGTTAAAGGAGACGAAGCGCTAGATCAGCCAGGTCAATCTCCGGAATAGTACGCTCCGCCGTAGTAGCTGTGGTACGGATAATACGGATAAAAATACGGGCCGTGATAGGTATCGTAGCGAGACTCAGGCGTAGGATAGCTCTCAGCGTAATACGTCTCGGCGCATCCACCGATCGAAAGGGCAAAGAGGGCTGCGCATAACAGCGAGAGAATCGCTGCCGCGTTGTTCCGATTTCTTTTCGTGATTGATGTCACAATGAGCTTCTCCACGCTCATTTGACCGCGAGGGCGCAACCAAACGCAAGCTAAAAATTGAGCGCATCGGCGCACAATTAGGTGCACCGATGCGTCAACCAAGCGCGCGTTGCGAATTATTACCAGTCGCCGTAAACTGTCCTGTCGTAATAGCGCGGCCCGTAGGCGTCGTTATAGCGAACGCCGGAGCGCACGATTGTACCATCATAGGTCGGCACGTAATAGGACGGGTAACCGTAATACGAGTACGATGACGTCCTATAATACGGATAGTAACCCGTATCATACGCCGTCGCGTAAGGTCCCTCTGCACATCCGCCCAGGAAAGTTGCAAGGACGCCTGCGCAAAGAATCGACAGCAGCAATCCTCGATTGTGGCGCTTGGATTTCATTAGTGTTTTCATCAGATGCTCCCCTTTCTTGACTTCTGAATTTCCCTTTCTATTTCGCGAAGCCGCTGACGCGACTCGCGTGGGGTCTGCCGCTCCCGTCAGGCACGACGATTTAGCAGCAAACCTTTTTAATATGATTCGCGTGGAATCGCTGATTCGGTTGCCCTCCCGCCAAAGCTCTTCGGGTGCGGCGCCTTTTATTTGTGCTTTGCCTTTACTTTCATGCGCCAGCAGTGAGTGCGGTGTAGTGAAAAGCCTGCCGGCAGAGCCTTTCCCGGCGGGCTTTGATCACCTAACCGTGTGCGAATTCACTTAACGTTGTTGCTCAGAACATCACCTGCATGCGCCCGATGACTTCGTCGAAGTCGTCCTTGCCGAATTCCGGATTCGCTTCGCGGAAGTCCGACCACGTATGGATGTAATTCACCGTCAGCTTCAGGTCGTCGCCGCGGATGTAATAGTTCAGGCCAGCAACAATTGAGGAGATGCCGTCATTACCCTTTTGCCCAGGGTTTAAGTGTTGCCACTGAACCACAGCCTGAAGCTTTTTTGGGACCAAGTAATAGCCGGCGGTCACGTAGAATCCGTCCGTCGTGAACTCGTCAAAACCCGGAGGCACTCCGTTGACGGTACGAGGATGAACCCTTTCCTGAAGAAACTCACCGATAAGGTCAAACGGACCCATCTTAAGCCACGCGTCGACGCTCCACGCCGTGCGCTCATCCGCTCCGACCAGTAGATTCAAGGTTTGCGAGATATTTGTTCCCTTGTCATCGCGGCTGTTGAGAACGTCGGCGCCAAGTTTGAGGTAAGAATCCTTGCCGAAAACGCCTTGGAACAGAGTGGATTCCAACCGGCCCACATACATGAAATTGTTGTTATCATTAACGGTGGTATTGCGTCCGTTGCCATTGAATATGCCAGCGTAATATGTCAGGAAATCCTTCCCAACAGGCCAAATGTTCGCGAAGGGTTTTCCCCAGAGCTGAACACCGATCTGCCGCTCCGGTGTGATCGCCCCAGTGGGCAGACTGCGCTCGATAATGA
>WNFQ01013291.1_pt1 | contig 14354 bp, 12 predicted proteins | sample 5400171 | NCBI WGS metagenome assembly WNFQ01 (sample SAMN13153356, study PRJNA577476) | soil metagenome | isolation source: 20 cm soil under Madrone tree | place: USA:California | collected 2016-06-14
AGCGGATCCTGCCGGCGCTGTTGTCATTGTTTGCCGCGATGGCCTCTCCGACGAATCGAGGTGGGTGGGTTAGACAAAGCGCATCAACGCTCCGAGCGCTGAAGCAACCCATGTGCCAAGCTTTGACGGCGTATCAAAAGCCGCCGAAAGCGGCTTGACCGAAGCGCGCTTCGTGGATGGGGCAAGATAGAAGCCCGCTTCACCGGGGCTGCCCCATCGCGTGGGTGACGTCGGTATGAAGGTGGGAGCTGCACAATTACCGAGACCGGATTTCCGGTCGGGTTTGAGCGCCCGCTCTGTTTACCGGCGAGTTTGTCCGCCTCAAGCGCCTTTGCTCTGCGCCTTCAATCCAAGTTAGCTCGCACGGACGAGCGTTCTTGCGGGAGCGAAAAGGTTTTCGCCAAATGCGCCTAAAGTATCTTTAACGCGAAATCAGCTTCGGCAGCTTCGAATATAAATCAATTGAAAAAACAAGACGATGAGTTTTGGCACGATAGTTGAAAGGTCGTCCTGCGTCGACGAGGTGCATCCCTTATCGAAAGGGTCCTTTTTCACACAGGGAGACCACCATTATGAGCACTATGGAGATATTTGAGTACAACCCGGAAATGCCATCCTACGAAACCGGATGGGGCGGGGAAGCCGAGTACGAATCCGAGGTCTTCAGCGAAGCTGAAGTCCTGGAGCTGGCCGGGCAGTTGACGGAAGTCACCACCGAAGCCGAGCTGGACCGATTCCTGGGCGACCTGATCAACAAAGCGGGACGCGCCCTCGGTAAAGTCGTGCGCTCTCCGATCGGACAGGCAGTCGGCGGATGGTTGAAAAGCGCCGCAAAGTCAGCCCTTCCGCTCGCCGGCGGAGCCCTCGGCGGCCTGGTCGGCGGACCGCTCGGCGCCAAGATCGGCAGCGGGCTCGCTTCAGCCGCGGGCGGCGCGCTCGGCCTCGAAGCCGAGATGAGCCAAGAGGACCGCGAATTCGAAGGCGCCAAGAACTTCGTGAAAATGGCGGCCGATACGGTCAAGTCGGCGGTGTCGGCGCCCCCCGGCGTCAATCCGGTTGCGGCAGCAAAAGCGGCCGTCGATGCCGCGGTCCAAAAGCATGCCCCAGGGCTCAGCGGCGGAGGCGTTGCCGGGCCCAGCGGCAAATCCGGCCGCACCGGCCGATGGGTGCGTCACGGCAGAAACGTCATCATCGTCAACTGCGCGTAGGCGCCGTGAAGCCGAGCGGAGGGCGCGATGCCTGTCTTCAATCCAAGGCTGGACGAGCGGCCGGACACGTTTAGATTTTCCGGTGCGCGGCGTGACAAATCGTTTGCGGGTTCCAGGTTTCGAGGCCCCTTCAGCGACGCTGACGAAGCGGAGTTGGCCCTGGAACTGCTACAGGTCACCAGCGAAACCCAGTTTGACCGGTTTCTCGGCAATCTTTTTAAAAAAGTATGGGGAGGCGGCATCGCGCCCGTCGGCTCGAAAGTCACTGGGCCCCTTCGAGGGCTCCTCAAGACGGTCGCTAGCAAGGCGCTGCCTTCCGTAGCGACCGCCGCCGCAACGTCGTTCGGGCCGGCGAACGATGCAATCGCGGGAAATCTGGGCTCGCTTGTGAGTCGGGCACTGGAGGCGGAAGTCGCCGCACCGACTGGCGCCGACCGCGATTTGGAGAAGTGCCGGCAATTGCTCGAGAAGCACCGGCAATTCGTGCGATTGGCCGGGACGGCCGCAACTGCCGCGGCAGCGGCGCCAGCCGGAGTCAATCCCGTCGCGGCGGCGCAGAGAAGCCTGGCGGATTCGGCAAATGAAAGGCTCATGCGCAGGGACGCCCCACCCGGAAAAACTGCGAGTCTCACCGCACGCGCTCCCGTAGCGGCGACGACGACCGCCGCTGCCGCAGCCGGTCGCGTGGCGAAAGAAAGACCTCAAACGAAAACCACGGCTCCGGGAATGCACGCCTGCAGCATTTGCGAGCAGCCACCCGGTTCCTGCCAATGCAAGAAGTTCGGCCACAGCGGCGGCTGGTTCCGCAGCGGCAGCAGCATCATCGTCAACTGCTAGAGGCAGAGCGGAGCACATCAGCGGTGCCGGAAATCCAGCACACCGTTGAGCAGGACGCAACAGGAGAACCCCATGCACGACATCGATCGTATTCGTTTGGAGACCCAGTCCGAGACCGGAATGTTTGAGGCCGGTCCATTCGAAGCAGAACAATTCGAGTTTTCTCAGACAGGAACAACTTACGGCGAAACCGGCGAAGTGTTTGGCGAGGCCGAGCTGTTGGAACTTGCAAGCGAGTTGCTCGGGGTCACCAGCGAGGCCGAACTCGACCGCTTCCTCGGAGATCTGATCGGACGAGCCGGCAAAGCGATCGGCAAGTTCGTCAGGTCGCCCGAAGGACAGGCGATCGGCGGCATCCTGAAAGGCGCCGCAAAGCAGGTCCTGCCCGGAATTGGTTCAGCGATCGGCGGCTACTTTGGAGGAGCGACAGGAGCAAAACTCGGTGGTGACGTGGCGTCCGCCGCCGGCAGGACGTTCGGCCTGGAGCTTGAAGGGCTGAGCAACGAGGACCGGGAGTTCGAAATTGCCAAGCGTTACGTCAGCTTCGCGGGCGATGCCATCAAAAATCTTGCGCTGGCTCCGGCGAGCCCTGATGCGAGAAAAGCCGCTAATGCGGCGGCAGTGACGGCGGCGAAATTGTTTGCGCCGGGACTGCTGCTGCCGCCGCAAGCGGCAATGGGGCCTCAAGCAGATTCTGCCGCTTCCCTTCCGGCCGGGCACAGCGGCCGCTGGGTACGCCGCGGCAACAGCATCATTCTGTACGGGATCTGAATGGTCATGAACGCGAGCTCATATGCCCACTGGATGCTGGACCAGGAAGCTCGTGCCTTGCTGGCGAGACTCGCGCGCGTCAAGCCGTTTGTGCTCTCCCAGCCGATGACCTTAGCTGCGAGTCTTCTGCCGGCCGCCCAGATTGCGATCGAACGCTTTCTTGCCGAAGGTCGGCACGAGCTGAAGAATCGCATTCGGGAGTTCCTGAGCTGGCTGCATGACGAAGGCCGGCAGGCCTCGCCGCAGGACCTTCAGCGCCGGTTCGTCTTCCTCAAGCTGCGGTTCAACGCCGTTCTTTCGCAGCTCGAACTGTTCCACCAAGTCATCAGCCAGCGCAGTGAGAACGAGCAAGGCGTCTGGCTTTCCGGTCTCGATGTCGTCGCGGCGGACGCTTTGGCTCTGCCGGATTATTACCAAGCGCCGCCAGTGATCTGCTATCTCGACCGCGGCATCGGCGGTGCCATACGGCGCGCACGGACCCGCCTGCCCGGCGGCGGCGAGAACCCGGTCGCCGTGATCCGCATTCCGCGCGAGCGCATGATCGGCAGCGGCATCGCGTCGTCGCTGGTCCATGAAGTTGGCCACCAAGGGGCGGCGTTGCTTGGGTTGGTTCCCTCGCTCCGGCTGGCTCTGCGCGCCAAACAGCAAAATGTTCGCGAGCCTTCGGCATGGCGCCTGTGGGAGCGGTGGATCTCGGAAATCGTTTCCGATTTCTGGTCAATCGCGCGGGTGGGCGTGGCATCCACTTTGGGGCTCATCGGCGTTGTCAGCCTGCCGCGGCCTTTTGTCTTCCGGATCAATATCGACGACCCGCATCCGGCGCCCTGGATTCGCGTAAAGCTCAGCTGTGCCATCGGGGATGGCCTCTATCCGCATCCGCAGTGGCAACGCGTGGCGAGGCTGTGGGCGTCTTACTACCCGATCGCCGATCTCGATGCCGAGCGCCGCGACCTGCTCGCCCGCCTGGAGGCAAGCCTTCCGGAATTCGTCGCGGTCCTGACCGATCATCGCCCGAGCGCGCTGGGCGGGCGTTCGCTTCGCGAGGCGATGAAAATCGAAGAGCGGACTCCCGCCAGGTTGGCGGCGCTGTTCGGCGCCTGGAGCATGGCGCCGAGCAAAATGTATCGCGCACCGCCTTCGCTGGTCTTCGCCGTGCTCGGTCAGGCGCGAGCAGACGGCGGTCTGAGCCCCGAAGACGAGAGCGACCTGCTCGCGAAGCTGCTCACCTTCTGGGCGATGCGCAGCACGCTCGATAGTTCGGCATACTGCGCCGCGATACCGAGGTCGCAAGTGCGGGCGTTGGCAAGCTAGGTAAACATCGAACAAAGGAGATACGACAATGGCGCAACAATCTGACAATTGGTCATGCACTCTTTCGGCGGACCCAGTCCAAGTTCGCAAGCATGATGAAGTGACATTGACAGTTACTCTGTCGAACACCGAATTCGACAAGCTTAAGGGGAATGACAAAGAGACGGTTTATGCCAAGGGCTTTACCTATGCGTACACGACTAGCAATCTGCTCCTGCAGAACGCCATCAACAATGCGCCGGAAAACAACACAAGACAATTTTCTTTCGAAGTGCCGGACCTTTCCAGCGGGGACTACACGATTGACGTCAAGGTCGCCGCCACCGCCCCCGAAGATTGGCAGGATGACCCTCTCGAAGACTTGACGCGTCCCAGGGACATCCCCCCGAAAAATACGGCGATCAGCGTCACGCGGCTTGTCGAAACCGAATCGAAAGTGACCCTGCAACGTACATTTGCAGGTCCTACCGACGATCGGGCGCTGTGGACGGCCATTCGCAATCGCACGGCCGCAATCGGGTTCGACCGATACAAGAAATTCATCAATTGCGTCTTTTGCGAGGACCATCCGGATCAACATAATCCGTTCACCGATATTCGGAAACGAATAGGCAAGTCTGTGAGTGATGACTGTCTAGACGACTCGAACGACCAGAAGGAGAAGCGGCTCAGCATTTATGGCCCTTATGCATACAGCGTTCTGAAGCTCGCGACCCAGGTGTTCCTGACACTTGAAAGCGGGGTCGTTCTCAGGAATACAGAGCGAAGACCAAAGATCTTCGACCTCGAAAAGGAGCGTATCCGGCTCAACGATTTTTCCCTTGAATTCCGCGACCTCAAAAGAGACCTGGGAACTTATCTCGGCCCCACCGAACACCTGCCGTACCTCGACCGAATTCTGACGAATTTGATCACTCTCGATGACGACGACGCCGAAGAGGTCCTGCCCTACTGCGTCGGAGTGTTGCAGCACCGCTTGACCTCCCCGAGCCTGATCGAGCTGATCTGGTCCTATTGGCTCGAAGAAGGAATGCACGTTCAAACCATGAATGCAATCGCCCGGCGTTTCCAGAATCGCCGCGGCTCGCCGAACGACCCGTTAGGGGAGCTTGAGTTCGATCCCCTGCGGCCGCTGAACAATCTGATCTGGGGCTTCATCCAGGACGAACACAATCGGCTGACGGTGCCGCGACGGGCCTATGAGTACCTGCATCATTACGGCCTTTCGCTTGTCGGCAAGGCGGTTCCGGATCTCAATCCGGCCGATAGCCGGTCGAAGTTCATCGAGGCGTTCCACAACCTGCTCTCCGCTGCGGCCCGCTTCTTTAAGGAGGATTCCGACACCACCGTGATCGCCGACGCGTTTCCATTGCTGAACGCGCTCAAGGAGGTCCATCTCATTTTGGCCGAAGGGGCCCACAACCAGTTCGGTGATCTGACATGGACCGCCCGCGCCGAGATGATGACCATACAGTGGATGCTGGCGCGCCCCGAGATGAGAGAATTTCTGCGCGGTCGCTACATGGTGCCGTACCAGGAAGAATGGATGGGCGCGGTCGACAGCATGAAGAAACTTCAGGGCTGGACCGATACCACCGTGACGCATTTCTATGAGCTCGCGGTGACCGGCGAGCGGATCCTGCTCTCGATCCGCTACGGCGACTGGTCCGACATCGAGAACATCGAGGATCAGGCAAAGACCTGGGCGCGCTCCAACAAGCCCGAGATCCAACGGTACATCCATGGCTATCGGACGGTCACCGGCGTGGACCTGGCAGGTGACATCATCGATACCCGCGATGCGGCCGCTCGGTACCTCCAGCCTTCGGTGCTGATCCAGCGCAGGCTGATGGAGGGCGCTGCCGCGTTGCCTGGGCCTGGCCGCTCCAAATTGCCGGTTTATCGCAAGGAACCGTAAGGTGAGGCCTCCGCTGATGACGCTCGACTTCACATCGGCGCTCTATCTGGGCTGTCGTCACGCCCACGGCGCGCTGCGGCCGTGGGCGCAGCTCACGACGGGCCGGCCGGCGGCGCTCGAACGGGCGCCGGAAGCCGAGCGCATCGCAGCGGCTCTGGCGCAGCTGATGCGGTTGGAGCGCGCCGCACTCGCACCGTCGACGCTTCACCTCTACTGGGATCTGTTCGACGTGCTGGCGCGAGACGGCATCGCCATTTATGCCGACGCGTCGGGCTATCCGATCGCGCGTTGGGGCATCGAGCGGGTAACCGCGAAAGGGGTCCGGACGACGACATTCCCGGCGCATGATGCAGCGGCGCTGGAATATCTTCTGCATCGGGAACGGCACGGCGGGCGTCGTCCGGTCCTCGTGACGGATGGCGTCTGCCCCCAGACCGGCCGGACGGCTCCGCTGCCGGACTATCTGAGGCTGGTCCGGCAGTGGGACGGATATGTCGTCGTCGATGACACGCAAGCCTTGGGAATCCTGGGAGAGGCCCCTGCGCGCGACGCCCCCTACGGCCGCGGCGGCGCCGGGACGCCTGCCTGGTATGGGGTCCAAGGGCCGGGGTTAATCGTCGGAAGCTCCCTGGCGAAGGGGTTCGGCGCACCTTTGGCAGTCATCGCCGGCGACGCCAGGCTGATCGCAAGATTCGAGGATCTGAGCGCGACCAGCGTCCACAGCAGCCCGCCCTCTCTGGCGGCAATCAGCGCTGCCGAGCACGCACTCGCCCTCAATGCGAAGAGAGGCAACCTCCTGCGCGCTCGCCTTGTGAAAATCGTGCGGCGCTTCAGGGAGAACTTGCGTCAGATCGGCCTGTCGGCATTGGGCGGCCTGTTTCCTGTCCAAACGTTGAGGGCCATCCCGGGCATCGACCCGCGGCGCCTCTATGGTCAGCTGCTGGACTGTGGCGTCAAGGCCGTGTTGCGCTCGGCGAAGGACATATCCGACGGCGCCCTTACCTTCCTGATTACCGTATTGCACACCCGGTCCGACATCGACCGCTGCATGGACGCATTGCAGCACGCGTTGGTCCTCGTGCGCCATCAGCACGAAAGACGAAACCACGCGCTTCGGAGAGAGCGTTCTGACACCTTTGCCTGATCCACACACGACAAGCCGGAGGTCAGCCATGAACGGCGAACTGAATTTCGAGGCTATGCCCTTTGAAGCTTATCGGGGATTTCAAACCTCCCCGGCGCCGACCGACGTCGAGATGGAAGAAGAATTCGGCCGGCAGCGTCGCTCCCGCGGAGCTTCCGCGCGCGCTCCGTGGGTCATGCCGCGCCGATCGAAAACCCCGGCGGTTTCCCCATTGAGGGCAGCGACAAAACCGCCAGTCCACAGGCCGCCCTTCACGCTGCCGAAATGGCCGTGGGGCGCGGACTTTGCGCCTTCTGGCGCTGTTGCACAGCCATTCCCGACCGAACCTCAACCGGCCGGTTCGGAGTATATGCGCTGGGTGCAAAGTGCGCTCAATGACGTGCTTGGCTTGAGGCTGCAGCTGCATGGGATCGCAGATTCGGCCACCCGCAGCGCCATTCGCAGCTTTCAGCAGCGTCAAGGGCTTCCCGCCGATGGCGTTGTCGGCCCCGATACGGAACGTGCGCTGATTGCCGCCAGAGGCGGAGGATCGCGTCGCGACGGCGCGGCCAGCGCAACTGGCCCCGGCGTGCCGGAGCCGCTCGGGCCGGCCGATGCGCCTGCGGCCGACCCAGCCGCCACGCCTGAACCGCCCTTCGCATCGCCAGCTGGAGAATTTGAATTCGAACGGGGGCGATGCCAAATCAAAGCCTGCGGTCGCCCGCGGGCGGGCGCCGTCTGCCGCCGGCGTCAGGATCAGCGACCGGGACGTTGCGGCGACGCTCAAAATGGCGGCAAAAAAGGTTTCGCGTCTCGGCGACACGACCATCGAGGAGCTGCTTGCGCGCCATCAGGCCGAAGCAGGCGGAATTCCGGTAGAGGTGCTTCTGGCCTTCATTCATTTCGAGGCAGGCAATCTCTTTGACGACGCCACCGCCGGCAAATGGAGCGAAAAGCACAAGAGATATATCCCGTCGTTCTACGAGCTCGGTGTGTTTCAGACTCCGGCCGGCGACCATGGCTGCACCAACGAGGCCGGCGTCAAGACATGCAGGTACCGCCCGCCCGGCCGCAACGTCGAGAACAGCCAGTTCGGCAAAGGTTGGATCCGAATGGTTCCTGCGCATGGCGGTGCTTTATTCGTTTGCCGCCGGGGCGGGCGCGGCTCGCGCCTTCCTGCGCAAATACAAAAACGAGCTCCTGGCACTGCCGGAGAGTCAACGCTGGGAGTTCTTGAGGGGCAAGAACGTCGGAGCTTTTCGTTTCGATCCCGACAATGTCGACAAGAAAATCGCATTGGCGGGAAAGCTCCGCGACCTTCGCCGTTCCGCCGCCACTCGGTAATTTGGAGAACCGCGATGACACGACTCTTAAGTTTCAACCCCGAACCTTTCGAAGCCGAAGCCGAAATGAATGGCGCTTTGCTCACGCAATGGTCCACGAGAGGCACGGCGGGCCAGCAATGCGGATTTCGACGCGAAGCTTCGAGCGCCCGCTCGCCCTATTCCGGCGCCGCGTCCGCCGCGTCAGGGGCCGAACGTTGGCCGCAGCCTGAATGGGAAATCGGCCCAACGGCTGTCGCTCGGCCGCGGACTCGGCGGCGTCCCACGCGCCCCGCCTCGCCGCCTCCGCCGACCCCGGCAGCTTTCGATGCCGAGGCGTTCCGCAAGAAGGCCGTGGAGATCGCCAAACAGGAGTTGGCCCGCTGGGGTAACGGCAAGATCAAGGAAACCGATCCCAGGCTTCGCAAGACGCTGCAAGATTACTGGAAGACGGGCACGGGAGCGAGCTTCAGGCAAGACCAGCTCGGCGATCCCGCTTTTCAAAACGCCAACCCCTGGAGCGCGGCATTTATTTCCTGGCTCATGAAGACCGCTGGCGCCGGCAGCGCCTTCAAATATGGTGGCTATCACGCCGCCTACGCGCGCGCCGCGATCGACAATCGGCTAGCCAACAACAGCAACCCCTTCAAGGCCTATCGCATCGCTGAGGTCGCACCGCGCGCGGGCGACCTCGTATGCAAGAGCCGGGCGGGCAGCGGCGCCACCTACGACAATGTCAGGCCGCCGATGAAGACCCATTGCGACATCGTCACGGAGGTCCGGCCGCGGAGCATCGTGACCGTCGGCGGCAATGTCAACGATTCGGTGGCGCAGAAAATCCTGCCGACCGACCCCCATGGTCGCATCGCGGCGCCGGATTATTTCGCCGTAATCCGGATCGACGGCCAGCAGCCGTCTGACGCAGTCGGTCCGCTGCCGACGCCAGCGCAGCCGGCGGCGGTTACGGCGCCGCGCCTGTTGCGACAGGAGTCAGATCCGCCAGGGACCACGCTTTACGTTGAAATCGACCTGAAGATCGTCGACAAGTTCGGAATTACCGCACCCCCGGTAACCGGGATTTTCATCCCGGACGGCTACCGGCCGGGCGCGGCCGTAGATTTGATCCTCTATCTGCATGGCTTCAAGGCCGAGGCCATTAAACGACAGGCGGTCGATCAATATTGGAACAGCCAGCGCTTCCCGTACGCAGCTCTGCGCGAAGGCGCGAATGCCAGCGGGCGCAATGTCATTCTTGTCGCTCCGACATTGGGCTTGGCCCCTTCCGTCCGGCAGCCGCCACGCCGGCGCTTGGCAGCCTCATTCTCGCTTGCCACAGCGGCGGGGGCTGGCCTATGCGCCAGCTCGCGGGAGGCAGCGACCGGGCGCTCGCGCTCCTGCGCGAGTGCTGGGGATTCGATTGCACGTACAATCAAGGCGACGACGACTTCTGGGCCGGATGGGCGCGGGCGCGTCCAAACGCAAGAGTTTACATCTATTATATCGCTGGCTCGCCGACTGCCCGTCACGCCGAAAGTCTGCGCAACAAAAACGTTCCAAACGCGATCGTCGAACCGTCGCGAGATAAGCGGCATAACTACGTGCCAGTCACGTATTGGGCGGAGCGCATTCAAGGAGCGCCGTTCCTTGCGGCGCGATCGGGTGGCGCGGTCCAACCCCCGCCGACTCCCGCCGCGCCGGTCGATGTCCGCCGTTTGACGAGGAAGCAGCATGATCTCTACCAGTTCGATCATTGAGAATGCACGATATCGCCCGTGCATGCGGAGCCAACTCCATGATCATCGACAGCCACTGCCATGCGGGTAAAGGCGATGGGCTGACAGGGCCGTGGGATACCGCGGCGCCGCTGGACAGGTATCTTCGCCGCGCCGCTCAGGCCGGGATAACCCGAACCGTTCTCTTTGCGGCGTTTCATTCCGATTATGCGGTCGCCAACCGCGAGGTGGCGCGCATCGTCGCAAGTCGCCCCGACCGTTTCTTTGGCTTTGCTTTCGTCAATGCTGTTCACGATCGCGGGCGAGTGCAAAGACTAGTCCGCCAGGCGGTCGAGGAATTCGGCTTTGTCGGCATCAAGCTGCATCGCCACGACGCCCCCATCAGCCGCGAGATTTGCGAGGCGGCGCGGGCATTTTCGTTGCCCGTCCTGTACGATGTGATGGGCGCGGTATCGGTGTGCGAATTGCTCGCCGGGGAATATCCGGACGTGAACTTCATCATTCCCCATCTCGGCAGTTTTGCTGATGACTGGCGGGCACAGGTCGCCCTCATCGATCACCTGGTTCGGCATCCTAACATCTACACTGATACGGCCGGCGTCCGCCGCTTCGATATATTGGCGCAGGCCGTCGAGCGTGCGGGCGCGCGAAAAATCCTGTTTGGCTCCGACGGGCCGTGGCTGCATCCGGGAACAGAACTGGCGAAGGTGCGGGCCCTGCACCTGGCGCGACGCGACGAAGCGCTGGTCCTCGGCGGAAATTTTTTGCGCCTGATCGAGAGAGCCGGTAGCCCTCGCCGTGCGGGTATCGAGCAGGAACTCGCGCGTTTCGTCCCCATGCGCCTGTCGGCCGCGCAAATGATGGAGAGGGGCGATCCTTGGCTCGGGGAAGGGGTCTTGTGCGGACGGCCGGCGAATTGACTCGTTGCCTGTGGCCTTTAGAGCGGATTTCGATCGTTTCGAATCACATCCCGCGGTCGTCGCCCGGGCTTGTCCCGGCGACGCCGAGCGTTAGAGCACAGAGCAAGCGGAATCGAGGTGGCCGGGACAAGCCCGGCCACGACCCCGGAGGTCAGACCTCCTTGCGGTGGGCGCGCCGGAGCTGCAGCGCCCGATCCGTAACGCCAAGGCGGCGCGCAGCCCGCTGCAGACTGCCGTCTTCGACGGCGGTCGCGTATTGAATAGCGACGTCCTCGGCAGCGCGGCCGATTTCCTTGAGCCCCGCGCCGAGGACGACCGCGCGCTCGATGGGTTGCTTGAATTGGGAATCCAACCAAATCGCCTGGTTCGATTCGCAGGCTGGGCGCTCCTCGGATGGGACGTAGCCGATCGTGATGGTTCCGTCCCCTGCGCAGCGGTACATCAGCCTGGATACGACCTGCTGCAACTCGCGGACGTTCCCCGGGTATTCCCTCCGCAGGAGATATTGGCGTACCGCTGGATCAAGATGGGGCGTCTTGCGGTTCGGATGAGCCTGACGGAAGAAATGTTCGGCCAGCGGAATAATATCTTCGGGCCGTTCGCGCAGCGGCGGCAGCTTGCATACGAAGCTCGCGATCCGGTGAAAGAGATCGGCGCGAAACGCGCCGCCACTTACCATTTCCGCGACGTTGCGATTGGTGGCGCACACGAGGCGAAACGCGGTGCGATGCCATGTGCTCCCGCCGACACGCTTATAGCTGCGTTCTTGAATAACACGCAGCAATTGGGCCTGCAGGGTCAACGGCAGTTCCCCGATTTCGTCAAGAAAAAAAGTCCCGCCATTCGCCAGCGCAAAGGCGCCGAGCCGCTCCGACAACGCACCCGTGAACGCTCCGCGCTCATGCCCAAAAAATTCGCTGCCGGACAGTTCGGATACGATGGCGGAGCAGTCCAGCACCACGAAATCGCGCTTGCTCGGTCGGGGATCGAGCTGATGGATGAGCCGAGCGACGACTTCCTTGCCGGTGCCGGTCTCGCCAAGGATGAGCGCACTTGTATCGCTGAATCTCGCGATCTCCGCAACTCTTCGCAACGTGGCGAGCCAAACAGGACTTTCGGCCACGACGTCGGCAAGGCAGGTGTCGGCAAGCAATTGTTCAATGGAAGTCCAGCGCTCTAATCTCGCCTTAACTTGTCCAGCAACATGATTCGGATCCGACAAGATCAACATATAAGAGGCGCCTGCCCGCAGAAGGTCCCAGCACTCTTCGCCGTTGCGTAATGCTTAGGGCCGCGATACTGCGATGATGCGCTCGCGGCCGTCGCAGCTGGCAGACTGAAGGAAGTCTCGGAGTTGACCTGTCATTCCGTCGAAAAAGCACACTCCAGGTCCGTTCGGCTTGCCATGAGTGAATGACAAGATTTCAACACCGTGTTCGACGAGAGCCGCTGCAAACGAATTCTTTTCACGCTCAGGCGCATCTCCGCAATAGTGCACCCAACAGCCGATGCCCATCATCTCCTCCCGATGATAGCCAGTTCAGCTATGTCGATCGCTGCGCAATATCAGATTCGATACGAACGGTTTGCTTTCTTGGGACTTCGTCGGCGGGCCCAGATCATGGTTACCGCCTAGGCTGTCGCAATCACGATGCTGACTGCACCATACATTTTACGTGCGGACACTACGGGCGGCCTCGTTCCTGCCGGTCAGTCGCTGCATCGACGCGTCCCGACGGGCAACGCAAATCGCAACACGGACTCTGATCATGTCGGTGGCAAACGAATGGGCCGGTGGTGTGAGTCATCAAAGCAGTCATAACCTCGTCAATAAATTTCAATTTTTTGCCGAGCATGGAGCTAAGCTAAATCTAAGCAGGCCTGCCCCGGGCCGGTATTGTAAGCGGCGATCGAAATCGGGGCCTTCGGAATCAAAAAAAGACGGCCACAGCCGACCAGGGCCAGCAGCGACACTGTACTATTAGGAGTCGAACGGACTTGTCGTCGAGACGCATTCTGGCCCCCGCGATTTCCTGGTGTCCGAGCAGACGCCGGGGTCCACCCAGCAAACGTCTGCTACGAATTATATCCGAGGGAAACGTTTCAAAGTGTGACGTGGATCACATTCGAGATGAGTTGATTGGCAGGCAATGATTCCAGGCGGGGCTCAGCGTCGCGCGAGTCGTACTCATGATCGCCGCATGGCGCTCAACGGGGCCAGCCAGGTGTGATGTTCCGCCCGACCGCATGAGCCTCTTTGGACTTCACCGACACGAGCAGTCGATCCGGCGATGGAAGCCCCGCGCAATCTACCGCCGCGGGAGGACGTGTCACCTAACAGGATGACAGCATGCCGCCTTACCGGCTGGCGAGATCGAGGGCTAACCTTGTTCAAAACTCGGGGACCTAGTGTACCGACTCTAACACTTGTCGCCCACGAGCGACTTTTTCGAGGATCGCGGTCGCCGATGCGGTCCAGATGAAGGGCGAGAAGGCTTACTCGGCCTTCTTCCTCGGCCAGGGTGGCTACTTGTTTTCCTGGGGAATTCCGCTCCTGGAGTCAGGGGCCCGCAAACTTGGCATTGCGACCGATGTCTTCAGCTACACCGACCTGAAGCCCGCCTGGATGAACATCGTTCGCAAGCGCAAGGACGGTTACAAGATCGCGCTCGTCGGCTACTCGCTCGGCAACACCACGACGACCTACCTGCAACGCCATCTCGCGGTCGATCTGCTGCTCGCGATCTCGGAATCCTCGCTCGGCCGCAACCACCAAATCAAGAAGGAGAACACCAAGCGCTCCGTGCTGTGGTACGGACCGGACATGCTCTCCAATGCCGGAGTCCACGACGGCTTCGATGAGACCAATTACATCGAAAGCCTGCATCTCCTGATGGATCTCGATCCCCGCGTCGTGAGGGGCGTGCTCGATGAGCTGAGGAGCCTTGTCGCGCCAGAGAGGCGCGACGAACAGATCGTGGCGGCGAATGCGCCCGTGCCTAAGCCGGTCGTTCCTCCAATGAGTGACAAGATCGTAACGGCACCCGCGCCCGCGCAGCGGCTGAGCGCGGGCTGGCTGCCGCCGACCAACATCATCACGCCAGACGTGACCTGCACGAACTGCTGGGGCTTTGCGCAAAGCCTGGGCGCGGCAGGGCCTGATCCCTGGATGCGGTGAGGTTCTCGGCGTCAATGCTCCGGTGGCGCTTCT
>WNFQ01002102.1_pt1 | contig 14353 bp, 26 predicted proteins | sample 5400171 | NCBI WGS metagenome assembly WNFQ01 (sample SAMN13153356, study PRJNA577476) | soil metagenome | isolation source: 20 cm soil under Madrone tree | place: USA:California | collected 2016-06-14
AGCCTTCCGGGACGCATCAACGCCGGGTCCTTCGCGGGAGCATTTCCAAAATGAGAAAGGAGTGGAAGGCGCGCAGCAACGGAATGGGGATGATACGGCCTAACTCACTAGAACCTCGGGGCGATTCGTCGCGCCGATCACCGTAACACCCACCAACTCCTCTACGCCATCCATTTCATTCAGCAAACTAAGCAGTACGCCCGAGTGTGTGCCACTGTCGACGGCAGAATGCGAGCGTGAGGACGCTAAAGCGTCGATCTCATCCTGCGCGCTAGTCTGTATTATATGTAGCCGAGCCAAGCGAGGGGAACGTACAAAAAATATAATGGATGGGGATGCGCTACGAGCTTTGCGAAAGATCTCTCTCACGGCACGCTCTGATTCGCCGACGTATTTATTCAACAGCTACGGAGCAATCAACGATTTTGCCGACCAGACAGCCAGGGCATCCGTTACGTTCAGTCCAAGCCCCGACCGTGAGCTAAGAAGTTGCTCACCTCTGGTCCGCGAATAGCGACAAAGTTCACGCCACTCTCTGCAGCGGTCGCGCGCACCAGCACCGTCTTACTACAACCGGGGGGGCCGCATAGTAACACGCCCTTGGGAGCGCGCACACCGAGACGCACGAGCCTGTCCCGATGCACGAGCGGCCACTCGACGCACTCGCGCAAGCGAGCGATGGTACTCTCAAGCCCACCGATGTCGGAGAACCGGACCGGTGGGGTGGCAATCGCGTGCGCGCGCAGAGCGGATGGGCGGACAGTGGGGAGCGCCGCGACAAGATCCGCTGCAGTTAGGTGCGCAGTCTCGGCAGATTGCTGGGTGGATGATGACGATAAGAAGCGCTTGATGGCGAGCGTTCCTGCTTCGCGGACGACTGCAGATAGATCTGCGCCGACGTAACCGTGCGCGCGGGATGCGGTCGCATGAAGTTCGTCCTGCGTGATGGTGTGCGGAGTGTTTGCTAAAAGTACGTTCAAAATCGATATGCGTGCGTTGAGGTCAGGGACTCCTTCAAAAAAGAAAAGAAAAGGAAGATGGGTGTCGCACTTTCAGTAAGGCCCTTGTCTTTTCTCTATAACAAGGAAGAGTTAGAGAAACGCACCTATTTCTATCTCGCGATCGAATCGTCCGGGACGACGGAGAGCGGGATCGATTGCGTTTGGACGGTTCGTTGTCGCTACGACCAAGACACGTGCGTCCGTCTCGTCGACACCGTCCATTTCGGTAAGCAGCGTAGCGACGACGCGCTTTTCGACTTCTCCCCCAGCATCGTCCACACGGCGCGGACATATCGCGTCGACCTCATCTAGTATGATGATGCATGGGGCGCGGGCGCGGGCGACCGCAAAGACGCGTCTTAGGCTTGCCTCCGTCTCGCCGTGGTACGCGGAGGATAATTCAGGTCCGCTAACTGTGAGGACTGACGAACCCGTCGAGGCGGAGATTGCTCGCGCAAGGTGTGTCTTTCCCGTCCCGGGAGGGCCATGGAGGAGTAACCCGCGTGGGGGCTTGAGGTCTATAGATAGACAAGCTCGACTAGACAGCATTTGCCAGGTATTCACTGGAACTCACGAAAGTGATGGAACAGGTCGGGCCGCCGGAAAGGGAGTTCGATGAGGTCACGAATTTGACCGATTTGTTCATCAAGTCCTCCAACGGCTGTGTAGGCACCATCACCTTGAGGTTTGCCTACAGCCCCAACGCCAAGCTGATCCACGTTGTCAGATGGGACAAAAGATGGAGGGATAGGGAAACCATTTACGGTTAGCGGTTTTGATTCAGGGGCTTGTACATTATCTTCGATCGCGACGGCTGTGTCCCAGTCCACAGTATACAGGCGAGCGATATCATTCATATTTAGCGCCCCAAGGCTCTCCGAGATGTCCGAATCAGGGGCTCTAGCGGTTTGTTTCCTTGATGACACAGTAGCAATAGAGAAAAAAAGTATTCTACCCTCATATTGAATCTGTACGACCTGAGTGGACAATACATACTTGAGGTCCACTGTTCGATGAACCAGGTCAATGTTGACGATGGCCACATACAAGAGGTAATCTCGCACCCAAAGATTCACGTAGAAGCAAGCGGAGCCAATCTCTTTGTTTGACCTTTCTGGATGGTTTTTGAGAGACAGGTGCCATGATAGGCGCTCTATTGACATCAATTTCGCAAAGCCGCACAGTGTCCGCGTGATATGCCTCCTGGAGGGAGAGTAACCACGTAGGGCGAGTCGTGGCATGGACCGAACTCAAAGGGAATATGACCGCTTTGGAACCCTCAGAAAAATGAGCGGTGAGCAAGAGAGTAGTTGCGACCTCGGCGACTATGAATATGAGACGACGATATCCGACAAATTAGCCAGTTTTGCTCACCATCACTGGCCAAGTCTGACGACGGCCATACCGTGCCTACGGCGAACTGTCTCTAGATGGAAATGCAGTAAATTTTCGACACTGCTTTTTTGATTGTAGAGGCACACCTGCTCTTGGCACATATCGGAGGCAGCAGTCAACACCACCACATCACCAGCAAACAATTTTGCCAATTTCATAGCATGATCGCTGAGAAAGACCCGTCGAACAGCACGGCCTCTAACATTGGCATGATCTGTGACTCTGATCGTGAAGGTGTCTGCCATGAAATAGGCGTGGGAATTGTCAGTGGCGAGGCACGCCTGCCTGGCCCGGTCCGCTTTTCTTAGCCGTGGCCAGTTCTGCCCCCTTGTTTCTCGACCGCACTAGCTGCAGTCTCCCACTTTCTTTATTTCTCAACTACGACCACCCTGATCCCATTATGGAAGCCTCCTCTGTCTTCCTCATGTACCGTTACTGTCTTTTCAGTATGTCATTCGACCAACCCACCACTGGCCTCGTCTTACTTACACCTCTCCTCACCTCAAGTTATCATCATTGTTTCCAATGCAATAGTCTGCAGTGCAGCTGCATGGAACTTTCCCATCTCACAGAATGCCGATCTTCACGGTAAAATAACCCTATAGTACCCGACAAAGCTGCACTCCGCTCATCTGCAATCGCAGCTCAGTTGCATATTGACATCTACATGATTTTTCTTGGTGCTTTTAGTTTGCTAGTTGTCATTCCTATGTAAGTTATCAATCTCACACTTCCTCTTTGTGTCGTGATTGACGCCATGCTAGACTCTTCATCGACATTTTGTTACATCGAGCCTTTATTGGCCGTGTTTGGGTGGAATGCCTCTGGGTCAATTTTCTTTGGCTCCTGCATTTCGGTGCGTGTTGCCTTGATTTGCGTTTTGAGGGCCATTCTAATTCACTCTATGTTTAGCGGGTGCTATCGTCGTAACGACCAAACTTCCGCGTGACATGTGTACACCTCAAGGCAAGGACATGTGCTATCCACAAGGATGACTGTCTAATGGCTTGACATTTTTCTAGCTCATCTTATAAATGGCGATTCTTGCGTGTCTGTGAAGCTTCTAATGGCCTTCTCATGGATATCTACCGTCAATTGTGCGATTTATCCTCAGTCAAGTCGTAGCTTTCCTACTGACATTACCCGCCTACAGTGTTCATTTACCTTATCTTCCTTGTGATCTCCTCTGTAGTTCATCAAAAGCGGGATGATACTGTCTGGAACGCCCAAGTACGGTCGTATCCGTGGCACTTCAAGTTTTATTGCCATCAGCTTGGAAGCTCGCCCGAGATACCCGTTTCCCACTACGACGCGCCTATTCAAGCACCCCAACCCCGGCGTCCTATTCTCCTCCTGAGGCGATCTATGCTTTCTTCACTGTCCAGGATCGGACGTAGGACTGAACGGGAGTCTAGGATCACTGAGGATTCTACGAGGCAATCTGTGACACAGCAGGCCAGACCAGTATCCATGCTTTTCACAACGCTCTACCCCTTGCACGTCCAAGCCGCCGTGGGACCCACCGTCGAACCCCCACCGCTCTCCTTCCCTCCACCCGCTACCCACTCTCAACACATCCGCAACTCACCTGCTGACATTGGTGGACCACCGCCGTTGATGAATTGGCCTCGCTCAGATATCATGTCGCATCCATTGCCAAAGCGGACGGTAATTCGGAAGAAGGTGCATGCTTCTGAGCATCCATCTGCCTCTGTGGACCCGCGTGAGACGAGAGTGGGTCTACCGCCGAGTCTGCCATAGTTTGATGCAGGAGTTTTGGACCATCCGTGTCCTGGACATGACCTAATATGGACTTGATTTGTACGATTATCCCGCCTTACGCTGAGTAGGTAGAATGTGGGTCGGTCCATCGTACGTTGTTATTGGTTCTCTGTGAACTCTGCCTCTGTCTGGGCGCGGCGCGCTCTTCGTCCACTCGTTATGTTATTACGTCGTATCAGGTTGGGTTGTTCGTGAGATAGATTATATGTTGTATGTGTACTGTCGAATTGGAACACGCGGACTCGAAACATGGGCCAGTGCACATAACATTTTGTCGATTGGTAATCACGTGTGACGTGGGCCAATTGTTGTCCTTGTCTTGGATCATTGTCTCCGCGGGTAGAGATGGAGACACTGACTATGGTTATTCTTCAACAACAGCCTTCTTCTCAATTACCCATAAGGAGTATCTCATTGCCTACTTCATGTTCATTTCTTCTTCTGCCAATCGTTCCCTCCCCATCCCCTCACCTCGAACGTCCGCACTTCTGTAGAGAGAATGTCCGGTTGGACTCTTGAGCAGGGACTCTCTCGGACCCCCTGCCGCCTCCTGCTGGTCAATAGCCCCTTCCTACTCGTCCGATTTGTCATTTTCTGTCAGTACGAGACGATCATATCTCTTTTGAGCGTCCATGGACACCTACTCACGCTCCAATAGGTCTATTAATTTATATGAGCGTGACTGCGCTGGGATTCGCAGCTTGGAATGTGGGCGCGTCTCGGGCAGCTGGAGCCAACGGTGAGCACACCTCTAGAACTCCCGACTGGGGGTTTCTGACCGAGTTTGTCATGTCTTTCGTTAGTTGCTGGAGCATCTATTTTCCTCATTTTTAACGGGATTGCAATATCCCTTTTCATCATCATGTATGTATGCGCCTCGCTCGCCCTTGACGATCAATTGGTTCACATAGACGGTTTTCTTCCCCTCAGAGCATTGGCGGGCATTAAAATTTCGTCGTTTTCCACGTCGCAGGTTGCGTTCGAGTGTGTTTGGACAGGGATTTTCACTTTGCTGCAAATAGGTAAAGAACAGCCCCTAGCCCACTTTCTTCGCTGTGCCGTGTCATGGTTACTGAAACAATTTCTTCGCGACAACAGCAGCAAGCATTCATGTCACGCTAAGCGGCCCTCCCATGTTCTGTGACGCAAAGGCACCACTTTCGATATGCGCTTCCATCACCATCCTTGTTCCTATATCCTGGTTAGCCGCAACCTTGCGTGAGTTTCTCCGGCTTAAAGTTGGTGTGAGTGCTGACAGTGCCTCCCCATTCGTTCCAAGTGCTCGGCTACTTTGTCACGGTTCTGGCGCTATGCGTTTCCCACTTGCGCGTGAACCCGAACCTATGGTCCACATCGATATACGAGGTAGCATGGTTCGACGACGGGAAAAACAAACACTCTTCGGCACCACAACTTCCCCCTCTCGACACGTCCCCCATACACCTCACCATTACGCCCCCGCTTTTACAAGACCAAGATGACAGTGCTGTCGCCGTGGAGAACCAACAACCCAGAACTGAGCTTGAACCCAGACCCGAACCTGTTCGCGAGAAACCGCTGCCGTCGAACCCAAATGTCTGGTGGGACCGTATAATCCCCGGTCGGGCGGGCCGCGACCACCCCTTCGCCATTCGCCGGCCCGGAGAACTGCCTTCCAACCACCATTACCCGAGCCACCGATTGTCGTCCTTGAGGCGTGTATCATCAATATCCGCCAGGAAAAACGACCAGGACAGGCCAAGAGTAGCTACAGCCACGCTTCCATATTACCGGCCTCAATATGGGCATGGATCACAACAGCCACCGCAACCACTACCACAAGTGAAAGAGGAGGAAGAGAATTTCGGTGTCTCGCCATATCATACCATAGATCCGGGTCCATCTGCAATGGTAGACGTGGTGCTGAACGAGGATGAGCCCATCCCTGTGGGAGATCCGTCTCAGTGGGTGCGTGCGGCGCGGGCACCTGGACCATTTGTCCCGCGGCGAGGAGCTAGGCGGACGGAGTATAACTAGTTGGTGCCATTCTTTGGTCCGTGTGTTTGGACTGGGCTGCTTGCCGACATCTGTTTATATATCATTATCACTTACACGGGTGATGTATTCCTGCCTTTCCCTTCCATCCACGCTCTACGAAGAGCAGAGCCGATGTATCGATATTATTTACTGTACAGTACATGTAACCACGGATAATAGAAGCATAGAATACACACGTAGCAGACACGAAGTACTACCGTGAGGAGAACCAAGAATTACGCCCGTGTGATTGCGATTTTGCCCTCAGCCGCCTCTAGGCGTCCCTGCACTGTCCCTGCTTTGAACAACACCCACATTCCATCGGACAGAGTCTGTCACGGTTGTAAGAGTAAAGAATGGAAAATGCTGTTTGTCATGAAGGGGACACATTCCTTGCATCACTGTAAAGTCAAACCTACTGAACTTCATGTATTAGAGATATTGAAATACTGACTTTCACACATTTTATGAATGAAAATTTTCAGTATGTTTTCAACATGCTGAAAAATCACACAATTTTATACTCAAATTCACAATGTCGTAATGATGTGTAAATCAAGGTACTGAAAAGGGTGCAGATTCGACTGAAATTCACAGCGCCTTGGGCGCTCCAACTGTTGAACGTGCCTCTTGCCATCCGCTAAAGTTCATATAGCGCCAAGCCACAGGAGCATACCACTTCAAAGACAATTTCGAACAATGTTGTTCCTAAGGAGGACCTGCTGCTCTCGAAGAGTGCCTGCCTCGCTAATAAGCAGTATGAATGGGAGGAAGCACACACATCCCCACTGCAACCTCCGTCAGCTTCATACAGCGACCGGTAGAAGTACGCACAACACGTTCTCGTCAAGATCAAACGTGTTTGCTCTGGCATTAGGGGGTGTTGCGTTAGGCCTGGGGGGCTACTTTATCGGCCTGCGTGGTACTGTCGAAACTCCCCCATCAAAGCCTGTCTACGGTACTTCAGAAGACTTTGCCCACGCAATAGATGAACTCAAAACGCTATTCTCGAAGGACACGGTGACGACTGATGAAGACCAGCTGGAGGCTCATGGGTTTTCCCCCAATGCATATCACCCTGGTAGGGCCGTGCTACTCGGATACTAACTCTTGGTTCGCTGATATTTGCACGACATTTGGATAGGATGTCCGCATAGCGTCGTGGTCTATCCAGACTCGACTGAGGATGTCGTAAAAATTGTCAACGTTGCGAGGAAGTACCGCATGCCCATCGTTCCTTACTCAGGTGGAACGAGCGTGGAAGGTCATTTTGCAGGCGTGCGTAACCATCACCCTTATATATTACTATACGACCATTTTCTCAACGCATCGTTCGTTCTGCCCCTGCAGTGGAAGGGAGGGGGCATATGTGTTGACGTGTCTGGAATGGACAAGATCATTACTATTCATGGTGCATTCCTCTCTCCAAACTACGATCCCTGCTGCTGATCCGCGAAACTCTGCCTTTCAGAAGAGGATTCGGACCTTGTATGCCAGCCGGGCGTAGGGTGGACAGAAATCAACGAAACTTTGAAGGAGAAGGGCATTCCATTATTCTTTCCTGTACGTGTTAAAAGCTGAAGGCGTCTCTGATTTCTTGGTGTTTTACACCCATCCACAGCTCGATCCAGGACCCACGGCGACTGTTGGTGGCATGCTTAGTACCGGCTGCTCCGGAAGTCAGCGTGATCCTGACAATACTCCAATATTCACTGATCTCCGTTCTCGCAACAGCGAACGCCATCCGATACGGCACAGCAAAGGGTGAATGGTTCCTTAATGTAGTGAGCATGCTGTAGTTTTTTGCGGTGGTATGTTGGTCTTCCTTCGGCAGACAGTTGTCCTTCCCTCTGGGGAGGTGATAAAAACGAGACGTCGATCGCGCAAGTCGTCGACCGGATTTGACACGACCAAGCTGTTCATCGGCGCAGAAGGGACACTCGGCATCGTCACAGAAGTGACCATCCGCCTTGCACCCGTTATCCCGACCACGGTCGCGACTGTACGATTCCCCGACATGCGCAAGGCCAGCCAGGCCGTCATCGAAATCATGAACACGGGAATCGGCATTCGTGCGCCATCTCTGGTATCTCTGCCCTCCCCGAACACCACCTAAATTCTATGTAGAATGCATCGAACTCGTCGACGCTGCGTTCATGCGCGCCACCATGACTGCGGGTAATCCTGCTCGTCAGTACGACATCGCCGACCACTTGTTCTTCAAGCTGCAGGGCGCGACGCCTGGCGCGCTATCCGAGTCGGTAGAGGTGGTCAAGAAGATCGTAAAGAAGCACGGTGGGGATAAATTCTGGCCTGCGAGGACACAAGAGGAGGCTGAGGCGGTTTGGACGGATCGGAAGAACGGGCTGTATTCCAGTCAGGCGTATGCGGGCGAGGGAGCAAGGGTCTGGATGACGGACGTATGGTGCGTCCAATCCATCATAACTCCCGCGCGTATGAGAGAGGGCTTGCTTTCATCAGTTGCGCATGTGACCCTTTCCCGCGGTAATGCTCACTTTGAAGGTTGCACAGTGTTCCCGTATCCAGGCTCCCGCAACTCGTGTACGAGACTCAACAAGACATCGAACGCTCTGGCATTTTGTATTCTGTCGTCGGCCACGCAGGGGATGGTGAATAGTCGTTCTTGCAAAGAGCTATGGCGCAAACTTGAATCCGTCGGAGAGGGCTAATGAATGACGATCAATCGCACAGGAAATTTCCACACATTTCTTCATTTCAAGACAGACGAAGAGCTCAATACCGTGCGCGGTCTCGTGCACCGCATGGTCGAGCGTGCTCTTGCCCTCGACGGAACTTGTAAATATCCGCCCTCCTTCACGCGACTTTCCCTCCCTTTGACCCTAAAACTCGCGCTTTCATTCCAGGCACCGGTGAACATGGAGTTGGGATTGGGAAGAAGGAATTCTTGGCTGAGGAGCTCGGCAAAGGCACAGTGGCACTGATGAAGACGATCAAGCGGGCGATAGACCCGCTCGGGATCATGAACCCAGGGAAGGTATGCACCACCCGCCGCGATCCTCAGCGTTGTAGAGCTTGTTGCATAATGGGTGACCCCAACAGCTCTACCCAGACGACGATGTTGTATCCCATACCTGAGGGTGAGAGAGCGGTTGGTTTGCAATCCCGAAAAGTTATTTGCAGCCGCGTACTACATGGTCAAAGTCAAGTCCTAGCGTGAGGGTTACCGTCGGTTTGTTATTAGTAGATACACTTCACGCGCGTTCCCTACTAATATAAATGTCACGGTCGACCCTCTTGCATACGACTTTCCGGGACATAACGTGCAGGAACACGCGCCTCACGTATGCACTGGCTACCGGAATGAGCTTGCAGAGTTTTCCTCTTGTACGGATTCGCACATTCAGGTCAATCTATAATATCGGTTTGTTCTAGCACAGAGAGGGGTATTTGATGGTGGGATTGCTTGGATTGGCCCTATAGGGAACACGCTCGGATGCTGTTCTCTGGTTCTGCGAAATTCGCCACTGTCTCTCATGGAACTCCAGCTTCGTGGCATGTATGGTCTGTCCGCATCATGGGTCCACCAAGAGAAAGTCGGCGTCCGGGCAACAAGGAGATTCTCAAGGGCATTAACGTCTGCCTTGGTCTATTCCTAGATATGCGATGCGATGCCGCATAGAGTTACTACCTGAGCACCCTGAAAGCGTCTCTGGCACGCCTCCATATTACAAAACAAAACATCTCGGGTTGACGCAGTACTGTAATGACATAACGAATCATACTCCAACGCCACAAGCCCCCATACACTATAGGCGGAGATGGATGCGTCTAGTCAACTTTGCGTGCCCATTTACGCCCATATGCGGCGGATTGCAAATGCTGATGGGTCGACGGGTGCGACGACGGGCTCTGGGGCTGCACAACGATGTCGACCTTTTCCCGTCCGTATCCACCGACCTCCTTCCCTCCGAGCGGAAACTCATCGCGCGCCTTCTCGTGTCCCGCGGTGACACTGACGACACTGCCCTTGCCCCAGTAAACATACATCTGTATGCCCACGACGAGATTGAGCACGAGGGAAAGGGCGAAGCCGGCTCCCACGAGAGGATCGTTGACCTCTTGCGAAGTGGTGAATATTCGGGCGGCGCAGCCCCCGATCTGAGAAACGACGGCAAAGGTCGACAGTTGGCCTGTGCTGCGGGCGCGGTGATTCTGCAAAATTTGGGGGAGTTTGGAGAACAGGGAGAGAGGCAGCGTGCAGAGCTGTGCGACTGCAAGCACACTAGCAGGTGCGGTGAAGAGGGCGATGCTCGCTGCTATTAGAGCGAGTAGAGCGGTTATGATCTTGCTTGTCGGGTCGGATGGGGGAGAAGTAGCGAGTTTGCGAGATGAGGGAGAGCTGTAGAGGAGAATGAGAAGGGTGATGAGGACGTTTTGGATGGTGAGGAAGAGGTTCTCTCCATATGTGGAAAAGGGAAAGGCGTTCCGCCAGGAGTAAGCGAGTGTTATGGCATACGAAGATGTTTCTAGGACGTAGGCAGTTAGGGAGAGGCCACGCGCCGATTGGGCTCTAAGGACTGAGAGAAAGGTAAGCGAGGTAGGGGGTGGAGGCAGCACATCGTACTGAGAATAAGTTGGGGAACTTTCATTATCGATCCGCCGACGACTATTCCAACACCAATTGCCTTGGATAATGAATACTTGATGCAGTCGACGTCGTCAACATTGAGATTCTCTACGAGGGAGACATAGCACTTCTAATCATTTCATGAGACATATGGCAAGTGAGCACGACCAAGGATACAGACCTGCCCTATTGTCGAAATACCGAGGTCTTTGATGAACCAGGAGAGATTTCTTGTGGTGGTAGTCATCCTATGTCCTGGTGGTTTGGGTGTGAGGGTCGTGTGTCCGACGCGCACGTGACAGCGAGTATTCTCTGGCTGCGAGGCTCGCAAACGGGCCAAAAGCTGAAATGGCCGAGTACGACCTCACAAGGACGATTATTCCCTACTTAGACCGACATCTCGTCTTTCCCTTGCTCTCCCATCTTCACGAAAGCGGTCTTTTCGCACCGGAACAGGTCGCCGCTGCCCAATATGAACTCGCAAAGGGCACAAACATGGTCGATTACATCGTATCTCTCTATGAGCAGTTGAACCCAGATTCTGAGGTCCCACAAGGTGTGAAACTGTTCAGACTATCTATATCCTATCTTATGTAGACCCATAATTCAGAATTTGCTGCCAAGAGAGAAAAGGCAGTGGCGATAAACGAGCAGCTTCAGCAGGAGGCGCAAGCTGTCCTGGATGTGATCGAGAACCCAGACGTGGCCCAGGCTCTGCGCCAGGACAAAAACCAAAACCTAAACTATCTCAAGGATAACTACGGGGTGAGTGGTGATGTTTTATACGCTTTAGCATTTTAACGCCGACAATCCTTCCCTCTTTTATTGCAGCTCACCCTCGAACAAATTACAGCGTTATACAACTTTGGGAAGTTTCAATACACGTACGGGAACTACTCTGGGGCTGCTGATTACCTCTACCACTTCCGCGTTCTTTCCACTGACACTGACTTGAACACCTCGGCGCACTGGGGCAAACTCGCCTCGGACATACTCACGGGGAAATGGGACGTGGCTTTAGAGGAGCTCAACACGCTGCGTGAAGCGCTCGATGCGCGCGCAGGTGCAGCCCCAATCACTTCATCCGCGGCGGGGGCAACACCCTCACACGTGGAGCCACCGCTCGGGACGCTACACTCCCGCACTTGGCTCGTTCATTGGTCCCTCTTTGTGTATTTCAACCACCCATCAGGTCGCACCCTTCTCCTCGAAACATTCCTCTCACCCGCCTATCTCAACACCATCCAATCCGCCGCACCCTGGGTCCTGCGCTACCTCGCCGTCGCCGCCGTGCTCTCCCGGAGGTCGCAGGCGACGGGTGCAGCCGCACCGACGCCCGTGAGCTCGCGCGTGCGGCACGCAATACGGGAGGTTGTCAAGGTCGTGCAGTTGGAAGAGTATCAGTATTCGGACCCGGTTACGAAATTCCTCAGGGAACTTTACGTCGAGTTCGATTTCGAGGCCGCACAGCGTCAGTTGCAGCTCGCAGAACGCGTCGTTGGGAATGACTTCTTCCTGAGCGAGATAAGAGAGGAGTTCCTTGATAACGCACGGTATCTCATCAGTGAGGCGTACTGCCGCATTCATCAGCGGATCGACATCGCGTACGTTTCATTCGCGCGATCTATAAGGTATAGAGAAAGAGAACTGACCCTCTCATTTCCTCCCAAAGCGACCTCTCTGCCCGCCTCAACCTTACCCCAGATGAAGGCGAGAAATGGATCGTCAACCTCATCCGCGACACTCGGATGGCCGCCGACGCCAAGATTGACCTTGAAAAGGCAATTTTTTCTCACTCCCTTTCATATCGACCCCTTCCGGGCTGACAGTTCTTCTACAGAATGTCATTGAGATTCACCGCCCGGCGCTGCCGATATACCAGTCTGTCATCGAGAAGACCCGTGGACTGAGTATCCGGACGCAGGCGCTCGGTGCCGCGCTCAGTCGGACTGGACAACAGCAGCAGCAGACACAGCCCGCCCAGGAACAACCAGCGGTCGTTGCCGGTGCACGATAGATGAAAATGGCCTCGTAATAGATGTCTTGTTCTATTGTAGGCTGGGGGAAGGGAGGTATACAATAGGGATGGTCGTGCCCTTTGTAGCAGTGGGGAGCGCGCGGCGCGTAAAGTGAATCTGCTAGCAAAAAAAACCGATGGTCCATCATGATGTGACTTTATTTTGACCATGTACCCAGTCATTAGAGTCAATAACTACTCGGGATTTTCGACAATGACGTCGTCGATCGATTTGTTCCATTAGTGTGGCCATTCGTTGATGCGGATGCGATGCGGCCAAACCCTTATTAGATTGATGTATTGTTTGTACAGTACACCGACGGATCTCATTCTCATTGCCAGTTACAATACTGTATCAGAAAGCTTCAGCGTTCAGGGTATTTCTCATTGGGTACACAAACAACACTTCTCATCATTCGCTGCATTCTATCCCATGATCTTTCAAAAGTCCTCGTCTGCTCCCTCTTCTTCCTCCCAATCCACCGCTTCCAACGCTTGTTCACCTTCGGCATGCAACTTATCCAGACCAGTCAGGCTCTCCAGGAATCCCGATTCGTTGAATGCTTTCGACAACATGCCAAATCCTTCCGTCTCGTACGCCCTGATAACCTGCCACGACCAAAAAAAAAATCGTCATCAGGTCAGCCATTCCGCTCATCGTCGGCACAGCCAGGCGTACCGTCTCACTGCACCCTGTACAACGGTCGTAGGCGGCGCCAACGATCTGCATGTTGCGGAACTGCGCGAGAAATCCGCGCAACTGATGAGGAACAAGACCCAATACACTTCCCTCATTTTCCCGTTGGTGTTGCTGGGGATCCTGCCCAGCTGGTGGCGCCGGTGCGTGGAGGCTGCAAAAAGTGGTTATAAGACCCCAGCATACATGGTTCGCTCAGGTCGAGTAGAACACACCCTAGGGGATGCTGAAGGAGCGAAACGAGGAGTTCTACGGCTGTCGCAGACGCGATTGGCGCGAGGCCTGGACGCGTCACTGTACACATCTGGTCTAGTGTGCGATCCGTAAGGGACTGAGAACCATCAGTATGCAGGCAGCAACTTGGTCAGTTATCAGGAGTCTCAGATGAGGAAGAGATGAAAAAACAAACGTCGGCAGGAGCCACGATATCGTTGCAATAGTAGCAGCCAAGTCTTGCTGAACCATGCGCAGGTTTGTCGCGCGCACCATGCCGCATGACAAGGTATGAATCAAAGCCCAGTGCGGCATTCAGTACAATCTGCATTATGATATTCAGAATATGAGGGGTTCAAGGAAGGAAGGCGCGCGCCTTTCCCTTCGCCGAGCCGAGTACCGTTGGAAGCCAGCGGCTCTCACGTGAGTCCATCAAGAGAAAGACGGCGTCATGGGTGTCAAAGAGATTCTCAAGGGTATTAACGTCCGCCTTGGTCTGTTCCTCAGACCCCGGTGGGATTGGATGACCTGGCATCGGAATGGAAAGCGTTACTCCCTGTGCATCCTGGAAGCGTCATTGGTATAATTCTGTGTGTATGACGTGCGTTTGCACGTACAACCCC
>WNFQ01002355.1_pt1 | contig 14348 bp, 9 predicted proteins | sample 5400171 | NCBI WGS metagenome assembly WNFQ01 (sample SAMN13153356, study PRJNA577476) | soil metagenome | isolation source: 20 cm soil under Madrone tree | place: USA:California | collected 2016-06-14
CGCGATAAGAAAGTCATCGCCGTGTCGCCCAATACCCTCTACGCCCATCTCTGCGTTATCGCCATGGGCCTTCGCGGTATGCACATGGAAGAAAATGCCAAACGCCTGCTGGAAAGCCTTTCCGGAATGGAAAAACAACTGGAAAAATTCGCGGACAAGTTCGAAACTCTGGGCACCCATTTGAGGAACGCCCAGCAAAGTTACAGCGAGTCCGACAAACTCTTCGAGAGGGCCCAGAACACTCTCGAAACCATGCTCGGCGCGGGTGTTCCTGAGCTCCCTTTCGAAGATCCCCGGGGCACGCTCGCACTTCCCCGCGAAGCCAGCATCAAGAAAGGCGCTTGATCCCAGTTCCCGGGTTCCTCCGCAGAACGCCCCTACGGACGCCCAAGGGAGGGCACCAGCCGGATCGATATCAGAAAGCTGCCGTTCTTCCGCCCCACGATTTCAAACCGAGCAAGATTCTCCGCGCCTCCGCTGCTTGAGGCTCGCACCGGATTGCCACTGAAAAGTTCCGCGATTTCCGGCGCGAGGTTCCGCGCCTCAAGCGCGATCTTCGCCCTCGTCCCACGCACACGCACCGTGAGCGCACGATGCTCGCCCGGTTTCAATGGCGAGGAGTTGGCTTCGAGTGCGAGCCCGACAAGGGTGATGGAAAAAGGCGGCGACTGGCGTTTCGCGCAGGAGACTTCCACCGCCGCTCTGCCGGGATGCAGGTCCGGGGGAGGAAACACGACCAGCGCAGTTGGCGAAGCTGCGAGCACGATCGCCGGCTGTCCCGCGATCGTCACTTCATTGGCGTCGGCATCGCCGCAGAAACTCTTCCCGAAGAGCTCGAAGCGGTCTATCAACGAAGCGAATTGCGGCGCGGATGAGACTTCGGTCGAAGTGGATGCCGCTTCGCCGGGCGCGAGAATGGCGGTGGCGACTCGCCCCGTGCGTCCCGCAATCGAACCATAAATCACGCCGGGATTCAGCGGCGCCACGAAAAGGGCCCTGCCCGTCGCATCGGTCGTGAGCCGGTCCCCGTTCGAAAAACTCACCGTAACTCCTGGAGTCAGCCGCCCGTTTATGTCCAGCACTGCGAGCGTGGCGCGCTCGCCCGAAACTATTCGCCGCGGCAGCAGCAGTATCCGCGCTCCGGAGGCCGCCGGCGCAGACTGTTGAGCGCTAGTCCCCGGGGCGAAGACGTTGGCAATGAGGCAAGCGAAGATGAACGCTAGGACGCGGCGGTGCCAAGACATGCGTGGAATTGTAGTGGAGAACCTCATGCCGATGAAAGTGAAGCACGCGCGATCCGCGGAACATCACGCACTTCATCTCTTTGCAAGGACAGGCGTTTCCTCGGGCGAATAAACCAGCACGGTCCGCCCCATCACCCCCGCCGTCAATTTCCGCAGCGTGTAACGGAACGGCCGCGACGCGCTCCCTCCGGAACACGCTTCCAACCTGTAAAAGGTATCCTGGTAGCGCACCGTGCGCGGCGGGTTCCAATCTACCTTTCTCCGGCACGCGCGAATTTCAAGGAATTCATCGGGCGCGCTTCCGCTAAAACATAGTTCATCCGGGACCTCTGGAAGTCCCCTGACCATTGCTTTCTCTCGAATAGCCCCGACATACGAGGAAAAATTTCCCTGCGCGCCATACTTTGTTGCCGACGCGTCCTTCTTGCCTTGCCCGGTGATCATCCCAATCAGCTTGTCCACCACCAAAAGCGGGAGAATTCCCAGATTGGTCTCCGTGAATGCCGCTCCTACCAACCGCACACTTCCCTCGACTCCGGCATAGGCGAGCAGCCAAGTCAGCGGATGCGTCGCCCAAATCACCAGCGCAGTAAAGCCGATCTCGTGATCCGTCACTCCCGTGGGCAATTTCCCGGTAATGGCCGCATCCAAGCCATGGTCCACCATCAGCGTCATGTAATACGAATACCAGTACATCAGGGCGATAAGTGCGATCACCGCCTCCCCAAATCCGCTGAGGACCGTCGCCCTGCGCCACTCCACGACGGAACCGGCGGGCAGCAATTTCCGCCACCTTCGCGGAAACAACGCCAGGATTGGTCCAAGAAGATAAGTCAACAAGGCAAACGCACCTCTCCCTAGTTTAGAGGATGCCGTCTCCCCTTGGTTTCTTGATGCCGGTATGGAGCCAATGAGTAATGCGCGATGAAGACTAAGACGATTTCCCGGTTAGCCGGCAAACCTGAGCGTCCAGAAAAATGCGAAACAGTTCGGGGTCGATCTCTTCGTCGCGCACGCAGAGTTTCAAAATGTCCAGCGCCCGGTCGGTGGGTACCGCGCGTTTGTAAGGACGGTCCGACGCGGAGAGCGCGTCGAAAATGTCGCAAATCGTCATCATCTTGGCTTGCACTGGGATCTGCCCGGAGTTGAGGCCGAACGGGTAACCCTTGCCGTTGAGCCTTTCATGGTGGGCGCGGGCAATCGCCGGGATGGCCCGGAATTCCGGGGTCCAGGGAATCTGCGCCAGAAAATTGAAGCTGTGCACCACGTGCGATTCGATCTGACGGCGCTCATCGGCATCCAGACTGCCGCGGGGAATCGAAAGAAACCGCACTTCCTCGGACGAAAGGTAGGGATGCTCCTTCCCGCGCGGATCGCGATACGTTTTCTGCGCAATCTCGTTCAGCACTTCGAAGTCCCCGGAAGGAAGAAGCGTTGGCTCGTTGGCCTTGGCGATGAATTCCGCGAATCGATCCAGTTCGCCGCGCAACCGGCGCGATTCCTCGTCGAGCATGCGCAGGCGCTCTGCGGCATGTTTTCGGGACAGCGAAAGCAGCGCTTCCACTTTCTGCTCCGCGATTCGCGCCTCAATGTCCCGCCGGATGTAGTCGAAGCGGTCCAGTACGCGCACAAAATGCAGCGGATAGAGTTTTTTCGCCTTCACCAGCACTTCTTCGCGGACTCCCACCTTGCCGAAGTCATGCAGCAAAGCGGCATAGCGCAGTTCTTTCATCTGTTCCCGGGAAAACCGCAGATCCCCGTAAGGACCGCGCGGCTCGCGGTCCACCGCTTCGGCCAATGCCACGGTCATTTCGCAAACTCGCTGCGAATGACCGGACGTTGTCGGGTCGCGCTGTTCGATGGCCTTCACGGCGGCATTCACAAATCCATCGAACAGATTCTCTATGTCTCGATACAACCTCGAATTCTCGTAAGCCACTGCCGCCTGCGAAGCCAGCGATAGCCCCAGCCTCACGGCGCGCTCCGGAAAGGGATGCACCCAGCGCCGCACTCCGCCAGAATCGGTCAGCCGCGCCTTGGCATTGCGCTTGCAATTGATCAACTGCAGCACGCCGAGGACTTCGCCCTTCCCGTTTTTCATCGGAAGCGTCATCAGCGAGCGCGTGCGGTAGCCGGCCTGCTGATCGAACGTGGCATTGAAGTGAAACGGCCGCGCCTTGGGGATGCGATACGCGTCGGCAAGCTCGATCACTTCGCCGTGCAGCGCGCAATATCCCGCCATGGAATCTTCCGTTAGCGGAAGCGTGTGTTCGCTGAAAGAAAACTGTACGCTGTCGTTTTGCGTCAGCTTGAACCGCAGCAGCGAAGCACGCAACCCCACCTCCACGGATACTCCGCCTTTCTCCACGAGATACAGTGAGCCGGCATCCGCCGCGGTGATTTCTCTGGCTTTCTTAAGGATCAGATCAAGCAACTGCTCGACATCCCGGGTTTCGGAAAGAGCCATCCCTATGCGGTTCAGTTCTTCAAGTTCACGAGTGGCTTTCGTCGCGCTGAGCGTCTTTCTTTGGGCTCTCCGGACGCGTCTGGGCAGCGATTTTTTGATTCCAGCCATAGAAGAAGGACAATGCGCCGCAGAGGCGACGTGCTCCGGGCAGATCGAAAGTATAACGAAAGCCCGTACCGTAGGCACGCAATGTGTGCCGCCCAACACTGGCGATGGCCCATAAACCGAAGCGCGCGCGTCACTTCCGCGCCCACATGTGGCGAAAGAGCGAGTAATCAGTAGGGTTCATAGCCTTTCGCCGGTCTTGGGGCTCTGTTAGCGTGGGAACGGAGTTGGCAGGTATAGGTGTGGGCCGTGGCGTAATCTCAGGGCGGCAATGGGAGTTTGTGTGCGAATCGCAAGTGGCGGCGTGTCCGATGTGGGTCGGGTGCGCACAAATAACGAAGATTGTTACAAGATCGTTGAGCCGCTGAACCTCTTCGTGCTTTCCGACGGCATGGGGGGCGAAGCCCACGGCGAAATCGCCAGTGCCATGGCCGTTGAAACAGTCGTGAAACACTGCCTAGACGCCGAGACTAATGCTGCAGCCCAGGTCATCGGCGCAGTACAACCCTATTGGAGTGCCCGGACAAAACACCTTGCTACGGCCGTCCATCTGGCCAACAGGACCATTTTCAAGGCCGCCGAAAAGAATCCTGAACATCACGGCATGGGCGCGACTCTGACGGCGGCGTGGATCGATGGCGCAAAACTCAGCATCGCTCACGTCGGTGACAGCCGCGCCTATTTACTCCGCAGCGGCAGCTTGCTTCAGCTCACCCGGGATCATTCTCTCGTGGCCGAACAGGTGCGGCGCGGCATTTTGACCGCCGCCGAGGCCGAAGAAAGCAACATGCAAAGCGTTCTGCTGCGCGCGCTTGGCGCACAAGCGGCAATCGAAGTAGACGCCGAGGAACACACACTTTTCCCCCGGGATGTTCTGCTGCTCTGCTCCGATGGATTGACGCGTATGGTAACGGAGCCCGAAATTGCGGGAACGCTCCAGGCGGAGACCGATCCTGCCCGGGCAGCGGAAAAACTCGTGGCACTCGCTAATGAGCGCGGCGGCCCGGACAACATTACGGTATTGACCGTGCGGCTCGAAAAAGATTCCAAGGGGTGGTTTTCGTGGTTGCGCCGTGGGACCCCCAAAAATCTAGGTTCAAATGGCAGCACTGGAGGAAATTGAGATGCCGAAGCTCAGCCTCATGTTTGACAACAAAATCATGAAAGAGGTTCCCGTGGGCAGCCGGCCCATAACCATCGGCCGCTCCCCGGACAACGACTTGCCGGTCGATAACCTCGCCGTGTCCAACTATCACGCCAAAGTCTATTTTGAGGCCGGCCGCATGGTCATTGAAGATCTCGACAGCCTCAACGGCACTTTTGTGAACGATCTCCGTGTGGAGCGGGCTACTCTGCACGACGGCGACAACATCCATATCGGCAAACACAAAATCAAAGTCGATACCAGCGGCGATGCGCCGGTGCCCTGGGACTCCGGGCGCAAAACTGCAGCGCCGCGCATCGACGAAACCATGGTGCTGGACACCAAGGAACGCCGTCAGATGCTCCAACAGGCTGCCGCGATGGGCGAATCCATGCAATTTGCCTCAGCTCGCATGAAAGTCCCGACGCTTGTCGTTCTCAGCGGCCAGACCGACCAGAAAGAGTATGTTCTGACCAACAAACTCACCGTCATCGGAAAATCCGCCATGGCCACGGTTCGCCTCAAGGGCTGGTTCAAACCTCAGATGGCCGCGCAGATCAATCAGCGCGATGACGGCTACTACCTCGGTCCCGGCGACAAACTTCCCAACATCAACGGCACTCCCATCTCCGGCCCGGTGCGCCTGAACGACGGCGACCTCGTCGAAGTCTCCGGCGTCCGGCTGAACTTCATCTTCCGCGAGTAGCATCCGATACGCGATGGCAGCTCCGTCAGAAGGATTCTGGCAACGGCGGGGCGCTATTGGCCTCTACGAATTGCTTCTAACGTGGTGGCGCCACCGCGTCTCGTTCGTCATCAGTGTTGTCATCACGCTTCTTGCGCTGGCGCTGTACTACTTTACTTTCGTCGGAGAACGCACTACCCCTATTTTCAATTTTATTCAGCGCCTGGAATACGACTCGCTGGATACGCGTTTCCGCTACCGTCCGCGCAGCGCCACGCCCATCGATCCGCGAATCGTCATCGTGGATATCGATCAGCATTCGCAGGAAGCGCTAGGAAAGTGGCCTTTTTCCAGAACCCATTTTGCGAGGATGCTCGACGTGCTCCGTGAAGATGGCGCGAAAGTCGTCGCCTTTGATGTCACCTTCAGCAAACCGGATCAGAGCGCCGCTCCGATTCGCGCGCTATGGGCGGAGATGGAAGCCCGCCGAAAACGCGGGGAAACGATCGATCCGACGCTCTCGGCGGAAGTTCAGAAGCTCGCCACCCAGTACGACGCGGACAAGCAGTTCGCTACCGCTATTCAACGCTTCGGAGCGGTTGTGCTTGGAAATTTCTTTCTTCACACCGAGGCCGACCTCCGCGGCTTGGATGACAAAACGCTCGACACCTACGCAAATCAGATCGCCTTCTATTCTTTCCCGAGCGTGCGTCCGCTCCGCCCTGAAACCGGCAAGCAGGATCGCATCAGTCTCATGGAGAAATTTCAACCGGACAATCTCTTGCCCAAGGGCACCGAAGCAAACCTGGAGTTGCTTACCAGCGCACTCAGCGAGGAAGCTTCCTCGACTGGTTTTTTTAACGTTTATCCCGACGTGGACGGAGTTGTCCGCCAGGCCAACCTCATCATTCCTTACGGACGCTCCAAGGACTTTGGCGATTGGGACATTTACGCCTCGCTCGATGTCCAGGCCGTGCGCTCGTACTTCCGCCTTCCGAATGAACAGGTTGTTTTGGAATATGGGCCGGTGGGCGCGTACCGAATTCTCTTCGGCCAATCCGCGCAGGTTCGCACGGACGACCTCGGCCGCGTGGTCGTCAACTTTCACGGACCCGGTTACACCTATCCTCACTATTCGCTCGCCGACGTCGTGGAAAAGAAAATCTCTCCGGATACGTTCGCGGACAAGATCGTCCTGGTCGGCGCCACCGCGACAGGCATTGGCGATCTGCGAACGACGCCTTACGGCGGTCTCGACTACCCTGGCGTGGAAATCCATGCGAATGTCATCGATTGCATTTTGCATCAGTCGTTTCTTTATCGCGGGGCGAAGCAAACGCTGGCGGACGTCCTGCTCATTTTCTTCTTCGGTATTCCCCTGGGAATCTGGATGGCCCTCGTTACGCCACGCTGGATGTGGTTCGGCGCGTTCCTGGTTGCGCCTTTGGTTGCGGTCGACTATTTTGCATTTCTGAACGGCTGGTGGCTCAACTTCGGTGTGCCGGCGCTCACGCTGAGTTCCAATGTGCTTCTCGTCTCCCTATATCGAGCGCTGTTCGAAGAAAAAGAAAAACGCCGCGTGCGCTCCGCTTTCGGGCAATACCTAAGCCCCGAAGTCATCCGCCGCCTGCTCGTCAATCCGCGTCTTGTAGAACCAAAGAAAACCGACATTACCGTGATGTTCAGCGATATTCGCGGCTTCACGACCATTTCCGAAAAATTGGACGCTCAGGATCTCGCGAATTTCCTGAACCAGTATCTTTCGGACATGACCCGCCTGGTTTTCGAGCACCATGGCACTCTCGACAAGTACATCGGCGACGCGGTGATGGCCTTCTGGGGCGCGCCCTTTGAAGAACCCGGCCACGCGGCCAGAGCCTGTAATACCGCACTGAAAATGATGGAGCGCGTCCGCGAGATGCAGAAGAAATGGGAATCCGAAGGCAAGCCGCATCTCGACATTGGCATTGGGCTGAACACCGGCGTGGCCAGCGTCGGCAACATGGGCTCCGCGCTCCGCTACGGCTACACCGCTCTCGGCGACACCGTGAATCTCTCCTCGCGCCTGGAAGGTCTGAATAAAGATTACGGCACGCACATCCTGGTCAACGAAACCACGTATTCCGCAGCCAAGGATGACGGTTTCGTCTTTCGCGAACTCGATCTCATCCGCGTAAAAGGCAAGCTCCAGCCGGTTACCATCTACGAACTCATCGGCCGCGCCGCCGAAAACTCGATTTACGGCACCCCGGACGAAGTAGGTACTCGCCTCGATCTCTTCCAACAGGCCCATGAGTTCTACCGGAAGCGCCGCTGGGAAGACGCCCAGAAATCCTTCCAGACTATTCTCGACAAGTGGCCCGATGACGGCCCGTCCCGCGCCTATTGGAAGCGCTGTCAGGAATATCTCTTCGATGAGCCTCCTTCCGGCTGGGATGGCGTCTTCACCATGACTCACAAATAGCGCCTTTCGCGTCGGTCTCTTCTTCAGTCCTGGCTTCCCGATCGTCATAGATCGCCGTCCAATTTGGATGGAGTGGTCTCCGTACCATGTGTCAGAATGTCTGCATCGAATGGGTGTAGAAACAAGGGGCGCGACACCCTTCGATGTTTCTAACTGATACAAGGTGCGAGACTTACTCCGCGCGACATCCTGTTTCGAGTGGTGGGGCATGAGTTTCCCTCAGGTCCTGGGGATGTTTACGAAGCTGGTCTCCACGGCGATGGATCGCAGCCCAATCAGGGCCGTACCCAAACAAACGCTCCCAGGAATCTAAGTGGAATCGGCGATGGATGTGCAGCCCGGGGTAACGATCGAGCGCCGCCGGTGCGACGGAGCGAACTAAGACCTTATGTGGATTGTTCGATTAGCACTGCGGAGGCCATACACGTTTGTGGTGATGGCGCTCGCCATCATCCTGCTGTTTCCGGTGGTGCTGTTGCGCACGCCCGTCGACATTTTTCCTGACATCAACATCCCGGTCATTTCATTAGTTTGGACTTATAACGGTCTCCAGCCCCAAGAGATGGAGCAGCGCATCACCTCCAATGTCGAGCGCGGCGTCACGACCTTGGTGAGCGATGTTGAACATATCGAGTCACAATCGCTTAACGGTATCGCCGTCATCAAAGTTTACTTTCAACCCGGCGCCAATATTCAAACGGCGCTGGCCCAGACTGCCGCAATTTCACAAACCTTCCTGCGGTTTCTTCCCCCAGGAACCACGCCGCCGCTGGTGATCATTTATTCGGCGTCGACCGTACCGGTTATCCAGATCGGGTTGACCAGCGACACGCTAAGCGAGCAGCAGCTTTTCGATTTCGGCAACAACTTCATTCGCACGCAACTCGCTACAATTCCGGGAGCTGCTACGCCGTTCCCTTACGGTGGCAAGCAGCGCGTCGTCAGCGTGGATATTGACCCAAGTTCACTCCAGGCCAAGGGCCTTTCTGCCGTTGACATCGTAAACGCGGTCAACGCGCAAAACCTGATTCTCCCGACGGGCACCGCAAAGCTCGGCACGCTCGAGTACAACGTGGAGATGAACGGCAGCCCGCAATCCGTCGCGGAACTCAACGATCTTCCGGTCAAAACCGTCAACGGTGCGACGATTTATATGAAGGACGTTGCTCACGTGCGCGACGGCTTTTCCCCGCAGACCAATATCGTTCTGTCTAATGGTCAGCGCGGCGTGCTAATGAGCATCTACAAGACCGGCACCGCATCAACCATCGACATCGTCGACCGTGTCAAGCAGATGCTCGAGTACAACAAAGGCTCGGTCCCCGAGGGTCTGCACATCTCTACTTTCTTCGACCAGTCGCTCTATGTGCGCGCTTCGATCCAGGGGGTGATCCGAGAAGCGATCATCGCCGCTTGCCTCACCGCCGCCATGATTCTGCTTTTCCTCGGCAACTGGAAGAGCACGCTGATTATTGCCGTATCGATTCCTTTGTCCATTCTCGTCAGCATCCTGTGTCTCAGCGCCCTCGGCCAGACCATCAACATCATGACGCTGGGCGGGCTCGCGCTCGCAGTCGGCATCCTCGTCGATGACGCCACCGTTGAAATCGAAAACATCAACCGCAACCTGGCCATGGGCAAGGAAACCGTCCAGGCCATCCTCGACGGCGCGCAGCAGATTGCCGTGCCCGCTTTTGTTTCCACCCTGTGCATTTGCATCGTATTCATTCCCATGTTTTTTCTTTCCGGCGTGGCTAAGTTCTTGTTCGTTCCGCTCGCCGAAGCCGTGAGCTTCGCTATGCTGGCTTCCTACATGTGGTCGCGTACCATCGTGCCAACTCTGGCCATGTATCTCCTCAGTTCGGAGGACGAATATCACGCCGAGGAGCACGTCGGCGAAAAGATGGGTTTCTTCCGCCGCTATCAACAGGGCTTCGAGCGGAATTTTGAGAAATTCCGGGCGGGCTACCGAGGAGCACTGGGTGCGGCTCTGCGTTCACCGGTGCTCTTCTCGGTATGCTTTCTGGCTTTCTGCGGTCTCTCGGTCCTGCTCGTCGGAGTTCTCGGCCGCGATTTCTTTCCAAAGGTTGACGCCGGACAAATTCGACTCCACATGCGCGCGCGCACCGGTCTGCGCATCGAGGAAACCGCACGCCTCGCCGACCAGGTAAACGGCGTCATCCGCGACACCATCCCGAAAGACGAACTCACCACCGTCCTTGATAATATCGGCTTGCCCTACAGCGGTATCAATCTGACCTACAGCAACGCCGGCACCATTGGCAGCTCCGACGCGGAAATTCTTGTCCAGCTAAAAGAAGTGCGCGGCAAGCCCACCAGCATGTACATCAATGATTTGCGCGAAAAGCTCCCGCAACGCTTTCCCGGCGTGCAGTTCTTTTTTCAGCCGGCGGACATCGTCACACAAATCTTGAATTTCGGGACTCCCGCGCCCATCGACGTGGAGGTCACCGGCATGAATCAGCGCGGAAACTATCTTGTCGGGGAAAAACTCGCCAGCGAGTTCCGTCACATTCCCGGCGCGGTGGATGTCCACGTTCAGCAAGCCTTTGATAATCCGACGCTCTATATGGAAATCGACCGGGCACGCGCTCAATCCGTTGGCATGCAGTCGCGCGACGTCGCCCAAAACGTTCTTGTTTCGCTCAGCTCCAGCTTCCAGACCTCGCCGGCCTTCTGGTTGGATCCGAAAAATGGCGTGGAGTATTCCGTCGCGGTGCAGGAGCCGCAGTATCGCGTGGACTCCTACCAGGCGCTGCAAAATACTCCCATTAGCGGCAGCATGCCGGGCTCGCGTCCCCAGATTCTCGGAAACCTGGTCACCACCTCGACGACCGCCCGGCCTGCGGAAATATCGCACTACACCACGCAACCGATGATCAACGTCTACGCGGCTGTGGATGGCCGCGACCTCGGCGGCGTGGCCGACGAAGTAGAAAAGCGCGTGCAGGCCATCGAGAAGGATTTACCGAAGGGCAGCCACATCGCCATTCGCGGCCAGGTCCAGACCATGAAGAGTTCTTTCGCCGGCCTGGGTTTTGGCTTGATCGGCGCGATCGTGCTTGCTTATCTCCTGATCGTCGTCAATTTTCAGTCCTGGCTCGATCCCTTCATTATCATTACCGCGCTGCCCGGCGCGCTCGCCGGGATCTGCTGGACACTGCTGCTGACGCATACCACGCTCAACGTCCCGTCGCTGACCGGCGCGATCATGTGCATGGGCGTGGCCACAGCGAACAGTATCTTGATGGTTTCCTTCGCGCGCGAGCAGTTGGACGAGGGCAAGAGCGCCCGTGATGCCGCTGTCGAAGCCGGTTTTGTGCGCATCCGGCCCGTCTTGATGACCGCGCTCGCAATGATCATTGGAATGGTGCCGATGGCCGTGGGACTCGGCGAAGGCGGGGAGCAGAACGCGCCTCTTGGACGCGCGGTGATTGGTGGGCTGATTTTTGCCACCTTCGCCACGCTTTTCTTTGTGCCCTGCGTTTTCTCCATGATCCATGGACGCCGGGCGCGGAAATCGGCGCAGCAGGGGATGCTTTCGCCGGAATCGGCTTGAAATTTTTCTATCTGGAATTGAAAGTGGAGATAGGGTGAAGATGGAAGGCGGAGTTCAGATGGACCCTGTAGACCAGGAGCAACCACGCGAAAAGGGCAGCCAGGTCTTCACGATTCTTTTCGTCATCGTGATTGTGCTGGTGGTCCTCGGAGCAGTGACGCTGTTCCAGCGCCGCACCCAGTATCAGGCGCTCGCCAAGGAAACGGAAACACTCGCGATTCCCACCGTGGCCGTGATTCATGCCTCGGTGGAATCGGCCCAGGAGGACCTCGTCCTCCCCGGCGCCATGCAAGCCTACGTCGAATCGCCCATCTATGCGCGCACCAACGGCTATCTGAAAAAGTGGTATCACGACATCGGCAGCCGCGTGCGGCAAGGCGAATTGCTCGCGGACATCGACACTCCGGAAGTGGATCAGCAGTTGTCGCAGGCGCGCGCCGAACTCAATACCGCGCAGGCCAACGCGAACCTCTCCAAGATCACCGCAACGCGTTACCAGGAACTCATCAAGACCGACGGCGTTTCCAAGCAGGAGGTCGATAACGCCGTCGGGGATCTGGAAGCCAAAGTCGCCAACGTAAAATCCGCGGAAGCCAACGTGCGCCGGCTCGAGGAACTGGAATCCTTCAAACATATTTACGCACCCTTCAGCGGCGTCATAACCAAACGCAGCGTGGATACGGGCACGTTGATCAATGCGGGGAACGGCGGCGCATCGCAGCAGCTCTTTTCCCTCGCGCAGACGGATCCCATTCGCGCTTATGTCAGCGTGCCAGAGGCCTACGCGCCCTCGATTCGCGCGGGACTCGGCGCCTACCTGGAGCTCACTCAGTATCCCGGCCAGCATTTCCAAGGCAAGGTAGTGCGCACGGCCGAGTCGATCGACCCTGGCACGCGTACGCTGCTCACCGAGGTGGATGTGCCGAACCACACGGGCGCGCTGCTCCCCGGCGGTTACGCTCAAGCACACTTACAAGTGAAGGTGACCGGAGCCCGGCTTGCCGTGCCCGTGAACGCGCTGTTATTTCGTTCGGAAGGACTTCGCGCCGTCGTCGTGGATGCAAATCACAAAACGCACCTCAAAGCGCTCACCATTGGCCGCGACTACGGCACCACTCTCGAAGTCCTGCAGGGTCTCGACCCCGGCGATTGGATCGTGCTGAATCCTGCGGATTCCCTCGACGACGGCCAGGAAGTCCATGTCAAGGAAATTACGGTGAACCACGCGCCCGGCCAGACTGCTCCGCAGCCAAACCCCGCGCCAGGGGCCAAGAAACAATAATGAAGCGCACCAGGCAATTCCCCGCCCTGACCGGTCTTGCTGTTTGTGCCCTCCTCGGTGGTTGCACCGTGGGGCCGAAGTACCAGCGTGCCACGGCGCCCGTGCCCGCAAAATGGGACGTCTCGGAACCCTGGCGCGAGGGCGCCCCGAAAGATGATCTTGCCAAAGGCGAGTGGTGGAGCATTTTCCGCGATGACGAATTAGGCGCGCTGGAAAAACAAGCGCTCGATGCCAACCAGACCATCAAAGTTTCCGCCGCACATCTGGAGCAAGCCCGGGCCTCCGCTGGAATTCAGATTGCCACGCAGTTCCCCATTCTTTCGACTTCTCCCAGTGTCCAGCGGCAGCGGCTTTCCGGAAACCGGCCAGCCAACAGCAACTTCCCTGTAAACTCACCCGTATCGCAGACCAACAACGTTTTGCCGTTCACGGTCGGCTACGAAGTGGATTTGTTTGGCAGGCGGCGGCGCAGCATTGAGGCAGCGCAAGCGTCGTATCAAGCAAGCGCGGCCGATCTCGAAAACGTACGGCTGGTGATCACGGCGGAGCTCGCGGGCGATGATTTCACGGTGCGGCAGCTCGATACGGAGCTGGGAATCCTGAATCGCACCGTGGAGGCACTGCAAAAAGGTCTGCAACTGGTGGATTCCCGGCACAAGGGCGGCGTGGCCTCCGGACTGGATGTTGCGCAAGAGGAGACGCTGGCGCTGGATGCGGGATTGCCCTCCGATCTGCTGGAGCGCCGGCCGGACGTCGCGGAAGCCGAGCGACAAATGGCCGTGGCTAACGCGCAAATTGGAATTGCCCGTGCCGCTTACTATCCGTCCCTGAATCTTTTTGGAAATGGCGGGTGGCAAGCCGCGGATATCGCCAAGCTGGTGAACGTGCAGAGCACGTTCTGGGCGGTCGGCGCCAACGTCGCGGAAAGCATTTTCACGGGTGGGGCACGGCGCGCACAGGTGCAATTCGCCAAAGCCGGCTACGACGCCAGCGTGGCCGCCTATCGCGATAGTGTTTTGAATGCCTTCCGCGAAGTGCAGGATGACGTAACCGGCTTGACCGTGCTGGACCAGGCGAATCATTCGCAGCAGCAGGCGGTCGACGCGGCGCGAAGAACCCTGGACATCGCCAGCAGCCGCTACACTGGTGGCCTCGTGAGTTACCTGGATGTCGTCAACGCGCAGCAGAATCTCCTCAACAGTGAACAGGAGCTCGCCGTGATTCACGGACAGCGGTTGGTGACGAGCGTGCTCCTCATCAAGGCCCTGGGCGGCGGCTGGGATGCGTCCAGCCTTTCTGCGGTTCAGGTGAAGTCCAAGCTGAAAGACGTTGTGGCGCCGTAAGAAAATCAACTCAGCGAAGAAGTAAGGAAGAATC
>WNFQ01005219.1_pt1 | contig 14341 bp, 14 predicted proteins | sample 5400171 | NCBI WGS metagenome assembly WNFQ01 (sample SAMN13153356, study PRJNA577476) | soil metagenome | isolation source: 20 cm soil under Madrone tree | place: USA:California | collected 2016-06-14
TGGGGTAAAGCAGTGGTAAAGCGCGAGCGCGAAACACCTTCCGAGCACAGCTGTGGGCCTGTGGGGAGGAGATGAACAGTGTGGGCGGGATGGGGCCACCTCGCTGCTGCACGACCTAAAGCCATAGAGGCACGCATGTCACTAGACCAGCCACACCACTACGCTCACTGCGAGATGTTCTTAGCCACGCAAGGTGGTAGCTATGGGAATGGGTATGATGAACATGGAAAAATGGCGATTTTCAGTGCTTCAACCGAGCACATTAGGCGTGGTGGGTGGGTTAGAAAGAATGAGCGACACGTGGCGATAATGAGTGGATGCCGAATAAGCGTCTGCCCCACTACCGTGTGCCAGGTGTTGTCCCTCCTTCGGCATCCAGCTTTTTCTTCCCAGCTCCGTTTTACAGCTCCTACATTGGAGATGACGATGTCCCCTTGTTCATACTTCACAGAATGAGAGTCAATTCGTGTTCTCGCGGGTGTCAGGATCGGCTCCATGCTCGAGAAGGACCTCTGCAACTTCCGCGAGCCTCTCATCTCGCGATGCCAGATCAAATGGAGTACACCCATTCTTATCCTCGACTGTCCCATCTGCCCCGTGTTCAACAAGTATGCGAGCGACTTCCGCACATCGTTGTGGCAAAACGCGGGACCAAGCCGGTTGGCTCGATGTCAGGTGTAATGGCGTCGAACCGTCCTTGTTCTGGGCTGTTACATCCGCGCCGTGTTTGATAAACACGCAAGTAATTTCCACTTGTCCATATTGCGCTGCGACATGTAATGGGGTCGAACCGTCCTGGTCCTGTGTTGTGATATCGGCCCCATGCTCGATAAGCACGCAAGCGACTTCCGCTTGTCCCTCCCGCGACGCCCGATGTAAAGGTGTCGACCCGGTCTCGTCCTGAGCTGTCACATCCGCACCACGTTCGATAAGAACGCGAACGATTTCCACTTCTCCCTCTCGTGACGCATGATGTAATGAAGTCGACCCGCTTCTGTTCTGACCTTTCCCATCCGCGCCACGCTCGATAAGCATGTGAGCGAATTCTAGATATCCTCTCCGTAAGGCCACAAGTAACGAAGTCTCCCCCTCCTTGGTCTGGGCTGCTATATTCGCACCGCGCTCGATAAGCATGCGACCAACTTCTAGTTGTCGCTGTTCTGCCGCCAGATGTAATGGCGTTTGTCCATAGTCGGTCCGGGCCGCAATATCCGCGCCACGCTCGATAAGCACGCGAGCGATTTCTAGTTGTCCCTGTCTCGATGCCCTGTGTAACGGGGTCAACCCGCCCACTTCCCGGGCCGTCACATCCGCGCCGCGCTCGACAAGTATGCGGGCCACTTCCACTTTTCCAGATCGCAATGCCTCGTGTAATGGACTTGACTCGTTCTGGTTCTGAGCTGTCACATCTGCGCCATGCTCGATAAGCATGTAAACGACCTCAACATGACCGTTAAGCGACGCGTCATGTAATGGAGTCCGCCCGTTCGCGTTCACGGCTTTCACGTCCGCACCTCGATCGATTAGAATGCGAACGATTTCCACTTGTCCATCATTCGACGCGTAATGTAATGGAATCGACCCGAACTTGTCCTGGGCTGCCACATCCACGCCAAGCTTGAGAAGGAAACAAACAACTTCAACGTGCCCGTGTCGTGACGCCAGATGCAACGGTGTTACGTTGTTAGAGAAATAGTGAGAGTACACATCCTGTGAGTACTCATTGACGAGGAACTCTACGATGGAGCGTAGGCCCCAAAGAGAGGCATAGTGCAACGAGGTTCCATCGAGTGGTGCTGGCCTTTCAACTCGGCGTCGCTTCCGCGGAAGAGCATTTGGGTCGCATATCCAGACACAGACCGAGAGATGAGGTTTGCTCGGGTCAAATAGTTGCTTCATTCCATCCTCCACATTCTGCGACACATCCTCCGATCGAGCATGGTCTGCCCAATACTCTGCAGCATATTCCGCGAGAGGCGATTCTCCCAGGCTCTCGCTGGTGACGACGTCATTATCCAGGTATAGCAGAATGCCCAAACACGCTTGTGCCGCGAGGGTGTGAGCAGGTGTCTCGGAAACATGAAAACGGCGAGGAATAATGTCATTTGTCTTGGCAAGGCGGGCGGAAGTCAAAAACTCCTTGACGGAGAAGTGAGAGAACTGTATAACGCGGGAGCCCTTGACATCGACGATGGCAAGTAGGCTGGAGCATGTAGACAACACCGCGTCGACTGGATCTTCAAGGCGCCATTCTTCATGAAATTTCGGAATCGGTCCTACCTCGAAATCGAATGCGAGCAAATCGGCGAGTTCCTTGGCAAGCAGGGGACGGCGAGCCACCGTAACGAGTTGAAATAGACGATGCGCTATCTCCCACTCCGCCTTATTGATCTCCCGCAAGGTACGCTCATATGTCTCGTCCAGCGTCTCTGGTAACTCGGCGAGTGCATGTCGGATACGAGCCGGAATGAGGCCGCAAATGTAGACCACCTGACAATACACCCACCGGAACCTACATCACAAAATTGAGCCAGACTTGTCAAGAATATAGTTTTGACGTCTTACATTCCATCAGCCTTTTCTGTGAGGACATCAATCACCAGTTGTTTGTCCGTCCCTTTCCATCTTTTGTTCTTCGGGTTTGTGTTAATAACCGACTTGATGTACTCCTCGATGTCGCTCTTTTGTCCGATTTCGTCATGCAGGGAAACAGAGTAGAGAACCAAAGGATCGAGAACATCCTTGATGTCCGTTTCTGGTCGACTAGTGTTCGCAGATTCGGAATTCCTGATTTGATAAGCTCTTCTATGACGTTCAGGAACTCGTCGCGAGGTGACGGGACCGCAGATGCGTTTGGACATTCGTCCAAAGCATCTATAATTAGGTAGACGGGGGCATGTCCAGGGAGGTTAAGTAAGTCCTTCAAACACCCCGAAAGCGCATCGTCGCTAGGATGACGTGAACCATTGGCATGTTCGGAGTAGAATTTGGAAAGAATGTCACAGTAGGAGTCGGATTGATGACAAAGTTGGACCAGGAGGGACGAGAGTAGTCCGCGCAGGTCCTTCTTTTGATCTTCCCTGAAATCGCAGTAAAAGAAGGCCAGCGACGCGAGCCCCGCTTTCCTCATCGCATCAATGTCTTCGATGATTCTAGAGCTGGCCAGCATGATAAGTTTGCGAGGTGGTGATATCAAAAGTTTAACATACCAGAGTACGCTCTTTCCTGCGCCCGCTACCAGATGAAAAATTTCAGTCCGAGGAAAGGATAAGAACCGGGCGTTAACGGACGTTTCCCATGAACCCATAGAAGCGAGGCCGGGGCCTCGGACGCTTTCCAATCCGAGAACGTATTGCCCTGAACGAACCATGCCGCGGACCCGCGGTGACATGATTTACAGGCAATGTTGTGGTTCTTCCAGGGGTCGGGCGGTGACAGCCATCTTCGGATATCCTGCTCCAACCTGTCGCCTGCCAGATCATCTCAGCACTCCCAGTCAGCAACGAGAAAAAAGTGGCCAACGGTTTGATTTATTCATGTCGCTTGCCAGTTTCTGCACGATTTCTACTCCTCACTCAGCTACCGAGTTGCTTCATTGTGACCCGCAGAACATACCAAGCGCATCTCGGACACCATCAACCGACACCTTTCCATCTAAAGGGGGAATACTCAGTACCATGTGACAAGCCTATTGTATTCGCTCACCGTTCATCACCACCCTCATATTCCGGAAAAGACCGTAGACGACCTCGAGCGTCTGCGCTGCAGCTATCCGAGCTTCATCTTGGGTGAGCCGATCCAGCCTCTGGAGTACCGCCTCGACGTCTTTCTCTCCAAGAAGTCTTTTAACAAGTTTTTCTATGTTGTATTGGAGTCTAGTAATAATAGTGTTATACTGAAGACGGACTTACTCGATTTTCCTTGTTTGATTTGCTTGGTGACCAACGCGAGGGTGGAGAGCAGCTCTACGAGTATCTTGACGATCGTCTCAGTCATACCGATTGTAGGAGGGATCTTGGTATAGATGTCGAGACGATTCAAAAAGTGTTCGATGGACTCCAGCAAATTAACCAATGCATCATAGCTGTCAATGACGCCCTTGATTGCCTGATGCGCTTGGATGTCAGGAAGATGCCCACTTAAGGATGGAATAAAGGCACATACAGAGAGCAGGATACCGAGACCCGTGTGTATTGCTGTCACCGGTGGGAGACTCTACAATATGAGGGTCAGGGACATTGAAACCCAGTCAATGCCTATGGACGTACCAGACCGATATCCTGACCAAAATGGGCAGCGGCAGTAAGTTCATACAGAACCGATACGGAATTTTTGAGCAGCTTCATGATTTTTTTCCTTTCCGCGGAATTCACTGAAGGATTCTGTTTGTTCACGACGAACACCGGTAACGGATTCGACGGAACTACAACGCTGGAGCTGCTCAGCGAGTGGATGTTTTGCCAATGGTATGCCCGTCTCCTTTTCATAATCCTCCAAGGCAGCTTCGAAGAGCACCCGTAAACGAGGCGACCCTGACTGGTCACTCATGTCAGGAGTAAGGGAGAAATGTGGAATTGGAGAAAGGAGATGGTTCGCTGGGAGGAAAAAGACTTTAGGGAGGGCGTGGGATGGGAGTTCGCCTATCGATATCGCCTGATGACTCGGAGCGCTAATGCTGAACTGAACACCTTGCCCGTCACGGTAACATTCCGTACTATACTATATTGAGTAATTGAGTAAATTCGACTCTTTTCGCCGGGGCGGCCGCTCCGTCATGGTCGTGTAATCTCTTCCCTCTCCCCATGCGCTGCTCTGGTTATGGGTGCATGCTTTGCTGTTTGCGCTCGCGAATCAGACGCTCCCACAGTCACTCGCAGAAGACTTCCTCGATCATCCGGACCGACCTATTCCTGCAGGTTGCCTTTCTCTCCGAACCGCGCGGTGGATCGTTATACATGCTGGTTTACGATGACTCGGATGCGGGTGGAGCGCGTGCCCATTGGCTGGTTGGAAACGCGCTGAACGCAATCGGATATGGCACTGCGGAGGCCGGCTGAGTGCAACTCTTGTTATCTGTACGTCCTCATCTATGATTGGCCAGGACCACTTGGGGACCTAATTTTTGACTGCCACTTTTCTTCCAGGCGCGCCAACAGGCCAAAAAGAGGGTGATATCGATAGCACAACGTGTATTGCTATTATGCTGAACGTAGGAATCATTTTGACAACGATTCACACACAAAACTACAAAGATGTACTGCGCGACGCCGCAGCTGGACGCATTACACTCCCCATTGCTCACCCTGCGTTGTCCCGCGCCGTCATTGCCATTCTGATCTTGTGGTTATGGGGTGTTTCTCGGACATGGCGGCTTGGATGAGATCACAGCGGTCTTCATGGTGTCCTAGCCTTGATTGTCGGAGTGGGCTGCGTCGCTCGGACGGATGTACGTGCGCATATCATATTCTCTTGTATAATGTGAGTTTTCATAGCCCGCGGTTGCCTGAACATCCGCTCATGCGATCCTTACCAAGTTTGGCGTTGTGCAACATATATGCTACTTGTATATTATAAGTTGCTCATGAAGATTTTTGGGTGTCTGGTCCAACGAATAGTTTCGGCACCGATGTGCCGATGGACAATCCGTGTAGATGGTCTTACCTCAATTGTGTCGCTGGAGTATGCTGCCCCTAGACAGAGTCTAGTGGCGCAGAAAATACCAGTAGGGCGAGCAAGACAATATGCGACGCGTCGAGTAGAGCAAGAACACCGATGCAAGTCGAGCAACGACGAGAGACACAGAGAGAGAGAGGAGAGGAAAGATAGCACGCAAGGGGGAGCTTCGAGAACAAAGGGCAGGATGACATTTGGTAGAGCGCAAACCGCGCTATATAAATGTTCACAGAGTATACTACCTGTATGGTAATCGATCTGCATCGCTGGTAAGATAAGGAGATCATAAGTGAGTAATATATCGGATCAGTAACTTAATAAGGCGGATCAGTAGATAATAAACGGAAGTGAGATAAGATAAAGCGTAGGTAGGCGTAGGTATAAGTCATGCACGAGGTGCACTGACGATCGCGCGGGGCATGTAAATGGTAAAGTGGAGCAAGTATCGTAGGCGATGGAGTAGTATGGTCAGGAGGGATATCAATACGGTCAGGAGGCTAAGAAAAAGGTGGAAGAAATGTAATAGAGAGATCAGGACATAGATAATGGTATCATGTGTGAGCACGAAGCCCACGAGGGTCCAAAAAGTAATGAGAGACTTAGGAGATCGCGCGGAGCGTGTCTCGTCTCGGAGGTGAGGCGCTGAGGGTTGATAAGCCGCAAAACAGAGTCTTACCAATCATGTGGAGGGAATTGGATGAGTATGTTTGTGCGCTAGGTACTGAATATACTGCACGGGTGGTGCTGTCAATACAGTATGTAGGCGCTCCGACGCTCCGATCCGTCAACCCGATCCGCGTTCACTTCAACACCTCTTTCCACGGGAGTAAGTTACATTAATATTTCTTTTGCATGGAACCTTTTATGTGAATAATGTCTAGACCCTGATGGGCGTGCGCAGCTTCATTCATCATGGTACTTAACTTGAACGCATTATAAACCACCGAGCCCCTTGTTGTGTCCTTCCCTTCCCTCCACTCCCCACAGTAACATTTTTCGTGTATAACAGGATGATTCATTAAACGGCGGATTCGGAAATCACAGACATTTTATGTACACGTGTACCGTCACTAATAGTATAAGGGTATGCTTAAAACAGTGGTGAGTTTGACAATCGATAATAAGGGAACATCGCAACAACACTCAGAGTCAAAGGGATGAGCCGCAGCTTAAAGAGAAAAATGTGGACATCATCTAGAAAGCGATGAGGGCGGTGTCAGGTAGATATGAATGGTCTGCAGTGCGATTGAACTCGTCGCACAGACTCGTGCACCGTTGCTCTTTGTGAATATATCATGATGCATCCTAAGTGAGCGCAGACTAAAATAAATACGAATTAATGGAATAGTAGAAGCGTGCGAGAATTAGTCCAAATTCCATCAACTACTTCTCTAGTTCTGGGCTTTAAGCCCAAAACATCGACCTCATGCTCAACAACGATGTGAGCGTAGCGAGTTCATCCGCGTTCGACGCCAGTAATGGAGTCTGGCCGTCCTTGTCCTGGGCTGACACATCCGCACCATGTTTGATAAGCATGTCAGCGATTTCAGGATGACTCATTTCCAGCCTTCTGGTAAAAAATCCACTTCGTTTCCACTGAATCACCAGATGTAATGGAGTCTGGCGATCCTTGTTCTGGGCCGACACATCCGCGCCACGCTCGATAAGCATGCAAGCGACATCCAGTTGCCCCGCCTTCGACGCCAGATGTAATGGAGTCTGGCCGTCCTTGTTCTGTGCCGACACATCTGCACCATGCTCGATAAGCATGCGAGCGACGTCCAGTTGCCCCGCTTGCGACGCCAGATGTAATGAAGTCTGGCCATCCTTGTTCTGGACCGACACATCCGCGCCACACCCGATAAGCATGCGAGCAACGTCTAATTCCTCCGATTCCAACGCCAGATGTAATGGAGTCTGGCAGTCCTTGTTCTGGGCTGACACATCTGCGCCACGCTCGATAAGCATGCGAGCGACGTCCAGTTTGCCCGCTTGCGACGCCAGATGTAACGGAGTCTGGCCGTCCTTGTTCTGGGCCGACACATCCGCGCCACGCTCGATAAGCATGCGAACGACGTCCAGTTGCCCCGCTTGCGACGCCAGATGTAATGGAGTCTGGCCGTCCTTGTCCTGGGCTGACACATCCGCACCATGCTTGATAAGCATGTCAGCGATTTCCGGATGACTCAACGCCAGCCATTTATTGCCAGAGTCCTCGTACCGGCCATATTTCCAACAAAACACCAGATGTAATGAAGTCTGGCTGTCCTTGTTCGGCGCCGACACATCGGCGCCATGTTCGATAAGCATGCGAGCGATGTCCAGTTGCCCCGCTTGTGATGCCAGATGTAATGGAGTCTGGCCGTCCTTGTCCTGGGCTGATACATCGGCACCACACTTGATAAGCATGTCAGCGATTTCTGGATGACCCAACACCAGAATTTTTTCATCGTTAGAGTGGTAACGGAGATCATCATCTTCCCAACGAAACACCAGATGTAATGAAGTCTGGCCGTCCTTGTTCGGCGCGGACACATCCGCACCACGCTCGATAAGCATGTGAGCGATGTCCAGTTGCCCCGTTTGCGATGCAAGATGTAATGGAGTCTGGCCGTCCTTGTCCTGGGCTGACACATCGGCACCATACTTGATAAACATGCGAGCGATTTCTGGATGACTCAACACCAGCCTTTCACCCCCATAGTAACGGCGATCATCATCTTCCCAATGAAACACCAGATGTAATGAAGTCTGGCCGTCCTTGTTCGGCGCCGACACATCCGCACCACGCTCGATAAGCATGTGAGCGATGTCCAGTTGCCCCGCTTGCGACGCCAGATGTAATGGAGTCTGGCCATCCTTGTTCGGCGCCGACACATCCGCACCACTCTCGATAAGCATGCGAGCGATTTCTTGATGACTCATCACCAGCCGTTTATTGCTAGAGTCGCGATAACGGTGATTATCATATTCCCAATGAAACACCAGGTGTAATGAAGTCTGGCCGTCCTGGTTCGGCGCCGACACATTCGCGCCACGCTCGATAAGCATGCGAGCGACGTCCAGTTGCCCCGCTTCCGACGCCAGATGTAATGGAGACTGGCCGTCCTTGTTCGGCGCCGACACATCGGCGCCACATTCGATGAGCATGCGAGCGATTTCTTGATGACTCATCACCAACCGTTTATTGCTATAGTCGTAGTAACGGTGATCATCCGAGTCATATTCCCAATGAAACAGCAGATGTAATGAATTCTGGCCGTCCTTGTTCCGCGCCGACACATTCGCGCCACGCTCGATAAGCATGCGAGCGACATCCAGTCGCCCCCCTTGCGACGCCAGATGTAACGAGGTCTGGCCGTCCTTGTTCCGCGCCGACACATCCGCACCACGCTCAATAAGTATGTGAGCGACGTCCAGTTGCCCCGCTTCCGACGCCAAATGTAATGGAGTCCGGCCGTCCTCGTCCTGGGCTGACACATCCGCATCGCGTTCGAAAAGGAAGTGAACAACGTCCACATGTCCGTTTTCTGATGCCAGATGTAGCGGTGTTGCATTGCAGGAGAACTTTCGAGAACGTACTTGCTGGGAGTGGTCGAAAATGAGGAATTCTACGATAGAACGCAAGCCCCAAGCAGCTGCATAATGCAAAGGGGTTCCGTAGAGTGACAACGGCCTTTCGCCTTCTACGACTCGATACCGCCGAAGAACGTATGGCTCATGTATCCAGACACAGACCGCAAGGTGTGGCTTGCTTGGGTTGAATAGGCGTTTCGCCCCGTCCTCCACTTTTCGCGACACATCCTCCAGCCGAGTATGGTCAACCCAATACTCCGCAGCATATTTAGCGAGAGGATAATTTTCTAGACTGCTGGTGACGACATCCTTGTCCAGGTGTAGCAGAATGCCCAGACATGCTTGTGCCGCAATGGTATGAGCAGATGAGTCGGATACATGATAACGGCAGAGATTAATGTGCTTTGATTTAAGGCGGGCCGATGTCAAGAACTCCTTGATGGAGAAGTGAGAGAATTGTATGATTTTGCGTGGGGTATGAGAATATTCTTCGTCGACGTCCCTTTCCTCGACGTCTTTTCCCTCAACGTCTTTTTCATCGACAATGGAAAAGAAACTTGGGCATGTAGACTGAACCGCGTGTATTGGATCATCCAGGCGCCAACCCTCGTAAAATTTCGGAACCGGCATTGCCTCGAAATCGAACGCGAGCAATTCAGCGAGTTCCTCGACGTAAAGTGGGCGGACAGCCACTGCGACGAATTGAAACAGGCGATTGGCAAATTCCCACTCTGCCTCACTGATCTCTCGCAAGGTGCGCTCATATGTCTTGTCGAGCGTCTCCGGCAAATTGGCCAATGCATGCCGGATACGTGCTGGGATAAGGCCGCAAATATAGACCAGTTGACAATACACCCAACGGAACCTATACCTTAGAAATGAGCGAACGGTCAACAGTTCAGTGCTGAAGTCTTACATTCCGTCAGCCTTTCTTGTAAGGACGTCGATGACAAGTTTCTTGTCCTCCGCTTTCCACCTTTTGTTTTTTGGATCCGTGTTAATCACTGACTTGATGTATTCTTCGATGTCGTTTATTTGCCCGTTCTCGTCGTGCAAGGAGAGTGTGTGGGAAGCTAAAGTATCGAGGACATCAAGGATGTCCATTTCTGGTCGGCTGGTGACGCATACGCGGAGATCCGGAATCTTTGATTTTATTAGCTCCTCGATGAGGTTTAAGACGTTGGCGCGGGGGGATGGGATGGCAGATGTGTTTGGACATTCATCCAAAGCATCTACAATTAAATATACGGGGGCTTGTCCAGAGAGTTTAAGCAAGTCCTTTAAACATTCCGCAAGTGCATCATTGCCGGGATATCGCGAACCATTGGCATGTTCAGAGTAGAACTTGGAAAGAATATCATAGTAGGCATCGGATTGACGACAAAGTTGGGCCAGGAGGGACGAAAGAAGTCCGCGCAGGTCCTTCTTTTGATCTTCCCTAAAATCGCAGTAGAAGAACGCCAGTGACGCGAGCCCCGCTTTCCGCATGGCATCAATATCCTCGATAATCGTAGAGCTAGCCAAAATTATAAGCTCGAGTCGGCGATATCAAAAGTTTGACATACCTAAGCACGCTCTTTCCAGCACCCGCTACGAAAAAGATTGAATTTCAATCTATCTAGGAGAGTATGACCTAAGCGCCGACGTACGTTTCCCATGCACCCATAGAAGGGAACCCGGTGCCTCGGACCGTTTCCATTCGACAAACGTATTGCTTTGAACAAACCATGCCGCGGACCCGCTGTGGCGTGACTCGCGGGCAATGTGATAGTTCTTCCAGGGGTCGGGCGGTGACAGCCAATTTTGAATATCCTTCTCTAAGTTGTCGCCTGCCAGGCAGTCTCAGCGATTCCGGTCAGCAATCGCTGCATCAAGAAACAACTGACGTTTGGACTTGTCCATTTCGCTTGCAAGTTGCTGCATGCGATCTAATCCTCGGTCAGTCACCCTGTTGCTTCATTGTGGCCCACAGAACGTACTGAGCGCCTCCCAGACACGATCGGCCGATACTTTGCCATCTGATGAGGAAAATATTCAATACCGAATGACAAAGCGTAGTGGATTATCTCACTTTCCAGTACCTCTCTCATATTCTCGAAAAGACCACAGACGACTTCGAGAGTTTGCGCCGCAGTTATCCGAGCCTCATCCTCCGTGAGTCGACCCAGTCTTTCGAGTACCACCTCAATGTCCTTCTCTCCAAGGATCGCTTTCTTGACAAATGTTTCTGCGTCTCATAGTTAGAGTAATATAATATCTCACCTAACGTGGACTCACTAAATTTTCCTTGTTGTATCTGTTTGGTCACCAGCGCGAGGGTGGAGAGTAGCTCCACAAGTATCTTGACAACCATGTCAGTAATACCGACTGTAAGAGGAATCCTGGTATAGATGTCGAGGCGATTCAAGAAGTGTTCAATCGACTCGAGTAAGGTGGCCAATGCGTCGTAATTGCGAATGACACCGTTGGCCGCCTAATACGCTTGGATGTCAGGAGGATGCACACTTAGGGACGAATGAAAGGCACATACAGAGAGTAGGATACCGAGGCCTATGTGTATTGCCTTCATAGGTGGAAGAGGCTAGAGAATGAGGGTCAGGGACAATGACACCCAATCAGCGCCTATGGACGCACCAGGCCGAGATCCTGACCGAAATTGACAGCAGAGGAATGTTTGTGTAGAACCGATAGGACATTTTTGAGGGGTTTCAGTACTTTGTCCTTTCCTCGGATTCCGCTGAAGGACTCCGTTTGTTCACGAAGAACGGTGGTAACGGACTCGACAGAGTCACTATTCTGGAGCTTCTCGGCGAGTGGATGATTGGCCAAGTTCTTGCCCGTCTGCTTTTCATAGTCACGAAAGGCAGCCTCAAAGAGGGCCTGAAAGCGAGACGGTCCTTGCTGGTCACTCATGTCGGAAGGGAGAAATGTGGGATTGGAAAGGAGAGTTGGTTTGTTGGGGGGGAATGACGGAGAGTGCCGCGCTTGGGGTGCGGTCCAGAGGCTGAAACGAAGATAATAATAGTCATCGGACTGCCTCGCTTACATATGCCAGTTGCCTAAAAAGATGGGCGTAATTGATGGAAATCGGACGAGCGCTGACGTCGTGAATGAGTTCTTGCCTTAGTTACAACGGCTACGGTTCTGATGGGAAGGCGTGGACGATGAGGCAACGAGGTCCGAGAGGCGCCGAGAAAGAGAGAATTCAGGGCTGGTTCCGCTGCTTCGTTGCATAGAGAGATTACCCAGGAGGCTATAAGATAAGAGAGAAAAGAGAGTTTCCGAATGGCGTTCGGATCATATGATGAACCTGTGGCAAGATCAAGAATGGGTCGTGCATGCGGCAGCCCGGCATCCCAGGGTTGCTGTTACGTACAGTTTGATTCCTTGTAAGTTACGGTTATTGTATTGTGATCATAATGGCCGCAACAAATGAGATCCAGGTACTTCTACACAGGGGATCCTTCTGCTCCGCGTTGGAAAAGTACGGAACGCCGTCTTTGAGTCAAATGCGGTACAGAGCCGCGCGTTCTTGTGTCAGTGTGCAGAATTTACGCCTCCGTAGCGCCTTTAGCGCCTTTTCCGATGTTGAATGTTCGATCGCTCACACAAACACACGTACTATTCGTACTGTAATTCAAACTGGTTGTCTGTCCTCTCGAGTGTCTATGAAAGAACCCATAGGGGGAGAACGCACAAAAGTCCAAGTCCAATTTTCTCTCTGGCATGGCTCCGGCTCGTTGCCAGACGCACTGGTAAGTACTCTCGACCTTTTTGCGACTCTTACTGTATCTGTTTCTCTTCAACTCACAACACAAAAGCAACTCTTTCGGTCCTTCCCAGATTCCCTTTCCACGTGCGTCTCCTGAAACCCCCTCCACCCTCCACCATATTCGAAATTATCCCCCCCTTACCATTTATTCCTATACCCTCGCCAGTGATGAAACTGCCGCAAACGGGCCGAGCGTTGAAATGATGTAATTTCGAACAAGGGTGCTGTTTTCGGCGTCAGCTGTACACCAATCAATGCGTTTGCAAACTAAGAACGGAAAGAGGGTGACAGGAGGGAAGAAATGCATAGGACTGGTACTAGGGGACAGGGAAAAACGTGCTGGCAGAATGTGTAGCAAAGACCACATATCATATGCACCTTGATGCGTCTGAGTCTTTCATCGCAATCAAGCTGGCAAAGTCGTATTATCGATGGATCTATCCTCGTTTACGTGCTCATTGGGCCCATGGAGTGTCGAGACGAGGTAATTTCAGAAACGGTGAGGTTTTCTGTGTCAGCTGTAAGCCAATCAATGTATTGCAAGATGTGAGTGAGACCAAGGATAGACGATACGTACACGTGGACTAGGGAGGGTCTTTGGGAGGTGGGAGTTAAGGGAGTTGATTACACAGGTCGAAGCATAATGAGTAGTGGGGCTGAGCGCTGAGGCGACATAGTCCAGGGCAGGGCGGACCGTTCCGGCGGTCGATTCAATATCGTTGGCCGTCAATAACGACAAATAAAACTATCTCTCTGCAAAATTCAGACATTTTCAGGAAAGCGGTGGGAAACACAATATTGGCAGGAATTGACTACAACTACAAATTCACAAACTTGTACAGGGCTTCGGCGGTGAGAAGGGTAGGGTTAGGATAATGATGGATGGGGTAAAGCAGTGGTAAAGCGCGAGCGCGAAACACCTCCCGAGCACAGCTGTGGGCCTGTGGGGAGGAGATGGGCAGTGTGGGCGGGATGGGGCCACCTCGCTGCTGCACGACCTAAAGCCATAGAGGCACGCATGTCACTAGATCAGCCACGCCACCACGCCACTGCGAGGTGTTCTTGGCCACGTAAGGTGATAGCTATGGGAGTGGGTGTGATGAACATGCAAAAATGGCGATTTTCAGTGCTTCAACCGAGTACATTAGGCGTGGTGGGTGGGTTAGAAAAGAATGAGCGACACGTGGCGATGATGAGTGGAGCTGAATAAGCGTCTGACCGCGTGCCAGTGTTGTCACTCTTTCGGCATCCAACTTTTTCCTCGCAGCTCCGTTTTACAGTTCCTACATCAGAGATGACGATGTCCCCTTGTTCATACTT
>WNFQ01002106.1_pt1 | contig 14340 bp, 6 predicted proteins | sample 5400171 | NCBI WGS metagenome assembly WNFQ01 (sample SAMN13153356, study PRJNA577476) | soil metagenome | isolation source: 20 cm soil under Madrone tree | place: USA:California | collected 2016-06-14
CGGCAAATCACCAAAGCAATCGATGAACTATATCGCGCCACGCAATTCGTGCAGGCCGGCGATCTCTCGCACCGTGTGCGCATTGAGCGTCGCGATCAGCTCGGCGTTCTCGGCGAGTCATTCAACCTAATGACCAGTTCCATCAGCAACCTGATCGAAGAACAAAAACAGCGCCAGCGCCTCGAAAACGAAATCTCCATCGCCCGCGAAGTGCAAGACCAACTATTTCCTAGAAATCTGCCAAAAATCCCTGGCGTCGAAATCGAAGCCATCTGCAAAGCCGCGCGCGCGGTCAGCGGCGACTATTACGATTTCATTCAACTCAGCCCCACGCATCTGGCCATCGCCATTGCCGATATTTCCGGCAAGGGAATTTCCGCAGCTCTCCTGATGGCCAGCTTGCAAGCCGCGCTTCGCAGCCAGGTGCTCGTTGCCGGAAGCGAAATCATGAGCACCGCCGAGCTTGTCTCCCGCCTCAACAAGCATCTGGTGCGCAACACCGGCGACGACCGCTTCGCTACTTTCTTCATCGCCGTCTACGACAGCGCCACGCGCAACTTGCGCTACACCAACGCCGGCCATCTTCCTTCCTTTCTAATTTCCAAGGATTCCGCGCTGCATCTGGACAAAGGCGGCATGGTTCTCGGCGTGGTTGAGGACTATTGCTACGAAGAAGGCGCGGTTATTGTGCCGCCCGATTCGCTGCTCGTCGGCTACAGTGACGGTTTAGTTGAGCCCGAAAATGTCTACGGCGAAGAATTCGGCATTCGCCGCCTGCAGCAAGCCGCTGTCCACGTGCAAGGCGCCACCCCGCAGGTTGTCGCCGAGTCCCTCATGACCGCCGCAGAAGAATGGGCCGGCACGCCCGAGCAAGCCGACGACATGACTGTAATAGTCGCCCGCCTGCAATAAGAGTTTGGACTGCGGCTGCGTCAACTCTTTTTTGACTCCGCAAGGCGCAAGACCAGCCGCCGCAACCCGGCATTTCACTCACCTGCGCTATACTGACTTGCTTTCCCGCTGGGTTATTTGAGGAGAGGAATGTCCCTTCGCAATCGTGTGGCCCTGATTACCGGCGGCAGCCGGGGCATCGGCCGTGGCATCGCTGTGCGTCTTGCGAAAGATGAAGCGCGCGTGGCCATTGCTTACCGCTCAAATAAAGCGGCCGCGCAGCAGACGCTTCTGCAACTGCAGGCCAGCGGCGCCGATTGTGTCGCCGTCGAGACCGACATCACCGACGCTCCGCGCGCCGAGCAGCTCTTGCGCACGGTGGTCGATCGTTTCGGCCGCATCGATGTGGTGGTCAACAATGTCGGCGATTTTCGTTGGGGCGCCCTCGCCGAATCATCTCTCGAAGATTGGCAGAGCATTTTTTCCTCTAACCTGATGACCGTGCTGTACATGAGCCGCGCCGCCCTCCCGCACATGCGCCGCGGCCGCTGGGGTCGGATCATTAACCTCGGCGCCGTCGGTGCCGAGCGCGCTTTCGGCCAGGCGAAAATTTCCGCCTACGCCGCCGCCAAAGCCGCCGTCGTTGCGCTTTCCCGCTCGCTGGCCCTGGAAGAAGCCAAGAATGGTATCACCGTCAATGTGGTCAATCCTTCCAGCATTGACGAGAAGGAATTGACGCGGGATGAGGCCCGGCGCATCCGCGACGCACGTTTTCCCATCGGCCGCCCGCCCACCGTGGAAGATGTTGCCGCCGCCGTCGCCTTTTTCGCTTCCGACGAAGCGGAGTATGTCACCGGCCAGGTGGTCAACGTCAGCGGCGGCTGGATGCTCTAGCCGCCCAGCAAATCTGCCATGAAAGTTCTCACTGCTGCCGAGATGCGCGAAGTCGACCGCTTAACCAGCGAGCGCTACGCCATTCCCACCCTTCAGCTCATGGAGACTGCGGGCAGCCGGGTGGCGGAGGCTTGTTGTCACGCCATGAATAGGGCCTCGGCCGAGCCAAGAAGGATCGCGGTCCTCTGCGGCAAAGGCAACAATGGCGGAGACGGCTTCGTAGCCGCCCGGCACTTGCAGTCATCGGGCACTAAAGTGACGCTCTATCTGTTCTCCGAACCGCGAGATTTGCAAGGCGACGCGGCCACAAATTTTCATCGCTGGACCGCAACCGGCACTCATGTAATTTCTATTACCGACGAAACCGCTTGGCAAACGGCCTGGCCGGAAATCTCCAACGCCAACGTCATCGTCGACGCAATTTTCGGCACCGGCTTTCGCGGAGCCGCGACCGGAGTTATTGCGAGTGCAATCTCGGCCATCAATCGCTATTCGAAAAATGCCACGGCCGCCCGTCCCGCTCTGATTCTCGCCGTCGACACGCCTTCCGGTCTGCCATCCGATGGCCAGCCTGCGGAAGGCCCCGTCTTATGCGCGCACAGGACGGTCACCTTCACCGCGCCCAAGCCGGGCCAGTTGATCTCGCGCGATTCTGCCGCCGTGGGCGCGCTCGGCGTCGCCGACATCGGCTCCCCTTCTTCGCTCGTCGAGGAAATCGGCCGCGGCCCGCTGCGTTGGGTCGAGCCGTATGAGTTCGCCGAACTTCCACTCGTCCGCACCATCGATTCGCACAAAGGTTTGTACGGCCACGCCCTCATAGTGGCTGGCTCGCTTGGCAAGACGGGCGCCGCGGTAATGGCAGGCTACGCCGCGCTACGCGCCGGAGCGGGCTTGGTCACCGTAGCCACTCCCGACCTCGTGCTCCCTATCGTGGCCTCGGCCCACCCAGAGATCATGACTGAGCCGCTGGCAGCAACGCCGGAGGGAACCGCCGCGATGAAAAATCTCGCCCAGCAGCGCTTTGGAAGCATTGCGGAGAACAAAGACGTACTCGCCTTAGGCCCGGGCCTCGGACTTCACACCGAAACACAAGACTTCATCCGCAAGGTCGCCCTGCAAACCGAGCTTCCACTCATCCTCGACGCTGATGGCTTGAACGCTTTCGCCGGCAACGCCGATCTTCTGCGCGATCGTAAGACCAAGTTCCTGGCCATAACGCCACACCCCGGCGAAATGGCGCGGCTGCTCACGCGCTCAACCAGCGATGTGCAACAAGAGCGCGTCAAGACCGCGCAAGATGCCGCACGCCGCTGGAACGCTCACGTCATTCTCAAAGGCTCGCACACCATCATCGCCTCCCCAGACGGCCAAATCTTCGTCAACACGTCCGGGAATCCCGGCCTCGCAAAAGGCGGCTCCGGCGACGTCCTGACCGGAGTGCTCGCCGCTCTCACCGCGCAATTCAAAACCGCCGACTGGACGCGCGTGCTCGCCCTCGGCGTCTACCTGCACGGCAAAGCCGCCGAATTCGCCGCGAAAAATACCGACGAGTCCGGCCTTTTCGCCACCGAAGTCGCCGCCGCCGTTCCCCACGCGCGCCATCAACTCCTGCAGGGGCTGCAAGCGCGTGAATGAGGAAGTCATCACGCACTCGGCGGAAGAAACCACGCAGTGGGGCAGGGAATTCGCCAAGCGCCTCCACCCTCCCGTACTTGTGCTACTCACTGGCGAACTCGGCAGCGGCAAGACCACACTCACCAAAGGCATCGTTGGCGGACTCGGCGCCGCCGCCGAAGACGAAGTCACCAGCCCCACCTTCACGCTAGTTCATGTCTACGGCGCTGCCAACGCCGCCAAGGTCTACCACGCCGACCTATATCGCGTAGAAACTTTCCACGATTTCGAGACTCTCGGTCTCGAAGACCTCTTCGCCAAACCGGCTGTCGTCATCCTCGAATGGTCGGAGCGCTTTCCCCTGCCGTCCCCTTGGCCCCAGGTCCGTCTCAAACTCGAGCACCTGGGCGGCGACTCCCGTCGCATCCAAGTCGCGTAGCGGCGGCGGGCCTTCAGGCTGGCGCGCCGTAGGGACGCAGCACTGCTGCGCCCCGAACCCCTGCAAGCCGACGAATTCCATCTCGGCAGCGTCATCTTGCCGGCGGGCCGCGCGTTTGTCGCACCCGAGCTTACTCTCTCGCCACCATCCCGCCGCCAATCCTTGCCCCTTCCCCCTCCGGCTGCTAGCTTGGAAAAAGCCCCTCGGCGAGATCATGGTCAACAGTATTTTTACGCCCAGCGCGACAGAAGCGGCCGGTATCGAACTCAAGAGCTACAACACCACCATCCCCATGGGGTCGCTGGCCATCGGCGTGGACAACATCCACCACGATGTGTTCCTGAGCCCCCGGTTCGTCCAGGCCTCGCGCGAATATCTATTCGACCTCATCCGCCAGCACACCAAAGGCTCCTACGTTGCCGGTACCGAACTGCGCGCGGTCAAGGGCCCGGACCACACCACCTTTCGCAAGCTGCTCACCGACTTCATGCAGAGCGCGGTGACCCAGGCAAAATTTCACAAAAACATCGAGATCGACCTGCTCTTTCGCCTGAGTCTGCTGAAATTTCTCACCCTCGAAATCGGCAATCAGTTCGCCAACCTCATCCTCGAAGGCAAGGAATGGGTTCGCCAGCGCGGCGAGCATTTCGAGCGCAGCCAGCAAGCCCACGTCATCAAAGCCAAACTCTCCGAGTTGCAGTCTTCCCGGCGTCGCGTCGTTCGCACGGTCGGCCAGCAAGTCGCGCAGATGGTCGCCGATGCCGAAGAAAACGTCGTCTGCAAAGCGCGCCGCGCGCTTTTTGGCGAGGATTTCGCTCCCTTTTACGAGCTGCTGAAAAATCGCCTGGTCTTCCTCGATGGCGGCAAGGATGACCGGTTTTTTCTCGAGAATTACGTCCTGCTCGGAAATTACGTGCGCGACCCCGACCGCTTCGAGGTCATGGACACGCTCTTCCACGAATTCCTGCGGGAAGCCGGACTCACCCTTAGCGAGGATCCCTCTTACGCCGAAGCCAATCAGGTCCACGGCGCCCTGCTCGATCAAGCGCAATCGCTGCGCACCGAGATCGCCAACCTCGAGGAGCAGCGCGAGAGCCTGCGCAAGCGTCTCGACCGTGGGGCCTTTTTCAACAAATTTCTCAGTTCTTCCAGCGACTCCGACATGAAGGCCTCTCTAAACGACGTCGAATTGCGCCTCAAGCATCAAGAATACAAGCTGGAAGAACTCGGCCCGCAGATCGACGCCGCCAAGCAAAAGATCGATTTCCTGGCCAAGGATCACAAAGGCCGCATTGACGATTACTTGAACGAGCCGGAAAACGCGCAGCGCCTCTTCGATCCTTTATTCTCTCCTGAAGCCAACCGCTCTCTGCGCGCGCGTATGCTAGCGCGGCTGCTCGAGCGGCTCGAGCAGCAGGAAATCCTCTATCACGTTCTAGCCAGTTACGAAATTCGCTCCATCGCCCAGGAGTACAACCCGCCCGTCCACCTGCAGCAGCTTCGCAAGGCGCTCGTCTTCAAGGAAGAAATGAAGCGCGTCGAGCATGTCCTCAAGCAAGTCCCCGCGCGCAAGTTATCGCTCAAGCCGCTGGAAGAACTGTCTCGCAAGATTCACCGCTATTCTCGAGAAGAGATGCAAGCGTTCGTATTGCGTTTCGCCGTGGATTTTCTGCGCCTGCGCCGCGAGATTCGAGATGCCGACCATCTCACCGCCTGCATGGAGCGCATCAGTCTCGTCACCACCGAACAGGCTCGCGAGCTCTCCCGCCTCAATAATCGCCTCTACGAATGCGTGCTCCAGGATGAAGCCAAGCCGCAACAGGATCAGGTCGTTTCGCATGTCATCATCAAAGCCGATGTGCGCGGGTCCACAAAAATGACCCAGGATCTTCTCTCCCGCGGCCTGAGCCCCGCCTCGCACTTCAGCTTGAATTTGCACGAGCCGGTCAAGAAACTTCTCGACCGCTTCAACGCGAAAAAAGTTTTTATCGAAGGCGACGCCGTCATCCTCGCCATTTTTGAAACCGAATCCAATCTTGCTTACGCGCGCGCAGTTGCCAAGGCCTGCATCCTCTCGCGCCAAATTCTCGTCGTCTGCAATTCCTACAACGACGGCGCCGCAAGCAGCAATCTTCCCGCCCTCGAGCTCGGCGTCGGCGTCGCCTTCCAAGGCTCCGCCCCCACCTACTGGGCCGACGGCGATTCCCGCATCATGATTTCCAAAGCTCTCAATCTTTCCGACCGCCTCTCCGGTTGCGCCAAACTCGCCAAGCGCCTCCTCGGCGCGCAGAAAACACATTTTTCCGTTTTCCAATTTCTTAACGTCATGGAAGGCGCTTCCGCAGAAGAGCTCGACGAATTTCTCGTCCGCTTCAACATGAACGGCATCGAACTAAACGAGGAAGGCTTTCAGAAACTGTCTGAAGAAATCTCTCTCGATTCCATCGAGACCAAGCTTGATATGCCTTGGGGAAAGGAAAACGTTACCCTGTATTTCGGCGAAGTTCCCCTCGGGGATTCCGTCGAGCTTCTTGTTCTGCGCAAAGGTCTCGCTCGCCAGCTTCTTCCTGATGGAAAAATCGGCATGCCCTCTTCGCATCCCTACTACGAGGTCTGCACCAGCCCCGCTCTCTACGACCTCGTGGCCGCCCTGATTCGCACCCAGCGCGCCGCGGTCGAAGCGACGCCAGCCTGAGCCAGTAGCACACGCTTCAGCCGGTGCGCCTGTTTCTCTCAAGCCGCGCGGGCTTTAGAGTCTGTGCTGCCAACCGCGCCGCGCAGCGACCGGCAAGTCCACTCGCATCTCCAATTCCTCCAGATGCCTGCACCGAACCCGCTTTTCTCACCTGCTATACTTCCCCCGGAGGCGAAAGGGGTCCGGTGATCTCCCCGGCCTTCAAAGCCGGCGATTCGGTCCTTAGCGGGTCGAATGGTGGGTTCGACTCCCACACGCTTCCGCCATATCCTTTTGATGTGACGAATGTTACAAAAAAACGAGGCAGCAAAAGGCAGCAATAAGAGATTTGGGTGCGGTTCTTGTGCCAATTCAAGCGGCGGCACGGACGGTAGCCGCATCCCTCGATCTTGACTTGCAACGGCGGCCCATCTCGACACGCAGGGCACGGATTAGGTAAAGGAATGCACTGTGACAGAGTGGCAGTTGATCGGAACTCAATGAAACTTAACGGTGCTGACAGCCCGTCATAAGTATTCTAAGGAACTCTCTGCCGCGACTTATCGGACCCCAATCGGACCCAGCTCTTGATTTTGACCTATCCCGCGAGGGTGTTACGCATCGGACCGACTCCGATGCATAGCCTCATTTCCCACGATCTCGTTTGAACCAAGCCGCCCGGCGGCGGACGCTGCGCGCGGCTTCGTTCAAGTCCCGTTCTGGGAAGAGGGCCGTGATCGGTTAAGTCGCTATCGAACTTCGATTGATCCTGAGTGACGGGCAATCCGGAGAGCGCCGGGATAAACCGGCATGTTGTAGGGGATGAAAGAGCCCTACAGGGTCGACTTCAAGGGCTTCTCTTACGGGTTCCGTCCCGGTCGCAGCCCGCATCAGGCGCTGGACGCGCTGACGGTGGGCATCCAACGGAAGCGGGTGAACTGGGTGCTCGATGCCGACATCCGCGGCTTCTTCGATAACCTGAGCCACGAATGGACGATGAAGTTCATCGAACACCGGGTGGCCGATCGGAGGATACTTCGCCTGATCCGGAAATGGCTGAAGGCGGGAGTATCGGAAGACGGCCAGTGGTCAGAGACGAAACTGGGTACGCCGCAGGGAGCAGTGGCATCACCGCTGCTCGCCAACGTGTGCCTGCATTACCTCTTCGATCTCTGGGCTGATGTCTGGCGCAAGAAAATGGCAAAGGGAGACGTAATCGTCGTCCGCTATGCTGACGACGATCTTGTGGTGGGCTTTCAGCACCGAACGGATGCTGAGTGATTCCTGAGAGAGTTCCGGGAACGGCTGGCAAAGTTCGGCTTGGAATTACATCCGGACAAGACACGACTGATCGAGTTCGGGCGGTTCGCCGCTCGGGACCGGAAGCAGCGGGGAGAGGGAAAACCAGAGACCTTCACCTTCCTGGGCTTTACCACTACTGTGGGCGACGCCACAAGAGCGGAACCTTCACCGTATGGCGGATTACTGCGAAAAAGCGAATGGTTGCGAAACTCAAAGCCATCAAGGTTGAGCTTCAACGCCGGATGCATGATCGCATCGCCGATGTCGGTGCCTGGCTCCGGAAAGTTATGCTGGGTTATTACCAATACCACGCTGTTCCCGGAAACACGACTCAGTTGCGCATCTTCAAACTTCGCGTGTGCAGGCTATGGCAGAGTGTTCTGGTCCGCCGTAGTCAACGCGCAAAGATGCGTTGGGAACGTTTTACCCCCGTCCTGAACCGGTGGATTCCTCCACCCCGAGTTCTGCACCCCTATCCCGACGCACGCTTCTACGCCACTCATCCTTCGTAAGAGCCGTATGCGTAGACGCGCTCGTACGGATCTGTGCGGGGGGCGATCAGCGATGGTCGTCCCTACCGCGACAGTAATCCCAGCAGACCTGATTCGCGCCAACTTCCGGTTGGCGACCATCCGGGATTTATCTAATGGTGGCTCGAATCGAAATGCGGAGTACTGCCACTTCTAGGGTAGCGCGTTAAGCGGCCACTTCAGGGGCACTTGCAGAAAACAGCTTTCCAGTGCGCATAAGTAAGCCGAAGGCTGAGAAGGCTGAGAACGCTGATCCGCGAGTTATGCTTCCAGAGCCTATTTGCTTTTGGCCTCGGTGGGGTCATAATGATGATCAATCGGAGCCTGGTCGGCCAGTCCATGGAATGTCCAGTCTGCGCGGCTAAGAACCAAGACGCGGCCTCGCAGTGTGCCGCATGTCACACGCCTCTTCCCGTTTCATCATCACTGGAAACCCTCAATGAAGCTGGAGTACCTGAAGCCTGGTCCGCGGCGGTCACTCCACAGTCTGCTGGAATTGTGGCGCAAGGCGATGATCTGGAAAAAGGAACGGTGTTCGCCGAGCGATATGAAATTCTCCAGTTGATCGGGCGAGGAGGGATGGGCGCCGTCTACAAGGCGCGAGACACGGAACTCGACCGCATTGTTGCGCTGAAGCTCATCCGGCCCGAACTCGCAAGAAACCCACAAATCCTAAAACGTTTCAAGCAGGAACTGATTCTCGCGCGTCAGGTCACGCATAAAAACGTCATTCGCATTTTCGATCTGGGACAATCCGACGGAATCAAGTTCATCACCATGGATTTCGTGGAAGGGCAGGACCTCCGCCAGTTGCTGCTCGAAAGAGGCAAGCTCGCACCCGAGCAAGCTGCTCGCATCATGCTCCAAATTTGCCGGGCCCTGGAAGCCGCCCACGTCGAGGGCGTGATCCACCGCGACTTAAAGCCGCAAAACATCATGTTGGATGCAAAAGGGCGCGTGTACGTAATGGATTTCGGCATAGCGCGTTCCGCCTACCTTCCGGGCATGACCCAGACGGGTGCGTTGATCGGCACGCCGGAATATATGTCTCCGGAGCAAGGGCGCGGCGAGAAGCTCACGGAACGTTCGGATCTCTTTTCATTGGGAATCATTTTCTATGAGCTGCTAACCGGCAAGTCGCCGTATTACTCGGACACTCCTCTCGCGACGTTGTGGAAGCGCATGACAGAGAAAGCCACGGCTCCTGTAGTCTTGGATCCCACGCTGCCGCAAGCATTGAGCGACATTGTGGTGAAGGCTCTTGAGATCGAGCCCAAGAATCGCTTCGCGAGCGCCAGGGAAATGGCGCAACAATTGGAAATATGGCTTGGTCCCTCCGAGGGCAGCTCCACGATCATTGTGCCCGCCCCACGAACTGCGGCCTACTGGAAGTGGGCGTCGGCGGCCCTCGCGATATTGCTCGTAGCGGCGGTGATTGCATTTCGACTCAAAGGTCCGTCCAAGCCGAAGGCGGCGCACGCCCCAGTGAGCGTTCTTGTCGCAGACTTCACGAACCACACGGGCGATCCCATTTTCGACGACACCCTGGAGCCGATGTTCAACGTCGCCCTGGAAGGCGCCAGCTTCATCAACGCCTATAACCGCGGAAAGGCCCGCAAGCTTGCTGGGCAACTTCCGCACCCCACCGACAAGCTCGACGAGCAGCCGGCGCGGCTGGTCGCTGTCAGCCAAGGCATCGGCGCTGTCGTCACCGGCGAGCTTAGCCGGCGCGGCGACAAATACAGCCTTTCGGCAACAGCGCTGGATGCAGTAAGCGGCAACGTTCTCGCCAAGACGGAGGTCACCGCCGGGAATAAAGACGAGGTTCTCCTCACTATTCCAAAGTTGGCGGCTCCCATCCGCCAGGCGTTGGGCGACACCACGCCGGAATCTGTCCAACTGCAGGCTGCAGGAGGAGCGTTTACCGTCGCCTCATTGGAGGCCGTACACGAATATGGCATCGCGATGAAGCAGCAGTTCGCGGGGAATATGCAGGGCGCATTGCAGTCATTTTCTAAGGCCGCGGAGCTGGACCCGAACTTCGCGCGTGCCTACGCCGGCGAGGCTGCCATGGCTGGAAACCTGGGGCAGCTCCAGGACGCCGAGAAATACGTAAAACTGGCCATGGAACATGTGGACCGCATGACCGAGCGCGAACGCTATCGCATCCGCGGCTTGTATTACGTCAGGACCGAGAACTGGCAAAAGTGCGTCGAGGAATACAGCGAACTCCTGAAGCAGTACCCGGCTGATAACATCGGACAGACTAACCTCGCCGGTTGTTACGCTGCTTTGCACAACATGCCAAGAGCTATGGAGGAGGCACGTCGCGCAGTGGAGCTCGCGCCTAAGGACTTGATGGCGCGCGTGAATTTCTCGCTCGACGCGTGTTACGCAGGGGACTTCCAGACGTGCGAGCGCGAGGGGAGCGAAGTACGAAGACTCAATCCTTCGTATGAAGAAGGCTTTCTCGTTCTGGCGTACGCCCAACTGGGGCAAGGTCAGTTGCCGCAAGCCACCGAGACCTATCAGGAGCTGCGGAAGCTCGGTGCCAGAGGCGCGTCCCTCGCGGCTTCCGGTCTGGCCAACCTCGCACTATATGAAGGGAGATACAAGCAGGCGAGGCAAATTCTTGAAAGAGGCGTAGCCGCCGACCTGGCCGCAAAGAAACCTGACCGAGCTGCGGATAATCTTGCGACGCTTGCGTACGCTGAGCTCTTGCGGGGTGAGAAGCAGTCGGCACTTGTTGCTGCAGAGAAGGCTCTGGCCAGCAGCCAATCTGCAAAAATTAGATTCCTGGCGGCTCGAGCGTTCCTTGACGCTGGGGAAACCGCCAAAGGGCGAAAACTGGCCGCCAGTCTGGGCTCTGAGCTCCAGGCCGAACCGCTGGCTTATGCCAAATTGATTCTGGGCGAAGCCGCCTTAAAGGACCACGACACTAAGCAGGCACTCCAGTTGTTGACAGAGGCCAAAAACCTGGTCGATATCTGGATGGTCCACTTCGATCTGGGCCTCGCCTACTTGGATGCGGGTCTTTTCGTGGAAGCAGATTCCGAGTTTCAACGCTGCGTCGAGCGACGCGGGGAAGCCATGGAACTCTTCACGGATGACATGCCCACGTACAGCTACGTCGCTCCCGTCTATTACTATCTGGGTCGCGCGGAGCAGGGGCTGGGCAGTTCTGGGGCTCCCAATTCCTATTGGAAATTCGTGACCATCCAAGAAAAAGGGGACGGCGGACCGCTCTTCCAAGACGCCAAAAAGCGCCTCGCCGAGCTCACGCCCAAGAGGTAAGAACTAATCAGCAAATCTCCTGCCCGCAAAGCACAGCCTGCCCGGGGTTTGCAGAATCTTACCGCAGTTATCAAAGCATCCGCGGCCAGGCTGGCGAAGACCCCTCTGCTTCCCGAAATCCACCGTCGCCTCGGCCAATACCAATAGGGCGTCCATCAATAGCGGCTAAATGCTAGGATCTGTCCCGTGCCTAACCCGATGGCTCAAGCAGCAGCATGCTCCGCGTCGGTGATCAATTCACCGGTGCGCACGCAGAGAACTCCGATGTTGTGCCAAACGCGTCGGTAGACGTCGATGTGATTGCGTTCCCCACCGCCGGGCCCACGACCATAAATACGAACCCTGCATTGCCACTCCCGTCGGTTTGAATGGAAATCGATCCGAGGAAGACTGCGCCTTCTCCGTTCCCGCTCGTATTGCAGGCCTGGTTCGAGAAGAATTCAATCGTAAATTTCGCGTTGGCTGTGCTGTTGAGGGTGCCCATGATCGTTGTCGTGCCACTGGCGAACTGGGCTGACGTGATCACCGGGAAATTATTTGCGCCGCCCGTTTGGTTCGGATTAATCCCGCTCGGCGAGAGATCGATCCCGAGTCCGGCGTGTCCGGAGATGGAGTTCTGAGTCAGTGTGTTCCCAATTAAGGATGCGTCCACCGAGATGCCCACAGTGGTTGCAGTCGTGCTGCCCTGGATCGTGTTCGCCTGGATCTGGTTTGCGCCAGCACCGGGGTCGAAGATCTGAACGTCGTTTGTTCCGTTGAACGAAATGATGTTGTGCAAGGCGGCTGTCGTTCCGCCCACTTTCGTGTTTGGTGCTCCATCGATGCTGACACCAGCCTGGTTGTTGCCTAGTGCGGTGGTTCCGGCAGGGTTAGTTCCAACAAAATTCCCCTGCACGATATTGCCGGAGGCGCGGTTTCCTGGAGTTCCAGGTCCGAAGTTATCGCCACCTCCGCAGAAAGTGATGCTCCCGCAAATCGTTATGCCCGCAAACCCGACGTTGCCTGAAACGGTGTTTCCGATTACGGAGTTGCCGGGCGCACGGCGGATGTAAACACCGCTGGCATTGTTGCCGACCGCCGCCGAGCCGGAGACATTGGTGCCGATGTAATTGCCCTGGACGACGTTCCCTGTTGCGAGAGCGCCGTCAATCCTCACACCTTCGCCGGTGTTCCCGGAAATTATGTTGCGCGCTGAACTAGTCGTTCCGCCAATTACGTTATTAGGCGTATCGATGATCTGAACGCCATTACCGCCGTTGGCTTTAGCAAGGGTGCCGGTGGGGTCCGTCCCGACGTAGTTTCCTTGGATGACGTCATTGCTATTCGTATCGATCAGGATTCCGTCACCGCTAAAACTGTCGACCACCAACCCGACTACAATGCTGCTGCCGCCTGCGACGTGTAGCCCATTGGCTGAGGCGCCAGCACTGCTGCCATTCAGCTCAATAAGAGGCGTACCCGCGTAGCCCGGCTGTGTTGTAGCATCCAGGATGGTTGGGCTCATGAGCGTCGGAAGAGGCGTAAGTGGCGTTATAGTTCGCACGCCATTGCCTGGAATATTGAAGACAATACCGATTGGCTGCGAGTTTGATTGTGCGTTCACGTCCAATATTGCCTGCCGCAAGGAACCCGGTCCGCTATCGAGAGTGTTGATAACGGCGGCGTCTACCCTCATCGCGAGCGTCTGTGTTCCAAAGTCGCCAATCGAATCGGTGACTTGCACCGTGAAGTTATAGTTGCCAGGCACGGTCGGTGTCCCCGTGAGCGCGCCCGAGACTGCGTCGGGAGCCAAGCCCAGCGCAATGCCAGGCGGGAGTGCACCGGAAATGACCGTCCAAGTGAATGGTTGTCCTCCACCGGTTGTCCCGCCGGTTTCGGTAAGCGTCTTGTTGTAGGCGCTTCCCACTACTCCATCGGGAAGAGCTGTCGTGGTGACCTGCAAAGAGACATCCGATAGATAAATCAGAACTTGGAATGCAGACGCAGGCTGGCCGCCGAATTGTGGCTGGCCGCTATCCAAATCAAGCTCCAAAAGATAGCAACCCGCGGCGAACCCTGTGGTGTTCCAATTAAAGGTGAACAGGAAATTCGATCCCGCGTTGACGCTAATGCCCGCCCCGCTCTGCGCTATCGTCGTGCGCGGAGTATTCGCTGTCACGGCTCCACAGACCTGATCGTTGGAAACGGGTCCGATGGCGACAAGTGTGTTTGCGTTTACGTTGTTCACGAAGGGGTTGTTATTGTTGAAGTAGAAGTCGTCCTTCACTGACCAAGTAACGGGGACCACGCTTCCTTGTATGGCGCTAGCGCCAGCGGCCGGTGACGTGAATCCCGGGAATGTGTAGCAGCCCGTCAGCGGGCCTGTGCTCGGCGGGATTGTAGACACAGTATTCGAAGGTACGCTCTCCTGACCGGGGTTAGTGCTATTGCTTCCGAGGACGGCGGTTACAAAATACCTGTAGCCGCCCGGGTCGCAGGTGACATTATCCGTAAACGTAGTCGCCGGGGGATTGCCAGAATTAGTGTGGATTATGGTAAAAGCGCCTCCATTCTTCGAGCGATAGATGTTATACGCACCAATCTGGCCGAAAGTCGGCGCCGTCCAGTTCAGGGTTATCGTGCGCGGCGACGATGCCTCCGTCGCCGTCAGGTTCTGGGGAGGACGCGTGATAGAGTTGACGGTTTGGAGATCAATCTCGCCG
>WNFQ01002570.1_pt1 | contig 14333 bp, 13 predicted proteins | sample 5400171 | NCBI WGS metagenome assembly WNFQ01 (sample SAMN13153356, study PRJNA577476) | soil metagenome | isolation source: 20 cm soil under Madrone tree | place: USA:California | collected 2016-06-14
GACCTGGAATGATCGGTGCCACCATGACGCCAACTGGAATGTTCGCGGCGCGAAGTTGCCTTATCGCATCGAGCCGCGCCTCGGGCACTGACGTTCTCGGCTCGAGCACTCGCTGCAAATCAGGATCGAGTGAAGTGACGGAAAGATTCACTGCGGCCGCGTTGCGTTGCGCCAATTCGCGCAAGAGGTCGATATCTCGCGTGACCAGACGATTCTTCGTGATGATCGCGACTGGGTTTCGAAATTGAGCGAGCACTTCGAGGCAACCGCGCGTGATCCGCAACTTTCTTTCGATCGGCTGATACGGGTCGGTCACTCCGCTCATAACAAGCGTCTGCGGCTGCCAGCGCTGTGATTCCAGCTCTGCACGCAGCAGCTCCGGCGCGTTCGTTTTTACGATGATTTTGCTCTCGAAATCCAACCCTGCCGAGAAACCGAGATACTCATGAGTCGGCCGCGCGTAACAATAGATGCAGCCGTGCTCGCACCCGCGATATGGATTGAGGCTCGTTTCAAAACCGACATCGGGACTCGTATTGCGCGTGATAATCGATTTCGTTCCATCGCGAAAATACCGCGTGGGCGGCCGCGGTGTTGCTTCGATCTCGGGAAAGACATCGACTACGTCCGCGTCGGTTAAATCGATGTGCAGTTTTTCAAATCGATTGGCTGGGCTCCATGATGCGCCGCGCCCACGAATTGCCGCTTGGCTCTGCGGCGTTTCGACGATCACAGGCTTAAACTTCTTCTTCGCCCGCACGCAATAAGTTCACATGAACGTATCACGCCGTCCAGCAAATCTTTGAGTTCCTGCTATACTTGCCCACCGATTACTGATCACCGATCACTGATCACTAACTCTCCCGGAGGGGTGGCAGAGCGGTTGATCGCGCCGGTCTTGAAAACCGGAAGGCCGAAAGGCCTCGTGAGTTCGAATCTCACCCCCTCCGCGTCTAATTTCTCATTAGCGCTTGCTGATCGTCGATCTGGCGAAAGAGAAAATGCGCGACAAAAAGAGCGCATGAAATCCCTAGAACCGCGGCACACACAACATCGGACAAATAATGCGCGCCGAGGTACATTCGCGATAAGCCGATCAGGATCGGAATGAGAAAGCAGGCGAGGCCGATCCGCCGGTTTGCCAGAAACAAGGTACAAAAGAAAGCGGTTGAAGCGTCAACGTGGCCGGACGGGAATGAGTGATACTTGGAGCTGAAACGGGGGCCGCCCCATCGCATGTCGGTGTGCACCGACGGGCGCGGACGCGGAATCGTCCGTTTGATAACGTTGCCAGTCACGCCTGCAAGCGACATGGCTATCAGCATGGCGAGGAAAATGCGCGTCCACTTTTTGCTGTCGCTCCAGGCGATTGCCAGAAGGAGCAATCCGAACGCAACATGTGAGGGCCAGTCACCAAACAAGCTGACGGAGCGCATGAAACTGCGCAGCGCGGGGGTTTGATGTTCAGCCATGAAATCGCGCACGGTGTCATCAAAATAAAATCCCAGTGCAATCGCCAGCGCCGCGACCGCGATCCCAATCAGCCAATAAAAGGCGACTGTGCGCTTCATAAATGAGTTCCCGTTAACGGTTGCAACTCTTACTCTTGCTCATGCTCTTGCGCCTAATCGACCAGAACCGAGCATGAGCAGGAGTAGGAGCATGAGCAGGATAAACTCGACAACCACAACATACGCGACACTTTTTTTCGGCTGTCTCCTTTTTCACATCGTCGGCACATGGAATTTGCCATTGATCGATCGGGACGAGCCACGTTTCGCGGAGGCATCGCGCGAAATGATCGAGCGCGGCGATTATATCGTCCCTTACTTCAACAATCGGCTGCGTCTCGACAAGCCTCCCCTGACCTATTGGGCGCAAACCCTCAGCTATCGCATCTTTGGTGAAAACGATTTTGCGGCCCGTTTTCCATCGGCAATTGCAGCCGCACTGACAGCGCTGGTGATTTTTACCTGGGGGACGCGATTGCGCGGAAAGGAGCTTGGCTTGTGGGCGGCGATTATCTTCACGCTTTCGCTGCAAACATTTATCCACGCAAAAGCTGCCGTTGCCGATATGTGGCTTGTGCTGTTCGCGACGTTGGCGCATTGGAGTGGCTGGGAGACTCTTAAGTGTTCGCGGAGGAATCAAGGAGCGGCGGTCTCTAGTCCGCCGTGGGCGATTTGGAGATCGCCCTTCCTTGTTTTCTACATTTCGCTCGCACTTGGTTTTCTCGCCAAGGGCCCGATTGCCTGGACGCCGCTGCTCACGGTCGCCGCAATGATTATTTCCACGCGCGATTGGCAGTTGGTGCGGTCATTCAAATTTGTGCGTGGAATTTTGCTCACGCTCGCCGTGATCGCGCTGTGGGGAATTCCGGCGCTCATTCAAACGCACGGAAAATTCTTCTCAGTCGGAATCGGACGGCATGTCATTGGCCGCTCACTTGCGACCATGGAAGGTCACGGCGCTGATTCATTCGGAATGTACCTGCTGCTTCTGCCGTTTTATTTTGTAACGGTCTTTATCAGTTTTTTTCCATGGTCGATTAAATTGCCGTGGTTGGTGCAAAGATTATGGCGGGAAAGAAGGGCCGGGATCGCCGATCCCGGCTACAGCGCGAACAAGATCGATGCTTATCTGCTAACGGGAACAGCGATCATTTTTGTTATCTTCACACTAATCAAGACGAAGTTGCCGCATTACACGCTCCCGGCTTTTCCTCTCCTTGCTCTGCTGCTTGCGCGGCATTGGCAGCAAGCCGCGCCTTCCCAAGCGCCGACGGTGGTTCGAAGCCGCCGCTCCTTGTTCGAAATAATCGCCGTTGGCGCTGCTTGCATTTGGATTGCCATTGCGTTCGTTGTCCCGCCAATAGTGGCGCGGTTTTTTCCGGCATATCAGCTTTTTCAACAATCGCGCGCATCTTTGCGGCCGGATATGCAATTTGCTTCGGTCGAGTTCGATGAGCCAAGTCTGGTCTGGTATTTTCGCTCGCGCGTGAAAGGCTTTCTTACGCCGCTAAACAAGCGTCGCGCTGCAGAATTCATGAGCGCGCCAGATCCGCGCTTTATTGTTCTACCGACCCCTGTCGCAGGATCACTTTTCACGACTGCGCCGCAAAGCTCGGAATTTTTTACCGTCAGCGGTCTCAATATCGCGAAGGGGAAACGCGTCGATCTTACTCTCGTGCTCAAACCGGAATAGTTTAACCGCAGAGGACGCAGAGAACACAGAGGGTTGACCGTTTATTCTCTGCGCACTCTGCGATCTCTGTGGTAAATCAGGCGCGGGATGATTACTTTTCTTGACGGCAAACTCGTAAGCGCGTTGCCCACGCAGGCAACTATTGATGTCGGCGGAGTCGGCTACGAAGTATTCATTCCGCTATCGAGCTACGACAAACTGCCCGTTGCAGGGCAGCCCATCCGAATTCTCACTCACCTGGCAGTGCGCGAAGACGCGCATATTCTTTACGGGTTTATGACGTCAGTGGAGCGCGATCTTTTTCGGTTGCTGGTCAATAACGTCAGCGGGATCGGGCCGAAGCTTGCCCTCGCAGTGCTAAGCGGGATGAGCGTCAACAATTTCAAAGCTGCAGTGGTCAACTCTGATATTACTGCGATTTCAAAGATTAGCGGGCTCGGCAAAAAGACGGCAGAGAGGATCGTTCTCGAATTAAAGGACAAGTTGGGCGTCGCTGCGGCATGGGAAGCAGCGAGCTCTGCGCATGCACCCACACCCGAAGAAGAACAAGCCAATGAAGCGGTGCTCGCCCTCATCGCGCTTGGTTACAAACAGATCGAAGCGCATAAAGCAGTCCGTGACTTCCAGGAGAAAGGCGAAGCGAAGTCGGCGGAAGAACTGGTCAGGCTCGCGCTGAAGCGGATGGCAGCCGGGCGATAATCAGAAAACACCGAACGCTCAACGTCCAACGCCCAATGTTCAATTCAGATGTTCGCATTCGGCGTTGGACGTTCGGCGTCTGCCACGCCGTAGCGTTTGCGGAGGCGGGTTGGACGTTGGACGTTTCAGTGAAATGGTCGCCATTGCCGACAACCGTCTGCAAACGATCCGTACCGCTTTCCCAAAAGAAGGCCTCTTCGCGGAAAAGGAGTGGCTCCTCTCGCCTGACGCATTTCCGATCGATAAGAAATTTTTAGCTGACCTCGAGCAGCTTGGTCACCGGCTGTTTGTTTTTCAGCGCGCATGCAATCAGCTCTACCAACTCAGCGTCAAAGGGAAGCAGCCTGGGTGGATTGCGCGCTACCTCGACGCCGGCAAACCAAAAGAACTGATCGAATTTTCGCGGCGTAAGGAAATCCGAGACGATTTACCGCGGGTGATCCGGCCGGACTTAATTCTGACCGAGAACGGATACATCATTGCCGAAATCGATTCGGTGCCGGGGGGAATTGGTCTCACGGCATGGCTCAATCAGACATACTCAAAATTCGACAATGCAATCATTGGGGGTACGAACGGTATGCTGGGCGGATTTCATTCCGTGCTACCAAACGGCGGCGACATTGTCATCTCGCAGGAATCGGCAACCTACCGGCCGGAGATGGAATGGATCGTGGCGCGATTGAAGGAACAAGCTGCTGTAGCCGGAGGCGATGACTCCGGCTTTCCTCGCGATCACAATGGCGCCGGGATCACCGATCCCGGCTACAGCTGGCGTGTTGTGCCGGCGGAGAATTATGAACCGCAGAATGAGCGCGCGGTGTATCGTTTTTTCGAGTTGTTCGATCTGCCAAACATTCCGGGGATCGAAAAGACGCTGCGCGCAAATGCAGAAGACCGAATCACGATTACGCCGCCGATCAAGCCGTATCTGGAAGAGAAAATGTGGTTCGGACTCTTTTGGCTTCAGCCACTGCGCGAATTCTGGCGACGCGAATTGGGCGAGAAATATTTTAGCAAGCTACAGGAAGTGATTCCGTACTCGTGGTTGCTCGATCCAGCTCCCCTGCCCCAGCACGCCGTCATTCCACGGCTGGAAATCCACGACTGGCGTGAGGCTGCGAAGTTCAGCCAGAAAGATCGAGAGCTTCTCGTGAAAGTGAGTGGGTTTTCACCTTTGGGCTGGGGCAGCCGCGGCATTGCGCTCGGGAGCGATCTGCCGCATTCCGAGTGGGAGAAACGAATTGAGCACGCGCTAACCACGTTCGAATCGTCGCCAACGATTCTGCAGCGCTTTCATAAAGGGCGGTTGTTTGAGCACCGTTATTGGGATCCAGATTTAGGCGAACTGAAAACGATGAAAGGTCGTGTACGCCTTTGTCCCTATTATTTCGTCGAAGGCGATCGCGTGAAGTTGCGCGGCGCGCTCGCGACAATCGTACCAGCCGACAAGAAATTTTTGCATGGCATGAGCGAGGCGATTTTGGTGCCGTCAAAAGTGCAGTGAATACCGCCTTACGCGCAAGGGCGTCAGCGGCAAATATCTTGGGATTAGGCTCATTTTTGAGCGTGCAAAAGGAACGACACTGCTTCAAAAGAGCCCGATGATGATCACCAAAAATCTCGGAATGCTTCTGCTCGCTATCTATCTGATCCTCGTTGGAATCATGGCTCTCTTTCACGTCGGCATCCCCGTCATCGTGACCGGGATCCTAGCGCTGGTAGCCGGCATTTTGATTCTGATTGGCAGATAGAGTACGCCCACCGATCGGTCATAAAACGCCCACTGCGCGCGAGATCAGCAAAATTACAATCACCAGTGAGACCAGAATCTGAATCATCGCGAGTATTTTAGCCCAGCGCGCCAGGAGCGGCGCGTCGGTCGGGCCGAAGGTGGAACTCTGGGTGAAGGCGACGAAGAGGTAATCGATGAAACGCGGTCGCCAGTGTGCGCACGCAAATTCGGGGCGCTCGTCGTGCGGAATTTGCATCTGCGGAAAAAGGAAACTCGTGCTGCCGAATCTCTTTTGTTTCAGCCGCAGCGTCGGCCCGCCGCCATCGAGTCGCCAGTACCAGAGCGCAAAGACGATTACATTCGTGAGCCAGAGTAATCCGCCTGAGCGCAGCAGCTGCAACGGAGATTCGCGGTGTCCCGGCAGCCAGCGCACAAGCAGAATCACCGAGGCGATCAGCGCCACTGTTGTGATCGCATTAATCAGCATTCCGAGCGTGCGATTCAGCGAATATTTTCCTACGCGATGGCTCACCACCGTTGGCACGAGCAAAACGACAATCACAGTGGGCAACAGCCAAATCGGACCGACCACGAGATTCGACGGTAGCGCCAGATAAATTGCCCCGATCGCCAGAACGGCGGCAATTACCTGTCCACGCGGTTCGGGTTTGTCGATATGCTCCGGTGAGCGCGTCATTCCATGGCGCTTATAACTGATTTTACAAAGCGTGACCAGAGATCGAAATGTTGTGGCGTCGGCAACGCTGCCGCTGATTCTTGAATCCACGGGCATGTATTGCTGCATCGAATCAACATGCGGGGATCCCGCGCGGAAGTCGGCAAATGTTTAAGCGCATCTTGAAATGGCTCGGGGCGATCATCGCCTTGCTCGTGATCGCTTTCGCCGTGTTCCTGATCAATCTGATCTGGTTCCGGCCATGGAGTCTCAATCTGTTTTACGAGAAGGTTTTCGCTGAAGTCCTCTTCGACCACCCGGAGCTGCTATCAACACTCGGGTTGGTCGAGCAATTCGGTATCACGAATCACAATGGGAAACTCGACGATGAATCGCTCGCGCATCAACAGCGCGAATGCGACAGGTGGAAGCGCGACCTGACGCAGCTTCGCGAGTACCCGCTCGACCGGCAGTCGCCTTCACAAAAACTTTCCACACATGTGTTGGACTGGTTTTTGCAAATGCAGGTCGAAGGCGAAAAGTGGCAGTGGCACAATTATCCAGTCAATCAGCTCTTTGGCGTGCAGAACCAGTTCCCTTCTTTTATGGCAAACACGCATCGCCTGCTCAGCCGCAAAGATTGCGAATATTACCTGAAGCGACTCGATGCCTTGCCGAAAAAGTTCGATCAATTGCTCGAGAATCTGAAGATCCGCGAACAAAAACAAATCCTGCCACCGCGTTTTGTCGTTGAAGAAGTGCTCAAGGAAATGACGGATTTCATCGGCACGCCCGCTTCGGAGAACATTCTGGCTAGTTCGTTCAAAACTCGCGCAGCTAAAATCGCGGAACTGAGCGAAGCGCAGCGCGCAGATTTCCAGGGTCGCGTCGAAACGGCGATAAGCGGGCGAGTTTATCCAGCGTATCAAAAGCTGATCGATTATTTCCGGGAGATCTTGCCGAAAACGACGAGTGACGACGGCGTGTGGAAACTGCCGAATGGTAACGCCTACTACGCTTATTGCCTTCGCGAAAACACAACTACCACGCTGAACCCAGACGAAGTCCATGAGCTTGGTCTGCGCGAAGTGGCGCGAATCGAGGGCGAGATGAGATCAATTCTCGATGCGAATGGATTCGCGGGCCAGCCGATTGGCGAAGCCGTGGACAAGCTCACGAAAGATGCGCGGTTCCTTTATGCCAATGACGATAAGGGACGCGCGGAGGCATTGGCACAGTATTCCGATCTAATCACGAAAGCGACGGAGCGCTCATCGAAAGAATTGTTTCTCACCACGCCGCGGGCAAAGATTGAAGTTCGGCGTGTCCCAGAGTTCAAAGAAGCAACTGCGCCAGGGGCATATTATCAGCCCGGCGCGATGGACGGCACCCGGCCGGGGATCTTCTTCGCGAACCTTCGGGACATGAACGAAGTGCCTAAATGGAGCATGCCAACCCTCGCATATCACGAAGGCGTGCCCGGCCATCATTGGCAGATATCCACAGCAGAGGAACTCAAAGCGGTACCGCAATTTAGGAAAGTAATTCCGTTTACTGCATACATGGAAGGCTGGGCACTTTACTGCGAGTGGCTCGCAAAACAGGCGGGATGGTACGAGAACGACCCGTTCGGCGACTTGGGACGGCTGCGAGACGAGCTTTTCCGCGCGGTGAGATTGGTAGTTGATACAGGCATTCATGCAAAGCACTGGACCCGGGAACAGGCGATCGCCTACATGCGCGAGAAAACCGGGATGGGCGAAAAAGAAGTTAAATCGGAAATAGAACGTTACATTGTCGCGCCGGGTCAGGCGTGCGCCTACAAGATCGGCATGCTAAAGATTCGAGAGCTCCGCGCCCGCGCTGAGAAAGAACTGGGCGAAAGATTCGACCAGCGCGAATTTCACGACGCCGTGCTTAAAAACGGTGCGTTACCTCTCGAGATTCTTGAAGAACAAGTGAACGAGTACATTCAACGAAAGAAAAGCGCATAAAGCCAGCCACAGATTTACACAGATTAAACACTGATAAAATCTGTGTCGCTCTGTGTCCAGCCGTGGCTCACAATGCTTGTAGCTGTGCGCAAAGTTCTGATCACGCTCGGAATTGTCGCCTTAACGCTCGTTGTACTTCTGACGGTTTGGGTTTTCTTCGGACGCCAGATCTCGGTTTTGGTTGATCGTCTCGGAACGATTGAAATCGCTTCCGTGCCGATTCACGCGATCGTTTACGAAGGTAGCGGGACCGGCGGCTGGCTCACGGTCAATGATGTCCATTTAAGTCTGGACGGTGCCAATCCAAAAATTGCTCTGAGCATTGGTTCCACCAAAGACAATCAATTTGCCGTGGCGAGCGGAGGAAGGGTTTTCGCGCTCGGGCCGCTTAAGTCCACAGGGGAAAATGGCGGCGACTATCTCGCCGTCGTGCCACCGACAGGGGACGAAGCTTTTTTTGTGACACGCCGCAGTGCTTTGAGCTGGCCAACACCGTTCGATCTCAATTTCATGACGGGCCATTCGCCGTCGTGGAAACGCGATTTGTATTATCACCTGCTCTGGAAAAAATCTTCCGGAGCAACTCTCGAAATGGTTTGGCGTTATGAGCAATCCTTTTACGGGCGAGAACTCGTGCCGGGCAACGGTTGGAACAGCGGATTCGCAGTCAGGGAAGGCTCAACGGGCTTGGTCCGCGTCGACATCAAGGAGTGACCCCCGAAAGCTTTCGGGGGCCGTTCCTTGAGTAGAGCCGAGTTCATTGCATCGTTCTCTGTGCGACTCTCGCATAAATTCCAAAAGGTCTTTTCCCGTGACGCGGCTGAAAGTCTGTGGGAACACGCTTGTCGCTGGACGCATCCAGTGAGTGCCCGGCGGATTCTGGCGACGATTGATCGAGCTGAACTAGAAAGGCTGCGTGAGCGGTATCCGTACCGGCCGAATGCGCGAAGAATCAACGCCTATGAAGACGCAGCGTACTGGATCGGCGTCAACGTGAAGCGCGTGCAGGACCTTTGGCTCGATCGCTCGGCTCCGCTTCAAATTCTCGATCTCGGCTGCGGCCCCGGTTACTTTCTCTACCTCAGTCAGCTTTTCGGTCACGAAGGACTCGGGCTCGATCCTGGCGACGAACCGTTCTTTCGCGGCACCACCGAGTTCTTCGGCGTGCGCCGTGTCATTGCGCGAATCCATCCGCAAACACCGCTACCTGATCTTGGAAAGAAGTTTGATCTCGTCACCGGCCACCGTGTCTGTTTCCATCGCATCGCACGCAGTGAAAACGGAGAATGGCTCGAGTGGTCGCCCGCCGATTGGAAATTTTTCATCACCGATATTCGGACACGATTCCTCAAGCCTGATGGACGACTCCTTTTGGAATTCAATCGAAGACAGGACGGCTCTTCATTTTTTACTCCGGAACTACGCGCTTTTTTTCAGTCACAAGGCGCACGCATCTTTCGTTGGAAAGCGCTGCTCGCGGCGGATGCAAATCAGCGTCCGCGTTTCAACAACAAGTAGTGGCGATTGAGCTCAATCGCCGGTAAAAGTCGTAGCTGCCTCATTACAGCTAAGCGCTGTTATTTCATTTCACGTGGCTGGCTTCGTCCCATTGGATGGCTGCGCGAAGCAGCTCAGTCAAGGAGGTCACTCCGAATTTTTCTTTCGCGCGAGCGCAGTAGGCTTGAACAGTTTTGAGGCTTAGATGCAGATCTCCCGCAATCTGCGACGTCGTGCGGCCCTGGCCGAGCAACCGAAAAATTTCCAGTTCGCGGTCGCTCAGACGTTCGACCGGCGACCTGGCGACTGGTTCGCCTGCCGAGCCAAGTCTCCGGGCCATTTTGTTAACAATTCTTTCACTGATATAAACGTTACCTTCAAGCACGCGACGGATGGAGGCTAGCACACTGCTGCTTGTCTCGTGCTTCATGACGTAGCCTCGCGCGCCCGCGCGCAGCGCGCGTTCGGCATATAAGCCTTCGTCATGCATGGAAAGAATGATTAACGCAACTTGCGGGAACTGCGCTGCCAACTGTTTGACCAATTCCAAGCCTGATTCGTTTTCGAGGGAAATGTCTATGAGAGCGACATCGGGCTGCGTTTTTATTATCCGGTCGATCGCCTGGGCGGAATTCTTCGCCTCACCGCAAACGACGAGATCATCCTGCCCATTGATGAGATTTGTGAGCCCCTCGCGAACAAGCGGATGATCATCGACTACGAAAACGCGACTCTTGCGTGCGACCGGTCTGGAAGGGCTGGTATTCATCAGGTGCGGGCAAAAATCATTGCGACTCAACATACTTTACGCGGCATGTCGCAATCGTCCCTTTCTCGGCATTTGGCCGAACATCGAACGTTCCACCGCTCAATGCCGCGCCATGACGCATCAAATTAAGCCCAAGTCCTTCGGGTCGCGGCTTGGCAGGAAATCCAACTCCATCATCAATAATGGAAAGACAAAGTTCGGGGCCAGCCATTGCAAGTCGAATATCGATCTGCTTGGCGGCGGCATGTTTGACCGAGTTTGTCACAGCCTCCTGCGCAATTTGAAAGAGTTGGTTCGCAACGGTGGAATCATGGATACGAATTGACTCGTCGCTATCCAGAACGCAGTTAATTCCAAATCGTTCCGTGACGGTTTCAGCCAGATTCTGCAATGCTACGACTAACCCTTCGGCCTCAAGTTCCGGCGAGAAGAACCCGCGGGCAAGGTTCCGGGTAAGATCGATCCCTTCTTCAACGTAGCGCACCAGTTTCTCTGCTTCGGCCGTTTCCGTTGCCGACCGTGCCGCGAGTTTTTCCTTCAATACCTGAGCCGCAAGAGCCGTGCCGGTAAGGTGCTGTCCCAGCCTATCGTGCAGATCGTGGCCCAACCGCCGCCGCTCGTGATCCGCAACTCGTGCGATCTCTTGATCGAGCCGTCGCCGCTCAGTCATTTCGCGTTCCAGCGCGCTCGTCCGTTCCTTGACGCGTCGGTCGAGTTCGCAAACGAGCGTTCGTAGCTTCGCCAGCACACCTGCAAAAAGCACGTAGGACGCGAAAGCCGTTGCAATGTTCCAGATTCCGAGAGCTGGGATTCCAGATGCAAGATCTGAAAATACCCATGCTATGATGCACACGACAGCTATCGCGATACTCAAGGCGAAGTTGCCAAACCATGCCGCCAGGGAAATAGGTAGAAGGTAAAAGAGAAGCAGCGAGCGCTCGTATCCCGTCAAATAATCGGCATATCCAATGAGGCCGGCGAAAATGAGACAGGAAAGCATCAAAGCCATACGGGAAAATTTGAGCTGACGAAAATTCCGCAGGCTGGCTGTTACCCCGTCAAAGGCGATTCGGCGCACAATTTTATCAACCTCTGCTCGTTTACTTTTAACCGACGCGTCCGCGTTTCAAGCAGATTTGAAAATTGTAGGGCAGGCGCACCGCCTGCCGTCGCTTGGCAACCGGAGCGGTCACCCTGCAATGACTCTCCCGCGTCACAGTTTCCAATCTGAGCAGTCCCAGCCGAGCATCTGCTCAACTTTTGCGATGTCTTCCGCGAATAGGTTGTAAAGGAAAATTCTCTCCTCCCAATTCATCGCTCGCTGGTATGGCACAATGTTTCTGTCTTTGCTGCGCACCCAGCGCATTGGTTTTCGTCCAAGAAAGGAAAAGATGGATGCGAGGGTTTCCCGCTGGTTGTTCTTGAACTCTTCGAACTTCACGATCTTCATTTGTTCGCGCGGAAAAAATTTGAGGAAACGCTCAAGTTGTTGTCCGTAAAATCCGCGATCTACATAAGCAAAACGGCGCGCTTCAGTCGGAGGCGCACCAGAGATGCGCGATTGCTCTTCGCGAACTGCATCGAAAAAATCCAACGGCTCGCGACCTCTGAATCGTTGCATGTTCCAGTGCGCAAAGGCTCGCTCAACCGGATTTCGCAGAATCATGAGCAGTTTGATCTGCGGGTTGTATTTCCAGATCCGTTCCGCCGCTGGCTCGTAGTAGATGTAACTCGGCGTGCAATCACCGGCGATGGTCGAGCGAGCCAGCGGCGGATAATGTTTGTGCAACTGCTCGTAATCAGCCCCGGAAACGAACAGCGAGTCATTGTCGAAAAAATGTATTTCCTGTTGGTCGCCCATGGCGATATCAGGGTGCCTGCTTAAAAAATAATGCAAAGCCGTCGTGCCGGATTTTTGGGCACCGGCTACAACGAAATCCAGGCGCTCAATTCTTCGCCGCTTGGCCCTCCACATAATTTGAATCAAGAGCTGCCGATCGCACCGCGCAATCGACCATTGTTCCAGTCAGAAAAACCATATCATCTGAAGATGTCGATATTTTTGTAACCCGGCACTTCGGTCTCGTGTCTTAGATACCGATGTGTTCGGCTTTGAGGGCGATCGCGTATGGAATATTGATTTTCCTCGAAATTGCCATCGTCGTGCTCTTCATCATGTCACTGGCTGCAATTGCCGCCGTTCGTTCCGTCGGCGCGCGCAAGCGAAGCCGGAGACCAGAAACCGCCAAAGTGCCGTGTTTAATCGGTTCGGGCACCGGTCGCTGATCGCCGATAGCCAGCCGAAACCTTGTCGCCGCCATAGAAGCTTTGCCCGGATCCAAAGCGGCAGAACACTGCCGCACTCTCCCGCAGACGCAGGATAGCAGTTACTGCGAGCTTTATTCTTCGCTTGCGTCTTGGAGTGCGGCGGTCCTCCGCCGCTTTCGAAGTAGAGTGTAGTTGTCGCGATTGCCGGTGCCCCTTATGATCCGCGCATGTCAAACCGATTTGGGCCGCGTTTTTGCTACTCACTTTTTGTTTTCGCAGTCGGATTGAACACATCTGCACTAGCCGATGAAGGCATGTGGCCTTTCAACGCTCCGCCGCTGAAACAGCTCAAAGAAAAATATCAGTTCGAGCCGACGTCGCAGTGGCTTGAGCATCTGCAAAAAGCCAGCGTCCGGTTCAACTCCGGCGGCAGCGGCTCATTCGTGTCTGCGAATGGCCTGGTGATCACGAATCATCACGTGGGCGCAGATACGTTGCAGAAGATCGGCGACGCACAGCACAATTATCTGCGCGACGGTTTTTACGCGAAGACGCAAGCCGACGAAATCAAATCGACCGATCTCGAACTGAATGTGCTGATGTCGATTGAAGATGTGACGGCGCGCGTCAATGGCGCGGTAAAACCAGGCATAAACAGCGATCAGGCTTCTCATGCGCGCAACGCCGTCATCGCTGCGATCGAAAAGGAAAGCAAAGAGAAAACCGGACTCCGATCAGATGTCGTCACGCTGTACCAAGGCGGCGCCTATCATCTATATCGATACAAACGTTACGATGATGTGCGACTGGTCTTCGCGCCCGAGCAGCAGATGGCTTTCTTCGGTGGTGATCCCGATAACTTCGAATATCCGCGTTACGACCTCGATATCTGTATCTTTCGCGTTTACGAAAATGGTCAGCCGGTAAAGATCGACAATTTTTTGAAATTTAATTCACGCGGTCCGAGTGAGGGCGAGCTGATCTTTGTAAGTGGCAACCCGGGCAAGACGGACCGGCAACTTACGTTGGATGAACTGGCCGATACACGCGATCGCTATCTGCCTTACGTCCTGCGAATGTTTAACCGGCGCGAAGTGCTGGAATTGTCCTACAGTGCGCGCTCTTTCGAGAACGCGCGAAAAGCGCGTGAGGACCTCTTCGGCCATCAGAACAGTCGGAAAGGCAACGGCGGTATTCTAGCCGGACTCCTTGATCCGCAGACTTGGTCGGCATTAAGAGCGCGGGACCAAAAATTGCGCGACGCCCTTGGGCGTGATCCCAAGCTGAGATCGACGATCGCTGCATACGATCGAATCAAACGTGCACAAGCTGAGATCGCCAAAAACGCGCCGCTGTACAACTACCTCGAACAAGAGCGGCCGAGCACCGTCGGTTATCGCGGGCCGCGAGCGCTCTCCGGGAATCTTTTCAAATACGCGCGGTTACTCTTGCGCGCGATCGATGAGCGCGCCAAAGCGAACGGCGAACGGA
>WNFQ01007698.1_pt1 | contig 14331 bp, 10 predicted proteins | sample 5400171 | NCBI WGS metagenome assembly WNFQ01 (sample SAMN13153356, study PRJNA577476) | soil metagenome | isolation source: 20 cm soil under Madrone tree | place: USA:California | collected 2016-06-14
AAAGAGTACTTTCCTTTTTCACCTTCACCCAACGATGTGATCTACGACTACACGGCATCCGGTGTTCGGCGATCTATCGAAGATAGTCTCCAGAGGCTTGGTATCGACAGCATCGACATCGCCTTTGTGCATGACATCTCCTCCGACAATAAGTATCTGCCAACTCCCTGGCCGGAGCAGTTCGAAATTGCGCGAAAAAGGCGCCTTTCCCGAATTGACTCGCATGCGGGAAGAGGGATTGATCAAAGGCTGGGGAATCGGGGTCAACACGCCGGAGCCGATCATGCGTCTGTTGGAGGTTGCAGATCCCGATGTGTGCCTGCTGGCGTCGCAGTATTCTCTGATCGATCACAAGAATGCTCTCAATCAGGTATTTCCAGCAGCGAGAGCAAAGAACGTCTCCTTCGTGATCGGTTCTTCGCTCAATGCGGGATTCATCACAGGAAGGCCTCGCTATAACTACGGAAAAGAGTCCTATGAGATTCCGGCAGCCTTTATTGAAAAGCGGAGAAAGCTTCTGGATGTGGCGGCCAATCATGGAGTAGACCTTCGAACCGCCGCTCTGCAATTCTCTGCAGCACCCGATGTTGCCTCTGCCCTGGTGGTGGGCTGCAAAAGCGAACAACAAATCCTTGCGGATTACACTTCCATGCAGACGAAGATCCCCGCCGAGTTCTGGGCGGATCTCAAAGCGCAGAATCTGATCGAGCAAAACGCGCCAGTGTCGCAGATCGCGCCCGTGCGGGCGTGAGCTGAGACAAACTCGGGTTATGATGGTTGACTTGCACGAAATCAATCTGGAACAAGGTGAAGTTTCTGAATTTCGCGCTTACTCGGCAATTGCGAGACGTCCCAACCGCCTCCCAGAGCCTGAACCAGTGCTACGCTGGCAATGAGCCGATTCTCCTGGACCAACAGAGCAGTCTCTTGGTCTGACAGTAGTGTCGCTTGGGCGGTAACAACCGTGGTATATGGAACGATGCCGGCTTGGTACTCGTTTAAGGTAATCTCGACGGCTCGTTGTGCCGACTGCACCGCAGCCTCCTCCACCCCGATCTGCTGCCCTAAGACTCGTAAACTCGCGAGTTCATCCTCAACGTTCTGAAAAGCGGCTAGGACAGTTTCTCGATAATTGGCAACACTTTTGTCGTAGTCGGCGCGAGCCACAGCTACCGCTGCCGAACGTTGTCCGCCAGATAACACCGTCTGAGTGGCGCTAGCCATCAACGACCAGACTTCGCTAGAAGAAGAGAAGAGACCGATGATGGGATTTCCTATGTACCCATACACCGCGGAAAGGTTGATATCCGGATAGTAGGCAGCGATCTGGACACCAATTAGCGCATCCTCCTGTTCCATCTCTCGCTCGGCTTGAGCGATATCCGGACGACGCTCCAGCAGTGTTGAAGGGATATTGGTCGGTACGATGGGAACACGTTTAGCCAATCGCGCTCGGGAAAGCGAAAGTTCGGCCGGGTTTTTCCCTACCAATAACGCGATCGCGTGTTCGAATTGGGCTCGTTGCACTCCGACATTGATCCTCTGCGCCTGGGCTGCCAACAGCTGGGCTTGAGCAGTGATCACGTCGGACCGCGCGACCATTCCCACCGCGTACTGGTTCTGGGTGATCTCGAGAGATCGTTGATAGCCTTTCACGGTTGCGTCCAGCAAATCGTTGAGCGAATCCGAGTAATGCAGCCCAAAATAGTCGGTCGCAAGCTGAGCCTGCGCGGATAGCCTGGTCGCCGCGAGCTCCGCGGCACTCGCTTGGGCGTTCGCTACGCTGCTCTCGACGTTCCGGCGAATTTTTCCCCAGACATCCGGTTCCCAGGTCGCAGTACCTTGCAACGTATAGGAGGTGGTCGCACTTAACGCGTTCTTTTGGCGCTGAATCTGTGGTGTCACTGTGAGCGAAGGAAAGAAACTCGATTGTTGTTCTCGTACCTCGGCGCGGGCTGCTCGCAGGGCAGCATCAAATTGCCTCAGGTTCTGATTAGAAACGTCGATTTGCCTTTCCAGTCGATCGAGGGTCGGGTCTCGATAGATCGACCACCAGGCACCCCGGTCGATCGTGTCGTTGGGCGCAGCCACCTTCCATCCTTTGAACTCTTTATAAGCGGGCGCAACTGGGGCAGACGGCCGGTGATAATTTGGTCCGACCGAACATCCCGCTGCTAATATAAGCAACACCGCGCAGTTAACCGATTGTCGGATCACCCTGATCAGACTCATCTTTCAGTCTTCCACTCGCATGCCTTACCCATTGCCAGTCTTGGATAGACTCGGAAATCGCTGAGCCAAAGACGAAGCCGGTCGAGATAGAGGTAAATCACAGGCGTCGTATAGAGTGTCAAGATTTGACTGATGACCAAACCTCCAATGATCGATACCCCCAGCGGCCGCCGGAGCTCTGATCCAGCTCCGCCAGCGATCACGAGTGGCAGTGCACCAAGGATCGCCGCGAAAGTGGTCATCATGATCGGCCGAAACCGAACAAGGCTCGCTTGGCAAATCGCATCGTACGAAGTCAAATGCTCATCCCGTTCGGCCTGAAGCGCAAAATCGACCATCATTATTGCGTTCTTCTTGACAATGCCGATTAAGAGAATCATGCCCAGCATAGCGATAATGCTGAACTCCATATTGAATAGGAGAAGCGCGATTAACGCCCCTAACGTCGCCGAAGGCAATGTGGAGAGAATGGTAAGCGGATGAATGTAGCTCTCATACAGAATCCCGAGAATCACATAAACGGCGGCCAAGGCGGCTAGGATTAGGATTGGTTCGTCTTTTAGCGACGACTGAAACGCATCGGCTGTTCCGGCGAATGTGCCATGGATTGCACCAGGCATTTGAATTTGGTCAATCGTCTTTCGAATCGCAGTAACGGCATCACTCAGTGAATATTCCGGCGCTAGATTGAACGAGATTGTCGATGCAACGAAAAGCCCCTGATGGTTCACCGAAAGGGGAGCATGATCGAACTCATAGTGACTGAATGCCGCCAGCGGAATCATTGATTCCACCTGGGTGGTCACCGCCGCACCGCTCGACGCGCTTGATCTTCCTCTAGCGGCGATCGCGTTCGTTGCCTGATTCCGAGCTGAATTACTGTTCCCATTCCTTGCGTTGCTGTTCGAACCGCCGGTGAAAGTGCCGGAAACCGCGTTCGAGGACTGGGTACCGCTCGCAATTTGGCCCGAAGTGCTGACATACAACTTTTTTAAAGTATCAGGATTCTGCCAATATTCTGGGGCCACCTCCATAACAACGGCGGATTGATTCATTGCATTGTAGATCGTGGAAACCTGGCGTTCTCCAAACGCATCGTATAACGTGTTATCGACAGCGCTCGGCAGCAGTCCGAAGCGGCCCATCGTGAGGCGATCAATCTTGAGATCGGCTTGCAATCCATTTTGCTGCTGATCGGAATTCAAGTCCGTCAATTCGGGGCACTTTCTGAGTGCTTCTATCAGCTTTGGGGTCCAGGTCAGGACTTGGCTGGTTTCATCGGCTTGCAGTGTGAACTGATATTGCGACAAGCTTTGACGGCCCCCGATGCGAATATCCTGCATCGGTTGAAGATACAATCTCGCGCCCGAAACTTGAGCCAGTTTTTCGCGCAGACGCGCACTGACGACGGCAACGGAATCCCTTTCCGGCAGCGGTTTCAGAGTCACCCAGACGTTGCCGGAATTAGTTTGACGCCCGCCGGTATTCGCCACCACGCTATCAACCGCCGGGTCGTTTTGCACAATGGCCTGAATTTGTTCCAGCTTTTTCCGCATGAGCTGAAACGAAATACCGGGATCACCCTGGACACCACCAAGCAACGTTCCGGAGTCCTGCTGTGGGAAGAAGCCTTTCGGCACCACGTTGAAGAGATAAAAATTCAGCCCCGTACAGCCAAGCAGCATCAGAAATATCAGTAGCGAATGTCTCAACGACCAGCGCAAAGTCTCATCGTAAAAGCGCAACATTCGGTTGAAGCAGCTCTCGGTGATTCGGGAAAACCAGTTCGTCGGCCAGGTCTTTTCTCCTCGCAGCAGTTTCGAACACATCATCGGCGTCGCCGTCAAAGAGAGCACCAGAGAAATCATTACGGCCACCGAAAGCGTGATCGTGAACTCCCGAAATAACCGACCGATAATTCCGCCCATCAAAAGAATCGGCAAAAAGACACCGATGAGCGATAAACTGATCGAGAACACGGTAAACGCCACCTCTTTGGTTCCTTCCAGAGTCGCTTGCAGCCGTGATCGGCCCAGTTCCATGTGGCGGGCAATATTTTCGAGGACAACGACCGCGTCATCTACGACGAAACCTGTCGCAATCGTCAGCGCCATCAGCGAAAAATTATTCAGGGAGTAACCGAACAGATACATGGCAGCGAATGTCCCGATAATCGAGATCGGCACCATGACGCCAGGGATTAGCATGGCTCTCTGGTCTCGCAAGAACACAAATACGACCAAAATGACAAGCGCCACCGCAATCACCAGCGTTTGGCCTGTGTCGGAAAGAGATGCCCGAATCGTCGCGGTCCGATCACCCGTTACAATCATTTCCGTACCACCCGGCATCGACGCTTGCAAAACCGGCAGGATCGCCTTAATACGATCCACGGTCTGAATTACGTTAGCGCCAGGCTGCTTGAAGATTACCAGCGTCACCGCGGACTGGCCGTTGATCGAACCAGCATTTCGCAAGCTCTGTACCGAATCGTTCACTTCGGCAATATCCGATAGGAGCGTCGCTCGATTGTTGCGATAGGCGACGACCAATCCGCGGTAATCGGATGCATGAGTTGCTTGATCGTTAGTGTAGATCTGAAAATGGCGATTCCCTTCTTCGATCGCGCCTTTCGGACTGTTGGCATTGGCCGAAGCAAGAGCAGCTCACACATCCTCCAAACCGATGCCGTAGTGCGCGAGTGCATCCGGATTCAACTCGATGCGAACCGCCGGTAGTGAGCTTCCTCCCACATCAACATTCCCGACCCCTTCGATTTGAGATAACTTCTGTTGCAGCACCGTCGCCGCGGAATCGTAGAGTTGACCTGAAGTCCGGGTCGAAGAGGTCAGCACTACCAACAGGATCGGCGAGTCCGACGGATTGTATTTGCGGTAAGTCGGGTTGCTCCGCAAATTCGAGGGAAGATCCGCGCGGGCCGCGTTGATGGCCGCTTCGACATCGCGAGCGGCGCCATCGATGTCGCGATTAATAGCAAATTGCAACGTAATCTGCGTGCTGCCGAGCGAACTCCGCGACGTCATTTCAGTGACATCGGAAATAAAGCCGAGATGACGTTCGAGCGGAGCGGCGACGGTGGCTGCCATTACACCTGGATTGGCGCCCGACATGGACGCTTGGATCATCAATGTCGGAAAATCGACTTGAGGTAGCGGCGCTACAGAAAGATGCAGAAAAGCCAAGATGCCGGCAAAGGCAATACCAATCGTCAAAAGTGTTGTCGCGACGGGACGCGAAATGAAAATTCCGCTGAAGTTCATTCCGGTGGTTCGTTCGCTTGACGGGGAAAGAATCGACGACCCAGACGATCCAGAGCAAGATAAATCACTGGCGTGGTAAATAGCGTCAGGATCTGGCTCAAGATAAGGCCGCCGACAATCGAGATCCCGAGCGGTCGCCGAAGTTCAGATCCGGTACCCGTTCCGAGCATGAGCGGCAATGCTCCGAGCAAAGCCGCGAGCGTAGTCATTAGGATCGGGCGGAACCGTAGAAGGCACGCTTCGTAAATCGCTTGCTGCGGCGATTTGCCATAATCGCGTTCCGCCTCCAGAGCGAAGTCCACCATCATGATAGCATTTTTCTTAACGATACCGATTAGTAGGAGGATGCCGATAATACCCATGACATCGAGCCCGCATCCGGTCAGCATCAGGGCTAGCAACGCTCCCACACCCGCTGAAGGCAGGGTGGAGAGGATCGTAATCGGATGGATGAAGCTCTCGTAAAGGACACCCAGGATGATGTACATCGTGACAATCGCAGCCAGCAGTAGAAAAACTTCGTTGGTCAGGGAAGATTCGAACGCGGAGCTCGCGCCACGAAAGTTCGCGATGAAGCTGGTCGGAAGTTTTATCTCCTGCTGCGCCGCTCGAATTTCGCGCACAGCGTCTCCCAGCGACGCGCCCGGCGGCAAATTAAACGAAATCGTCGCAGCCGGAAACTGGCCAAGATGCCCAAATCGCAACGGCGTCTCTTTAATCGAGACAGTCGTAATTGCCGATAGCGGCACTTGGCCGGCCCCGGACGTTGAGCCCGTTGAGACAGATGAGCTTGGCACGTAAATCGAGCCGATCGAATCCAAGTTCCGCTGAAGATTCGGAGCCGCTTCGAGTATTACCCGGTATTGATTGGATTGGGTAAAAATCGTCGACGCAATCCGTTGGCCAAACGCGTCGTATAACGCGTTGTCCACCGTAGCCGGGGTAACACCAAAACGCGCGGCGGTTTGTCTATCGATGTTGATAGACGCCGATAAGCCGCTCTGCTGGAGATCACTGGCAAGATCCGTAATCTCAGGCACGTTTTGCAATCGGCTGACCAATTTTGGAACCCAGGTTTTGAGTTCGTCCAGACTTGCATTCTCAAGAACAAATTGATATTGCGTTGCGCTGACGGTGGTGTCGGTGGTCAGTTCTTGAACCGGCTGCAGAAACAGAGTGATCCCTTCGACTCCCTCAGCTTCCCTCTCGATGCGACGGACAATGTCCTGAGACGTTAGTTGTCGCTGGTCGTGCGGTTTCAAGTTGATCAGGAACCGCCCACTATTCAACGTCGTGTTGCTCCCATCGACGCCAACGAATGAGGATAGATTGATCACATCGGCATCCTGCAAAATCTTCTTAGCCAATTCGCCCTGCCGCTTGACCATTGCCTCATAAGAGGTCGATTGAGGCGCTTGCGTAACGCCTTGGATGAGCCCGGTGTCCTGAACCGGAAAAAATCCCTTGGGGATTATGACGTAAAGCCAGATGGTGAGTACCAACGTGCCGATTGCGATCAGGAGCGTTAAACCCTGATGACGCAACACGCAGGCCAGCACTCGTCCATATTGCTTGATCATCCCGTCAACCGTCCGTTGACTCAGCCTTTCAAAGCGGCCAATCCTTTCCTGGTGACGAAGCATCTTGGCGCACAGCATCGGTACCAGCGTCAATGATACGACCGCCGATAAAATGATCGCTACGACTGAGGTGACAGAAAATTCGTGGAACAACCGACCGATAACGTCGCCCATGAACAATAGGGGAAAGTGGACGGCGATCAGTGAAATGGTGAGCGAGACGATGGTGAAGCCGATCTGTTTTGAGCCTTTGAGCGCCGCTGCCAAAGGGCTTTCGCCCATCTCGATGTATCGGCTGATGTTTTCGATGACGACGATCGCGTCGTCGATGACAAAACCGGTCGCGATGGTGAACGCCATCAGCGAAAGATTGTCGAGGTTAAACCCGAGAAGGTACATGGCCGACAGCGTGCCAATGAGGGAAAGCGGTACCGATAAACTCGGAATGATGGTGGCGCGCAGATTGCGCAAGAACAGAAACACGACCAGCACGACCAGCGCTACGGAAAGGCAAAGCGCAAACTCTACGTCTTTGACGGAAGCACGGATCGTAACCGTGCGATCGGTCAGCACTGAAACCTGAACGGATCCAGGAAGTGTGGCTTCGAGCTTCGGAAGCAACGCCTTGATATTGTCCACGACGCTGATCACATTTGCGCTCGGTTGACGCTGAACCTCCAGAATGATTGCCGGCGTAGAATTCATCCAGGAGCCNCGCCGCCTCCGTCACATCGGCGACATCGTGCATTCGAACCGGTCGCCCGTTTTTGTAGGCCACGATCGATTCCATGTACTCCTCCGGATCATGCAATTGGTCGTTCGCGTTGATCGTGTAGGACTGGGAAGGACCATCAAAATTCCCCTTCGGCGTATTGACGTTTAAGTTACTGATGGTTGTGCGCAGGTCGTCGATGTTCAGACCGTACGCGGCCAAGGCGTGGAGGTTAGCCCGGATCCGCACCGACGGCCGATGGCCGGTGCTGATCCGAACCAGGCCGACGCCCGGAATTTGCGACATCTTCTGCGCCAATCGCGTGTCGGCCATATCAGCCACTTCAGGAAGCGGTAGCGTCTTTGACGTTAGCGCGAGTGTCAGGATCGGGGCATCCGCAGGATTCACCTTTGCGTAAATAGGAGGTGCCGGCAGATCGGATGGAAGCAGATTATTAGCTGCGTTGATTGCTGCCTGGACCTCTTGTTCAGCGATATCCAGGCTGAGATTTAGATTGAATCTCAAAGTGATGATCGAAGCCCCAGCCGAACTCGAAGAAGACATTTCTTCGAGGCTGGGCATCTGGCCAAGCTGCCGTTCGAGCGGAGCTGTGACCGAGGTCGTCATCACCTCTGCGCTTGCGCCGGGATAAAACGTCTGAATCTGAATGGTTGGATAGTCCACTTCCGGCAGGGCGGATATGGGAAGAAACAGGTACGCAACCACCCCAGCGAGCATGATCGCAATCATCAACAGCGAGGTTGCAACCGGCCGAAGAATGAACAGGCGGGACGGATTCATCAGTCGATGGCCGGAGCGAGCGTTCTGCTCAGTAACCGAAGAACTTGCTGCATATCAAGGCGCGTCCGGAGGATGACTGCGTTGCTCGTTGCCGTTCCCGCCATGATGATGCTCGCGAGGCGATCCGTTTGGTCTTCCGGAAAATCGATGCGGCCTTTCCGCCTCATTACTCGACGGACGCTTTACGGGAAGCTGCACCTTCGCACCGTCATACAATCGGTCGACACCGTCGTTGACGACGGTTTCACCCAATTCTAGTCCAGAAAGGACGGCGGCTTGCTCTCCATCGATTGGTCCCGCTTTGACCACACGAATTGAGACGGTAGAGTCGGAATTCACTACATAGACATAGGATCCCGGTGCACCTAGTTGGATGGCGGCAGTCGGGACGATGACCGCATCCCGTAAGGTATCAACGAGTACTTTCGCGTTGACAAATTGTTGGGGAAATAGCTTCCCGTCCCGGTTATCGAAGACAGCTCTTAATTTCACTGTCCCAGTGGTCGCATCCACTTGGTTGTCCACCGACCCCAATTTGCCTTGGGTAATTTCGACGCTATTCGTTCGATCGTAAACCGTAACGGGCAGAACCGCGCCCGCCATCAATCTTGCAGTTACTTTCGAGATATCGTCTTCCGTTACGGTAAAAATCACGGTCATCGGATCGATCTGCGTAATCACAACCAAACCGGAGGTATCGCTCGTTTGCACATAGTTGCCCTCATCCACTTGCCGAAGCCCGACGACCCCATCGACGGGCGAGACAATGTGACAGTAATTGAGATTCACCTGTGCGCTCTCGACTTGGCCTTGATCGGCCTTCACCGTCCCTTCGTACTGATGAACAAGCGCGACCTGCGTGTCCAGTGTTTGGCGGGCAACCGAGTCCTGCGCATTTAGCTTTTGATAGCGAGCCAAGTCGACCCGCGCATTTTCAAGCAGCGCACTATCTCTTTCCAGTTGCCCCGCTTGCTGGTCCAGAACGGCTTGGTAAGGCCGCGGATCGATTTGGGCCAGAAAGTCCCCTTTTTTGACGTGCTGCCCTTCGGTGAACGCGATCTGAACCAATTGTCCGCTAACCTGCGTTTTCACCATCACAGTGGCAGGCGGAGTCACCGTGCCAAGTCCGTTCAGAAAAATCCGAATGTCGCCCTTTTTTGCGACAGTGATCCCTACCGTCGTCGTCATCCTTGTACTGAAACGGGCTGCCGTTCCGCCTCCAGTAGACGGCCGGTGAGACAGCCAGAGCCAAACGGCCACCGACACCAGGACCAGGAAAGTTACTCCTCCGAGCCAGCGAGCCAGTCTTCGTCCCCATCCGGATGTCGGCGTCTTTTGCCGCGGAAGAGGAGAAGGTTGAAGCTCCGTTATCCGATTACTCATGCCCGTCTCCAAACAAAATCGCCGGGGTGCTTGGATTCAAAATCGTCGGTTGATTTTCGCATGGATGTCAAAATGATTTTGTTGAAGACGTGTCCAAGTAGGTTTCCGGTTACTGCTTTTCTCGACAAGTTGTGACATGTTGTTGGGCTGAACGGTGCCGGATTTCCGATCAGCGGCCAATCAAGGAGCCAAGCGGTTAATCCTGGGTACGGGCGGCGTGCGCAGGCCGTCTCAATCCAGCCCATCGGGCGAGTGAGCGGGCGACAGACGAGCGCCGTTTGTTCATGAGAGAGGATTTCGTGAATTGCCAAGCCTCCCTGACGGTGATACTAGCTCGCCGAATCGAGCAATTCTAGATTCTGCTTCCCGTTTCCATGTTTGAATCAATCTAGCTTTCTCGACAGAATGCTCTCCTGGTGGCAACAGAAACGGTTGAAATTCAACGCAGTGGGTCGACCTATCAAATTACCCGTTTCATTCTTCTCCGGCTCCTCGGAATCGTATACGCGGTCGCCTTCCTCGTTGCTGCACAGCAACTCATCCCTCTGATCGGATCGCATGGCCTTTTACCGGTTGATCTGTTCTTCCAGCGGGTTCATGACGCTTTGGGTTCCGATTGGACGGGATTCTTGAAGGTCCCGTCGATTTTCTGGATAGATCACTCAGATACGGCCTTATTGGTCGTTTCCTGGACCGGGTTTGCCCTCGCCTGCATTGTGGTCGCTGGCTTCGGCAACTCGATCATTTTCGCGGTACTTTGGTTTCTCTATTTGTCGACTGTCCACGTCGGTCAGGATTGGTACGGATACGGTTGGGAATCACAGCTTTGCGAAACCGGTTTTCTCGCGATCTTCCTTGCTCCGTTCCTTGATCCCCGCCCATTCTCCAAGAGCCCGGCCGCGGTCCCGGTAATTTGGCTTTTTCGTTGGCTACTCTTTCGCTTGCTGGTCGGCGCCGCGTTGATCAAACTGCGGGGAGATTCCTGTTGGCGCGATCTCACCGCGCTCTATTACTACTTTGAAACGCAGCCGTGTCCCAACTGCTGTTCAATTTTCTGGCGGAACTGATCGCGCCTTGGTTCATCTTCTGGCCCCGAATTGCTCGACATATTGCCGGGACAATTATCGCTCTCTTTTTCGGAGCACTCATCTTCAGCGGCAATCTCTCTTTTCTCGATTGGTTAACACTGGTTCCGGTAGTCGCGTGTTTCGACGATTCATTTTGGAGGAGGTTGCTGCCGCGGCGATGGATTGAACGCTTCACGCCAGTTTCGCTTCGCTGGGGAATCCCTCGACTGGTCATTTCGTGGCTGCTCGTTTGCGTGGTTGGCGCCCTAAGTATCCGGCCAGTCCTAAACTTAATCGGTGAGCACCAGATCATGAATACCTCGTTCGATCCATTCGAACTGGTGAATACTTACGGGGCGTTTGGCAGCATCGGAAGAGAGCAGTACGTCGTAGTCTTCGAAGGCACCGATGCCGAGCTCCCCTATAGCGACGCCGACTGGAAGGAATATCCGTACCGGGGTGTACCGGTCAATCTCAAGCAGATGCCTCCAATTGTTGCCCCTTACCAACTGCATTTCGATTGGCAAATGTGGTTTGCGGCGATGGGCACAATCAACGAATATCCTTGGACGATTCATCTCGTCTGGAAGCTGCTCCACAACGATCCACTTGCACTGCAGCTGTTTGCCAGCAACCCATTTCCCGATCACCCTCCGCGATATATCCGGGCGGTTTGGTACAAGTACAAATTCGCACCGCCCGAAAATTCTGAAGGGCGATGGTGGGAACGCGAAAAAGTCGGAGACTGGTTTCCCGTAATTTCTCTCGATGACCGGCGATTGGCCCACTGGATGGAATTGGAAGGCTGGAAGACGGAATGAGGGGAGCGAAGGTTGGGAGCGCCGGCTTGTCCGAAGAAACTCCGGAAGCTTCCTCCTTCGCTAAAGCTTCGGCGGACACGTTGTCGGGCAAGCTGCCATTTCAATTTATCATCTGCCGCCCCCTCACCAATCACCTCTCACCTCTCACCATCTGCAGTTCCCGGCGTTACTTAGCGTCCTTGACTCCGCGCGCGCGCATGCTAACGCCCTTGCCGATGCGCACTCTTCCCATTCTCTTCTTTCTTATTTCGGCCGGTACAGCGACAGCCAACGCTCTTGATACTTCGCTGCTGGAAACGCAGGTCCGGAACATCGCGAAAGGAAACGTAGCAGTTGGTGTCCAAGTCGTAGAAACCGGCGAGCAGTGGTTTTTTAAAGGTGATGAACGATTTCCAATGCAAAGCACTTACAAAGCGCCGATCGCTGTGGCGGTCTTGCATCAGGTGGACGAAGGCACTCTCACCCTCGACCATCTAATCGCTATTCATCGCACTGACCTCAGCGTGCTATGGAGTCCGATCAACCAGAAGTATGCGGGCGAAGCAATGACTTTCACGGTCGAAGACCTTCTCCGCCGAATGGTGGGAGAAAGTGATAATACTGCTGCGGACGTATTGCAGCGCACTTTGGGCGGCCCCGAAAATGTGCAGCAAATTCTCGATGGGCTCGGAATCAAAAATGTCCGCGTTGATCGCCTGGAGCGAGAAATACAACTCGAAATGCGAGGAATCGCCGCCAAAGATTTTCAGACTGACTGGAGCAAACCCGAAGCCTTTGAAAAAGTGGTTGAGCAATTGCCAGAGTCAAGCCGCCATCAAGCACTCCAACCTTACTATGAGGATCCGCGCGATACCGCCACCCCCAAAGGTATGTGTGATTTCCTGGTGAGGCTACAAACGAACCGTCTACTTTCCGAAAAGTCGACCCAGTTGCTCCTCAAGATCATGACCGAGTCGACCACCGGACAAAAACGTCTGAAGGCGGGACTCCCGGCTGGTTGGAGTGTCGCTCATAAAACCGGGACATCCGGAGATCTTCTCGGAGTATGGCCGGCAACCAACGATGTGGGCATCCTCACTACACCCCAGGGCGAGCACATCGCTATCGCCGTGTTCATCAGCAACTCGCCGGCGTCATTGGAGGACATCGAAAAGGCTACGGCTCAAATTGCAGCCGCCGCCGTAAAAGCTTTCGCGGAGCGGAAGAAGACGAATTTGTAGAGCAGAGCCATGCATGATTGGTAGGACGAAGCCCGGTTCCGCCTAATCCGTGGCGCCAGTAACGCCGGCTTGCCCCACGAAGCTTCCGGAGTTTCGAACGACGGGCAAAGTCGGGGAGCGCTGGTAACCCCGGTAGCGGCGAAGCCGCGACACAAGAAAGCCTAGGGCTGCGCCCCATAAGCGTTAACTTAGGTCTTTGGGATGGCTCTCTACCCCAAAGGGGCAGAAGGACTCAGCCCCGGGCAAGCCGACGTTCCCGCCGCTACCGGACGCGTGGATCAAGCCACGTGACAGCAAGGGTTTAGGGTAAGAGCTCGCAGTCGGGCATTTAAGCCTTTGACCTTACGGTACCTCTAGCGCCAGATTGTTTCGACCGACCAGCTGCGGGATGTGCCGTCACAGTTCAAGGCACACAGCTTCCACAGATCCGATTTGACAAGCAGTTCAGAAATGCCGAAAAACACGCTGTTTACGTGAACCTTCATGTGAACCTTCCCCCTCAGATGAGTACCGTACCTCCGCCGACCGTTCTCGCCCGCGCAACGCTGTTCGATGTTGCCCGTTTGGTCGGCGTGTCGATTCAAACCGTATCCGCGGTGATCAATGACAAGCCTGGTATTTCCGAGCCAACTCGGGTCCGGGTCAGGCAAGCGATCGACCAACTCAATTATCACCCGAATATTCTAGCGAGCAGCTTGCGCGCGCGCAAGAGTTTTACGATCGGTGTGATTGTTCCAAGCATAACGAATCCCTATTTTCCGGAATTCGTTCGCGGTGTCGAAGACGTCGCTCATGAGCACGGGTTCTCCTTGTTTCTTTGCAATTCAGACAACCAATCCGACAAAGAATTAGCCTATCTGCAGCTCCTCCGACGCCATGCGATCGCGGGATTTATCGATGCTTGCTACATGGAGAACAGTCGCTGCCGGGAAACTTTGGTCGATCTGATTGAGCATGGTGTTCCGGTTGTTGTCCTCGGCAATGTGCGCATTCATCCGAAAACGGTAGTGGTGGATAGCAAAAACAAGCAAGGGGGCTACGCCGCGGTTGCTCATCTTGTGGAAATGGGCCACCGCCGAATCGGCGTGATTAAGCCGCCACCAACCATTGTCGGTCTTGACCGGTTAAGCGGATTCCAGCTCGGCTTTCATGACCATGGGTTGCCAATCATCGATCAATACTGGGTCGAAGGCGGTTTCGACGTTTCGCACGGAGAAGCTGGTATCAAACGTTT
>WNFQ01002110.1_pt1 | contig 14328 bp, 17 predicted proteins | sample 5400171 | NCBI WGS metagenome assembly WNFQ01 (sample SAMN13153356, study PRJNA577476) | soil metagenome | isolation source: 20 cm soil under Madrone tree | place: USA:California | collected 2016-06-14
TAATCGATGGCTTGAGCCCGTAGGACACAAGAGTTTCGAGACCGCCGCATAGTCGCCATTCATCCAGGACTGCTGGCTCGCTCAGAAAGCGGTGAACGAAGGTGTCGTGATTGCCTTTCAGAAAAATCGTTTCCTTTTTTGTCCGCTCGCATTTTAGCAGAAGATCCAGTACTTCTCTCGAGGCCGGCCCGCGGTCGATATAGTCGCCAAGAAAAACCACGATCGGGCGACGGGACGGGTACAGTGTGTAATCCAAGTCGATTTGCAGAAGCAGGGCTTCCAGAAGATCGGCGCAGCCATGAATATCTCCGATCGCATAAATCCGGAGCCCCTCAGGTAACCTCGGCGCGGCTGGTTTGTTTTGCGATGACCGTGAATTCCACACTGTATTCGGCCTCGGTTTGGAAAGATGTATTGGGCCTACCCTTATATCTAAAATAGCGTATTTTTATGAGCGCCTTGGTCAGCGGCCTTCACAGGGATCATTCCGAATTCCATGCTTGCAGGAACCGGGGCACCCTTTCTCTCTATTGCCCATCCAGATTGTCTGTTCTTTTATCGGGAATGGTCTCCTGCTGGTTCCTGTTCGAAATATAGGGCCCGGTCAGAACGTCGGTCCGCCTTCTATGGATGCGCATGCCCGCAATCGACAGCACCAGAATTACCAATGCGCCCAATACGACAAGAAGTTCGTGCATCGCATTTAATTCTATTTAAATTTTTAATAATGTGCAACTGGAGGCGCCCTTCGGCCGCCCTTTTCAGGTGACGAATCTTGTTGACGACATTTTCTCGGGTAAATTGATATGTTGCATGACCTATCGTGTTGCGGGTTATTTTGGGCGAGTTAAATTTTTTATTTAAATCTCCGATAATTTAAAATATTTAATTGAATAGTTTTACGAGACGTGTTGGACTGTGTTGCCCGAGAGGGCCGGTTCAGCGATGGCGGAATTTTCAAGCCGGATCGATTGAGATGGCCAGGCACTTGGTCCCAAGGGTCCCAAGGCGTCAGTTATTATAATCCTCTTGTCCCGGCTTTTCGTTCGCCTTTGAAGGAGCACCATCATGCCCAAATTTTTTCGTCATTTGACGGTCATGGCGTTGATGTCGATGTCGCTTGTCTCGGCAAGTTTTGCAGGCGATGCGAAAGCGCCTCATGTCGCGAAAGCGCACCGTGTTGCCATTGCGCACCGCGTCGCCATTCAGGTCGATCAGAATGATCCTGCGGTCATGAACCTCGCGTTGAATAACGCCACGAACCTCGTCGAATATTATCGCGCAAAAGGCGAGAATGTAGACGTCGATATCGTGACCTATGGCCCCGGCCTGCACATGCTGCGCGTCGATACATCGCCGGTCCAGGATCGAATCAAGAATCTTAAAGACCTCGCGTTTCCCGGGAAGATCCAGTTTTCGGCGTGCAACAACACCAAGGAAGGTATGCAGAAAAAAGAGGGCCAGACGGTCGCTCTCCTGCCTCAAGCCAGTATCGTTCCGTCAGGCGTCGTCCGGTTGATGCAGTTGCAGGAACAGGGCTGGAGCTACGTTCGGCCGTAAAGAAATTCCAGTTATCGAGGACGTCGTGATTAGCTCCATTTTCCGGATGGACGGTTTACTGACGCGCGAAACCTGCAATGCGATCGCGGGCATGACCTGAAGCGATTACTCACGAGCGACCCCTGCGCGAGCGTTTGCTGTGCCAGCGCCAAGCGTCGGCAATGATGGTTGCGAGATCGGACTGCTCGGACGCCCAGCCAAGCACCTGCCGCGCTAACTTCGGATCGGCCACCAGCACTGAGGGATCGCCAGGCCGCCGAGGTGAGTCAAGCGCTGGAACATCGCGGCCCGTAACCTTTTGAACGGTTTCAATCACCTGACGGACCGAAACGCCCTCACCGCTGCCGAGATTAACAGCGATGCTCTGCCCATGGTCGAGGAGATGTTGGAGCGCAAGCACATGCGCCCGGGCAAGATCACACACGTGAACGTAATCACGGAGCGCCGTTCCGTCGGGTGTCGGGTAGTCCGTCCCGAATACTTGAACTGCGGGCCTTACCCCTGATGCAGCGTCGAGCACCAGCGGAATGAGATGTGTCTCGGGATTATGGTCTTCACCAATCTCGGCCGTCGGATCGGCGCCGGCGGCATTGAAGTAGCGCAGCCGTGCCGACTTGATCCCATGAGCGCGATCAAAATCATCCATCATGCGCTCGCAGACGAACTTGGTGAAACCATATGGATTGATCGGATTAGGGCGCGTGCCCTCAACGATCGGCATGCAATCCGGCTCGCCATAAATTGCACAGCTTGACGAAAATACGATGGCATGGATGCCAGCGCGCACCATGGCGTCCAGCAGCACCCGCGTGCCGTGCACGTTAACGTCGTAACAGCGGCCTGGCGCCAATACTGACTCGCCAACATTGGCAAGGGCCGCGAAATGCATCACCGCGTCGATCCGATGCGCCGAAATAGCCGCATCGAGCGCCACGCTATCGCGAATATCGCCCTCGACCAGTTCTCCCCAACGGACGAAGTTCCGATGACCAAACAGAAGATTATCGAATACGATACCCTTATGCCCGGCTGCAGCGAGTGCTTTGGCGCAGTGGCTACCAACGTAGCCGGCCCCTCCTGTGATCAATATGCGCGCCATGATATCCCTAGACTGAGTCCGTTCCGGGTCGATCGCCGATCCAATTTCCAACGCAGCGAGCGCGCGCTGCAAGGCCTAAAAATTGCATGGCCAGCCCTCGAGCACACATCTCTTGATGAGGCGCGTGTAGACCAAAACGAAAAGCGGTGCGCTTCGGTTTTGATTCCATGAAAATGGAAAAAGCGCTAGAGTCTGATTCAAGTCAGTTGAATCAGACGCTAGCGTCCCGCTGGCGATATTCTGTCCGCTGCCGGCGGCCATTTGCATGTCACTCCGATTTTCTGCCGAATGGCATCCAATCCGGCAAGTTGAAATGTCGCTTCGTGCGCTGAGCTCCCCCCATCGGACACGCTGATTGTTATTTGCCCCCCATCCGGCAGGGACCGTAAAAATCGGATGACATCGTCCTTGAAGATAGCAGTACGTCCGTCCGTGGATGCAATCCACTGCATCCTGACTACGGGCTGGTCGTTGATCCTGTAATCGACCTGTAGCTCGTTGACGCGCGACCCACGCCACGATCCTTCCGTGCTGACCACTAGGTCAGTGCGTTGCCCGCGACAGCGAATAGCAAAGGTAGCAGGTGCATCCTTCGCGTTCGACTGGGACAGGGTCGCCGCGGTGATCATAGGGCTATAATCTACAGGTGACGTTGTTTCGCTTATGACCCAGGTTCCCTTCGCCGGTTGCCCGGAACTTTGAACATTTCTATCGGGCAATTCGCGCGAAAGTTTCTCCAGACATTCGACCTGCTCGGCCCGATCCAACTGGAAACAGGATTTCAGTCTTGTAATCGCATCGTTCTCTGGTTCCGCACCGACCGCGTGGCTTAAAATCGGGAGCGCCATAACAACAATCGGGATGGCAACAGGCGGGACCCGCATCACCGAGGCTCATTTCGTTTCGCGGTATTCGACCGGTCAATCCACTCCTGAGCCGCCCGAAAACGTTCCAAGCCCGGAATCTTTGCGCTCAGATTGAGGTCCTTCCATTTTGCGTCGAAACCGGGCGCCTGTAATTTATCCACTCGGCTGAAGAGATCGTCAACAAAGCGCGCAACGCGCCGATACCGATCCGAGCCAGGACGCCAATTGTACGCGGTGAGGATGGTGGGCACGGCAATCGTGGCGATCCGCTCGCCTTTACCGACGAGGTTTGGATAGTCCGTCGAGTCAAGATACGATGGAAGATAATAATCCTCGAATTGCGAACCGTAATCGACGGGTAGGAACTTGAACCCGGCTTCCCATCTGCCCTTCAGAAAAGCATCGACTGGCTTCGATGTCACAAAAACTACGCCGGCAATCTCTCCACGCCTCATTTGCTCCAGCGCTACGGGATGCGGGATGAATGTTTTTTCGACATCGAGACCGAGGCGACTGAAGATCAGGGGACCGGAATAGGCGGCTGCGGTACCTTGCGTATTGAAGTTGACCTTCTTGCCAATGAGGTCCTGGAGTGATTGAATCTCAGGGCGGACGAATATGTGCAGTTCGGAGGGAAACAAGCTTATTATGTAAGTAATTCGCTGGTGAATTTGCGGAACTTGGGATTTGTATTCCTCAAGCGAGTCGCTATTGATGATTGCCGCATCCACACCCTTGAGATACAGGAGATCGTTGACATTCTCGGTGGGACCACGGGTTACGATCGGGAGAACATGCATAACACCGCCATCATTCACGACCCGAGCCATGTCAGTTGCGAGGCGGATGGGTGCGCCCTCGAGAAGACCTCCGGCCAAACCTACCGTCCACGCATTGAGCCGCTGTTTTATCTGCGCGTCAGCGGGGATGCTTGATGGAGCCTGCGAGACATTCTGCGATCGACGGGATTGGGCGCCACTTGAACCGCAAAGCAAAAAAGTAACGATCACAACAGCCGCAAGTCTTGCTACGAACGCCATTGTAATATCCATTCCATTGAATCATGAGACGACTTCTACGCCGGGCGTCAGCTCGGTAATGCTCAAGATCAAAACCTTCAGCGAACCAGCGATTAGTGCGTCCCGGCTCGCGCGCTCTCCTTTATGTGGCGCCTCTTTTTCTTCCCCCAGACACACCGCGTCAGGGCTTCGAACTTGATTTCAGCGCTTCCAACCGTTCCTGCGCGTTCTCGATGCCGGCTACCGCGGCCAATTCATAAAGTTGCCGTGCCTTTTCGGTATCCCCACGGACGCCATACGCCTCCAATGTGCGAAGCATTCGCCAATCGTAGGTTTCGGCCATCATGAAGGCTGCGCGCGCGCTGCCTTTTTCCAAAGCATGCTCGAGCAAGAGCCGTGCTCCGGAAAAATCAGATTGCTTAATCAGAGACTCCGCACGAGCAACAAGTCTTGCCTCATCAGCAGAGGAAAGTGGTTGCGCTGGCGGTCGCAAAGGCTCAACTAGCGGATCATAGGGCGCAGCCGATATGGGGGCGCTGCTCGTGTCGGAAACGGTCGGCGTTCCTGCCGTTAGTTCATCCAGGCTGTGTGTGACCGGCACAACGCCAGTTATCCCAGGTACAGCGTTCGACTCCTGGGCAGGACGGCGGAGCCGCGCGGTTGGCGAAGGGTCGTCTTGAGCAACGACGTTCTCGTTGAAAGGTTTGCTGACCGACGCGATATTCTCGCGAACGGATGTGAGCTCGCGTGAAAGTGCTTCAGCCCTTGCCTCACTTTTATCGAGCGCCTGCTTCAATTCCCTCTGCTTGGCATCCGCAACTCGCTTGGCTTCCAGTGCCTCTGCTTGCAGGGCCTCTTCAAATCCAATGTGAACCGCGATCTCCTCGCGAGTAGCAGCGAGATCGCGGACAATAGGATTTGCTGCATCTCGCTCCCCGGAAACCTCCCGTTTCAGCTCGGTTGCCGAACCGACGATTTTATCGAAGCTCGAATCTTTGGCGGGTCCAGCCCCTGTGAAGCCAAAATCAAAAACGGCGTACCCACCAATAAGGATCGCTGCGACCGTGAAAGCCAGGATGAAAAGAGTACGACGCCGTTTTGGCGGGGACTCCATGTTTTGGGTCGGGGGAACGAGAAATGACAAACCTTCAGTATTCTCCGAGCCAGCAGTATCACCGGAGACAGGCACCCAGTGTGTTGGAAAAATTCGTAGAGGTTTGTCGTCGAGTTGAACCCAGCTGCTACTTTCCAGGGCCCAGCGGCCCACTTCCCAAGAACCTGAGCATCCGTCCTGCAGGACAACGAAGTCCCCGTTTTTGGGAGCCAGTTCAATTGGTTTCGCAAGCTCCATGAGAAGTCTCGCGTGCTTTCAGACGATCCTACACAGAATTCCCGGTATTTTAATAGAAATGGCCGGCATTTAATAGCAGTTTTGCGTATTTAAATTTAATAGGCATTGCCGAACACGAATTGCGGTATTCAATAACCGCAGACGATGTTCCGTCCGAATAGGCATCGCGGTGGAACTTGCCACCGTTTCGGTGAAGTGGCACTGCACCCTGAGCGCCCGCAGTCGGCGCTCGGCTATCTTGCCCAACCCAGCCGGTTTCATCGCCATATGCGGTCGGCTGCGTAAGGCGACCAACTCCGCCGATCGCCCGCTTCTCCGTAGGTGAATGCGGAAGGAGTTTTCTTTTGAGCCTGTTTCCTCAGGCGGCTAGACTAGACCTTGCCCGCGCGACGCTCGCGAGATAGCCACAGCAGCCAGCCCAAGGTATCGCTTTTCGGGAGCGCCCATTTGCGGTCGCCGACAATCGTTCCTTTCTTATTCGACGCGCCGAGCCCCTCGCGATAATTTCGGTAATCTAGTACAGCGATGGGCAACAGCGCCTGACGCAAAAGCGGCAGTCTCGCCTGAGCTAACCGCCGTCGATGCTGAAGGCGAGGAATAAATCGGGTGCGCATACGAGCGGGAACATCGACTGCGAGCAGGGAGAACAGCGCGACGAGGTGAGTTTCGAGGGCGTTTCTCCCAAGTTTGTTTGGGGTGAAAGACGCCAGCAGAGTCCAGTCGATGCCCTCAGGCGAATGAGCTAGATCTCGCAATTCTAGAAGGTGCCGCATATCGATGTTACCAGTCCAATAATCAGAATCCTGAAACTGATCGTGGATTGTCAGGATCAGAGCTCGATAGGTTGCAGACGGAATGTAGGCCGATCCTCGGCCGATATGCGTAATTTTGCAATGCTGCTTCACATCACCAGACGGGAGGTAAAAAAATGCGGGTCCGGGAGGAGCCCGATGCAAATCGATCATGCCCACGTCACTTGGTCTTTTCAGGTCCATGTGCCAGTTTCCAGCATCTGGCGGGCTCTGATAGTGCACGGTGTAACCTAGGGCAAACAGTGCTTCCAAAGTCGGCTCGATCTGGTCGGGCCAAACCATGATATCTAGGTCACACATCAGCTTTAAACCGTGGTCCGCTCGAGGCGCCGTCGCAAGCACAGCGGCGCCCTTTAGCAATACGGGTGTCACGCCCCGATCGTTTATTGCCGCGACCGTTTCAGCCAGCTGAGCGGCGAGGCGGTCATTGCGCACCACATTGCGCTCGAACATTTCCCGAATGTAGAGGTAGACATCCTCGGGAATCTGGTTTTTGAAGCGGGTGGCAAACTCCTTTAAAGCGGGAGTTGTCAGCGTTTGGTTGGCCAGACCGAGCAGGGACACCCAGTCCGCGTGCCTCGGAACGCAGCCCCGAAAACACTCACATAGTTGGGTGAGGGAGCGGCTGTGATTAGCCATCGCAAAGATCAACAATGGCGTCGCGCGCTTGAGCCGCATCCGAATACTGTAGTTCGAATGATTTGGCGTCGGCCAAGGTCCGCTTGATTGCGTGAAACCCCTGATGGGTCAGTTTTCCGTTCGGCGAATACGAGCCATCTATCATCCTGCTTATTGTCTCCAATTGCCCGAGCGGCGCAAGTTTCGCCGGGACATTCGATGCTCGTTTGATAAAGACAATCCAGCCTACCGGCACGCTGCCGTTGCGGATGGTGCGTGGGACGTTCAGATATCGCACGCGTTTGCCGTCCGGTCTGCTGTGCACGGCGGATTTGCAAAAATCAGGACGGAACTTCTCGATCATCGCCCATGCGCCTGATTTAAGCGCTGGTGCTAACAGAACGCCCGTCGCGCGTCCATCGGGCGCGATCAAGACAACATCGTCGGCGGCATACTCAAAGCCCGCTTCCATCAAATGGACCGCAAGCGTGGTCTTGCCCGCACCAGGGCGGCCACTTACGAGCAGGCCCTTTCCACCTGACAGCAGGCAAGCCGCATGGAACGCTACATCAGGGGAACTCTTGAGCATGATTTGCTCGGTGATCTGGGCTTTAAGGGTAGGAACCAGCTCGTTGATAGCGCATCGCGCGACACAGGTTTTATTGTGAAAAATGTGGACCTGACGATCGATTTCAACAACCTCGAATGTATCTCCGATCTCGTCGGTGGCGCTGTTTTGGCTAAACAGCGGGATCAGAAGTTGGGTCAGCCGTTCGCTCGAAGTCTGAATATGGACCGCAAGCTTTCCGACGCTCACAGCAAAGGAGTGAGTTTCGCTCAGTCCCCAATCAACCTCGAGCAACCCCAGCTTGAACCAGTTTTGCAGGGCCTGGTGCACATGATTTCGTGCCGCGACGCGTTCTAACCCAAATTTTGTCAGATCTTCGCAGATCGCCTCCGCCGGCTTGTGGTCCAAAAGGCAGCACCAGATATATGCGGCCATCTGATTAAGCTCATAAATCTTTTGAGCAGTTTCGCTGAACAGGACTGGCCGGTCGTCCAGCAGCGAGAATGATGCCCCCGCCGCCGGACGCAAAATGCGAGAAAGATCGAGTGGGAGGGCGGCTTGGGGGCGCGTCATATCACTTGTCCGGCGTCCAGAGGATGGGGAAATGCGCTCGTAAATCCGCGGGCCATTAAGTTGTCATTCATCTCCTGCACCGTCCACCCCTTCGATCCAGAGTTATAGACAGCTTGCCATAATGAAATTGGAAGCCGGCGGGCATTCCCAGCATCGAAGAAACGATTTTCAATTATCAAATTCAACTAAATGTAATTTGACTGTGCAACTTTAAAGTGCCTTAATGTAGAACCTGAGAGGCTTTGAACAATTATTGGCCTCGATTTGTTTGGCTTTGTTCGTTTCTGGCTATCAAAAAGGAAAGTTGTTCGTTTCTAGCGAGTCAAAAAGGAAAGTTCCCATGCCCGATCCAGAGAACGAAGCCGAAGTCGCCTCCGCCGCCGATCGACGGAAGTTCCTTGCCGCCTGCGGAAAATTCGCAGCAGTTACACCGCCGGCCGTTACGCTCCTGCTATCAACATCCTTAAACTCCACGGCCATCGCGCACTCTGGCGGGAAGGGAAACAACGGTTACGGAAATGGCGGCTGGGATGGAAGCCCGAACGGAAAGGAAGACCGCGATCGCTAGGTTCTCCGGCCCGCTCGCGTTGGGTGGCTCGCGGCGCTCGAACGCTACTCGCAGCGCTCCCATTCAAAGCTGAAGAAGTATATTTTTTGAGCAGAGCTGCGGGATGACCTTCTCGCAACATGCTCAGGGTGTTTGGAAAGTGACGGCTTAACCAAAAAGTGTAGTAATTATGTATTAGCACTTTAGTTGCACTTCCTGAAAATTGGCAGAACGAACCCAAATGGGATCCCATAAAGAAAGCAGCGGCTTAGTCTAGGCCGGGCCGCTAGCGTTCGGTTGTTGCCCTAGCTGCGGAGAGACGAGCTCTTGCGCCATCTTGCGTTAGTCTGGCTGGATTATTCGGCGTGACTGTGCCTTGGATACCCAATCAGCGGTGCCGATAATTGGTTGCAGAACCGTTTCTGGGTCCCAGGGGTTTGTAAGCGGCGAGAGGCACCAGCGCGATGAAGATCGAATCGCCGCGCCACGCGATTCTCGGCTCGTCTGCATCCGGTCATGTCTCAAAGGTGCTGTGACTTTGCTCCAAACTGCGGGCGATCTGCTCTAAAGCTTCGACGTCTGAAGCGTGGCCAGGGGTAGGCTTCGTGGTCTCTCCCGGCCCCTTCGAGAGCGGAGGCAAGCCTCCGAAGCCGCTCCTAGAAGCAATATTACGAAGTGCCGACACCATCTCTTCATGCGGATGGGTATTTGCGGTCAACAGTCCCTTGAAATAAATAAGCCAGAGGCGCTCTTGTCCGGCATTTCGTAACATCGGATAGCTAGTTCCGATTGCATCAAAGACAGCGGAGCTAAACTGGACGATTTGCTGCTCGAGAGATTCGCCACGATCTTGAACCACCTCCAACCCGCGGTGAAGCAGCCACATTACCGAAGCTTGTGCGATGCTGCCTTCGATCGACCTATCCAGATCGCCGTTCGAAGTTCTCGACGCAAGAACGTCCGGCGACAATTCCCCGCGGATCACTCGAAGTCGGGCAGGCTGCGAACTGGAACCATGGGAAAGGTTAGGCGTGGGCTTCACTTCAACTGCCACTGCCGTTACTCCGAAAGACTTTACGCCGGAGCGTCTCGGGTTAAACCTCTAGATTCTTTTCCTTAAGTATGCATCAAAATATGGCGGAATCCCGATAGATTTCCGGCATTCGGCTTCGAGCGGGAGTTGCAACCTTGCTTCAGTCCAGTCGGCACATCCGGACGATGAGAGGTGAGGTCCGCCGATACCGGCGTCGGTTACCGATATTAGCGGCGCCCGGATTGTAATCCCGATTCTTCCGATCGACCTACCGGGTTCTTCCGATTGACCTGCCGAGCGCGCCCTTTTTCCGTCGGCTGTTCCTGTCCCTTTTCATCGCGCACGATGTCTTGGCGGGTGGCAGACTGCTTGGCGTCGCGATCAAGGCCGGAACAATGGACTTTCCAAGGAGGCTAGTCGCCGATTAAGCAAGTCGATCCGGTCGGAGAGCAGTTTCCGTTCTTCCTGCTCGCTCAACGGCGGTTCGCAGGAGGCGAATGGCTGAACAAGCCCGCATTTGGGGCAGGTAGGCGGCAAAAAGCTTTGAGAACCGGCGGGCAGCTTGGTATTTCGAAAAAGGACCCTGCAATAGAGGCAGGCAGCAGGCGGCCGATGAAGGCGAGCGTCGTCCATGGCAATTTGACTCCGCGCAACAAAACACCCCATTCCCGAAAAATATAATCATTATTGGTGAAAATTTTTGTCAGTTCGGTCTCCGACCGAGGAACCAGCGAAATGCGAAATATTTGAGGTTTACGCCGCCGATCCTGCAGCCCGTTCGCACATTGGTGCCCATCTCCCAGCGGAGGAGGTCGCTTTTTGCTTCAACAGTGCGACGCTATGGTAGGAATTCTACATCCCGTCAAGGTGGGGCTCTTCGGTGGTCATCGCGAGGGTAACGAAACGTTTCTGGCACCCTCAGCACGCTTTGCGACGAAAGCATTCGTCGACAAAGAAGCCGGCTGAGATGGTTTGAAGATCAATGACGAACTTGTATGTAGCGTGTTACTCGAGCGTGCTCCACCATCGCGGCCCTGCCATGGCACTCGTCCAGAGTTCTTGACGAAGATGTGGGGCGCGATAGCGGGCTTGCCGCATCCGTATTTGCGCCCGTCCAGTCCCGCCGGTCGCGCCAGGATTGAAAGTCTGCTGCCGTCTCTTTTGATAGTACACTGCCCTGACCGGTGCGTCGAGCCGTGGCAGCTGTGCGCGCTTAGCCGATCTCGATCTCCGGCTCCCGAACGTGAGCTAATACCTGACAGAGATCACCGCATCCCCTCTTCCCCGACAACACAGCGCAGGTCGCGGACCGTAGTAATGAGCGGGTCCAGGATACCAGCCCAAACCATAGAATGGTACAGCCAACGGACTAGCGCCTCGCACGCCGGCGATCAGCTCACTGGGAGCATGCCAGCCATAACGCCAAACTCTTGCTATCCGGTAGACGGGCGGCGTCGCCCTGGGCACGGCTTTTGCGATTGGGAGCGGCTCGTCGAGCGATGCTGCCGCAGCGGGGACGGTCAACATGACCACGTCGGTGATCAAGAAGGCTGACACAGCGAGAATTCGAAGTGCGGTCGACATCGGTTGTACTCTTCTGGGTTTGGTGTGCATCGATCTTGCGCGGGAAGTGGAGCCGTTTCGCGAATCCAATTCTAGTGCTATTAAGGGCGTCGGCAAGGCCTCTCTCAGAGCCTAAGGGCTTAGCTAATGCCTTCGCGTAATGGTGTTATTGTGATGACGTCGATTGGGGCGCTAGCGCTTTATCGGAGTCGCATGTTCGCAATGCGCACCCCTCCTGAGCCTGAGGCGCTGCCGGTGCGAGCCGACCCGATTTACAAGTAAAACCGTTTGCCTTGCCACAACTCATCGCAGCCTTTTTGATCATCCTCTTCTAGACCGGTAGCCGCAGAGTAGCCTCAAGATCGATTCCGGCGGTTAACGTGGGCGCCGGGGTCGAACGTGAGGCCGCTGACGTAGCTGAACGGCGGACCGTCGGCGGCTACATCCAGCCGAAACACAACCCAAGGGCAAACACCGGTCGCGGCGAAATGTGTTGGGACCGGTGCTTCTGATGGCATTGCGTCGGTTGGCCTCCATTTGTCGAAACGAGGTCATGAGTCTGAGCGCCCGACGGCATTTGTTGACAAAATGGTTTCTGAACCGTGGGCAGACTCACGCTTGGTGCTCCGCCTGGGTTGTCTCATTGTGTCCGCGGTCTGGCGGTCGCTCGTTGGGTCCGCCTGAAGCGAGGTTAGCGCCCAAAGCTCCTTTGCCGCTTTGATCGCGTCAATCTGCATGTTGGCCCACCACGCCCTTTCGTTGCCGTGACGATGCAGCTGATTATGGTGATTGCGGCACAGCGGTACCGTGAATTCGTCGCTGACCTTGCGTCCAAGCGATCTAGATTGGGCGAATTTCAGATGATGGGCATCGCAGGGCGAAGTCTGGCAAGCCAGGCAGGGCTGCGAGCATACAAGTGCCAAGTGGGCCTTGTTGCGGCGTCGGATCTCTTTGCGCAGCGGCGTCACCCCGTCCTCCACGTCTGGTCTTGAGTTTTCGGGGGTCATCGAGAGGATGCTACTATCCCTTCCACTCATTGCACCGCTTGCCGCTGCGTCGGTGGAGCTTGTTGAAGCTCATCGACATCGAGATGCAAGGCGCTGAACACGATCTCGCAGGCGGTCTCAACGGCGCGCGAGTCATCGGCCGTGAGCATGTTCTTGGCCGCTAAGCATCGGTGCGCCCACAGCGCAATCTCCTCTCCATCTGTGAGGTTTTGGATCTCGGCCATCAACTGGTCGCGCAGCGCGGCAGAGGGATCGGCTGCAAGGACCGTTCTTGGCGGTCGCGGCTTGTGGATTGAGCCGTTCGGACGCTTGGCACTGCTCTGCGTATCAGCCGCCGCAGCCGGCTCGGCGAGAATGTCCGGAGCGTCGAGGTCATCCTCGCCGGCAATGCCAACCAGCGCAAACAGCGCATAATGACGAGCGTAGGTTAGGGCCGCTCCCATCCGATGCGCAGCAGCGGTCTCGCTGATGGCGCACACCGGCCAATCTGACGAAATCCATTCGCCGGAAGCATGGGCCAGCAGCGTGGTCAGCCGGATCTGGCCGGAGTCGTGGTCAATAGCGGTGGTCTGGATGGTTGCGATCTCGTGCTGGCCAAGGCTTTTTCGAACGATATCAAGGCCGCTGGCCAGCGAGGCATAACGAAAGCTTTTTTCGCCTTCGTTAGGAAATGGCGAGCGGATCGTGGCGGTCAGTGATTTCTCGGGATTAGTGAGCTCGCCCTGGGCTTTGGCCAATGCGGCCGCAATGGCGCCAATGGATTCACTGGAGCGATGCATCGGCTACCTCCGTATCCATCAGGTCAAAGCTGATGGCACCGGATTTCGAACGCTTGGCGCGCAAACCGTGGCCGGTGGCTTCCTTCGCATCCTCCGGCACCATTTTCTTGAGCTCGGCTTTGGCGCCTTCATGTTCCTGATGGGCCGAACGGGTGCGGCAATAGACGGCTGCAAATTCCGCCCATGCGTTGGACCCACTCATGTCGACGATGCGAACCGCCTCCAGCCGTGGCCGTGGCGGTTCGGCCCCAAACAGGCGCGGCGTCTCGCCGGTCTCGACACAGCGCCAGAACTTCTTCTCGGCGGTGAGCAGGACATGCTGGTAAAGCGGATCTGCCGGAATGATCATTTCGACCCATTTGCCGCCGGTGATGATGGACAGCACAGCCGTTCTTGAGGCTGTGACCCACATGTTGTGCTGCAGCTGGGCCATGTGCTTCTCCGCCGCAGCTTCCTCCGAAAAGGACCACGGCAGCATGAACTTGGCCTCGAATACTGCGCCGGTCCCCTCCACCATTCCATCCAGGGTGGCCGCCATCCAGCGTTTAACCGGATGAACCACCCGCCGCTGCACCTCGGTTATAACCTGGCCCGTGTTCTGTTCGTACCACCGCCGATTGAGGTCCTCGGTCACGGTCCCAAGCTGCACGACGAGGTTGCTCGACAGATCCTCGGACTCGACCTCGCCCCGCTTTTCCCGCCACAGTCGTATGAGCGCGCTTTCATCGCTCCCATGATGGTGCGGGCATCAGAGCCGCCAATGAACGAACGACGGTCGCTATGAGATCTTAGAACTGGTCCCGGTCGTCTGAACAGAGTTTCCGCGTCGATAGGTGGAGCCTCTGCCGGGGTTAGGCTGCCATGCGGAGTGGCAGCGGGGTGAAGTAGGCTTGATCCGGCGTGCTGCCGTCAAGACTCGAATGGGGACGCCTG
>WNFQ01009820.1_pt1 | contig 14321 bp, 10 predicted proteins | sample 5400171 | NCBI WGS metagenome assembly WNFQ01 (sample SAMN13153356, study PRJNA577476) | soil metagenome | isolation source: 20 cm soil under Madrone tree | place: USA:California | collected 2016-06-14
TCCTCGGATTTTTGCTGGCTCAACAGTGAAATGCCGAGATTCAATTTCGCCAGCGCGTAATCCGGCTCCGCTTTGAGCGCGCCTTCGAACTGCTTTTGCGCGTCGGCGAAACGCTGCTGGTTCATGTACGCAACTCCGATGCTGTTCAGCCGCGCGGCTTCGGAGCTATCTGGATCGGGAGCAGCATTGGACACGATGGAAAAAGTCGCTCGCGCTTTTCTGGCTGCGAACACACCACTGAGCGGCAGCGCGACTCCAAGCACCACCACTATAAATGCGGCAAACGGGTACGCAGAGCGAATGCGCTTTCGCATAGTGACGAAGTTTTCCAGTCTCGGGCGATGAAAACGGCGGTTTACTGCAGCACAAGCCCAACCAATTCTCGCGGCGTTCTTCATAGCCGTCAACGGCTTTCGCGGGTGCTGTCGGGCAGCGCTTGACGCTCGCACTCTCCACTCTTAGTCTCGAATAGAAAAAATGACCGCCATCCACTATTTGTCTCTCATCGAACTCGCGGAAAAGACCAGGGCCCGCACGATTTCCCCGTGCGAGGTCGTAGATCGGCACTTAGCGCGGATCACCGAACTGCAACCGCGGCTGAATGCGTTCGTTCGAATCGATGAAGCTGGCGCTCGCGAGCAGGCACGAACCGCGGAAATTGCGGTGACGCGGGGCGAACCGCTGGGCGCGCTGCATGGTATACCGCTAACGGTGAAGAGCTGTATTGACGTGGCGGGCTGGCCGTGCGCCGCAGGTTCAGTGCTGCGCAAAAATCACAATCCGAGCAATGACGCTGTACTTGTTCAGCGTCTGCGCAGAGCCGGTGCAATTCTGCTAGGCAATACAAACACGCCGGAATTTTTGATGGCGTACGAAACCGACAATTTGCTTGCAGGAAAAACGATCAATCCGTGGAATGCGGAATATTCATCGGGAGGATCGAGCGGCGGCGAAGCAGCGGCCATCGCGTCAGGATGTTCTGCAGGCGGAGTTGGCAGCGATGGCGGCGGTTCGATTCGCGTGCCGGCGCACTTCTGCGGGGTCTGCGGACTGAAGCCTACGCCGGGGCGCATCCCCTCGAACGGGCACTATCCGGCCGGCAACAGCGCGTTCGGATGGCTAGGCGTGGTCGGCCCAATGGCGCGTACCGTGGGCGACCTAAAAGTTTTATTCGAAGTATTGTGCGGACCTGACGCGGGCGATGCGTTGACCATTCCGCTGCGCACTTTCGACGACACACCGTTGATCTCTAAAAATATACGAATCGGAATCCTGGAGGGCGATGGACTTGGAGCAGTCACACCCGAAACACAACTCGCGGTGAGACAAGCTGCTCAGCTTCTCGCCTATCAAGGATTTATCCTGGAACCATTCCGTCTGAATAATTTGCAATGCGTGCTAGATCTCTGGTGGTTTTTTTTCGGCACAGTAATCAGCGAACTCTTCCAGGAAGAAATTCGCGGCCGCGAAGAGCTACTCAGTTCGGTATTTCGCGATTACCTGGAAGCTACGCGTTCCTCTTCACCCGAGCCGCCCATGACCATGGAGCGCTTTGTAGAAATGTGTGAAGCGCGCGACCGCGAGCGAGCTAGCATTCTGCGCGCGATGAGCGACACGCCAATTCTTTTGTCACCTGTATGCGCTGGTCCCGCGTTTCATCACGGAGAAGGCAACTGGAATCCGTGTACAGGTTATCGAGACACGATGCGGCATTCGCAGTGGCTGAATTTGGCAGGCCTCCCGGGAGTCAGTGTGCCGATGGGGCGCTCGCCCGAAGGCTTGCCAATCGGCGTCCAATTGATCGGACGTCCGTTCGAAGACGAGCTGGTACTCGCCGTCGCAGAACAACTCGAAGCCGCGCGCGGCGCTTGGCAGCCGCCTGATTTACATCGCTGATCCAATCACGGTTGTTGCGCGAGTTCCGGATCGGCAGTAGCGCCTTTATCTACCAAGCTACGATCTCTTTCCACGCCAGCTGCCATTATTTTGCTGGCTTCCGCGAATTCCGCTCTTGCTTCCTGGCTGTGACCGAGCTTTTGCAGTACCTGGCCCTTTACGAAATGTGCGTTCTGATTTTTCGGTGCAAGCTTGACTGCGGATTCTGCCTCGCGTGACGCACTCTGCAGATCGCCTTTGCGTAAATGTATTTTGGCGAGCTCGACCAGGGCGGCGGGCAACCGCGGTTCTCGTTTGACAGCTTCGAGAAACGCATTCTCGGCTTCCTCTTCGCGCCCAAGTTGTAGATAAACGCGCCCGAGCTGTTCGTAGCTGTAGCCGATCTCGGGCTCGAGAGCGATGTCTTTGCGCAGTTCTTCGAGAGCCAAGTCAAACTTTTCCATACGCCAGTACGTCACACCCAGTTCGAAGTGAAGAAAGGGCAAGGAGTCGCCTCCCGCGGCGGCTTTCTGAAATTCTTCCAGTGCTTTCTGGTCGTCGTTACGCGTCAGCAGAGCCTTGCCTTTCAAAAGGTGAAATTCCGGAGAGTCGCCGCCAACTTCGATCAGCCGCCGTGAAGCTTTCTCGTCCAGTTCTCTGTTTCCAACTCGAAAAGCCGCATTTCCGAGAACGTACAAGTACACGAATTGATTCGAAAACTGCGGCCACAGCGGCTCCAGAACCTGCACGGCATTATCGTACTTCTCGACGAACGTGTAGCAGAGTCCAAGCAAGTAGCGAGCCTGGGTCGAATCGGGCTGCTCGCGCACAACACTTTCCAATGTGGGAATCGCTTCTACGTAATTTGCCCGGCGATATTCGACGAGCCCGATATTCAAACGAACCCCGGTCATCTGCGGAGCAAGCTTCTGCGCTTTGTGCAATTCCGCGAGCGCCTGATCCCAATTCTTCCTACGCATGGCGATAACGCCGAGATTCGCATGAGCAGCCCCAGAGCGCGGATCGAGCTTCAGCACGTCTTCGAAGTCAGCGGAAGCGGTTTCCAGATCGCCTTTTGCCAAGGCATCCTGGCCATCTTTAAAGAGCAGCGCCGGATTCGGCTTCCTCAGTTCGGTATCTTGTGTTCGAAACGCAGAGCCGAGAACCGGCATCGAGAGAGAGAGCACCATCAGAGTTGCCAGACCGAGCCCGCATCGGATTTGCTTCGGTGCAGCGAACACTGCGAACCCTCCAAGCTATTCGATACTACTGGATTTCCCAAATTCGGCTACCCTGCCGAATCTCCTGTGGGTTGTTCCATTACGGTGTGAATTACGTACTGCTAAGAATTTACTTCAATTGGGACTTGACAATCACGCGAAATTGCAATATTAACTCGTTTTAATAGACGTCGGTGAATTCGTTCTTGTCGAGTGGCAGGGGTGGCGTTCGATGGGTTGGTGTCCAGTCCGGCGGATCTGTTGTGCTTCCGCCAGCTCCCACAGCGTGATCTCTTCCGATGTTCCGATCCTTGACTCTTGTTCGGAGGTATCACCGTGAAAAATACTGGACCTTGGTCTGAACTTGATATTTCGCCTCGAACTTTACTTGCCAGAATTTGTTTCCTTTTGTTGTGCATAGTTGCTTTGCCGCTGCTCATGCCCGCTCAAGATACGGGATACATCAGCGGCACGGTTACGGACAAGTCCGGCGCTGCAGTAGCCGGCGCGGACGTGACATTGAAGAACGTGTCCGGAAGTCTGACTCGCAGCACGGTGACCAACGCGGATGGCGCGTACGTAATTTCCGGCCTTCCTGGCGACACCTACGACTTGAGCGTCAGCGCAAAAGGTTTCCAAAGGTTCACGGCGCAAAAAGTGGTCCTGGAAGTAGCTCAAAAGTCCCGCATAGACGTGCAACTGACGGTGGGCGCGGTAACGGAAGAAGTTGTGGTGACCGGCGAGAGCGTGGCGCAGGTGGAAACCACGTCTTCCGAAATCAGCAGCACGATTACAGGCAAACAAATCGATCAGCTGGTCCTGAATGGACGCAACTTTACGCAATTGGTGACACTATCGCCGGGTGTCGTTAACCAGACGAACCAAGATGAAGGCACCGTCGGAGTTTACGGCAACGTGGCTTACAGCATGAACGGCGGGCGCACCGAGTACAACAACTGGGAACTCGACGGCGGCGATAATATGGACAACGGGTCAAACTCCACGTTGAACGTGTACCCCAACCCGGAAGCGATCGCGGAATTCAAAGTTCTGACGTCGAGCTACGGCGCACAATACGGACGCAATGGTTCCGGCACCGTCGAAGTGGAAACTAAGTCCGGCGGCAGTTCCTTCCACGGCAGCGCATTTGAATATCTGCGCAACGACTTCTTCAACGCCAATCAATATTTTAACAACGCCACCGGCCAGCCGCGCCCGCCATACAAGAAGCACGATTTCGGGTACACGATCGGCGGGCCGATTTATATTCCCCATCATTACAACTCCGACAAGAAGAAAACCTTCTTTTTCTTTTCCGAAGAATGGCGGCGGGAGAAAAATCCCTCAACCATAGCGCCGCAGAATGTGCCTTCGGAAGCGGAACGCGGCGGCAACTTCAGCGATCTGTGTTCGGCTACTCCTGGCGTGATTGACACAACTAATTTCCCCGATTGCCCTATCAATCCGACAACGCATTCGCGATTCCCTGGTGATACTGTCACGCCGACCGCCGTAGGATCAGCGCTCCTTGCGTTGATTCCGAGCGCCAACACCACGAGCGGTGGGTTTCCAGCATTTGCGCAGACGGTCTCGACACCTACGACTTGGCGAGAGGAACTGATTCGCGTTGACCACAACATTAACGACAAGTACCGTCTAACGTTCCGGTACATTCACGATTCGTGGAGCACCGTGGTGCCGAATCCGTTGTGGGGCAACGGCACGTCTGATTTTCAAAATATTCAGACCAATTTCGTCGGGCCGGGCACCAGCTTTGTGGCCCGCCTGAACGCTAGCATCACTCCCACTTTGTTGAACGAGTTCGTGGCCAGTTACACCGCAGATCATATTTCCCTGACTGCCTTGAACAACCCTCCTCTTCCGTCTGGGTTTGCCATGGGTTCCATTTTCAATAATGGCTTTGGCGGAGTGCTGCCCTCTATCGATCTCAGCGGCAACGCCGCCTATACAGGCGGCGCTAATGGTACGCTGGCGCAAGACACAGGATACTTCCCGTGGACCAACGCCAATCCGACCTACACCTTTCGCGATAACGTGACCAAGATTCTTGGCACCCATACCTTCCAATTCGGTGCTTACCTAGCGTTCGCACAAAAAAATGAGGACAACTCGCCCAACGTACAAGGCATTTTGAGCTTCGCCGCCTCCTCAAGCTTCGGGACCGGTAATGCGCTTGCCGACATGCTGCTCGGAAACGTGGCCAGCTACAAGCAATGGGACACCAAGGTGAAGTATTACAACCGCTATAAGATAGTCGAGCCTTACTTCCAGGACGACTGGCGGGTCACCAAAAACCTCACATTGAACTTGGGCTTGCGCGTCAGCCTGTTCGGAACTTACCGCGAGCGCTACCAGCAGGCCTACAACCTCGATTACGCCGCCTTTAATCCGGCCAACGCGCCCACCGCGGCCGACTTCAATGATGACGGTTCTCTTGCGCAAAACGCTGGCGGCACGATCAATCCCCTCAATGGCGTCGTCCAGTGCGGTGGAAAAGGTGGAAACGTTCCTCTCGTGCCGGGATCGGACTTTCCAACTGCTACCGTCGGATCCAATGGCAATGCTGGCTGCCTCAAAGGACATTTGTTTAACCCAGCTCCTCGCATAGGCTTCGCCTTTGACCCCAAGGGCAACGGAAAGCTTGCCATTCGTGGAGGCTATGGTGTCTTCTTCGAACACACCAACGGCAATGAAGGCAATACCGAATCACTCGAAGGTTCCGCCCCCCTGGTACTGACCGCGACCCAATCGAACATTATCGGCTACGGCGCCATCGGCGGCGGCGGCACAACCGTGCCGTTCTTCCCACTCTCTGTGGTTTCCATTCCGGATAAAGTGGTGTGGCCGTACATGCAGCAATGGAACTTAAATGTGCAAAAAGAATTGCCGTCCCACATCATCCTTTCGGTGGCGTACGTGGGCAGCAAAGGCACACATCTGACATTTCTGAGCGACGGCAATCAGATTGTGCCGGTTTCCGCTGCGGACAATCCATACATCGCGGCGGGTAATGTTCCGATCACGCCGCCGAATCCCGCAAATGACCCGACCTATACCGGAGACTGTATGACGGGAACAGTGGGACGCAACGGACCAGCAATCACTGGACAGGCCCTGGTCAACCTAAACGTCGCCTGCGGCAATGTCACTGCCGACCAGCAACGCACCGCTTTCCCCGGCTACGGCGACATCACACAACTCCGGAATAATGCCAATTCCATTTATCACGCACTGCAGGTTCAGGCGCATCGTACTGTCGGCGATCTGACCTTGAGCGTGGCGTATACCTATAGTCACGCAATTGACGATTCCTCCGACCGTAGCGATTTTAATCTTGTCAACTCCTTCGATATCGCAGCCAACCGCGCTAGCTCTAACTATGACTTGCGCCATAACTTCTCCATCAGCTATGTATATGGCCTGCCATTCTTCAAACACCAAGGACTGGCGCATGCCGTGCTTGGCGGCTGGCAAATTTCCGGAATCACCACCGCGCAGACCGGATTGCCATTTACGGTGACCAATGGCACCACCTACACCGACAACGCGGGCGTCGCAAATAACGTGGTCTCGAATAACGTGGGCAGCGGCTCGCGTCCAGACCTGGCGGGCGATCCGCGTAGCGGTTTCAGTTCGAGCCAGGACCCAAGCGTACCGGCGCCTCTCTTTTATAACCCTGCGGCGTACGGAGTTCCCGTGGGTCTGACCTTCGGCAACGTCGGACGGAATACTTTGAATGAGCCCAGCCGCTTGAACTTTGATGTCGGCATTTTTAAAAGATTCCAGATTACTGAGAGAACCGGTCTTGATTTCCGGTGGGAACACAGCGCACTTGCCGCGCATTATGCAGTTTGGCTTGCGCTTCTACTTCTAAGTTTCTCCACCCCGACGGGGGCGGCGCTTTTTTTGCATGCGTCGCCCTCGACTTTTTTGGCTCGGGGTTTGCAAGTGCAAACCCTGAAACCCGTTGTATACTCCCTGCGGCACTTTTCTTCTTGATGTGCGCCCCGCCCTCTTAAAAGGAGCTTGTGCATGATGAACCGCCGCGCATTTCTGGGAACTTCCACCGCGACTTTTTTAGCTCAGGGTTTGCAACTACAAACCCTGAAACCCGGGCTCGCATCGATCCTGGCTTCGGTGCTTCCCGCGGAGCACAAAATCAAGGCTGTCGGCGTGCAGCTGTACACCGTTCGCGATGCCATGAAGTCCGATTTCGAGGGCACCATCGCCAAGGTTGCTCAGATTGGCTACAAGGAAGTCGAGTTTGCGGGCTACTTCGATCATTCGCCCAAGGACATCAGCGCGTTGCTGAAGAAAAATGGCTTGACCTCGCCTTCTTGTCACGTTCCCTACGACACGGTTGAGAAAAAATGGTCCGAGCAGATCGAAGCCTCACACCTCATCGGCCACAAATTTATCGTCTGCCCGTGGATTGACCCGAAACAACGCCAGGAACCTGACGGCTACAAACGCGCCGCCGATCTCTTCCAGAAAGCCGGCGAAGTCAGCAAAAAAGCCGGCATCCAGTTTGCGTATCACAATCACACGTTCGAGTTTCAGCCTTCCGAGGCCCTCGGCGGCAAACTTCCCTACGATATCCTGCTCGCCACCGATCCAAATTACGTGAAGATGGAACTGGACCTGTGCTGGATCTCCGTCGCCGGCAAAGACCCCATCGAATATTTCAACAAATATCCCGGCCGCTTCCCGCTCGTTCACGTCAAGGACATGAAAGTGCTTCCCAAGGGCGCTGAAGGCCCCACCGCCAGTCCCGACAAGGAAATGCCCAACATGACCGACGTTGGCAGCGGCGTCATCGACTGGAAGCACATTTTCTCGCATGCACAGAATGCCGGCATCCAGCATTATTTCGTCGAACACGACACCCCGGCTGATCCTTTCGTCAGCATCACCAAGAGTTACGCGTACTTGAGCACACTTACGTTTTAATCGGTGCCGGCATTCTGAGCGTAGCGAGGAATCTCTCTTCGTTCGCCAACTGGTCGCTGATCTCTGTTCACTTTTTTTCTTGGAGGCCGCTATGAAAACTACTCGTCGTCAATTCCTGCAAAAATCCGCCGGCACCGCCGGAGCCCTCGCCGTCTCCCGAAACATTCTGATCGAACCCGAACATATTCCCACGGCGCTCGAATCCGCCGTGCCTGCCAGCGACCGACTGCGTTTCGGGATGATCGGCGTTGGCATGCAGGGCTCCGGTTTGCTCGCCAACGCGGTGACGCTCGCTGGGGTCGAGTGCGTGGCCGCCGCCGATCTTTACGACGGCCGTCACACCCTTGCCAAGGAACTTGCCGGCGCAAAAATAAAAACCACACGCAAATATCAAGAGCTTCTCGACGACAAGGAAATCGACTGCATCATCGCCGCGGTACCCGATCATTGGCACAAACAGGTCGTCGTGGACGCCGTCAACGCCGGCAAAGACATCTATTGCGAAAAGCCCATGTCGCACACACCGGCCGACGGCATCGCCATGGTCGCCGCCTACAAAAAAACCAGCCGCATCGTGCAAATCGGTTCGCAGCGCGTCAGCTCCGTCCTGTGCGCCAAAGCGAAAGAGTTGCTCGCGCAAGGCATCATCGGCGATCTGAATCTGGTGGAAGGCTCGCTCGGCCGCAACGATCCTTGTGGCGCGTGGGAATATCCCCCTCCCACCGATGCCAGTCCCGAAACGATCGACTGGGACACTTGGCAAGGAACCGTTCCTAAGCGTCCCTTCGACGCAAAAATTTTCGCGCGCTGGCGCTGTTGGAAAGAATATGGCACCGGTCTCGCCGGAGATTTACTCGTTCATTTGGTAAGCGGCATGAACTACATGCTCGGTTGGAACGAACCGCCCTCGCGCGTGATGGCCATCGGCGGAATTCTGCGCTGGCCAGACGGCCGCAACATGCCGGACGTCCATGCAGCCCTCTTCGAATACGGAAAGTATCCCGTGTACTTGCGGCTGAACGCCGGATGCGAATCGCCGGAAATTTACCGCTTCCAGGGCTCGAAAGGCGTTCTCGAAGTCACTGAATTTGGCATGACTTTCACTCCTCAGTCCGGCAAAGACGAAGCTCCCTGCTATTATACGGCCAGCTACCCCTCCGCCATGCGCCAAGCCTATTTCAAACAATGGCACGCCGAACACGATCCGCCAGTCGGCAAAGAGCCACTGACCGAGAGTTACACCTACAAGGGCGACGACTGGGACGACCTTAGGCCGCACCTGTGGGCCTTTTTCCAGGGCGTCCGTTCACGCAAACCCGTTGTCGAAGACGCCGTCTTCGGCCACAACGCCGCGCTGGCCTGCCACATGGCCAACGAATCTTATTTCCGCCACGCCGCAGTCACTTGGGACGCGGCATCGGGCACAATTAGATCGTGAACGCGTTCATGTTGCGAACTACAACCCTGCTTGGCACGCTGATGCTCTCCGGCGTTTTACTCTTTCCGCAGAACGCTGGCAAACCTTCCGATCCACAAAAGCCTGTTCCGCACATCTCAATCGGCAAAGCTACGCCGCGTCCCGAAGACGTATCCACCATTGACGGCATGATTAAAGCCTATTACGAAGTTGTTTCCGGCCCTGCGGGTCAACCGCGCCAGTGGGATCGTGACGCCACACTATATATTCCCAACGTCCGCTTCGTGATCATCAGCGAAGACGCTACAGGGAAAACCACCGCCGAATCCATGACACACCAGGAATTTGTGGATATGAGCGAGGCTTCGATGGCCGGCAAAGGATTTTACGAGCACGAAATCCACCGCATTACCCAACGCGCAGGAACTATCGCGCATGTGTTCAGCACCGCCGAACGTAGTTCGTCGCCAGACGGCAAAGTAGAAGGCCGCGGCATAGACAGCATCGAACTTTTCTGGGACGGCAAACGCTGGTGGATCACCGGCGCTAACCTGTGGGACCTCAACACAACCAAGCATCCGCTTCCCGCTGAATTTCTGCCCTGAATTCTCGGGAAAAATTAATCCCTCGGCGTCGAACTGAAATTCTAGACTGCCTCACGTGCGGATCTTACAGATGGGGTGTTGCTCTTTTTGTAGTAGTCAACCGCGAACGCGCGCCGACCGCCTCACAAAAACTTCACCAGCGCATCCATCGTTTGCTGCGGCTGTTCTTCCATAATCCAATGGCCGGAGTTTTTGACAACCACCACGCTCACGTCGGTCGCCACCAATTTCACCTGTTCGCCCAGCGGACCTCCCAACGACTTATCACCTCCGATCGATAGCACTGGCATCGTCAATTTAGTCTTGGAGAGATCCTCAAAATCCTTGGCAGCCTGTATAAACGAGACAAAATATTCCCACGCCGCGCGCATCCGTCCCGGGCGGGAGTATGCAGCCAGGTACGCCTTCCGGTCCGCTTTCGGCAGGGAATGATTTTTGTCCGCAGCCAGATCATTCCAGAAGTATGCGAAGAAAATATCCTCCCGCCCCTTCACCAGCGCCTCCGGTGTCGAACCGTGGAAACGGAAATGCCAATACAACGGACTGTTATAAATCGGCTCCCAACCAGCGACGCCAGGCAAAAACGCATCCATAAGCACCAGTTTTTCCGTTTCCGCCGGATACTGCGCCGCATATGCATACGCCACCATCAAGCCGATATTGTGTCCCACCACGCGAGCTTTGTTAACGCCCAGCGACTTCACCAGCGAATGAATCCGCATCGCCGCTGTCTTCATATCCATCCCGTCGCTTGGAATCGATGAGTCCCCGATCCCTGGCAGATCCGGCGCAATCACAGTGAACTTATCCGCCAGCCGCGGGAAAAGCGGCGTCCACATTCGCGATGTCTCGGCGTAGCCATGCAGCAGAAGTACCGCCGGACCGTGTCCGCCGATAGTGTAATGAATCTTCACTCCTTCCACTTCCGCGTCGCGCGAAGCAAATTTCTCGTCCGCTCCCGCGGCGCCGTCCACGGTACAAAACGCAACACAAGCCAAAGTGGCAAGGACTGCGCCGGCCACTCTTATCGTTCGAGTTCCGATCTTCATGATCTCTCCTGTAGAACTGACCTGGATACTTCACGGAAACTCTAGCATCATTTGTATTCGGACCCACTCCAGAGCGCCCCTCTTGCGTACGGAGGTTCTCTTGATCAAACCGTTTGTGTACATCGTTTGCCTTGCTACTTCTCTGGCGTCGCAAACCACCGCTCCTGAACGTAAGGTCGAACGAAATGCCATTTATTCGGCGCACGATCCAAACGTGCGCGTGCAATTTCCGCCCGCGGCCCAATACGTGGGTGCGGATCGCTGGAATTTGTACGACATCGCTGATTGCGAATTGCACGCGTTCGTTGATTCCGACGCGCAAAAGAATGTGCAACGTCTGTACTGGGTGCAATTCGAAGGCTATCTCCCCAGCAAGCCCGACCTCGCGCATCAATACGACTCGCCGCGACACACTACCATCGGTGGCCTGGATTTCTACGTTGACACCTGGGTTCGCCCGAAAGATGCGAAAACGCAACTTAAGCCAGGGCGGCAAGGCATTCGGCCAATGGCCAGCCATCGAAAAGGGCTTGCTGGAACGCGCAGAGAAAAAGATCGCCATACAGCAAAATCCTGATACCCACTAAATTAGGTTTTTTGTCCGTGCTTATGACGGATTCGCGCTTGAGCCGCTCGCAACACCGCGCTAATATTTTCTCTTTCCATCCGGCCTCATCGAAGACGCCCAGCCTCTGCTGCCCCAGGAGGCAACACATGAAGGAGAAGCCCAAGGTTCTGTTCCTCTGCACCGGTCACCCCGAGCGAAGCGAAATGGCAGAAGGATTCTTGCGCCAGCTTGCCGGCGACAAGTTAACCGCGGTTAGCGCAGCGATCGAGCCTGCGCCGGTAAGTCCGCTTGCGGTCGACGCCATGAAAGAAGTGGGCATAGACATTTCGCAACAGCAGGTCGCGGACGTCCCCACCGCACTTAAGGAGCGCTTCGCGTTTGCCGTCGGCGTGGGTGATCAGGCAAAAGAGCGTTGTCCTGTCTTTCCTTTCGCTTTCCGGCTATTTCGCTGGAGTCTCGAAGACCCGGCCGAAGCCCAGGGCTCGCCGGCAGAGCAACTGGCTGTCTATCGAAAGGTTCGAGACCAGATCCATGGCCGTGTGCGCGAATTCGTGGAACAGCTTTCAACCGATTCCGCGCTGTCAGTGGCCCTTAAATAGCTTGTCGGCGCGCACAATTCAGTTCTTAACGAAATTAGATTTAGGACTGACCGGCATTTCACCTAAGGGAACTTCTCGCTGCGGGAACAGTTCTTCGATAGTGATTCTTCATCGGTCCCTGCGCACTGATCACTCCCGCAACGGCGGACACCCAGGCCACTCACTGCGCGTCACATTGCCAATGTACTGCAAGTCCGCGATCCCAATTTTACTGGTGTAGTAACCGTCGCAAGTCATCTTTCTCAGGAACGCGAAGAACGCAACTCCCTGGCTAAGCCCCGGCTCCTTTTTCGCGTTTTTCCGGAAAGCGATCAGGTCCAGCAATTCCTTGCGCTGCTCTGGCGTGCATTCCATAAAAGCTTTTCCATATTCATCAACGCAATGCGTATCCAGCCACATCAGTCCGCCGCCCAGCGCCAACTGGTAATCTTCGTTCTCGCTGGTCAGCAAATCGATGAACTCCGGCGCCCCTGCTTCCAGCGCACCGCCGGATTTTTCATCCTTGGGAATAATTGTATCGCATAGGGAGGAAATCATTTCATACTGCTTCGCTGTGAAATATTTCGGTGTGTACTTCCCAGCCGGCGCCCCCTGCTTTTCCTTGTGCACCATTTGATGCGCCAGCTCCGCTGCCTCCAACGGAATCACCTGCAAAACGCCACCGCCCGCCGCGCCCAGCGCCAAAGTCCTCAACACATCTCGCCGCGAAATCCGCTGCGTCGTCATGGAATTATCCTCGCCTTCTCCGCGAGCCTCTGCGCACTCGGCGTCTCTGCGTTATCTTTCGTCTTTGGCCTTCTTGTTTTTCCCATTCTTGTTCAGTCACAAGCTGCCTTTTTTTGCTTCCTCCAGCAGATATTCCGAAGCGCGCCAGGACAGCGCCATGATCGTCAGCGTCGGATTCTTATCGGGATTCGTTACCAGCGGCGCGCCATCCGCGACAAAAACATTCTTCGCGTCATGCGTCTGGCAATATCCATTCAACACGCTGGTTTTCGGATCGGCTCCCATTCGCGCGGTGCCCACTTCATGAATAATTTTTCCGCCGGGCAAAATCCCAAACGGATATTGGCCGTCAATCCGCGTCCGCGTCTTGTAGGTTCCACCCATCATTTCGATGATGGACTTGAAGGTTTCCTGCATGTCTTTGGCCTGGCGCAATTCGTATTCGGTCCATTTAAAATGAAAACGCAGCACCGGAATTCCCCACTGGTCCACTTTGTTGGGATCGAGTTCGCAGTACGTATCCGCGTTCGGAACCATTTCGCCGCGCCCGGAAAATCCCACGGTGGTTCCGTAGACTTGCCGCGCTCGCTGCTTCAATTGCGCGCCGTAGCCTTCTTCGTCGTGGCACAAATCATCGAACAAGCCGACGCCTGGCATGTCCCGTCCTCCCCACAACTCAATATGATAGCCACGCGGAAAATCATTTTTGCGGTCGTACTTCCACCACGGCACGTAGTAGTGCATGCCGCCCACACCGTCGTGGTTGTGCGGCGGCATTTTTTCCAGCGCGGGAATTTCTCCCCACCCATCGCTACCGACCGAGTCCGTCAGATACTTGCCGACGTTACCGGTAGAGTTACCAAGGCCATCGGGGAAAAGCGCGGACTTCGAATTCAGCAGCAGGCGCGACGATTCGCATGCGCTCGCGGCAACGACAATCGCTCTTGCGTAGACGCGTTTTTCCGTCCGCGTCGCTTTGTCGATGTAGGAAACCGCTTCGGCCTTTCCATCCTTGTTAACCACGATCTCCCGCGCCATTGCTCCGGTAATCAACGTAAGTTTTCCGGTGGCCATCGCGGGAGGCAGCAAAACCTGGCTCGAACTGAAGTTCGAGGCGGTCGTGCACCCTCGCCCGCACTGCCCGCAGTAATGGCAAGGCAACCGGCCGTTGTGCGCCTTCGTCAAAATCGCCAACCGTGCTGGGATGCAAGTGATGTTCAGCTTGTCGCAAGCTTTCTTGATCAGAATTTCGGTACAGCGAGGTTTCGGAGGCGGCAAGAATACGCCGTTG
>WNFQ01002642.1_pt1 | contig 14317 bp, 23 predicted proteins | sample 5400171 | NCBI WGS metagenome assembly WNFQ01 (sample SAMN13153356, study PRJNA577476) | soil metagenome | isolation source: 20 cm soil under Madrone tree | place: USA:California | collected 2016-06-14
AGCGTGTCGAGTTCGCCGAATGCATAACTGACAGCGCGGCCGTCGAAGCTGGCTACAAGCTCCCCGTCGTCGAGGTCGACCTCATCAACGTATCCGATGTCGCCGTTGTAGACCTCCTTGTCGTAGTCGTTTTGAATTTGCATCACCTTGTCGCCTGGCGCGAAAATCCACCCGAAGCGCTCTATTTTCTGCTCGCCAGCCGGGTTCAACGCGGCTTGCAGCTCTATATTGAGCGAGCGTGCACCCACCCCGCCTCTATTCATTGGGCAGAGAACCTGAATGTCGCGGATAGGATCGAAGCCGAAGTGCTTGGGGATCCGAATTTTCACCAACTCGACGATGCGCCGCACGGCGATTTCAGGCTCTTCCGCTTGGACGAAGTAGAAATCGCTATCGGTTCCGGGCGGGCTGAGATCGGGAATAAGGCCATGATTGATGCGGTGGGCGGTGGTGATGATGCGGCTTTGCGCGGCCTGCCGAAACACCTCGGTCAATCGCACCAGGGGTATTGCGCCGGAAGAGATTACATCCGCGAGCACCTGCCCCGGTCCCACGGAGGGAAGTTGGTCGATATCGCCAACGATCAAGAGAGCGGCGGTGGCGGGCGCCGCTTTTATGAGCGCCTGCATCAGCATGACATCCACCATGGAGGCTTCGTCGATAACAAGCAGGTCGCACTCGAGTGGATTGTCGTCGCCGCGCTTGAATCCTCCCGTCTTGGAGTCGACTTCAAGCAGTCGGTGAATGGTTTTGGCTTCAAAGCCGGTCGCCTCGGTCATGCGCTTGGCGGCGCGGCCGGTTGGCGCGCATAGCAGGAGCCGCACGCCTTTTGCTGCGAGAATCCGCAAGATACCTTTGACAATGGTGGTTTTGCCGACCCCCGGCCCACCGGTCATGACCAGCGCTTTCGACGTAAGCGCGAGCCGGATCGCAGCTACCTGGCTCTCGGCAAGAGCAAGCCCAATCCGATCCTCGACCCATGTCTGAGCCTTGTCGGGATCGATCCACGCCCAAGGGAGCTTACCGTTGGCAAGTTGAACCAGGCGCTCAGCGATGATGCGCTCGGCCCGATGCAGTCCTGCTAGAAACACGCAGCGTGTTTCGCCGACACTATCTGCGACGACCGTGCCCTCCGATGTTTCGAGATCAAGCGCCGCCCGAACGAGGTCTACCGGAACCTCGAGCAGCTTCTCGGCCAGCGGCATCAATTCGTCGGTCGGCAGACCACAGTGCCCCTCGTCCATTGCTTCGGTGAGTGCGAACGAAATACCAGCCCGGACCCGAATCATGGCTGTCTTCTCAATCCCGAGCTTCATGGCGATCACGTCGGCGGTCTTGAAGCCGATGCCCCGGATATCCCGCGCTAGACGATAAGGGTTCTCGGACATGACCTGCACGGCATCGGCGCCATAAGTCTTGAAGATCCGCACCGCTCGCGCCGTGCCGACGCCGTTGCTGTGCAGGAAGACCATAATTTCGCGAATGATCTTCTGTTCCGCCCAGGCGGTAGTGATGCGGCTGGCTCGGACAGCGCCGATGCCAGTGACCTCACGCAGGCGCTCGGGCTCTGCCTCGATCGTATCGAATACTTTTTCGCCGAAGGCGCGCACAAGCTTCTTGGCGTAGACTGGTCCAATGCCGCGTATCATGCCCGAGCCGAGGTATTTCTCGATGCCGTCGAGCGACGTCGGCTCCGAGGTCTTCAGAAACTTCGCCTTAAATTGCCGGCCGTGGGTGCGATCGTTGATCCACTCGCCAGACGCGGTAATCCACTCACCGGCAGAGATGACCGCAGCATGCCCGATCACCGTAACCAATTCCCGGTGTCCACGTGCCTTGATCCGCAAGACGCAAAAGCCGGATTCATCGTTATGAAAAGTCACGCGCTCAACCGGGCCCGCCAAAACTTCTTGCGTCGTTGGTTGAGGCTGAGATTTCATCTGAATAGTCACGTCGTCCCGCGTGCCGCTAACCAGCCGAGGCTGATATTTCGGCTAGACAAACAGGCTGATGAGATTTCTACTCTTTAATAGTCAGTCAGGGGTGGATCTTGTGGGCTTGCGTCCGGCTTGAGCTCTGCCGAAGAGTGATATGATGGAATCTAGTTCGCAAAACAACGGTTCAGCGAACCGGAGCCCTCAAATCGCTCCTGATTTTGGGCGAACCTTATCACCACCATGTCCGGATTTAGGTTTTCGGTACAGAGAGGGATATGACCGTCGAAACAAATGCCGGAAGCTGCGATCGCTCAGTGCCGCCAGACCATATTAGCTTGCCGTCAGCTGCGCCGAAGGCAATGCAGGGTGATTTCCGGCGGACAGTTCAGGCGCACAGGAACGACGCTCGATCCTGCACCCACAGAGGTGTAGCCGCTCATGTCGTGATACTGCCAGGCTCCCGCTCCCATCCGTCGTGGCAACACCGCCTCCAGCTTGATCGGAATAGATCCAGGAAGGCAAAGCTGGCCACCGTGCGTGTGACCGCTCAGCATCAGATTGAAATGGGCATGGGCAGCCTGGCGATACACTTCCGGTGTATGAGACAATAGGATCGAAAACTCATCATTAGGGATCTGCAACGCAGCCTTTTCGATGTTGTCGACTCTAAAGAAGTGCGCGTCGTCGATCCCGGACAGAAAGATACGGTGATCACCGCGCGCGATCACTTCGCATTCGTTGAGCAGCATTCGTATGCCCATGGCCTCCATCGCCGGAACCATCTGAATTGTATCGTGGTTGCCGAGCACACCATAGATCGGCTGTTTTAGATGAGCTCGCACTTTTCCCACGCCCTCCAAGGCCGCGTCGAACGGTCCAAAAGTCTTTCCTCGATAATCGCCGGTTAGAACACATAGATCGTATTGCATGCCGTCGACGATTTCGATCAAGTGCTGCATGGCAGCTTCATTCATGTCCACATGCATGTCACTAATGTGGAGAATGGTGTAGCCGTCGAAAGGTGGCGGTAACGCAGCAAACCTCGCGTCGTTTCGCTTAACAATAATGCGTTGTGCATTCCGGCGAGCGCGCCAATAGAGGCCCGTCAGCTTCAGCGCATTTCGAATGATCGCCGGCGCCAAATACAAGTTCTCTAAATGAAAGAAGGTAAGCCCTTGGCCAAAGACTTGTGCTTCGTGGTCCGTCTCGATCCCCAATCGCTGCCTTGCGTGGAGCGGTCCGAGACGTTCATCCAGTTTGCGCAAGATATCTTCGTCCACGGAATAACTTCCTCTAAAATCGGTTGGATCTTCCAGGGGAGCATCAGGCTCTGCCAGACACTACAGAGTATATCCGGCGCGATAAAATCAACGAAACACTAAAAATTTGTTCGCTACGGCCAGCGCGCCACGCTCGTCGGTCTCCAGCGCAATTTTCTGTGCCAGCATAACGTCGCCTGCGACGAGATAACCTTTGGGCGCAAAACACCAACCAACACGCGGACGGCCGGAGCCGTCGAGCTCGTGGATGTTCATCGAGATGCCGTGGCTAATCCGGTATTGCTTTCCGCTATGGCAGCCGGTGACCTCAAAATAGCTTTTCGCGTCATATTGCGCGAACTGCTCAGGAGATAGCCATTCCTTCAACAGCTCGAGGCCGCGTGCTTCCCTTTCCCCGTATCCGTAGCAAAAGCCCGGAACAAATCGCGAGGACCGGTCAATGCGATTAGCCTGCCGCCGCAATCTGTCGCGCAGAACTCGCGCCCGGGGCCCGCGTTCCGACAGAAATAGTCGGAGACGCTCCTTCGCGTTGCGCAATAGTTGTCTAAACATAGCCAAGGTTAGCCGCCGACGAGCCGCGGAAAAAACAGCGTCTCTTCGGCGTTAGGATCAAACGTGCGCTTCACGACCGCCTCACCGGACGCAGTACGGACCGCCGCGGTAAAGCCTGCGCCTGTCAACTCCCTGAAGCGCTCCTCGGCCTTCAAGAGCGCGTCCGCGTTCTTCGCATCGAAATTGTGCCGGGTATCGCCGGTGCGATCCATCACGATTTGTGTGGCCATCGGACCCTCCGTTGCAAGGTACCGGAATTCTACGCGCGGTGTCGGCTAACGCGCAAACCCAACAACGGAACGTTCGCTGTAAACTGACCGTGAGCGACCCGCTCTACCGCTCCTCGTCCGGATGCAGCCAGACGTAAGGCGCGATCTCCCGCTCCCTCGTGAGCTTGATCATGTGCACCGGCGGCGCGTAGCGGCCCTTCTTGCATGACCGACATTTCAGCGCCGCCTCGAGCTTCCATATCGGAGTATCTCGCGGCCGATGGGTGGCATCAAGCGGAAGGCTGGCGTGCGTCTCGCAGCGCTTGCACGTGACCTCGAAGCCAGCCGTAGCCGCCGTTGAGGCATTGCGCGATCTCGGGGGAGATTGGGTAGTGGGTCAGTTTGAAAAAGGCGGCGATTGCGGCTTGATCGGATGCGCCGTAGGCGCATATTTGCAGGATGGACCAAATTCTTCCCCCGAAGCTAACCGACCTTGAACTTGAGGCTTTGCGGCAAATCGCGGTGCATCCCGCCACGCGCCACATTCCGTACCGCGTCCAATCCCGGCTAAAGGACATTGGCTATGCCAAGGAGGTCCTGGGTGGGATCGTTCTGACCGATGACGGCTTACAGCGGATTGCGGTTGATGGCGAGCGCGTCCGGACTTTTGTCGAGGCCGATGCCCCGCGTTGACTATCCTGAGGCCTGGTAGCTGGCAATTGGATGTTGCAGCGCGTTGTCTATTGCTGTCCCGGCCTCTCAGGGACAGTCTGCCCAATTGGGGGCCGCGACGACGGGAGAGCAGCATGAGCAAACCAGGTCTCGACGGACGTCACCGCAACAAGGATGGCGAAATCAGCGGCAAGCACGGCAACACCCTTGTCCGCACGCTGCGCAAAGTTTACGGGCAGGGTTTTGCGGCCGGGTATCCGGAAACCGCGAAACTGAGTGAGGTAATGCTTCATCTCAATGAGACTTCGCTAAGCCAACTCCGCCGCGATCACGAGACGGACCACTTGGAGCACAAGATTGCTCAGGCATCGAAATGAAGGGGCCTCGCTGTCGAACTCGGTGAGGGCGAAGAAATGACCCCGGTGGTCGGAAGCCCTCCCTGGACGCCAGAGGAAGACAAGCCGCCTTCGAAAGCTAGCGTTGACGGGCACGAGAGTCGCCGCGATGGCAAAGCAGATGCACCGCAGCATGGCAGCGGTCCGCAACCACGCCGCCCGGTTGAAGATAGCGGTGGCAAAGTCGCGTAATCAGGGGCTAGGGCTGAAGGCGAAGGGGAAATGAAACAGGTCGGTGCCAGACACGATATCATTCGGGAGTGGCGCTCACTTCCGAGGGAACAGCGACAAACGGACGAGCAGGCCGAAGCGTTCGCGATGCAGATAAAAGACAAATACAAATTCTCTAGCGACGGCGCTGACCACTACCAAACCGTCAAAGATTGGCTGCTGCGCTACCTATCGATTACGCGCGGCTTGGCGCGAAATACTGAAGACGAAGGGAAAATGTACAGCGACGCGAAGAGCACCGACCCCGGCCTCTCGGCCGCTGAGCGGAAAACTCCCAGAAGCCGCGAGGCAGAAGAAGCGATCGCGGAGCATGAAGGCGCTCAGAAGGCATTTCATGAAAACCGGGAGCGCCTGCGGGAAGAACATCTCAGGAGGGAGAAAGCGGCAGGACCGATGCTTTACCCGGCTCCAGCAACTTGCGAGCGACCAAGGCCTCAAAACTACGCAGAACGTTGCGGCCGGCGTCGCCGGGATATTCATCCCGGTTCTTTGGTTCGGCATGGATTTTCAGGGGACTGCCGATAAGGAGACGCAGGCACTGCAAGCTCGCCAGCAGTATCTCGCATCGCTGGCAGCGCAGCGACGCTGCGGCGAACCGCAAGAGCCTCCGTCGAGGGCGGCGACAAGGCCTCGCGCTGCCCCGCGACCCGCCCCGGTCCAGCAAGCGCCGGCGGGAGAAAAGTGATGCTACAGCAACCGCACATTGTCGTGTGATAGTGCTTAGCGGTAAGTTGGCAAGTTCGTGGAAAAAAAATGGGGGAGCTCAGATGGACGAGAAATTGGTCGCGGCCTGTCAGATGTTTCTGGTTCCTGCAACCATCCTCTTTGCAGCGCTGGCCGTGGCGACAAGAGAAGCATTGAAGACCCTGCTTTGCATTATAGGAGTGGTAGTCAGCACAGCTTGGCTGTACCGACTTTATCGGTGGACAGGGTTATCTGATGCCGACCGACACACGGCCTTTGCACTGGCCTACATTTTCTTTGCCGCTGCCGTCATCGCGACCGTTGTTCATTTTCGGCGGTGGCGCAAGGAATGGAAGGACGGTTTTTTCGATTCATTGCAGTAGAACGCGCGCGCAAGCTTCCCATGACTCAGAGAAGCCCGCCGGCGCGTCGAATCCTGGTCGACGGCAGACGGCAAGGATTGCGTATTGCATCGTGTCCTCCTCGTTGGCAGCCTGCGCCAGCGAAGGGGGAAATGCACCACAAGGTACCGCCGGCAGGCTTCAAATATTTGGTTACCGAGATGCTGTGCTGGGCCGCCGGAGGTCCGCAGAAATACACCGGCAAGGACATGAAGAGCTCGCACCGGCACCTACGCAACAGGCCGGGCGAGTGGGACGCGTTCATGGACGACGTAGCGCAGACGCTCGACAAGTTCGCAGTCCCGCCGGGCGAGCGGGCCGAGGTCGTGGCCATCGCCGAGAGCACACGGGCTGACATCGTCGTCTAATGGCGCTGCCGAGCGTGCTTAACCGGAAGTGGTGGGCGCAATGTCAGAACGACGCGATTGACCGAACTGAGACATCGAGCCTAATCAGCTTGGTCGGTTGGGTACAATTTCTCCCTCAACCGCCCGGTCGCAAGGTGCTAGGCTTTAGGCCATCGCAAACCGCGGAGTTCTGGGGGTACATGCAACGCCGCGAGAGTCAGCCCGGACTTCGTACTGATATCGGCGAAGGCGGTGGCGCTCACCAGTTTGCCGATATTGCCGCAAAGGTAACTGAACATGAACTAGAAATTGCCCTTAACGTACAAGTTCAGCCGCACTGTCTTGCGCCGACAGCGGCTGCTTCTCAAAGTCGGCTTTGACCAGGTCGACAGATTCGCTAACGGCGCTCTCTTCAACTTTGAGCTTAGCTCGCGCCTCCAGTCGGAAACGGAATTCCATCCAACCAGGCAACAATATTTCTGACCGTGTCGCCATAGAATGCTCGATAAAGATTCTGAGAGACATAGCCGATGTGCGGCGTCGCTAGCATGTTGTCGAGCGACCGGTAAGGGTGATCTGCCGGAAGAGAACGAATCCTTGGCGACCGTCGTGAGCACCGTCGGAATTTTGAACAGCTTCGCCGCCTTGGCGAGGATCTGGACATTGTTGGAGGTTACCAGGCGATCGTGCGATTGGACGCCCTGATACATGGCCGGCTGATAGTCAATCAACGCGATTGCACTGTTTTGGGGGGTAAGCATCTCGAGTTTCGACACTGACTTCTCCTTTAGCGATAGCGTTCCGATGGCAACAGCCATCAGATCGGGCCTGTTGATCAAATCCTGGGATTCGCCCTACGTCTTGGAGACGTTTGTTGTGGCTTGGCTTGTTGCTGCGGTCTCGGAGGACCGCGCAGAACCAAACACGTTGGAGTCTTACGGGCCACGCATCACGATCCTAATGGCGATCAGCATTCTCTCCCGATAGGCGGCGAGCGTCTCAACGGAAGCCTTGATGCCCTTGGCGCTCATCAGGAGCTGTTCTGACAGTTCGGCGACCGTGACGCCCGCCTCCTCCCAGCGGTCCGCGACGCCCGCCTCCGCGAGTAGAGCGGCTACAATCCCCATCAGGTCCCGCTCCAATTGGACAAGGAGGGCGCCGGCGGCAGACTGCGCTGACTGCAGAAGTTCGAGGGCATCCTCTCGCGACGCACGCTACAAGGCCTGGCCTTGAGCGTGACATTGCCAAAAAACGGCTGGCTATGGCCTCATAACAGCGGCACCTTCGTGAAGTTCACCGAGGCGGGTGCGGCACCAATTGCCTGAGAGCGGCGGGGTCGCGGAAGGGTAAAAATGGCGCGGATCAGAGAGTTCAGAACACCGGCCGACTTTTGGCTTGGCATGGTTGAACCAGACTTCGCCGATTGCCAAGCCAACAAGGCCGATCTCAGAGCGGCGCTTCACGCCGCTATCTCACTTTTTCACATGCACGATTGGGTCTGGAAAACGCACGACGGCACGCTCAGAGTGCTATTCACGTTCAAGGGCGGCGACGACAAAACAACTGCTGTTCACAGCGCGGGCACATTTGTGAACGCGCTAGAACAGCAGTATCCAGACTTTGGGCGAATACGCGGCATCGCAAATGCGACCAAGCATCTCGAATTGCGAGAGGATGACGTTCGGCCCGTTGACAACGCTCCACGCCGCGCAAGGGATACCGCCGTTCACGTGCCTGGAGCGGGACTTGGCGGTTATGGCGTTGGGGGATACGGCTACGGGACGCCGGGCCTCTCGTATGCTGGCCACCCGCGGGTGATGTTGGCAGGATCGAAGGACATGGAGTGCTTCAACATTGCCGACGCTGTCCACCAAATGTGGGTCGATCTCAGGAAAAAACATGGGTGGTGGTGATCCCTGGGACAATTTCAATGCGAATAATCCGAAAGCTTATGGTGGCCGTGACTTTGGCCTTGTCGCCGACGGCTGTGAAGGCGGCGGCGAGCTGCGACCGGTTTAAAGCAGCCCTGAGCGAAGGTGCTGCTGAGTACCAAGCGCCGCTTCCGAAATTCCGGTTGGAACACATCAATTCCGCAGATGCGAATATCCAGTACTTCACCATCTCCATGTTTGATGACGCACGGGCGATGATGTCGTGTTCGTATGGAGAGGTTGAGACCTTCGCGGCTGACGCGAGTAGCAACGCGCCGGTGTCGATCCTGCACACCATGTTGCTGGCGGGGATGGCGCTTCACGGTTATGGATTGGAGTGGCGTCAGGCCCTCAAAATGCGAGATCAGCTTGTTAGCCTGGCGAAGGCATCCGACAGACAGATGTCCGAGGTCCATGTCGAGGGCGGCAAGGTCTCGCTGGTGATCAGTGTTGTCGGTGTGCCGAGTTTTCAGATCGATACCGACCGCTGACTTGCAATCCGGGGCACCTGTGATGAGAGCCTGTTGGAACAGACTGATCCGCACGAGATCGATGGGCCACGTCCATTCCTCGAAAGTGGGGTGCGCCGGAATGAAGCACCTAGTGGTGGCGATGGCCGTTGCGTTGATGACCGGCTCGGCACACGCCGCCGAGCACATAGAGGTGGCGGGCCACGACGTTCTCTCGATTGGAGAGCACGGCAAAATCCTGAATGACACTGTGTACGCTTGCAGAATGCCGAACGAGCCAATCGTCTATAGCTGGTTGCAGCAAGCGAACGCCAGCCGGATAATGAAAGGCGACCCGGCGAGAGGGTCACCGGACGGTGAATGCATGCCATTATGCCGGAACGGAAGTCGAGCTGGTCAAGACGGAAAGCTCTTACCCCGATGTAGTCTGCATCCGCGTACTTAGCGAGTATAGCTGCAGATGGACGTTCAAGCTCGGGATTGAACCACTCGCGGTGTACGACCGTGAGCAGGCTGAGGCCAAGAAGATACAGAACGACTTCAACGCCGCCTTTGACCACCTGCACCCTGAGTGCAAGGACTTTCGGACAAACCCAAACCTGCCGAGCTACTGCTATTAGCGGCTGGTCACGCCCTTTCGACGATCCGATCCCGCTGCCCGATGATGGCCGCTGCGCACCCTCCGCCGCCGCCATTGAGGCGCTGATTGGCAAGAAGCCTGGCAACACTCAGCGAATTGGGCGGTCTCAGAGATGTCCCGTTTTGATGAATTGAACAAACTGTTCGACCCTTGGCGAAAGGATTGGGTCAATCAGTATCGCGAACATCAGCTTTTGCCATCGGTCATTGCAAAACGTTTTCAGGAGTTCCTGGGTTGTCCTGAGGTCTTTTCTGATGCTGATCCCACGCACCCGCAGACCGTAAAGTATGTGTCGCCGACCACTGCCAAGCGGGATGATAGAACAGAGCAGTTCACCCTCGCTGCCTACGACAATCCGTTTACGGCCATCCGTTTTCGTAAGGATGGCTTTTTCTATTTTGGACTACGCGTGTTTCTGGAGCATGGGCCGAGCACCTATCCAAAATAGGGCTTTTGGTTTCTCTTTCGTGCCCAATTTGACGGCTCGCAATTCACAATCTGGGTGCAGCGGTCAGGTGAGCAGTTCGAACTAGGTGCTCGCCCTGATTTCAAGATAGACGCCCTATGCGAACATCTGTTCGACCTTTTAAAGGGCGACCTCGCCAAAAGCCCGATGATCAGGGATACGCAAGAGCCCTTTAAGATCGGCTTTACGTGACCTCGAAAAAAAGTGAAAGGGAAGCACGCCGTTTCTTATTTGGTGGGGCTTACCAACAAACAGCTAAACCCCGAGCACGGGCTGAAAAAGCTGTGGGTACATCATCACAGCACCTTCCGAACGCGTCTAGGTTGTACTATTTTTAGAACGGTTCGGCCGGCCTGGACGTGGATTGGTAATCCACTATCCAGCCCGACAACTGGACTACCTAGGGCCAATCTCCCGACCCACGCTGGCGTCTCAGACACGACGGCGAGTCGCGAGGGAGGATTACCACCTAGGGCCACTCAAGGCGGTTGCAAACGCTGGCGGTGGGCCGATGCACTCGTGAACGACGGCTTATTCGTTCGATGAGGCGCTATCCGCAACCCTTAGGGGCTGCGCCGGCGTGGCCCGAGGGCTTCACGATGAGTGTGAGAACTCGCGTCACTTTGTGCATCAAGGTCAATGTTGCAGCGTGCCTCTTTGGCATTGCTGCGATTATCAAGGCTCTGATGTAACGAATTCGGCGGCTCGCAAGAGTCGCCGTTTTTGCTGACCACATGACGACGATCAGCGCTTGTTTTAGTCAGGGCAACTTGGCGGGGGTTTCACCCTCCGCTTACTGATCGATGTTCGCGATCTAATCACTGGTGCCGCACGGTGTCCATCCTTCGCAAACCGTTAGACGCTGTAACGCTGTCTGATTTGGATGACCTCATACGCGTTGCCGCTCGTGAAACGGGCGAATTGGAGTTTAAGGGCGCTCTCCCCTTCGCGCCAACAAAAGGACAGCCCGCCACTGCGGATCGTTGGATCGAAAAAGGTGATCGCATCGGCGACTACGCGCGCGATCAAGTGCTTTCCGAGATCGTTGCATTTGCGAATGCGGATGGCGGAACGCTTGTGTTGGGGCTGCACGAAACCAAGGATGAGCCGCGGCGCGCGGAACGTCTTGAGGCACTTCCAAGGTGTGAAGACCTAGCCAAACGATTTCTCGATGCTACCGAAGACGTAATTGAGCCTCGGCTACCAAGCATCAACGTGCGCGCCGTGTTGGCCTCGGACGATGGCTCCGGATACGTGCTGATGCGAGTCGGAAAGTCGTTGGCGGGACCGCACAGGCTCGCGACGACACGTGAATTCTACGTTCGTCGAGGAGAGAGGTCTGCCAGAATGAGCGTTAGAGAGATCACCGATCGAACTCTCGAACTTGCACGAACAGGCGATCGCATAGAGGCTGTGTTCGCCCAACGTCGCGAACTTGGCGCCGAAGTTTATAAGACTTTGATGAGAGATGCCGCCGGAAATGACGCGGACGGCGTGATGCCCTTGCTCGTTAGGGTAACTGCCCTTCCTATATCGCCTCAAAATATTCCGAATCTCACGCAGCGGGATGACCTCTGGTGGATTGGGAAAGGCTTTTCGGCGACCGTCGATGGTAACAACTATCCTTGCCCTTATCCGGCCCGAAACTTTAACCAGCAACCCAATGTCCGGCTTAGATCGCTTGTTTGCACCGAAGACCCCCAATCAGGGGGCGTCTGTCGCTTGATCCGAAACGACGGGCTCGTCGAAATTTATTCACCCAAAGCGGTCGGCAATCCGGGGTAGCGATTCTCGCATTTATATTGGTTGGCTCATCAGCTTAGTCGCCGGCGTGGTCGCACAAGTCAATCTAATCCGAACTCGACTTGCGTGGGACGCCGTAGAATACGGATTAGAAATTCAAATATCGAGCATGGCGCCGCTTGGTGTGTTCTGGAACGATGACGGGTTTAGTGGCGGCTATAGATTGAAGGCTGAGCTACCGTTGTCTTTGCCGAGATATTCCTTGGCGGCCGGCGATGATTACAACACCCTTGTTACGACCGTTGTTCGCGACATAATTAACGCGTGTGGAGTCGGTTCCGAGGTAATCTGTAAGTTGCCTTGGAACGAGTTAAAATAGAACGCTACCGCGGGCGGCCAATCCGGCCAACAGCCATCCTCTTCATGGCGACCCGTTCGGTGCTGGCAACAATCATCGAGCAACGCCTGGCCGACGTCTTTGTACACAGCATGCGGGCCATAGAGCTTGATCGTAGGCAATCTAACTTCCAACCTTGTGTCGCACGATCTTGGCCGCCGCTGTCCTGTAGTTCTGCTCGGCGACGGATATCCGCATCAGTAGCGTTTCGTATTGCTTTTTGTCGCCATACGTTGCGACCAATTTATCCACGAACGCACCATTTTTGCGGAAAAAGCCAATGTGGTGCATCGGCGACCGTTTTCGATCCTGTAGATAAGTTCGGTATGAACCTGTCGCTATGCCAAGTTCGATAAGGTGCTCCTGCTTTTGTCGACGGATCGTTCTGGATCTTCGTCTCCGCCGTCACGTTTTCTGATGAGAGGTCGCGGATCCTGCTCCAGCCGAAGAGTCGCAGGCGAGTCGCAGGCTACATCGCATCCTTTCAGGGCCGCTATCGTGATGTTAGGCTCCGAGGCGGCAGGGCGCACCAATTGCCTGCGTCATACCGAACGGGAGGACCCACATGTACGACGTGATTGAACTGATCGGTACCAGCGCAACGAATCATGGGAAAAGGCCGCCGCCAATGCGGTCGAGCAGGCCTCCAAATCTCTCCGCGATCTTCGCGTCGCAGAAATCGTCGAGCTCGATATGCAATTGGACGCGAAGGGAAAGGTGGAAGCCTACCGCGCGAAGGTCAAGCTATCGTTCAAATACGAGGAGCGCATTGGCCCTATCGGCTGGGCCTCCTGAACCGAAGTCGCAGCGTTGCCCGGGCGCGCGTGTACGCGATAGCGCCTTGCTGGCCTGCTTCACACCACGTGAGTGCGCCAATTACTTCGCGAACGCCGGACACGCTCCCCGTGCGAGGAAGCTGGTAGCCCAAGCGGCGCTCCCAGTTGGCGTGGCGCCCACAGACCGCTAACGCGGCTACTGCCGGCGCGGCATGGTATTGAGGTGATCAATGGTCCAGTGGTCTTGCGTGAGTTGCCGCTAAACTTTTCATGCCGCTGCATGGAGCTGACACCGGCCCTACCGTTGATAGGCTTAAGAAGGGGCCTAAGCCACCACAAGCTCCCCATGGGATGAAACGCCCGTATTGCACGCTCTAAAATGAGCCTCGACCTCGGCGTCAGCCAAGCGGTCCCAACGCTCGGCATCCACCAACCACTTCCCGAGCTCCTCTGGATGCAGCATCGCCTGTAGGCGGCACAGCCGTGCAGTTGCGCGGTAGCGTCGAATAATCTCCATTGCCACTCCTCACCTTGACGGAAGGCAGCTTATTGCACCGGTTTGCGTCAAATGTATTGCGATTATTCGACAAGCGATGTTCCGCGGCGCTTTTTCGCTCTCTTGCGCCTTTTCCGCATCGTAGCGTTGTCTCCTCCTATGCTGCCAGGACGACCGATTTGACGGACTTGTTGCAGCGTCCTGGTTTCTATGAGGCCAACTAATGCGACCTTCACATCGAACTGCACTGCCGCATCACCACGCAGTGTGCGGCCACGGCGGCGAACCGGGCGAACAGGCGCCCCATCGCCTGCAGATGTTCCTAGCATCGCCGCCTCGCACAAGCGGGGCGGAAAAAAAGAATCAACGGACCTCCACCCCAACCGAGCTTACCAGCGGTGCGCCACGCCCTCGTCGAGCACATCGTTCGACCACCGCCTCAGCGATGCCCGCACTGCAGAAGACAAATCAGCGAAAAGCACAGGCGTGAGTAAATCTGCCAAAGTAGTGCTAGCCGCTGCAGCCCAACGCCAGCGCCAAAATAGTTCAGGCGATCCATCGTCATTATCTGAGCAAAAACTACCGATTTCGTACCGAGTTCGAACCACCAAATGGCGAATGAGCGCAACTACCTGGCATCCACCAAATGGCCGCTTTCATTAGCCGATGTGATCAGTTGGATTGTGAGGC
>WNFQ01001921.1_pt2 | contig 14310 bp, 13 predicted proteins | sample 5400171 | NCBI WGS metagenome assembly WNFQ01 (sample SAMN13153356, study PRJNA577476) | soil metagenome | isolation source: 20 cm soil under Madrone tree | place: USA:California | collected 2016-06-14
AGCTGTCAGCACTCTTAAAAAGGAGCGGATTTATATACGTACCTCCTGAGGCGGAGATGCTGCCGCGGAGCGGTACCAGAGGGGTGATGTTAGCACGAAGGAGGGCAACCATCTTTTCAATGAGTTCCCATCGAATGCCAGAATGGCCACGAATTAAGGAATTGATGCGAACGAGAATTGCTCCACGAACCCAAGACTCTGGCATGCTCGTAGATGTGAGTGGGTCAAGAAGAGGAAGAGAAGAGAGGGCATCTGTGGATGAGGGCAAAACGCCTGAATGTTGGTGCTGCAATAGTGCATTTCCGAGAGCCAGAGTGTTGGGCGTACGGGTATCGGCTTCAAACAGACGCGCTGATGAGTCACAAGTCGGAGTAGGGACACCGGCGAAGAGGACTCACCACTGCCGCCGAAACCAGTGCTGACGCCATATACGCTTTGCGACGTTTCCACTTTCCCCACGATGACATCACGCGATTTTTGAATGCCAGCTCTTATACCAGGAGAATCATCCAAAACAATTTGCGCGTTGTGCCTCGCAACGGCGACAAGTGCAGCAATGGAGAGGCTATGACCATCGATCACGATAGGCTCGCCGTGCCTGTCAATTGGGTGATCAGACGCGACATCGCACAAGAGGCAAGACAATATACTTGTAGGACTCGAGTTCATGGAACTGTTCAAGAAATCTCGATAGCAAGTCTGTGGAGCCAGGTCGAGACCTGGCGTGCGTAGGAGTAGACGAAGATAAACCATTGGTAAAGGTAGATAGACTCTTCACAGAAGAGGGCGGCTGAGAGACAACCTCGGGGGCTCTGCGAAAGCCATTGACGCGAGGCCCAGTCGAAAGAATAGTCATTGTGAGGGGCTATACTGTAGACTGTGACGAAAGCTGGGGAGTTGGATGTGGGCGGTTGGATGGCATGTGGAAAAAGAATGGAATTTTATAGAGCCTACGCGTGGACGGCGTACCAAACGCGAGTATAGGCGGAAAATAACGAGATCTGATGAATTCCGCTCGGTCATTCCAGATCCGTCCGGCAGTCAGTCCGTAACGAGACCATCGCAACGCCATATCTCCCCAAAAGATCCGGCCGACGACTTTGAACGCCTGACAATCTAGACTCGCCAAGTTGTTGAACTGTGAGGGGCATTTCGATCTCACTGGTGCGCTCCGAGCCTTACATAAACTGACCAGTAGAAGCACCAAACATCGGGGCTGCTGACATCAATCGCCGACTCCCGGCCGGAGAGATATTTGTACTGCCTATTATGGTAAGCAATTGATGACCCCCGAGAGCCCGAGATTATCATTTCTTGCTGACTCGTTCTCCTTACCCAGCACGAGGTAACAACGATGTCCCTAGGCTGTGACTTCTAGCACCTCAAGGTGATCTATTGCAGCACACAAGTATTCGCGTGCCAAGGCAATACAGTTCCTGGTGTGCATGTGCTGTATTCCCCATTCCTGCGGCTTGGCAGCCCGACGTCCCTCTGATCATGTAGCAGAATAGCGCCACAAACATTGCTTTCCCTCGCCACGTGCTTTCCATGTCTCGCTCACCGAAACACTTTCGCCTATTTGAAAAGGCTCCGCTTGATCGCTAGCTGCCTCGCCGGAGAACCTCCTATGTTAAGCCTTAATGTCTCGACCCAAGGTGTCCCACACGTAGCGATACGAGTATCATCGGATCTCTTACGAGACCACAGGAGCTTTTGATCTACACCACCTACAGTAGTTTCTCTTTAAAGTTGAGCCGTCACTGATCTGTCGGCTTTCCCTCCGGCCAAAAACCTTAGAAGGGCCTACAAGACCCGTTGACTCTCTGGAGAGATTGCTAGGGTGACTTGTCATAGCGGTTCGAACCAAGCGTAAGGTTTGGCTGCTGGGTTAGAATCTAGAGATCGGAAGCGACTGAAATTCAGATTTCGAGTTCAAGCTTCAAGGGCCGTTCGGCAGGTGTAAATGCGAATCTCTGGTAAATAGATTCCTTAAAGGCAAGTCCCCCCTTCACAACCTCTTGGCTTGGAGCAATTGTCCATCTGATTTCCTTCACCAGCCCTCCGTATTGCGCCGGATCATGAGAAGCGCATGTCACATGGAGTGGTGTTTACTTCCCTAACTTCCTTTTGCTCCAGGCGGTCCACGTGGCCCATTTTGACCGTATTAGCACCGTGCAGTTCTCCAGGTTACGCAGTAGCGGCGAACAAAGGTACACTTTCGAAAGGAAAACCCCTAATGCGCTCGTTCGAGGTGAAACGCACACGTCATAACTTATTCCCGATTCGTGGACGTACTTGCCGGATGACCCGTGTTGCTCCACCTCATTCGTTTGAGAGATGCAATCGATGGCCAACAGGTCTTAGAAACTTTGCGCCCTCTTGGTTCTCAGGATGAATGTCCACTGGGTAACTGGCCATGCAGGATAATTATGGATCTCGGAGACGGTTATTACGTCCAATCCACAGCGGACGCCGTCGATACATAGCCACCTGACTGTTCCAAGTCTTAGACATGCTTCTTAGGTGATTCAGAGGATTGACGAAAAGGTTCCGTCTCGTATGCTGTATTAGGCGCTTCGATTTGTCACTGTGTAATCGTCCCCCTGATAACAGGCGTGCGCTTGTTTGGACAGCGGCCTGATGAGTTTGTGAAAAAGTTGTCTACTGGACGGACCTGCAAACAACTTGTGGAATCCTCTGAGCTGATGTACCAGAACTCCAAAGAGACGACTCTATCCTCTTCATGAACATGTGGGCCAACCGTGCCATTCCTATTATTAAGTTACTCTGTCTGTTTCCCCTCTGCGCGCGATCGTCATGAGAGGTTCTCCCTCTCTGACTCTGATAACCCTTTCCCTTTCCCTTTCTCGTTATCACTTTGATCATCTTTCACCTGGTAATCATGGATCATGGTCCGAAAAAAGTAGAATGAGTCACTTAAAAAAGCAGGTGATACGCTCTGTCAGTGCGTCATTTTGGCATACTTTTCCCTATTTGTCATACATATGATGGGTCGACTGCACTCAACGCAATAGACTCAGCTAAAGTTGAACACTGGTAGGCGACTCTGTTGTGATTGCAACCTTTACGGTCTCGCCTGTGCATCACCGATTTGGTCGAATGGCTCGAGAGTGATGCTAAACTGGCTTGCCGTGTCGATGTGTGTCAGGCGATCTTGTCCACTTCAACGCGGCCCCTGTTCGGATCTAGGCTTCGAGAATACATTAGTACAGCGCCCGTTTAATCAGAAAAGACATATTTATGCTTATGCAAGGAACGGAGAGGGCGGGATCAGCCCCGAGCCATTTTGACTGAGACGCCAGCGGGACCCTATCGTCGGGTGTCATAGTGTCATAGATTGCTCGGACGGATCTTGTTCTACCTCATGAGTTGCATTATGTGCTTCTTCATTCCTTATCCCTGGTTCAGTTCGTCAGCATACAACCGGGTTCTTACTCATCAGGGTTCTTAACGTTCTGCGTCCGAAAGGGACTATGGCCATGTGAAACTAAGATAGCAGCAGAGGTGGAAGCGGCGCGGACATAGCCAGAGTAACAATACCTTCAAATTACTGAATAACAAGGCCAAAGCATCAAGCCAAGGTTTCGGAACATCGAGGTGTATCATATAAGCGACAAGAATGGTTTCTGCGGGCGCTGGAGGCCATGGGGCTGGACAAAGCAGAGAACTGGAGCCTCCATCTATCACATCGAATGTAAAGATTTACAGAGGCAAGCATAAGCCAAAGCCAACGAGGTAAACGGTCCCATGAAAATGGCAATTCACTCGTATCTACAGAGCTCGGCCGACGAGTACCGTAATTATGAGACCAGTGGGATGGTTTGATGCAATGAATCGTCTTGGCCGGATCATGAGACGCCGGGCCCCCACACGACACCAATAGATAACGGGCGAACGTTGGAAACGTGACGAACGTGGATCAGAAAATGCTTGTATCTTATTGGTGTTGAAACAGCACGACGCACAAAACCAGGAGTGCCCCATGGGCAACTAGATCACAAGCTGAGACGACTCCGCGGTGATCACGTGGAGAGAAGCGCCACAGACTCAAAACAGACAGTAGTGCAGCTATCGATTGAATCGATGAGTGAGAACAGGATCATCGCCCGATGGAACGACGTACAGCAATCAGGTAAGATATAGGCATTATATTAGAGCACCCTGGTCTGGCAGTCGCTCGATGGCGTAACGTCTCCGTACAATATACATCAATGGCACTCCAGGAATCTTGCGTATCCGTCGGCGGAGCTCGCGATCACAAGTGGCGACGATGAAACAGCGATTGGCAGTGACCCGTTGCACAAGACAATCGTCAGCATAGGTCCCGTTGTGGGAGCAAGGAAGACGCTCAAAGCGGGGATCACGGGCCACGCTTGGGGAGAGTAAGCACGGAGAGGAAAGAGTGTATGCGCAAACATACCGCAGAGCCAGGCGGTAACGTTGTCCAAGCTTCTCAAGCTCGGCTATCACGCAATCTGTCACGCACGGTATACCTGCACGGCATAGTGAGAAAAGCAAATGAAATGCCAAATCACCTACACTTCGCATACAAGCAGTCCATCATACCACCGACGAGCTCAAGCTTATTTTGAAGGCTAAAGTTGATGAAATTGGTGTCAATAAGGACACGGTAGGGTGGAATAAGGGCTGTGTTGTGGTTGAGGAAAAGCGAAGAAGCAACTGGTGCTCTGAATGGACTATTGGTTAATAAGTGAAAGACGGGCTGGGCGAGCGTACACGCGACGAGTGGCCTTCTCCTTCTCCTCCTGCTCCTTCTTTTTCTGCTTCAGTTGGTTTTCTTTACTATCAGGGGGCTAAGTAAGCTAATTAAATGACAGGCATTCGAAACCTACAGTCGAATGTCATTGGGATTCAGTAAGCGCTTCACAGCAGCGAATTTTCTTGTTTTCTTTGCTTTACCCTTGGCAGGAGTTCAGAAACGACGACTTTTTCAGAGGAATTACCCACCATACTCGTGGGACGTGGAGAAGACGAAATTTGTCATATATCCGAGGACGCGTGTGCACGTGACATAGACACGGTGTGGCAGCGTTTTCATCTCATCTTTTAACGGTCAACTGAAAGAGCAAAACCACCGCTGCCCTCAAACTAACCTCGACCAGCCATTTCTCATCATGGGAGAAGCTTGGAGTATTCACTCTCACTCGCGGTCACTTCATTTTTCCCCTACAACGCAATTAGCCCGCGCCCGAGCTTCTCTCCGACCACCTGTCTTCAATCCCTACGACAGATTCACCCAACCCGACTTTGACGCCTGGATCGGAGATATAACTGGCGCATTGAAGAACGCACTTAGCCATGACGTAGAGGCTGAGGTCGATTTGCCCTCTCGCCCTAGCAGCAGTTGGAATACAATTCCCGGTGAGGGCCATAGTTCTGAGCGGCGGGCTCAATCACCAGCGTTGTCTGAGGCCTGCGATGACGAGAGTGCCTTGGAAGACTCCTTTGCTCAGATAGCATCACGAAGAGCTAAGGGAAAGGCACGCGATCCTCGCGAAGGTCCCGGACTTGGTTTCAAAGGTCAGCCGATTGAACTGTCATCCGACTCAGATTCCGAGGAAGAAGAGGTTGTCGACAGCCTTGAAACCGGCACTGTGCTTTCGGAAGATTCAGACGTTGGCGTTCGGGAGGACAGCGGTGGTGAGACTGACTACGCAGAATCCGGGTTAGATGAAAATGGAGAAGCAGGTTCTGGGTGGCCAGGGACAACTACACAGAACATCGTAGCACTTTCGTCAAACGAAAACTCTAGCCAGAATCAAGAGGTTGCTGGTCCCTCTGATATTGAAGCTCCCCATATCGGATATGAGGAGCTGCAATCTCCCAGAAATACGGATGCATTTTGTGAGGATGACAGTGACGGAAACTTGGCAGTGCCGAGGGAGAGAGGAACTAATGACGGTGCGTCTTAGAGCTCCATTTTCTGTCAGTCTCTACAGCCAAACGTTGTCCGCAAATATGTAGAATTTCCCATTCAAAGCGAAATTGTCGTCACCGTCGATGTGGAGCTCGTCGATCTTAGGGAAGGACCGCGTACTTTTGCTGAAGACTACAATTCTGGGGGTGACCGGCTAGCACCCGGCCTCACACCCAATCGTCTCACACCCCTTGCTGGCAGCACAAGTCCTTCTGTCGTACCGGATTTTCCAACTTTGTCCAACGCAGGTGCCCACCAAGGCCGACTTTCCCCTTCCCCAAGCGTTCTATCCACATCCACATCCCCTTCACCTAAACTACACAACATAGAGGATGATGATGATGTTGATGAGTTGCTCCAGTATGGCAATGCCGTTACCTCCGTCAACAACCAGGAAGATATTGGTGACCAAGCTGTGGGATCGTATTACGACCCTGTCGCAGCCGTTGGTTTGTTGCTCCCTCATTTGTAATTATTATGTCTAAGACATCTGTAGGCGTTACTGTCCACGCTGCCAAAGACACCGAGGCAAATGTGGTCGACAGCATCGAGGGTGTGGATGTTATCAGGGAAAGAATTACCGGCGAAGAAATCTCCACTGCGTGCCCAACGAAATACAATTTAGCAACCAAAGGTCGAGACGCTGGCCAAATGCAGGAGACAATTTCGGTTCTACCCCCTGACGACGAACACGCTGACGATGATGGTGATGAGGAGGGGAAATTCTCAGACCTCTTGCCTCTCGGAACAAGCGACCTTGATATTAGGGATGACTGGCGCGACTCTGGCAGGCGCAAGGATATCGATGACATGTCTGAAGAGGACGAACTTCAAGAGATGGTGTCTAGTCAGATAGCGGATGATGTGGCAAAGGCTGTTGCCTTGACATTATTCAAAGTAGCGAACCCTAGGACGCTCAACGGTGCGTAGTCCATTCGATACGTGATACTGCCGAACCCACACCCGCTCACTCTTTTGGCCTATAGCGTCTACTTTTCAATTAGCAGACACAGATAGCTTTGGAGATCTTCCTGTATCTTCACCCCCCTCTGAAACCCCTTCACCAGCGCCAGGTCAGCCCATTGGAGAATTTGAATTGCGACATCATTCCATAGAAGACCTACTTGCAGACTTTGAGCGAGAACCCTCTGAAAGGCGCAGTCAAGTGCCCGTGTCACCCGGTTCGCTGGCAAGACAATCCGAGGTCGAAACAACAAATGTTTGGCATTCTCAGGACATAGAAAACATCTTCTCCAGCGAGATATCTGTTCCGGATAATGTGGTAGAGGCTTCAGTCTCTACCGCAACGCCACACGGTATTTCCCGGGACGCGGATTTCTCCACTCACTACCCGAGATATATTGTAGAAGAAGTCAAGTTCGAGTCACCGTTTCTTCTCCCTGATGAGGATTTTGGCGATACACACTCCATTTCCTCTCCGGATTTAGCTGAGGTGGCCGAGAAAATCCAGTGGTATGACGTGGAGGAGCCAAAGACCGATGGCCGTTTGACTGACGTGGGTACGATTCATCATGTACGTATCGCGGGCTAATGGTACATAGGAACCCGAGATCACGATCGAATCCTCTCGTAATGGGGATACCACAATTCCTCTACCGGTAGTTTCATCAGTTGAAAGTACTGCCAGTCCTATCACCTCGGAGAAACACATGTACCTTGTACCGTCAACACAGTGGCCGTCTCAACAAGCACCTATCAATGATGCATCCCAAGCAGAGTTCTCCTCGACAGTTCCGAATATTCCAGCACCAATTGTCGCCGACCCTTCAGTTCCTGATCCCGTTCCGGGAGACTCGCCCGTTATCGCTGACACTCCTGATGCGCCTGGGCTTTCCGTCATTCCGCCAGCCATCCTGCGAGTCCTTGACCTTGATTCCTCTCAGATAAGCTCAGGAACCAGCGGATTATTCACCCCAGCACAAAGAAGCGAGGGTGATACACCGGTACAACTAGAGGAAGATGCAGCCGAAACACCGACAACCCCAGAGGATAACGGTCCAATGACTGCCTCAATTCTTTTGGAACCTGAGGGCGATCCATTGTCTATCGAGTGTTTAATCACAGGATACAAAGACAGTGGTGACGCTGAGGATAACGTTACCTACGTAAATGACCTTATCGAGCCATCGCAATTGATGTCGCCCAATAAGCGCCACGAAGGGATTGGTACTGCGGGTGTAGATGCACAGACCCCGGCAATCGACGCTGTCGAAAGTGCCGACAAAATCTTTTTACTTTCCTGCCGTGGATCAGCGGAGCTTTCTGTATCCCAATTGCCAAAAAAGGATAGCACGCTCGCCAGCGATGAATCGTCAAGAATTCCGCTCAAGGGGTCCCCCGAACATCCTAGAGTCCTGGATCCCAGTAGTGAACGCCGCCTAGGGCCCCCAAGTCCAGCCGGAGGCGACGAAGACGCTGATGGAGAAGCCGATCCGGACTACTCTTCTGTCAATGGGGCCAAAAATCACCATCAGACCATCGTTCATCAACAAGATGACGAGATCACTGCGAATGAAATAACCGAGGAGACTCTCAGCCCCAAGGAGACCATGTCGGGTCATCTAACGAGGTGAGCTTAGTTGGGGCATCACTGGGGGATTCTAGTATTGAATTTCCCTCACCTGTTAGTGCTTCAGCTCACAGACAGGAGCCAGAAGTTGTGGGAGAGACTTTTCCAGGCTCACCTGTCGACACCCTTGTCTTGCAGGACAGCCCGACAGCAGAGGATGGAGTCGCCCAAGGAAAGGGGGATTTCGCCACCTCTGTGCAATCTGAAGTAAAGGCGAGCGTTGAAAGGGAAGCTCAAGCTCTCAAACGCAAACGGAGAGATCCCAACCCTGGATCAATTCGCAAAACCCGATCCGAGTCTGGCGTTGTCATGAAGGGTGGGAAGAAGAAAGGTCCTGTCTCGTCATCCCGTAGAACGACTGCAACATCCGAGAGAGCCGCGGCAGAATGTGTTGATTCCAACGTTGACGCGGACCCGGTAGACGATGGTGTCAGCGAAACTGCTTCTGCGAGCTCCGGTACAAGAACCGTGTACCGTATACTTCACACTACGTCTCGCGCGGGATCCGTAGTTTCATCGGCATCAGGAGATGCATCGTGGGCTTCTCCACCGACGTCAGGTCTTGGCAGAGTGATACCACTCATACATTCCCATGGTCTGCACCGTCATGACCGGCCTGCACCTCTATCGCCAGCCTCATCTACCGATCCTCACAAAGGTACGCGGTCGGAACAAGTGAAAACGAAATCTCCGCCACCCACCTATGAACCATCAAGCCCATCCTTGAGGCGAGCGCCTAGCGTAAACTCTCCTGTGACACGCTCGAACTGCCGTTTTCACAAAATAAGCTTGCCTCGAGGGGGGGACAGATTGCGCGCATACTTCGTCGTTCCCGGCTGTGCTCTCGGCGACGGAGAGCTTATGGATGGCGAAGACATCAAAGACGAGGGCTTCTCAACCCATGAAGATCACAAGCATATGCTCCCTAATGTCGAGACCCTCGACTTGAACCCGTACCTTGTTGGTGTTTTGCGACAACTGGTAGGTGTCGACTTGCTGCGCGAACAGCAAGAAATCTTCTACCTACCGAGCGAAGAGGAGAAGCCCAAGAAGCGCCGCAAGACAGGTGCTTTGGGAAGTCTTCGCCAGTTTCGACGTCAATCCATTTCGAGCAGTGGTCCCTTGGCCAGAGAGTATTCACCTCGGTTATCTGAAATTTCTCAGGATCGTGGCACAGACCAATCAGCTTCTGAGTCAGTCGGGAGCGGTTCTGTTCGGGACGGGAGCATCATTCGCACCAATGATGGGGACAGCGTTTTGAGCGACCCTGACGATGGCGATTACCAGGGAGAAGCACCACCAACGAAGCGGCCCAAACTCTCTGCTGTGGAGATAAATCCACCTCCCTCCAGCACTTTCACTGATGGAGAGTTGGACCACTCTGCTGTGCCGGAGCGCCCTACATTGCCAGGGGAGGAGCCGACAATTAGCAGCAAACCCGCCGGGGCCCGGAGAAGTAGACGGAAGGCACTCAATCGCGATGCTGCGGCATACAAACCCAGCGACGATGATCCTAAAGGCGATGAGGAGGAGCAAGAGACAAAAAAAAGACGAAGTAGCACGCGCAAAGGGATGAAACGTAGCCGTACGATGGAGGAAAACTCAAGTACTGTGCCTAGATCTAAAAAGAAACGCTTAGGAAGGAGCATTTCAATCGCGGGGGCGGGGGCGATGGATTCCTAAGCGACACCGCTCATGCTTTCGTTGGTGTTTGGTCTGCTTGCGATTTGCGTATCTGTAATTTTTTATTATTTTACTGTTGAATACAATACTATACTCCCGCATACATCATCAGCGCTCGTCTGTGTGTTTATTGATCACCCCTGATTTACGTGACTGGATGAAAGTCGCGTCGTAGTCATCGGAGCGCCTGAGAAAATTTTGTCGTGTCATCATGATTAGGCCGAACTTCCCCGGGACGTCACAACCCCCCCAGATTGACCCTGTATCGGCGTAGGGTGGCCGTAGTGGTGGCCATGCGTGTTTTACACGCGCTGACTGATAAAAGAGGGTGCATAAACCCCGATGATGGCCCCGATGATCTCGCTATTGCCGGACAATTTCGATGAAACTCCCGGAGGCTGCGCTGTATGAGGTGCAACGTCATCGACTTTACAGTGGGGATCCACATCGGAATTTCGGGAGAGGAGAGTGGCGTTTTAGAACAAATAGTTTTGAACTTTTATCCATCGGCCGAAACTTGGAGTTAGAACACACAGTGACAGTTGATGGTTACTGTACTGTATGCCGATGGAGAAGGATTCTGAAGGAACAACCGCCATGACGCATCGCGGAAATGAGAGTGTAATCAACGCAGACATTGAAGAAAGCACGATGGTGCTGAGAGGGGACACCTAGAAGGAGCAACCGGTACCGCGATCTGGTAGCATATCCTCAGCACCAGACTTCAGTTAGAGGCCCAGGGTACAGCACCACTTCAAAGCTCACCATTGACTCTTTACTACACAACTCAAATCTCTCCCTACTGTACCGCATCCCCTCTGTCATTTGCTACATTTATGAATATTTACTTACTTATCTTACTCACGGGTCAATGGACCAACGAGGTGACGTAATTATATGCCTACCTGAGCTATATCTTGTAAGTTAGTACTGTAGTTGGCCAAAATATTCCTCGGTTTATCTGCGGCGGAGAGGGATCACGATACTGGTATTGTACTGTACTGTATAAAATGTCTAGAGTACGGGACTAGAGTAAGGAAAGACTGGTGGAGTTTCCAATACTTAGCTACGTCGGGCTAGCGTTTTACATATGAACGCTATTAAATCTGCCCTATTGTATCTAAAAATCAGTTCTCTTGGGCTGGTTTGCGCGTGCCCAAGTGTCCCTCTGGCGTACTGATTTTCAACATATATGCATACCATGACATTGTAGAGGGGACTGTCGTCGGATGTCAGTCCGTGTCATTGGGCACAGGGACGGTATTGGGCCTAGTCATGACGTGGAGGTGAAAATTACACCTTTTGGGCATGGTGTTGAGCGCACCTCGGTGAAGTCTCAGACAGACGTGATGGACGTAAGGTACAGGGCACAGAATCATTTCTTCACGGCCGGAAGATGGTGTCAACAGACGTCCTGCATGCACAAGCATTGGAGTTTCGATCGAGCGCCGTGTTCAATCAAGAACTTGAACGTCATTGTCTCCATTCGTGGTAGTCCCCGTGGTTAATGGGAATAACACAGCACATTGGGTCGCAACAACGCGTGTGCTGTTAGTTGGAAAAGAAGACAGGCCCCGAGTGGTGGAATTAGATACAATTAACCGCCACTCTAATGCTCTATGATGGTGGAAGTGCTATTGTGGGGAAGTGGCGGCACGTGCTCTGCCGTGCTGTTGATGCGTGCCAGCGGCAAATGCCAGATACGGGTGTTACAATGCAGCCTCAACGCCTTTCCTGCGCGTTCAAATGGCTGTGCGACATGCATCTAGGGTCTGCGTGTGAATGGAAAGAACTATGCGTATCCCCTAATTGCGCATAGTACAAGATGCTGCAAGATTCCCCTGGCTCATTTGCCTCCTGTGCCACTGTACCAGAGAATGAACACCGCTCGCATGAATACCGCTCACAATACTCAAACGCCCCGCATTTTCTCCGGAGCTCCTCACATTGCCATCGCTCTTCCAGGATGGGTGAGTTGCATAGATCACCACATTCTAAGCGGAATTAGCTCAATAAACCTTGCTTTATCGCCATTTTCCTTTCGTTAGTCCTTGCGAGAATCACTGGCACGAGTGCTCTCATTTTACCGTACCTCGTCTGTCGTCGTTTCCCCATCGGATGCTGTTGGTGACCTTGAGAAAGGAGGTGTGGGCTCGGATTTCAGAATCTCTTTTAAGCCAATTACACTATCCCCGGGTCCTCGGGATGGGAAAACGGGAAGAAGAACATCACAGCATGTCGTCATCGCACCGTCTCCCGTGAAGGAACGTAGACGAGTCCAGCGTATTGGGCAAAATGCTTCGTGCTGGGTACGGTTTCGATTATGGTTTAACACATACCGGTATGTTCTCTTCTCAGTTCAGTCAATGATGCCTGATGATATTATCATTAGAAAATTCTTTACTTTCATCGTTCTGCTTAATATCGCCGGGTTGATTGTTGCAATCATGGATGTATGGCCGTATCCCCGGAACTACGCGGATGCATTGGTCCTGGGCAATCTTCTTACAGCAATCCTTGTTCGAAACGAGCTGTTCGGACGACTGTTCTATCTATTGGTCAATAAGCTATTTGCGAAGGTGCGCGGAATATTTACTTCGCTTCACGGGTCTCACGCATTCTGACAACTCAGTGGACCCCCTTGTGGTTTCGTCTTGGTTGTACTTCCACGCTCCAACATATCGGTGGAATCCATTCGGGTTGTGCAGTCTCTGGTTTTGGGTGGCTCATTTACCGTGTGACCGTAATATTCGAGCACCACAAGGACAATCCAGACGCGATACTTATCATCGGGATTGTGACAAGCGTTGCTCTGGCAGTATGCACTGGAAGTGCGCTTCCTTGGATCCGCAATAGACACCATAAGTATGTTTCTGGTCTTCAAATCTCGAATTTCAGACGTAAACCGTGTTAACAGCATGTTCGAGCGACATCACCGGTTTCTTGGGTGGCTTGGACTCATATTTAGTAAGTGACGGATGCTCAAGGTTGAACTCTGAATGATGGATCCATTTTTACAGCATGGATTTTCGTGATATTAAGCTACAGCTACGATACGACTACTCAATCATGGAATTCCGTATCCGACGTTATTGCGAATAAGCAGGGCTTCTGGTTCTGCCTAGGCATGACTGTTTTGTACGGAGTACATCCGTCAACTTGCGAGCGATGCGACTAATTCTGACCTTCATAGCATTTCTACGCCCTGGTTTACTGTCCGGAAGGTGAAGGTAGACGTAGAGGTGGTTAGTATGCATTCCCTCCCTGTTTTTCCTGTTTTTAATTGGCCTGGTAGCCTTCGCCAAAGATAGCGGTAATCCGTTTTGAGCGGGGTATGCAACAGGGCCTCCTCTCCCGAATATCACGATCGGCTATCATGGAGTATCATGCATTCGGCATCGTATCGTATGTTTCCTTTCTCGATGATGTGGGTGGTGCCTCTGGTACTTAGCCACTTTCTCAGAGAGGGAACACAAGCTAAATATCACTATTTAATTTGTGGAGTGAAAGGCGACTTCACTCGAAGTCTCGTCCTCAATCCGCCGACCCATCTCTGGACACGCCAGCTCAAGGTACGTTTTCAAGATAGTGTGAATATATGATGCTACAGATCACTACTTCAGTTTGCCGGATTCTCGAACACATCTTCTCTTTACCGCAGGGGAATTTACGTATGCACGGGGTCAGGAATTGGCTCAGCCCTTTCCACGTGCCTCCAGGTGTGTCAACGCTTGTTTTTTACCTCATGTGATACCTGTCATCAGACTGAATTACATACCTAGAACTCGGACTGGTAGGGATTTTCCGCACATAGGTCATACGACGGTCACGAGTTCTCTAGGTATCTAATATGGATCGGTTCTGAGCAGGCAAAAACATTTGGGCCCACTATTTCGGGGCTCATCCGTCGTCATATGGGTCGTGAGCGCATAACGATTTGGGATAGTAAGTTCCAAGGTATGTATCGCCCCCCAATTCGTCCAATATGTTTTGGACTTATAATGCGCCGTCGTAGGTGGGCGGCCTGATACAATGCGGCTTGTGAGGGAGATATACGCATCGTGGAGGGCTGAGGTCG
>WNFQ01000368.1_pt1 | contig 14299 bp, 10 predicted proteins | sample 5400171 | NCBI WGS metagenome assembly WNFQ01 (sample SAMN13153356, study PRJNA577476) | soil metagenome | isolation source: 20 cm soil under Madrone tree | place: USA:California | collected 2016-06-14
CCTTCTTACGTTCCTGGTTCGATGGTGTTCGCTCGGCCGGCCTCGTCCCTTGCGGGTGCCAAGCGGTCTAGTTCCTGGAAGAGCAGCAGCGGAGTGATCGGCTTCGAAAGATAGCCATCGAAGCCGCAGTCCAGAATGCGCTCCTTGTCTCCCTGCATTGCGTACGCGGTGACGGCTAGCACAGGCAGCGCGGCTAAAGCGGGATTCTCTCGAATTTTCCGCACAGTGGCGTATCCATCCAGCACCGGCATGCCAAGGTCGAGCAACAAGATTTCCGGCTTTGATTGATCGAGTAACCGGAGAGCCTCCTCGCCGTTGCATGCCTCAACCACCGTGTGGCCTCGCATTTCCAACAATTCCCGTAATAGCTCACGGTTGACGCCATTATCTTCGGCAATGAGAACTGTCATTCGGTTTCCGTGGTCAATCTAGATGGCGCACCTAAAGGATGCCTGCAGCCTTCGCACGTTTGCCTTGAATCAGACGATTGATTTCTGAGATCAGCTGTTGCTGCCACGGGCCGCCTTTAGGAAAGAACGCCTGCGTTTCTCTTCCCAGAATCGCAATCTCCTGCTCACTTAGGGTTTTGGCAGTCATTACAAAGATGGGCAGTTCCCTCAGCGTGGGCTGTTGACGTATGTGAGCGATGACCTGGAAGCCATCCATTCCCGGCATCAGTAAATCAAGGAGTACCGCACTGACGATTTTGGAGGAGAGCACTTCGAGCGCCCGCGCGCCGCTTCGCACACTCTGGGTCTCGTATCCAGCAGATCCGAGCGTGTCTTCGAGCAGTTCCAGGGTCTTCGGATCATCGTCCACCAGCAAGACCACGGAGTCATCCTCGGCCCGCGGGGGGAGATGTTTGTGCATGGTTGGCAGCAATTCCGATTTGCGGATCGGTTTGATCAGGTAATCGGTTGCGCCTAAAGCAAAACCCACATTTTTCTGATCGACGATCGATAGAATGATGACCGGTATGGTGGCGGTCTCTGCTTCTTTGCGCAACGCGACCAGCGTCTCGAAGCCGTCACCCTTTTCCATCAGCACGTCGAGTGTCACCGCATCGGGCCGAAGTTGCCTGATCTTCTCCATGGCCTCTGCTCCCGATTGGGCCATCGCAATTCTGTACTCCGAACTCAGATAGCTGGCCAGCAGTTCGCGAGCGGAGAGCTCGTCGTCCACAATCAACACGAGCGGTTTGCTGCTGCCTCCTTTGAGCACGCTGTTCGCGGAGGACGCTATTTGGACTGGAGTCACGATGCCTGCCAAGTTTGATCCGGGGCGCAGCGTAAAAGTAAAGCGGCTGCCCTGGCCGACTGCGCTTTCCAGGGAAATGGTCCCGCCTTGTCGTTCCACCAGGCGCTTGGTGATGGCAAGCCCCAGCCCTGTGCCTTCGTGGGTCGCTTCCGCGCCCGCTTTCAACTGCCGGAATTCCTCGAACACCGCGGCATGATCTTCGGGGCGAATGCCAACGCCCGAATCTTTGACGGATATGCTCACCAGATTTCCGCATGGCTGGCAGTCAATCTCGACCCGCCCGCCTTTTCCGGTAAATTTCACCGCGTTGCTAAGCAGGTTGTAGAGAATCTGTTTGAAGCGTACTCGATCCGCGAAAATTGACAGGTTTTCCGTCACTGACAGCTCCACCTGGATGTTCTTGCCCATGGCAAGCGGACGAATCATAGAAAGAACTTCCGGCAGCGCCTCGTCCGCACGAAAGTCTTCACAGCGAAGTTCGAGTTGGCCGGCTTCGATTTTCGACAAATCCAGAATGTCGTTGATAAGTTGCAGCAGGTGATGGGCGCCGTTCCGCACGTGTCCGATAAACCGGCCTTGTTTGTCGGTGAGGGACCCGGCGGTGTGAGCTGCCAGCAGGTCGGAAAAGCCAATGATGGCATTCAAGGGCGTCCGTAGTTCATGGCTCATGCTGGCCAGGAATTGACTTTTGAGCTTGGTGGCACGTTCGACTTCGCGATTCTTCAGCTCGAGTTCCTTGTTGGCAAGCTCCAGTTGAGTGGTGCGCTCTTGTACCCGGTGCTCCAGTTCGTCATGGGCCAGTAGTAGCGCCGCATCGCGCTGCTGGATTTGGTCCAGCATCTCGTTAACAGCCTCGATCAACGTGGATAGTTCATCGTGATTGCCCGTCGGAGCGGCTCGAATTGCGTAGTTCTTCTCGCGTGAAACGACGCGCACGGTGTCTGCCAGCCGTACGACTGGTTCCGAGACCACCCGTTGCGACATCTTGGAGATCAGGAGCGCGACTACCAGCGAAATCAACAAAACGGCAGCGCTGATGAGCGTGTAGCTTCTTAAACGATCGTCCAGGGCGCGCAAGTCTGAGCGGATATAGACGAAACCGGTCGGGCGATCTTGAAAAACGATGGAATCCACTAGAGCAATCTGGCCATGACCGAACCAATGGGTTTGACTCTTACCGGTGGGAAGACCAGGAAATGGCAGGGACTGTCCGTGCTCACCAGGCCAATAGCCTGCAAAGAATTTTCCCTCGGAAGTGTAGATCGCTGCGTACGCGACCTGGGGAGATGCTTTCAAAGCTGACAGTGTGGTCTCCGCGGCGCGTGAATCGTTGAACACAAGCGCGGAAACTGTGTTCGACCCTATGATTTGTGCCTGGGTAGACAAATTGTGCGCAATACCGACGCGAAAGGTGTACACATCGTAGGCAAAGAACGCTGTACAGGCGAGTAACAACGCCGTGCCGCTCACGAACATGTTCATCCAGGTGAGCTTTTTTGAGATCGAATAGTGTCGAATTCTTAACATTGGGTTCGATCTCTGCGCATCAATTCCTTCTCACACTGGTCGCCACCTTCAGCAACTCCGAACTGAGGGTCAGGTGGGCACGTTGCGTGGCGGCCAGGTTTACTTCGAAGCGGACTCGGTTTCCTTCCGGCACAAACTGAATCATTCCGCCACGCTGGGAGAACTCGGGCATGTCGCTGACGGTCAAAACCGCTTGCTTGTCAAGGATGTCAATGATTTTGCCCACTCGGTTGCCCTCCGTCGAGCCGACGAACAGGATTTGGCAGCTGACCGATTCTTGCGGACTTGAGATTCGCTTGGCGACCACGTGCCTGCCGCCGATGGTTTCACCCGCCAGGATCGTGTCGAGATCTGCTCCAAACGGATCCTGACCCAGGATGCAAACCGTGAAGGCGTTCGCTTTGGTCGCGGCGGCCTCGGAGGGCCACTCGACAAACCGGCCGAAGTTGTATAGATACGCGGCCTTGACCTGGTAGTCCGTCGCCTTCGGTCTTTGCGCGCACACGGATGGACTGCCAAGCAACATCGAAGCCACAGCAACAGCCAAATAACGCAATACGTAGTACGGAGCAGGCGCAGGTTCTCTATTTGGGGAGGCGTGCCTTGGAGATGCTGTGTCGTGAACGGTCTTCATGAAGATCAATTCGCGGCGCGTCTCCAGGTGATCTTTGCGTATATGCTGCGCTGAATTCCTACAATCGGGCCGGGATCCTGTCCGAACTCGTTGTGCTGGGGTTGAAACAGGTTTTCTCCCACGATCGAACATTCGAGTTGCTTAGTGGCCCACCACGTCAGATGTAGGTCGGCGGTGCTGAAGCCTTTCACCTGCTGCGCAGGCAAGGCGCTAACGTAACGGTAGGTCTGGTCAAACTCGAACCCCTTTGGCAGGTTGAAGCGGGACTGGAAGGTGATCTGATTGTGCGGGCTTGATCCTTCATCTCGGCTGACGGAGGAGGTGTCCGCATTGCCCGGCATGTTCTCGAGACTGAGGTTCAGATACGAATATGTGGCTTTTGCCTGCCACCAGTGGCTGGGCTTCCAGTCGGGAGAAATCTCGAATCCGTTGGTGCTTCCTTTGATTCCGTTGGCCCAAGGAAAATGAATCGTGAAATGAGCGGGCGCAGGGGTGGAGTCGGTCGTAATGGTTTCGGGACCGAGATCGACTAGGTTGTCGTAATCGTTGTAAAAAACTGCCAGATCCAGATAGAGGCTCGGGGTGACCAGCGTCCGATATCCCGCTTCATAGCTCAGCAATCTCTCGGACGACAATTTCTTGTTGCCATCAATCTCCAGGTAGACGAGTGGCGAAGGGATGAGAAAGTCAGTTAACTTGAAATCTTCCTCGATCCGCGAGGGCGTACGCACAGCGCGGGTCACAGCCGCCCAGAGCGCCTGCTTCGGATTGATCGTCCATAGCCCGCGAACGCTAGGCTGTACTTCGAATCCGGTGTAGTTGTTGTGTTCCAGTTTGGATCCGATCGTTACCGAAAGCTTGTTCGGGACCAGCGCAATTTCCTCCTGAAGGAAGCCGCTGTAGACGTTGTTGGAGATGTGATGGGGAATGAAATCGAGCGTAGGTACGGTTTGTGCGAAGTCGCTGGGGCTGAGGCGCGCACCCAGCCCCCAAATAAGATTCTGGCGTCGGCCAAACGTCAAATGATGGAGGAAGTCGAGGTCGAAAGTGTTGCGGGTCTCTTCGTAGTGCGGAGCCGATGCATAGGTTCGATCGTAATAAGCCTGGATTTGAATATCGGACCCCTGGCGGAGATCGTGCCGCCATCGTGCCAGTAAATTGCCTCCCGAGACGGCGACCGCCCTGTCGGAAATAATCTGCTCCGGAGGTGAATAGGACCCCCAGCCCACTCGCTGCCCAACCCCGCCTTTATAGATATCTCCCTGGAAGCTGAACTGGTCACGTTCCCGCGCCCTCCAATCACTGCGGAATCCGAATTGGGCCATCCGCCAACTGTCAAACGAACTGTCATCAGAGTGAAACTCCGGTCCGCGGCTGAACCCCTTGCCGTAGATGCGATAGTCGAAGCTCTTGTGGGCAGCAGCTCCCCACCGGAATCCGCCGATGCTTTGGTCAATATTTCCGCCGCCCACCGAAGCAAGGGTTCCACGGGTATCTCTCGCGCTCTTGGTGATTATGTTGATGACGCCCGTGACTGCGTTTGCACCCCAGATGGTGGCGCCAGGGCCACGCACCACTTCGATGCGCTCCACATCTTCAAGAAGGATGCCGTCCTGGAGGGCCCAATAAACGCCGGCGAACAGCGGAGTGTAGAGGCTGCGGCCATCGACCAGAACCAGCATGGATTTGGAGAACTGGTCGGCAAACCCGCGAATGCCAACTGCCCAGTGGTCGTTGTCAATGCGGCTGACTTGGACTCCCGGAACCAGTCGGAGAACCTCCGGGATATTCGTGGCACCTGAGCGGCGAATGTCTTCCTGTGTGAGAACGTAAACGGCGGCCGGTGTTTTCCAAATCTCTTCGGGTTCTTTTGAAGTGGTGGTCACTTCGACGTCGGCAAGTTGGGCGAGACTCAGTTGTTTCAACGGTTCGCTGCTTCCATCTTCCGGTTGCGAAGGAGCCGCCCACGCCCGGTGGGCGAATCCGGACAGCCCCATCAGCAACAGTGCGGCCAGCGCAGGTGAAACGAGAGAGCCTTTTGCGTGAGCCGTTCCGGTACTCGCTCCGAGCCCACGCGCGCTGGGGGTACCCTCGACCGGACGTAAGAGGTAACGCATAGGCAGCATTCCTGAAAAGAATTCCTAGCTCTTGGCCGCGCCGGCGGCTGCGCCTCGCGCCAGAAAATTCGCCGTGCCACTTCTAACTAACTGTTCGAACTCGTCAAAGATCCGCGGATCCCACCAGCCCTTGGCAACTTCGACCTTCATGGTTTGCAGGGCATCCGTGATCGAGAAAGCAGGCTTATACGGGCGTACGGTGGTGAGGGCGTCGTACACATCCACGATTTGCAGCACTCTGGCGGCAATAGGAATGTCCTCTCCCCGAAGCCCATCGGGATAGCCAGAGCCGTCGAACTTTTCATGGTGGTGACGAATGATGGGGAGCACTAAACGAAATGATTTCAGCGGCGCGCAGATGCGCTCGCCCACTACGGGGTGCTGGCGCATGATTTTCCATTCCTCGGGGGACAAGCTGCTGGGCTTCAGGATGATCGAGTCTGGAATGGCGATTTTGCCGACATCGTGCACCACTCCGGCTCTGTGAAGCGCAGTGTTCTGTTCCTCCGCGAGGCTAAGGTGCTTTCCCAGAGACGCTGAATATTCCGCCAGACGCTCGCAGTGCCCGCCAGTGTAGGGATCTTTGCCCTCGATGCTGCGCGCCAGGGCGAACAGAACCGACTCGGCTCTCTCCAATTCGTCGGTGCGCTGCTTCAGCTTGATTAACGACTGTACGCGAGCGAGCAGTTCGGCGCGGTCTACTGGCCGAGTCAGGAAATCATCGGCGTTGGCCCGGAGACCTTCGATACGGTCTTGTTTGTCGGACAGAGCTGTGACAAGAATTACGGGGGTCAGGTAAGTATCTGGATTGGTCTTGATCTTCCGGCATGCTTCGAAGCCGCTGAGGTGAGGCATCATCACGTCCAGGATCACCAGGTCGACTGGACCGCGCTTCAGTTGCTCCAGTGCCTGCAGTCCATCCGAAACGGCGATGACGCAGAAGCCCTGTGCGGTGAGTAATTCGTCAAGCAGTTCACGATTGGCGGCCTGATCATCGGCCACTAAGATCGTTCCGGTTTGTGGTGATTCTGAAAGCAACGCATATCACCTGCTGTTCAGGTGCTAAGGTCGCATACCAAAATGAGTCTGTGTAGATTACCGTAGTGCCTAAGTAGCTCGTATATCAGCTTACTAAGTACAGAATCTAGATTTCAGACACAAAAATTGGAATTGCAACGTGCTGAGTATCTTCCGATCATGTTTCGCACTCACATCGTGGGGGGCCTCGCCAAGAAATCGGGACAAACTTCAGCGTGAGATGTGGCCTGCGATTCGCCAATCGATCGCACCCCGCCCAGGCGACTCTCCGCTCTGCGCGCGCCCGTCTATTACAAAAGTTCTCCCGATGAATTTGTTCCCGGAAGAGCTGAAGCTTGCCGACGATGCCGCGGCTGTCAATAACGGATACGGCGGTTCGAGTCTGGAATCAATTCCTAATTGCCCGGTAGATGAGATCTGAGCACGGTCGATCGATTCTTTTTGCGCTATGATGCAGAGCGCTCTCTTCTCGGGGCACATCGCTAAAAGTATCAACCAGTTTCCATCAGGATCAAACCAATGAAGCCGCTGCGAAGTCAGGAATGGTTCGGGCGCGAAGGCCGCGATGGCTTTCTCTACCGGAGTTGGATCAAGAACCAGGGATGGCCGCGGGATCTTTTTGATGGCCGGCCAGTCATCGGGATCTGCAACACGTGGTCGGAACTGACCCCATGCAACGCTCACTTTCGCGAGATTGCGGAATATGTGAAACGCGGTGTTTGGGAGGCAGGCGGCTTCCCCCTGGAATTTCCCGTCATGTCTTTGGGCGAAACCATGTTGCGTCCGACCGCCATGTTCTTCCGCAACCTAGCCAGCATGGACGTGGAAGAGTCCATTCGCGGCAATCCGATCGATGGCGTCGTCCTGCTCATGGGTTGCGACAAGACCACGCCCTCTCTACTGATGGGCGCTGCCTCCTGCGATCTGCCTACGATCGGACTGTCCGGCGGTCCCATGCTCTCCGGCAAATTCCAGGGCCGCGATCTGGGCTCGGGAACGAGTCTCTGGCAAATGACAGACCAGGTCCGCACAGGGAGAATGAAAGTCGAAGACTATCTCGAAGCCGAAAGCTGCATGCATCGCTCCAAGGGGCATTGCATGACCATGGGCACGGCCTCCACGATGGCCAATATGGTCGAAGCGCTCGGCATGAGCCTACCGGGAAATGCGGCCATTCCCGCCGTCGACGCTCGCCGCAATACCCTTGCGCAGTTGACGGGACGACGGGTCGTGCAAATGGTCCGCGAGGAACTACGCATGTCGCAAATCCTGACGCGGCCGGCTTTCGAGAATGCCATTCGTGCGAATGCTGCCATCGGTGGATCTACCAACGCTGTCATTCATCTGATCGCCGTCGCGGGGCGCATCGGCGTGCCCCTCTGCCTCGATGATTTTGATCGTCTGGGCCACGGCCTGCCGTGTCTAGTGAATCTGCAGCCTTCCGGTCAGTACTTGATGGAGGACTTCTTCTACGCGGGCGGACTGCCGGCGGTCCTTCGGGAGCTCGGCGAAAATGGCGCGCTTCAGAGAGAAGCTCTTACGGTTAACGGGAGATCGATTTGGGAAAACGTGACGGACGCGCCGTGCTGGAACCGCGATGTGATTCACGGCTTTGCGAGCCCGTTCAAGGAGAATGCCGGAATTACCGTTCTTACCGGGAATCTCGCGCCGAACGGGGCCGTGATTAAGGTCTCCGCGGCCAGCCCTCAGCTGTTGCACCATCGCGGCCGAGCGGTTGTTTTCGAAAATATCGAAGAATGTCACGCTCGGACCAACGACGACAATCTCGATATCGACGAGACCTGCGTCATGGTTCTGAAAAACTGTGGACCTCGCGGCTATCCGGGAATGGCCGAAGTTGGCAACATGCAGTTGCCCGCGAAATTGCTGCGCCAAGGCGTCACTGACATGGTCCGCATTTCGGATGCCCGCATGAGCGGCACGGCATACGGGACCGTCATTTTGCACGTGTCGCCCGAAGCTGCAGTTGGTGGTCCGCTGGCTCTGGTGCAAGCGGGTGACACGGTGACGCTGGACGTCCACAGACGCCTTCTTCAACTGGAGGTGGACGAAAATACACTCACCGCTCGCCGAGCAAAATGGACGCCTCCTCCATTGCCGGAGAGGGGATGGGAGCGTCTTTACGCCGAGCATGTGCAGCAGGCAGATCAGGGAGCCGATCTGGATTTCCTGGTGGGTCGCAGCGGGGCTCGTGTGGCCCGCGACTCGCACTGAAGAGAGGCTCGGCTATTTCGACGTTTGTTTGCCGGCGGGTGAAATCAGGCTCGTAGACTCGCGCAGCACTAAGTGGGTCTTAAGAATATATTCACTGCCGTTGGGTACCGGAGTTTCGCGGGCGATCTCCTCTTTGAGAGCATCGAACGCCAGAAGCGCCAGTTCTCTTTGTGACATCTGCACCGTGGTAAGCGGCGGAATCACGAACTGGGCGAGGCGAATGTCGTCGAAGCCGACTACCGAAAGATCACGGGGAATTGCAATCCCGGCTTCATGACTTTTCCGCATCACGCCGATGGCCGTCATATCGTTGGAGCAGAGGACAGCCGTTGGCCGGACCGGTCGCTCGAGCAAACTCGTAAAAGCTGCCATGCCCCCTTCCATGGTGTGATCCCCCTCAACAATCAACTGCGGGTCGGACTCCAGCCCAATCTCCTGCATGGAACGGAGAAAGGCCTGTTTGCGTGCCAACGCCGACTTCAGACGCAGAGGGCCGGTGATGAAGCTGATCCGGCTGTGCCGGAGCGCCGCCAAATGCTGCACAGCCTGGCGAATGCCGTGCAGATAGTCGATGCGAATATTGCTTACCCTAGGCCGCGGAGGCCCGACGTCGACAAAAACCAGCGGCACTTTGCGCAGCTTCAGATCTTCAAGCAGCACTTCCTCCATTCCGAAAGTCATGATGGCCACACCCTCAACCCTGCGCTCGATCATGCGACGAACGGAAGTTTCCATGAGCTTGGGATCATTGCCCGTGGAAGCGAGCAGAATTTCGTAGCCATGCTGCACCGCGATGTTTTCGAAGACGTGAATAATTTCCGGGAAGAAAGGATTTGTAATTTCGGAGATCACGAGTCCGAACATACGGCTGCGCCCCGAAACCAGCGCTCGCGCCTGTGTGTTGGGGTAGTAACCCAGTTCCTCGACCACGCTCCAGACCCGCTTCGCAAGCTGCGGATTGACGCTGGGCACCCGGTTGATTGCGCGGGAGACGGTCGCGGTAGAGACTTTGGCACGCTTCGCGATTTCCCGTATATCCATGCTATGTTTCCACCGTCTGCGGGCGCTAGCCCTGCATATTAGCATGGCAAACGTTTCCTGACCGAGCGCCGAGGATGCCGGCTGCGGCGGAGCGATGTAATGACCTCCCGCCCAGCAACAATTGACAATCGAAATCACTTTCCTCTAGCTTGTCTCTGGTTGCGGTAAACGATTGCTCGTCCACTGCATTCGCCCCCTGGAGCGGCGGATCCAGGGACTGGTTTGAATAGTGACGGAGGTTTGCCATGGCGGTGGTGGCGGGGGTTGATTTCGGAACATTGAGCGTGCGCGTTTCGATCGTCGACAGCGAACGTGGCTTGTTGGCGTCTGCACTGGTCGAGTACCCCTTGCATCGCAAGCGGGAAGATCCGGAATACGCTACTCAGTCACATGAAGATCACATGCGCGCTCTTGCCGCCGCCACCCGGGAAGCCGTTAAACAGGCCGGCATTTCCGGCGATCAAGTGGCGTCCATTGCACTCGACACGACTGGATCCTCGGTAATCGCCGTCGACCGGGACATGCAGCCGCTCGGCGAATACTACCTGTGGTGCGACCACCGTGCGAAAGGCGAGGCCGCGGAAATCACCGAAGCGGCGCGCCGCGAAAACCTCGAAGCCATCAAGTGGTGCGGCGGCGTGTACTCCTCGGAGTGGGGTTTTTCAAAGTTGCTGCACTGGCTTCGGCACAACCCCACGAAGCGTCAGAACTTCGCTTCCGCCTTCGAACATTGTGACATGGTGGCCGGCACTCTGTGCGGCATCACTGACCCCGGAAAAGTGAAACGTAGTATTTGTGCCATGGGTCACAAATGGCTCTGGAACGCTGGTCTTGGAGGCCTGCCTCCGGAATCATTTCTGACTAAGGTCGATCCCTTGTTGGCCGGCGTGCGCGAAAAACTTGAAGGAGAATATGCCACCTCTGATCAGATCGCTGGCACCCTGTCTCCGGTTTGGGCGGACAAGCTTGGCCTAAGAACGGGCATCCCGATCCCGGTCGGCGCCTTCGACGCACACTGGGATGCAATCGGGGCCGGCTGTCGTACGGACGATATGGTCAATGTGATCGGGACTTCGACCTGCATCATCGGCATTACTCCATCAGTAAATCTGGTGCCAGGAGTTTGCGGCGTCGTGCAGGGGAGTGTGCATCCTCATCGAACCGGCATAGAAGCAGGGCTATCGGCAGTTGGGGATATCTTCAATGCAATTGCCACCCGAGGCTGCACGGATGTAAAAACGCTCAGTGTGGGATTGGAAAATTACCGCGCGGGTCAGACCGGACTCCTGCGACTGACCTGGGACAACGGGGACCGCACCGTGCTGGTGAATCCGAATCTGCGCGGCGTGACCCTGGGCTGGAACCTCCAGAGTACGGCGCAAGACGAACTGTTTGCCGCCATTGAGGGGACCGCGTTCCACACCCGCGTGATTCTGGACCGGATGTCAGAACACGGTGTACACATCAAGCGAGTCATTAATGCGGGGGGCATTCCGCAGAAGAATGACGTCCTCAATCGAGTGTATGCCAGCGTTCTTGGCTGTCCTGTGCTGGTTCCGAGCAAGAGTGTTGTGAGCCTGGGTTCCGCTATCTTCGCATTCCTCGCCGCGGGGACGTTCCGCACTATCGAAGAGGCGCAAGACAGGACTTGTCCACCGAACAAGGTCTACCCACCGGACGCCGCTGCGCAGCGCACTTATGCAGACCTGTATCCACTTTATAAGAAGCTCTACTTTGAATTCGGCGATGCCGGGAAAAGTGGATTGGCCGAGGTGCTGCCGACCTTGATTCGAGTGGCCGAGACCGTTCAGCACGATATGGCTTTCGCGAAGGCCTGAGGACGGTTCAGGTCACGCTTCTCCCTACCATGAGATGCGCACCAGGGAGAGGCCCTGTCTGGGTAAGCTAAATTCCAGACGCACAGATCCTTGATCGATAGTGCTCCACGTCGGCGAACTAAGAAGCTGTAACTGTCCGGCTGCTTCGAGGTGTCCCTGTTGTGCCGGTGAAGGCGACTGTGGGGATCCCATTTCTTCCCACGCTGTGAAGGCATTGCTGTGACTGGAGTCGACACGGTAGTGCTCGATCAAGCATCGACCCGCCTTCGATGGCAAACCGCTGACGACCAACTCGATCAGCGCGGCGCTTCCGGGAACGTCATCATCGTGGTAATTCCAGGCCAGAATTTCCACTTCATGGTCTTTCCGCGCAGCAATCGCGTTAACGTCGGGTTGTTTGCGGACACCGGCCTTTACAATCTCATCGCTCGGGAGAGCTGCCCGACTCATGGCCGCAATCCGTTCATTACCCAACAAGCCAAACATTCGGAAGGCGTTCAGCACTGGTTTGTCGACACCGTTGGTCGCCAAAGAGCGAAATCCTTCGAAGTACGGTTGATTTTCGAATTCGAACGCCCAAGTAACGGCGCCAAGAAAATTGACGCCCTCACGATGGATAAGCGCCAGCAAGTTGTTCATGACCTCGGCGGTGTACACCGCGTACAAAGGCCCGTTGCGATAGGAATTCTGAGGATTGGTTCGCGCGGAGCAGGCGGCGCAGCCTTCCGGATCGGACTCTCCCAGGATGATCGGCGTCTGACGCCATTCGGGAAAGGAGGCAACGATCTTGAACCCTTGCTCGATTGCGACCAGGTGGTGCGCTATTCCCATCTGCACGTGATCGCCGAGCCACTTGGGGGATCCCTTGGGATGAAAGCTGATGAACTCGAGTGGCGACCCGGTCTTGCCGGTAGCAAAATTTTGTCCATGAGCGCAATGGTCGAGGAATGCCCGCAAGAACTCAATGGCTTTGGCTGAGGCAGGTCCGGTGCTGTCGGGCCCACCTACGCGCGCTCCAGGTAACGCGCGCAGAATGGCGTCGACCGAAACGTCATACAGCTTAAAGTACTCCTCGGGCGAACCCTTCCAGTAGTCGATGTCCGGCTCATTCCAGATTTCCCACAGCCAGTTTTTCGTCTCCTTCTCACCGTAGCGTTCACGAAGGTGCTGGACAAAGTGGAAGACTGCCTCCGACCACTTCTTGTAGTCGGTGGGCGGATAGGCCCAGCCGGTAAAAATCGAGCCCTGCGGAAAATTGTGCCGATAGGGTTCCGAATGCGTGGAAAGCGCTTGGGGCATGAACCCGATTTCAACCAGAGGCTTGATTCCGCCGTCGTGAAACGCATCAAAGATGCGATCCAGGATCGTCCAATTGTAGACGGGGTGGCCTGTGGCGTCCTCGGTGTAGACATTGGTCGATCCCCACTTCAGCGAGCTCGAACCGTCGCCCGTCGTGAGGAGATTGTGCGTTCGTACATAGACCGGCACCGGGCTCAGCGCGGCGAGTTCGCCAAGCAATTTCACTCCATTGGGAGCGTAAGTATAGTTCGGTTCGTCGTATCCGAAGAAGTTCCAGACCGGAAGCAGAGGTCCTTCGGGGCGATCGGCGTGCACATCGATCCGGACCCTGTCAGAGGATATTTGTGCTCCGGACTGGGAAAGCAGTGCGAGCGAGACGACCAGCGACACGGCGAAAGGAGATACCTTCACAGGTCACGCCCCAGGAAAACCAGCAATTGCAAAAACGCAACCGCCTTCGATAGAAACAGAACACTGTAGTGTGCGCAGCAACTCACCAGCGATGATGAACCAGCGACCGTATCTTCCAATCGTAGATTCGCTGGACTTCACTCATGGTCGCAGGCGTGAGAGGCGGCAAGTCGGAAGCGCGACAGTTCTCAGCCACTTGCTCGGGCCGCTTGCCGCCGGGAATGGCGCAACTGACCACATCGAACATGAGGATCCAGCGCAGCGCAACCTGGCTCATGGAGACGCCCGCCGGCAAGATTTGCCGCATCTGTTCAACCGCTTCCAGTCCGACGTTGTAGTCCACTCCGGAAAAGGTCTCGCCTACGTCAAAGGACTCGCCATGACGATTGAAATTGCGGTGATCATCGGGAGCGAAGGTGGACTTGGCGCCCAGTTTGCCTGTCAGCAGGCCGCTGGCGAGTGGTACACGGGCGAGGATTCCCACCTGTTTCTGCTTGGCCCGCGGGAAGAATACTTCCGCGGGGCGCTGTCGGAAGCAGTTGAAGATGATTTGTACGGTTTGAACATTGGCGAACTCGATCGCCTTGAGCGCTTCTTCCACTTTCTCGACACTTACTCCGTAGTAGCGGATTTTGCCTGCCTTGACCAGATCGTCGAGGATCGCGAAGACTTCCGGGCGTTCGTAGAGTGCGGTGGGTGGACAGTGAAGCTGAAGAAGGTCGAGAGTGTCGGTCGCAAGGTTGCGCAGGCTGTCTTCAATCCAAGTCGTCAGGTTCTCGCGGCTGTACCCGGCAACCGTCTGGCGCGGCAAGCGACGGCCGGCTTTGGTCGCAACGATAATTTCCTGCTGCCTGCTTTTCTTGAGCTGTGCGATGAGACGCTCACTCCGGCCACTGCCGTAG
>WNFQ01002119.1_pt1 | contig 14294 bp, 13 predicted proteins | sample 5400171 | NCBI WGS metagenome assembly WNFQ01 (sample SAMN13153356, study PRJNA577476) | soil metagenome | isolation source: 20 cm soil under Madrone tree | place: USA:California | collected 2016-06-14
AGCGCTGATTTGATAGCCGCCGGCGCAGCTCCTCCAAACCAAAGTCATGACGGATCGCCAAAGTAGGAATTGTGCGTTCTCCTTCCCCCGACCCACATCCGCTACTCGCGATGCGCTTACGATGCAACTCTTTCGGCGAGTCAGCCTCTACTCAGGTCGGTATCACACCCTCAGGCTGACTTCTGCAGCCGCTCCTGGCACCGCACCCCGGGCGGCTAAGGTTCACTTCAGAGCATGATGCTTCCCTGAGCCGAAATCATGGACCTACCGCTAATGCGGCGTTCAATACCGCGCCGAGCGACCCTGGCCACGGCACCAGCTCCTCGGCGAAATACCACCAGAAATACCCTCCGACATAGCGGGCAGGAAGCCCCGAAACCGTTTTGGCCATCGGGTAGTACTGGTTCATCTCATTGAGTTCGAGACTCGATCCATATTCCGGGTTGGCGGTACCCAATTCGCCAAATCCGACTTTGGAGTTAGGAAAAATGTTGGCGAGTTGGTCGAATACCCACGGCCAATTTGGATTCTCGCCAGGGCATTGGCCAGGATACCAACTGATCAATACATAATTAACATTCAAACGAATTTTCTCTGTTTCTGCTGATCGCTGGGCCGGAGGCAAGTTCAACTGAAATTGCTGTGTGATCCATGTGAACATATCATTGCCGCCATAATTGGTGGCAATACAGTTATTCGGGTCCGACGGTTCTCCTTCGTAGAAAAACGTCAGCGCCGTTGCGCCACCCCGCTCATAAACGATATCGAACATCGCCTCGATCTTCAGCATGACATCGGCACCGTTCGATTGCCGGCTGAGCCAATTACCGTTGATCTCATTGCCGATTTCCCAGATGTCCACCTGGGAGCCGAGGGTATTGACGTAGCTATTTGTCCAAGATTGGACGGCGCTGACGGTTTTGTAGTGTTTCATATAAGACGAATCGATCAACTCCCCCATAATATAGGAAATCGGACGGAAATGCTGTATCGGTTGCGCGTAATAGGACGGAGTTTCACCGGTGTCGAAAACAATCCTGGCAGTCGGCAGGCGGACCAACCTGCTCAGCGAAGTGATCGTGCTGCTTGGGTTACTGACGTCATCCAAGGTGACCCCATAAATCGGGGAAGGGACAGTCCTGCCGGCCAGCGTCTGGCCAAGTGCAGGAGAGGAGGCCATGCTCGAGATCAAGAGGCCGGTCACCAGCGTACATAAGGTCATCATCCGACATCCCCGAGATTCCCTGTGATGCTAAGAATAGATCGCGCTCTTTGATATCTTTGGCAACGGCAAATCGCGCTTCACGTAGCCGCTTGACCGGCCTGCCCAACGCATCGCGAATGTCTGCGCCTCGCGCGTCACGACGACCCAGTCGCCGTCCTTGAGATGGGCAACGCGGTCGGTGAAGGGCGCGAGCGCGAGCGCGTCGGACCCCAGATACATCTCGCCCTCTCCGTAGCCGACCGCGAGCGGCGCCCCTTCCCGCGCTCCGATCAGCAGATTCTCCTCGCCCTCGAACAGGTAGACGAGCGCAAAGGCGCCTCGCAGGCGCTTGAGCGCTGCGTGCACAGCCTGCTCAGGCGTCTTGCCGGCCGCTTTCGCACGTCAGGGTTCAGGTCGACCGGCAAACCGACGAGCTTGTCGCCGTCTTCGCCGAGTGTCCGAAGCGTGCGCAGCACGTAGCGTATGGGGTCGCCGATATTTTCGTGCCGGTGCGTTGTCGCGAGCACGAGCTTCTTGTCGGTGGGCAGCGCGGCTAGGGCTGGTTCGATCAGTCGGTAGCCCGACGCCACGCGGTCGCGAGTGTAGAGCAAAGCGTCAACTACAGTGTTGCCGACCACCCTGATGTTGGTCTCGGGTACATTCTCCCTGCGTAGGTTAAAAGCGGCGCGGGCGGTGGGGCGAAGTGCAAGGTCGTCGCGACGGTGATGACACGCCGGTTGAATTCCTCCAGCCAGGGGCGACTGGAGGTCGCCGGTCCGCAGTCCCGCCTCAACATGCGCAACTGGCACCCGGCAAAGGAAGCCGGCTATCGCTGCGGCGTTGCAGTCGCGGTATTTCCCTGGACTACCACCCAGTCGTACTACCCGCGCAGCAACGCATGCTCAATCTGCCGGCTCATTTCACCCAGCTTGCTTCCGAGCCCCGGCTGCTGCATCACGCTCGTGCCAGCATTGAACGTCACGGGTATGTCAAAAAGGTCGAGCAGGCCCGCTGCCAGCTCCAGGTGCTGATCGGTCCAGAACACGTCCATCGTCACCGGCGCTTCCGCCGCAGCGCCTGGCAGACGGGTCCCAGCTTGATAATCTCAGGTCGCGCGCCGAATGCCACGAGTATGCGCATGGGCTCAGCCTTTCTCATCGCTTCGCAGTCATGAAGTCTTCGGGGATTTCGTGGGCGGTTTTCGACCACACGATCGGCCGCCTCGCGAAGGCGGACTCCCCAAGGTAGATCTTCCAGGCACGCCAGACGGCGGCCATGTTGATGTAAAGCGCAACCGGCCACCGCAGGCTGATGCCAAGGGGATCCCAAAAGCCGTAGACTTGGTGGCAGGCTTGGACGCGCACGAGGTAACGGAGGGCGAGGAATCCGATGTTAACGCTGACCGAGAGAGATAGCAGGTCCTGCACCTCTGGCGACGCCGCGGATGGGTCGGCCACTCCAAAAAAAAGCAGCGTCAGGAAGATGAGCGACAGCGGCGGCAGGAAGTTGGTGACGACACCCTTACGGTCTCTGGCAAAGAAGTAGCGGTCCCACGCATCTCCCGCCCACCCGAGTTTGCGCGTTGCCTCAAAGTTGATGCCGTAGACCCAGCGGGTTTTCTGCTTGATCGAGGCCGCCAGCGACTTCGGAAAGAACTCTCGCGTGGCGACGTAGTCGAGCCCTTGCCGATCATCGGCGGAAACGGCAGCAAAGGCCGCCTTGAAGCCGGCGCGCTTGGCCTCGATGCCGAGGATGTAGTCTTCGGTGACACAACCAGTCATCAGCACGGTGCCGCGTATGCGCAAAAAGTGTTCGATAAGGCGTCTCGTCAGGCAGGTGCCAACTCCCGCCGATGGGATCATTGCGCCCAGAGCGTTGCGCACAATCATTTCTCGGGTATGGCGCTCTGCGAACTCATCCATGTAAGTCGCCGCTACCATCGAGCGGTCAGTGGAGTTAAGCGAGAAAACCGGCACTTGGATGAAGTCGTGGTCCGCCGCGTAAGTAGCGTAGACTTCAAACGTGCGCGGATCGATCACGTCCTCACTGTCGTGCAAAACGGCCATTTCAGGCGGCTCGGACGCGCCGTAGACCTGCCGAAACATCTCGTTGAGCATCTGTCCCTTAGAGGTGGGGCCAGGAAGGGTATTGACGATCACGCGGACGCGTTCCGGATATTTCTTGGTGAGCGCCATTGCCACGTCGCGGGTCCCCGTGTCGTTTGGATAGACGCCGAGATAGAGCCGCACGGTCGGTACTGCGATCCGAGCGAGGTTACCTTCGACCATTCTGGCGAGGACATCCTCTTCGTGCCAGTTGGCGACAAACACCCCCGTTGTTGGAATTTCGGCCGAAACTTCGGCCGAAATTCCACGGCGTGCCGCTAAGGAGGAGCGGGCGATGCCAAACGCCAGGAGGTCAATTAGAGCGTCATCGAACGAGGAGAGGTTAATCAGCCCACTCGTGCAGAGCATCGCGGTAAAGATCAAGTCGTTCATTTTAAAGGCGCTTGATCAGAGGGTTCAGATGGTGATGTAGCGTATGTGGCGTATGTGGCGTAGGCGGATCTGATCGGCTGAATTAGGTCTTTCGCCGTTTCGAAGAGCTGAGCAAGGACTATGTGAGTCTGCTTGAGTGAGGCCTGAAATATTCCGACATGACAATCATTCTGGAAGCATGTCGTTACCTGGACATGCTGATCCACGGGGAACTGGTTGAGGTCTGTTAGTGCGATGCGCACCAGACGTCCGCGCTCGAGCATCCGGTTAGGCGCCTGGAGATCACTCGGGAGGGACTCGGCAAAGGGCAGGATTCGGTCGATCCGGCCATTCAGGATCTCGTTCCGCGCCTTCACGCCCACGGTTTGCCCCTCTTCGACGTCGAAGAGGTAGGCGTCCGGCACGTAGGCGAGCACGAAACTTTCTCCAGTGAAGATGCTTGCAATGCCGGTGCTTCCCATCGCCAGCGTCTGTCCGACTGACGCAACAGATGAGCCGATATCGCCGCTGGCCGAGGCATAGAGGGCCCCATCTGCGTATATAGCAGTCAGCTCATCGTAGGCCGAAACGGCTTGGCCGACTGCGATGCGATCAGCGTACAATTCGGCGGATAATGACCGCTGCTCCGCCTGCAAGGTGGCGACGTGCTCAGTAGCGGCAAGAGAAGCCGCCGTCATTTCTTGCACAGGTTTGTTGATGGCGAGTCCTGCAGCGCGTGCCTTGCTGAGACTGTTCAAGACGCTGGCGGTCTCATCCGCGCTCGATTTGGCGAGCGCTAGCGTGTCGGTGATGATCTGACGCCGGGCCTCCAGTTCTGCAATCTTGCTCATTAAGCGGGCTTTATCACCCGCCAGATCTGCAAGCGTCCGGCTGATCGCGGCGGATTTTACGATCGCAATCTTTTGGCCCTTTTCGACGTGGTCTCCGGGACGCACAAACACCTGCGCGACGCGTCCCTCGAAGGCCGGCGCGACAGCTACTCGCTCGCGCGAAACCATGCCATCGGCACGCAACAGCACGCCAGAGATACTGCCATTCATGTAGAAGACGGTGCCGCCCACAGCGCAAGTGAGCAGCCCGCCGTGCAGCATCAACCGGCGAAAACGTTTCCAGTTGACACTGCTCGTGCGAAGCTCAGTCATATATTCCCCTTAAGCAGCCGTTGGTGATACGAAGGTGTAGCCGAGGCTCTTCAACCCGAGGACAGTCTGCTTGAGGTAGCTGACGTTGTCGTAGGTATGGAAGAAGAAGCTCGCCCACGCGTCCCGGACTACTAGGTTTCGTTGCGCATCGGCGATGATGTCGGCGGGCAACCGAGCCGGATACGAAAAGTACGGTTGCGGCTCAATGCCCCCTAGAGTGTCTGCCAACACCTTCATCTTGTACACGTCGTGGACTGTGTAAGGCATATACTGGCCGGCCACCTGAGCATAGTTTATCGGCTGTCCAGAAAGCAGACCGGTGAAGTAAAGCCTTCTTTCGGAAGCGGCCGTGAAAAACCCGTTCGCCGCCTGATAATCAACGGCTGAGGCTGCATAGGAAGGAAAGGTCATGATTGTTGGCATCGGGAAGCCCGCCTTAAGGTATAGCGCCTGTGCCGAGGCGAAACGAGCTTGCGCCCAAGCGAGGGAATCCTCCGCCACCGGCCCCTGGAAATTCAGGGTATTGTCGGGGTTCATTGTGATCCGGTAAAACTCACAATCATCCCCGGTAGATCCGGAGTAAGGGTTTTTCACATTGCTATATTGATGGGTGTAGCCGTGGCACAGCATAGTGCCGCCCTGTAATTCCATGTACTTGATCGCGCTATTCATGGCGCCCTTATTCTGGAGTACTATCTTGTTGCCGTTGTTGTTGGCATTTAAAGGGTCGAGGTAGTAGGGGATAATCTGGAAACCAAACGGCACGTTCTGGCTCTTCAGCCAGTCCGCGACCGTCTTCAGCGTGTTTGGATCGAAGGTTGGATCGATATCTTCGAGCCGCAGGAGTGCGCGACGCTGCACTGGTGCGGTTGCGGCGAGTGCGTCGAACAGAAGATCGCAGAAGGCCAAATAGCGATCGCCTTCCGTGAGGTAGACGAGCGGGTTTTCGCCGATGTAAGTGAGGGTGCCACCATTCGGGCCGGTCGACCGGAGTGCCCAAGGGAAAGTGGAACCATCGGAGCGGACGCAGTTGGCCAAGACGGTTGTGCCGGCGGCAATCGCCGAATAGTTCATGATGCCGGCGGCGTTTGCAGCGTACCGTTTTAGCTTTTGGGTTGCTCTGGTCGAAGGAGGCAGAGGGTAATCGACTTCCGCGACCGATGAGGTATCAAACCCCGACCAGCTCCAGCCATACACTGAGTAGAAGTTGGGATAACGGTTCGTCAGCTGCCAGATATTGTCATACGCCCAGATGACGGGTGTCGTCGTCCCGTACACGTCGTCGAGAAACGCGGTAGGCAGTGGTTCGTCGTATGTTGAGCCGATATAAATGGCGGCCGTATATTGCTTGAGCTGCCCCGTTTGGTAGGAGGCTACGGGCATCGCCGTCCATGAGCCGAAGTGACTCGCCAGATTTGCCGACATGATTGCGTAGAGCTCGCCGAGCCATCCCCATTGACCCGTTGTGTCGTAAAGGACGAGGGTGGAGGTGGTCATGGAATATCCTCCTCCATCACGCCTTTTCCGTGGACCGCTTGTGGTCGAGGCATGTGTTTGTTAGAGGGTTTGCCTTGCGGCACGAAGTAAGGATTGGACGAATGTTCACCTCGGCCGGATACAATATATCCCGGCGCCACTCCCACTTTTGATGGTAATCGGGTGGTAACCCCTTGCCCGGTCAACTGTGCGCGAGCAGGGTTTGTTGCCAGTGCGGCTGCTAGTGTTACTCCAGTAACGGCAAGAAATTGCCGTCGTGTGCGACCTGTCATACTCTTCCTCCTTCGGGAACAATCGGTTTCGCGGTTGCCGATGCAGCACGAGGCCATACAGTCCGGCGCATACGCACTGCGTCAGAAAAGAGCCCAATATCCTGAGCCGCAGTGGGCAAATTTTGCGGATCCTGTGGACTGGTCGTCAGGCGCGGTCGAGGCGAGAACGAACGTTCCTCTGCGAGCAAAGGCCGTCCAGCTCTCCAATTCCTCAGTACTTCGACGATCCGTTCGCTTGCCAGTCCATCGCCGTAGGGGTTGACTGCAGAGGCCATCCGGAAGTAGGCGTGCTTGTCTTCGAGTAAATTTTCGACGTGCGCGAGAATAGCGCTGCGATCTGTACCGATGACGCGGGCGAGTCCGGCCTCCGCGGCTTCCGGCCGCTCCGTTGTCTTGCGCAGGACCAGAACAGGCACGCCCAGGGAAGGCGCCTCTTCTTGAACGCCGCCGGAGTCGGTGAGGATCAAATAGGCGCGGCGCATCAACGCCAAAAACGGGATATAATTTAACGGCGGCAATAATTTGATCCGCGGGTGGCCGCCCAGCAGTTGGCAGACCGGTTTTTGAACATTGGGGTTGGGATGGACGGGCAGAGCCACCATTACGTTCGCCCATCGCTGGACGATCTCGCGGATCGCGCAACAGATCTTTTCGAGGTCGTCGCCCCAGCTCTCTCGTCGGTGCATCGTCACGAGGATCAATTGGCGGCCGACGAGGTCGGCCTCTTCCAGCCCAGTGCCATGCAGAACGGGCGAGTGGCTCGCACAGAGCTGTTGCAGCGCGTCGACCACCGTGTTCCCAGTTATCGGGCATCTCTCGACGGCAAAGCCCGCCCGATACAGATTGGATTGCGCCCGAGGAGTCGGCGGCAGCAAGATGTCGGAGACCGCATCGATAATCTGGCGGTTGGCCTCCTCTGGGAAAGGGTGAGCCAGGTCACCGCTGCGCAGCCCCGCCTCGACGTGTACAACCGGGACCTGCGCGTAAAACCCTGCAAGCGCAGCGGTCATTGCCGTGGTCGTGTCGCCCTGGACGAGAATGAGGTCAGGCCGGGTGTCTGCAAAACGACGGCCGAATGCCCGCAGCAAATTGCCAGCGGCATCCGCCAAGGACCCGGTGATCGGCTCGATGTCCAATTCACTGTCGGCGGTGAGCCCAAACGCGGCTAGCGCGGAGCGACAGATTTCGCCGTGCTGCCCCGAAGTGACGACGCGGACTTTAAAATCGTCTCCACTTTCCCTAAGGGCTTTTATGACCGGCGCGAGTTTGATCGCTTCAGGGCGGGTCCCCACGATGATATCGCAGCGTGCCGCGGATTGACCATTTGAAGGAAAGTTCTGCATGCGCCCGTTTCGACTGGATGCTTTCACGAGAAACTTATAACAAAAGCGATCTAGTTTAGTCCGGCTTTTTAGGCAAATGTATTCATAGTTAAAACCGTATTTTTGTGATTTTTTTTAAGTATGGTGAATTTAACTTTAGTTTGTATGGTAAATTGAAATCTTAAGCTTGACTCCTGCGACCGTAAGCGCTGGATTCTTTGTAACTAGCTTCTCAAATGGGAGATCAAGATGCCAAACCAATCATCATTGCGAAAACGCGATGAATCGGAGGGCGGAGGTTCAAGTAGTCTTCTCTCTCCTCGTGGATAACCGTGGTGTCAGGCCAATCAGCTATTGCGGTGATTGTCTCGTTGTTGACTGGGGTGGTCGCTACCTCCGCACCGTCGCTGAGAACGGGCGAGGCTTTAATCACGGTCACGCTACTTTCGCTCGGGCTTTGGGGAGGTCTCTACGTCGCGGCTTATTGGTTAAGTGAGTTGGTGTTGCCCCGTTAGAGTTGTTTGGCTGTTATCAACGCGTATAAGAGCGCGCCCCAGAAGTGACGTGCTTATCGGTGACCAACGATCGCTGCGGAAGATTGAAACGGTCTGAATAGTCTATGGGCGGTTCACCGGCTGTTTGGGAACCCCCCGAACCATCAGGTCGATAGGACTTCTATTCGACGGTGACACTCTTTGCCAGGTTGCGGGGCTGGTCGACGTCAGTGCCTTTGAGCACCGCGGTATGGTAGGCAAGGAGCTGGACTGGAATTGCGTACAGCAGAGGGGCGACGAACGGGTCGCAGTCGGGCATGGCGATGTCGAAGGCGAGGCGGTCGGCAAGCCTCGCAACCCCAGCAGTGTCTGAGATCATTACAACGCGGCCGCCGCGCGCCATGACCTCCTCGACATTGCCGAGAGTCTTTTCAAAAAGGTCGTCGTTCGGCGCCAGCACGACGACCGGCACGTTCTTATCAATGAGGGCGATCGGGCCATGCTTCATCTCGCCGGCGGCATATCCTTCGGCGTGGATGTAGGAGATTTCCTTCAGCTTTAAGGCGCCTTCGAGCGCCAGGGGAAAGGCGCTGCCGCGACCGAGATAGAGGACATCGCGCGCCTCGGCGATCTCAACTGCGATGTTGCGGATCCGCTCGTCCTGGTTCAAGACCTCGCCGGCTCGCGACGGGATCTCGGTCATGACACCGACCAGTTCTGCCTCGCGAGCACGACTGATGACGCCACGCGCCCGCGCCAGCGCGACCGTGAAACAGGCGAGCACAGCGAGTTGCGTGGTAAACGCCTTGGTTGAGGCGACGCCGATCTCGGGGCCAGCCAAGGTCGGCAATACGACATCCGCCTCGCGCGCGACCGAGCTCTCTGGCTGGTTGACGACGGCGATGATCTTTTGGCCTTGCGCCTTGGCATAGCGTAGCGCCGCCAGGGTGTCGGCGGTCTCGCCCGATTGCGACACAAAGATCGCCGCTCCGCCCTTCGGCATCTCCGGCGCCCGATAACGAAACTCAGAGGCGATGTCGATCTCGACGGAGATGCGGGCGATCCGCTCGAGCCAATATTTAGCGACAATGCAGGCGTGATAGGCGGTCCCGCAGGCGATTAGCGTCACCCGTTCAAGCTCCCTGAGCGCGAAAGGCAGCTCAGGCAAATGAACAGTCCGGGTAGCCGGGTTGATCAGCGCATGGAGCGTATCGCCGATGACCTCCGGCTGCTCGAAGATCTCCTTTTGCATGAAATGGCGGTAGTTGCCCTTGCCGATCACCGCGCCCGCCGCCGCCGCTTCGCGGATTGGGCGGTCCACCTCCCGGTTCGTCGCATCGAAAATTGTCGCGGTGCGTGAGGTGACGACCACCCAGTCGCCCTCCTCTAGGTAGGTAATGCGTCGGGTCAGCGGCGCCAACACCAGAGCGTCCGAGCCCAGAAACATCTCGCCGTCGCCATAACCGATCGCAAGCGGGCTGCCGCGGCGGGCGCCGATCAAGAGGTCGTGTTCACCAGCAAACAAAAACACGAGAGCAAAGGCGCCGTCGAGGCGCGCCAAAGTCTTTGCCACTGCATCCTGCGGGGACAATCCCTGTTCGAGACAATGGCTCGCTAGGATGGCCACTGCTTCAGTGTCGGTGGCGGTCTGAAAGACATAGCCGAGTGCCGTCAGTTCGCGCCTCAGCGCCTGGAAATTCTCGATGATTCCGTTGTGAACGACGGCGACGCGGTCCGTGGCGATCGGATGGGCGTTGGTCTCGGTGGGCAGGCCATGCGTCGCCCAGCGGGTGTGCCCGATCCCGATCCCCCCTTGGACCGGTTCTTCTTCAAGCCGTTTGGCAAGATTATCGAGCTTGCCCTCAACCCGCCGTCCCTCGATCCGCCCATTGACCAGGGTCGCGATGCCCGCCGAATCATAGCCTCGATATTCGAGACGCCGTAGCCCTTCAAGCAGGCTAGGCGCAACCATCCCCTTCGCTATGATGCCAATGATTCCGCACATCTAATTTCCTTCTTCGCCAATTCCGGATCGCCAGATAGCGACCCGGGCGTGCCCGCTTCCTGCCCAGCGGCGATCATGACGAATCCGGCAGGAGCGAGTACCAGTCTTCGCCGATCGCGCGGAACGATTAGTTGAGAAATGCGTGATCAAAGTTTCGCTAAAAACCCAATATATTACGACACAATTTAGAGTCAAATGCATTCATAGTTAAAAATCGCGGCTTCTTAGAAGAGGATTCCTATAGATTTACCTTAATGCGAGCGGTTCAGTGACTAATCGCAATATCTATTGACTAAGGCAAATTTGAACCACGACCGTGGCTGACGATGTCCTTTGGGCCGCATGCTACGGCCCATCCCAAGCGAAGATGAACGGCTGAGGCCCAGATGGGCAAACGGTCGGCGAGAGGGGACAGATCACGCGCTACCAGACCCGGACAGTTGACATTCTCGTGCCCCGAACTTGTCGATCTGTGCGACTTTATTGCAGCCTGGCTTCTGCCAGCATATTGGCTGCAGCTAATGGTGTGCTAGAGCGGCATTCCGCAATTTCTAGGACGTGCCTTAGCTTTTCGCTCAACAAACCGACTCTTGTCTTAACATTCTGTCTGTCATAGGTTTGACCGATCTCGGCGGCGACATTGATAACCCCGCCAGAATTTGCAAGATAGTCCGGCGCATACAGGACCCCGTTCTGCTGAAGGATCTCAGCATAATCATCTTGGATTAGCTGATTGTTTGCAGACCCGCAGATGATTGGGAACCGAATGCTGTGAACATTCCGTGCAGATACGACTTGTCCCATAGCACATGGTGCATACAGGATGATGTTGTCCACCACATCTTCAGTGAATCGCTTTGCGGAGAATTCCTCAACCGCTTTTACCACCAATTCCGGTCGTAGATCGCTGACATAAAGCTCCGCCCCAACTGCATGGAGCCGGTGAGCAAGATCCCATCCGACCTTGCCAAGCCCCTCTATCCAGACCGACGACAGAGAGTGGCCAGTGTAATCGAGTGCCGCGGTGATACACGACATCACCCCCAATGCGGTCCACGGCGATGGATCGCCACTAGCCGCTAGACTAGCAATATGGGATGTCTTTTCGGCCGCTATCCGCATATCGGCAACAGTCGTGCCGACATCCTCGGCGCTAACATAAAGGCCATCGAGATATTCGATGGCTTCGCCAATTTTATGCATCAGTTCCGGTGTCGGGTGATCGGCCAGTACGGTACATTTACCACCGCCAAGGTTCAGCCCCGCAAGGCTGGCCTTGTAGGTCATACCTTGGCTGAGCCGCAGGGCATCGATCAGGGCAGCGTGTTCACTCTGGTAGGGAAAGATACGACAGCCGCCCAACGCCGGGCCGAGTTTTGTGCTATGGACCGCAATACAACAATAAAATTCATGATCATCACGAAATACAACCACACGTTCATAGCCATAGGCGGGAATTTCTTGGACTTTAAACATCATCGGCTCCTTGAGAAATTGCTTTTGGGACGGTGACAAATTCCTAGACTGGCAGTTGATCTCGGGCGGGCCGGCGGGGCCTACGAGCCGGCTGCTCAGGGTGCATGTGCGCCAGCTGTTGCAGGTGATCCTGCTTGACGAATTTTTGGCGAAGAAGGCCAAGCACAATATCAAGTGGCGCCCGTCGGTAGCGCGCCAAGACGGTAAGCGCTGTCGACGCTGGACGCTCAAACCCACTATGTCAGCGCCGCGATCTGGGGTCACGCGGCGGACCCGAGCCACGGTATTGCTGAATGCGCGTGGCGCGCAGACCCGGAAGGCCGCGGGCTTCAAACGCACGCTGCCAGGAGAGGAATTCCTCTTCGGTGGGGTGGTAGCGACGTAGGGCTTCCTCATAGTTATCGTGCCGCTGCGTACAGCGGTAACTACCGCAGCCTTGCGACGGGCCACCCATCTCTGGGTTTTGGGAGGTGGCAGATCCCCCACCGTCGGTGCTCGCAGCGACAACAGCTCGACTACGCTATTCACCTCGTCCCACCGGGCCGTTCGTGGCCCCAAAAGGAACGCTACGTGCAGGCGACTGACAGCGGATGACGGCGTTATGGCTGCTTCGGACTCGTCTTGGCGCATAACTCAGATCCCTTCGCCAGCATTAGGCGGACGAATCACTATTGGTGTGGGTATACCAATACTTCTCAAAACTAGCTAAATAATCAACAATCATCACCCTTAATAGAATAGGTTCGATGGTTAAGGTTCGAGGAAGCGAGCCGCCCTGATACCAGTAGTGGGACTGTCTCGTCCTTTGGTGGACGGCGTGGACCTCTTATCGCATCCGAGCGGTAAGTTCGCAGCCTCGTCGAGCGGGTCGCGCTGATTTGGACCTTGCTTTCGTTCTGGTCGTCGTACCACCCGATGCGAGATGATGTCGGGCCAGCGGCGAGCAACCAACTCCCTCAATAAATCCGCCAGAGCCCTGATTATGTCAGCGGCCCACCGTGAGAGAGCGTGGTGGGCCGCCATAACACACAGTGCCGTGCGCTGTCGCAATTCGGGTTCTACATCCGAATTGGCTTGAGAGCCAGCATATGCTTGCGCCGGCGCGTCAGAGCAAGTCCAGCGAGAGCGCCACCCAAGAGCGCGAGTGATGCTGGCTCGGGCACCGGATCGGTGACATAGCGAACATCATCGACGCCGACGATGTCATTATTCACATTAATGGTTATACTGGCGATCGAGTTAGCAGCATCGGCAAATCCAACGAAGGTGGTTCCTCCGTCGAAACCGGGGTTTGGGATGTTGACGGATTGGCTCGTGCCATCGCTGAAGGTGATCGTTTCGCCGGCGTTCTGCACGCCGCTCAGATAGGCACCAAACGCATCCGTTCCGCCGCTAAAAGAAAACGTTGCAGTTCCCCCGAACAGAAGCAGAAAATTCGATCCTCCCGGGGTTGTGTTGTAACCACACGAGGCATTAGAGCAAGGTGGTGTGATATTTATATTAGAAGTCGTATTTACAATGCTCTGATCATTGCCATTGACGTTAGCTCCAGTTAGGGTAACGCCAGATGCTAGAGCCAGCGAAGAAAACAGGCCCAGCGGAGAGCTCTCAAACGTGATGGTGTTCTCGGTACCAAGACCGGCAGCGGCAGCGTCGAAGCTGGCAGCCGCGGCCACGGAATTAGGCGCGGTCGCAAGAGAGCCCGCCCCATCGTCCGCTCCGGTAAATAGGGTAAGTCCGGCATGCGCCTGCGTGGTGACGAGGGCGAACACCACCATGGCAAGTATCGCGCTCTTGGTAGCAAATTGCGTATCTGTCATAACCTAACCTCCTATTTCTGCTTAACTCATAGGTTGTCTCTAATTTAATCGAAGAGTCTTAAACATTCTATAGAATTGGTGGTTAAGACATCGGAGTTCATCTTAACGTTAATCCTGCGTTGGAGGTTTAGTTACCGCGACGTGTACCGCGAGCACAAGGCCAGTGACAGATGGCTGTGCGATTGTCGCAAAGAGGTCGCATTTCACCTGTGCTGGTGGCTTCTCCTGGTATGAGCCCCGGAAACGCGGGCATTGTCACGGAAACAGGGTTCGAGTGGGTCTCCGGGTGGGATAGGATCACGGCATGGCCGCGCTCTCCTACCGCCGACATCGGTTTCCGCCAGGGATTATCCAGCACACGATATAGCTGTATCTCCGCTTCACCCTGAGCTATCGCGACGTGGAGGATCTTTTGGCCGAGCGGGGGCTCGACATCTCCTATGAGACGGGCTCTGCGAGCACCTAATCTCAGTCAGGGACGAGCTGCGAACCGTTTGCGTTGCGGCGGGCCCAGTAAGTCCAGGCAGTCTTCGATGCCCACCCCGTAGGAGCTCACTGCGCAGG
>WNFQ01002492.1_pt2 | contig 14293 bp, 24 predicted proteins | sample 5400171 | NCBI WGS metagenome assembly WNFQ01 (sample SAMN13153356, study PRJNA577476) | soil metagenome | isolation source: 20 cm soil under Madrone tree | place: USA:California | collected 2016-06-14
ACTCCCTTCTCCCTCACTCACGCTGATCCGGGAATCGGAATTTCGTATATAGAATAATGAGGTGATAGTATTCAAGGGCGATGAGAAGCCCGCGAAGGAATGGGAGTGTGTGCTCATTTACGACGAGGCAACGCAAACGTTCACACTCGAGAAACTCGACTCGCTCGTCAACCTCAACTATGACAGTAAAGTGCCACCACGAACACGCCCATCTGCCTCCCGTACGTGTCTTTGCTTTCCCCATGCCTGACTCGCTTGCCCCCTGCCCTTCCTTGCCTTGCCTTGCGTGCACACTATAAACGCACACGCATATAACACGAACTTGAATGGCCCCATGCTGACTCCGCGCCCATGCACGCACGCAGCCCCTAGCCTCTCTTCTTCCGCCGCCCAAACACCACGGCGCTCCCCGGTGCGCACAGCCGCCGACGAGCTCGAGGCCCAATTGGAAGGCTCCAGCACCGGTCTAGGCACCGGCGTAGAGGCGAATGGAAAGCCGGATCCGGGCAACTTCTCGCTGGTACGAGAAGAAGAGGAGGAGGAAGAGGAAGGAATGGTGGTTAATGATGGGGCTGCCGTCACGCCGTCACCCACCCCAACGCCGCGGAACGCACGGACATCGTCCGCGCCACAGAAAGTACCACCACCACCGTCGCAGTTGCAGTCGTCACAACAACAACCGGCTCAACATACTAAAGCACGTCCTATTCCATCTAAGAAATCTGCACCAGCGCCTGCCCCCGCACTACAGCCTTCAAAGGCAGTTCGGGTGGCGGCAGCACCAACAACGGCTGTGACCCCGGCAGCGTCGTCGTCGAAACAGCGACCCAAGCCAGTCCCGGTGCCTACATCAACGACATCAACAACACCGACGTCTACCAGACGTGGTCAACTGGAGGAGGATTTCGAGATCAGGGGTCCGATCGCACCTGTGACTACATCCGCAACTGCATCTGCGTCCGCGACGAGACGGGGGTCGGCGGCTGCGACTGCGACGCCAGCACAATCGCAGGGGTCACCGTTCAGCCTGGCGTTACCTACGGCATCATATGGGCCGGATCCTCTTGCTCATCAAGGGCTGTACAATAACAACAACAATAACAACAACAACCACGGCGGTACTGCGGTGAACGGTGGTGCTGCGACTTCGGCTTCAATTTCAGTTTCGGGGGGGATGGAGTCGGAGGATGAGTGGGACGAGATATTGGCTCAGCCCGATCGTCCTACGTCATCGTCTGCGAATCATCATCATCCGCAACAGCAAGAGGCGCTGACGATTACGATTGAGGAGGATGGGGATGATGGATTGGATGATTTTTTGGAGCGGGAGTTGCTTGGGGAGGATGAGCCTATGGGGGATGGTGATGGTGATGGTGATGCGGACGAGGATGAGGATGAGGATCTGGAAGATGCGATTGTCGGTGGTCATGGGTCGTCATCGGTGCGCGCGTCGGGTCCTATATCGATGAATCGGTTCGCGGGTGGGGATGCTATGGTAGAGGATGAGGACGATGATTACTCGAGTAGTGAAGAGGACGAAGAGGACTAGTAGTACCGGCGACGGCGGCCAGCAATTGCATAGAGTAGAAATATTCCTGCAGGCTATTTTATTTCTTGTCGATGTAAGTGACGCGTGATGCACGTGACTGCTGGGTTGAGCTCAGGGGAATTCCTCATTGTCTGCTTTGCCATATCATCACCATGCGGACTCGTTCATCAAAAAGTACTCCCACTTCTCGTGCCTCCAATGGCAGGGTTTGTTGGACCACCATGGAGGAAGCTGCATCAATACAACTCCTTTTTGAAAGGAGGAATGAATTGACCTTTGGACCGGTGTTCAAGGAGAAGGACTTCCGACAGGTGGCCTCAGTGCTCAAACGTTTACGTGAGAAAGGTGTTGAGAAGGACGTAGACTCATGCAAGTCCAAGTGGAGGCAGGTATGTATGTTCTTTTGTACGTGTTCTGCCTGTGTCCTGACTGACTAGCGTGACTAGTTGAAGAGCACGTATGAAGTTGTCACTGCGCTGAAGGCAACATCGGGGTTTGTATGGGACGACGAGAAAGGGATGGGCGTGGCGCGGGAGACGCGACGGGAGTGGAATAAACTGGTCAAGGTATGTGAGCGATATATCTGGTCTGCCAACGACATCTAATCATTGTTAGAGCAATATACAGTTCAAGCCGTTCGCCACCAATGGCTGGCCACATTATGAGGCCATGGAACGATTGATGCTATCGAAGGACACAGGTGCATATACCCATCAGGGCGCGCAGCCGCCAGTACATGAATCCATGGACGCGCCTATTCCTTTCTCCACAGGACTGCCATCGTCTCTAACTCTATTCAACTTTCCACCGCCTTCTATCTCCGAATCTGCCAAGCAATTGTGTTTGTCCGACATCACCACCCAATCCTCTGCCCCAAACAACATGGGTTTACCGCCCGATGTTGATCCAGTAAAATTAATGTACCAATTGATATATATCATCAAATCCCTCACTGAAATACTTCAACGCCTCCAACGAACACATGTCTACGTTCTGCCGCCGCCGCCACCACCTCCTGCACCTGCACCTTCAGCTTACCCTAAGGTGGAAGCAATCTTGCGATTCCTCGACTATGCCGATAAATCCAAGAAACGTAACGATGAATGGCTGTCGGAGGACGACATCGTCAAGATGTACGTCATGTTTCAGGAAGATGAGAACGCGGCCAAGTTATATACCGCAATTACTGATGGCTCCAATGGGGACGATGAACTCATACGCGTGTGGGTTCAGCGGGAACTGGATCGACTTGGTGGTGGCAAATAGGCCCCGATTTAATGTCAAACTGTCCTTGTCTTCTGTTCCTCTGACTGTCCATGTAGATACACATTATTCCCGCATAATAGTCAACTATCGTAATTGGTACTATCCATTTCGGCCTTATTACTGAACTTACTGCCAAGAAAAGTGCTGCAATGCAAAATGAAAGCTTACGTTGGTGCTGATGAGGGCAGGGGAGCTGAATGACAAAGAAGTGCCAGGAGTGACAGTGCCCGTGTTAGTAACGGCGAGTGAAGGGTTAGCTGATGGCGCGATAAAGGCAGTGAGCTTCGAGGGGGAAATGATGAGGTGCTGGGACGAAAACGTACCGGGGACACCGAGGTCGCAACCTTTTGATGAAAGAGCCGGCAATAGCAAGAACCTCATTCGGAAAGTACAGTAGTGGTAGTGGGAGGTCAAATGCTTGAGGGATGGCCGTGGCAACCTCGCAGATATTCAGAATGGTGTTGTGGCGCGACACGACTGTCCACGATGGAAGCGGCGGCAGTCAGGACGTGCGGGTCTCGGACGAGGTGCGCGGCACGCGGTCGGGATGCTATGGTAGAGGATGAGGACGACGATTTCTCGAGTAGTGAAGAGAGCGAAGAGGACTAGTAGTACTGGCGGCGGCGGCGGCGGCGGCGGCGGCCAGCAATTACATAGAGTAGAAAATATCCCTGCAGGCTCTTTTGTTTCTTGTTGTCTAAGTGGATCAATGTCATTAATTAGAGCTCACTCAAGGCGCGTGACGCGTGATGCACGTGACCACAGGGTCGAACTCAGGGGAATTCCCCGTGATTTACTTGTTTTGCATGTTTGCTTTGCTATACTGTACCATCACCAATGCGGTCTCGTTCACCAAAAAGTACTCCTCGTGCCTACAGAGGCAAGGCTTATTGGTCCACGCTAGAGGAAGCTGCATTAATACAACTCCTTTTCGAAAGGAGGGATGAAATGACCTCCCGTTTCACGTTCAAGGAACCAGTCTTCCAACAGGTGGTCTCAGTGCTCAAACGTTTACGTGAGAAAGGTGTTGAGAAGAATGCAGACTCGTGCAGGTCCAAGTGGAGGAAGGTATGTATGTTCTTTTGTACGTGTTTTTTTTTTACCTGTGTCCTGACTTTGTATGACTAGTTGAAGGGCATGTATGAGGCTGTTGCTGCGCTGAAGGCAAAGTCGGGGTTTGTAGGGGACGTCGAGAGAGGAATGGGTGAGACGCGCGAGACGCGACGGGAGTGGAATGAACTGGTCAAGGTTTGTGAGCAATATATCTGGTCTGTCAACGACATCTAATTACTGTTAGAGCAATATACACTTCAAGCCATTCGCCATCAATGGCTGGCCACATTATGAGGTCATGGAACGATTGATCCTATCGAAGGCCGCAGGTGCACATGCCCATCAGGGCACGCAGCTGCCAGTACACGAATCCACAGAACCACCTATTCCTTTCTCCACAGGATTGCCATCATCTCCGACATCACCAGCCAATCCTCTGCCCCGGACGACACATATATCCCACACGGTGTTATTTCAGCAATGAAGGGATGTTCAGGTCTCCTTCAATCCCTCACTGAAACACCTCGTGGCTTCCGACAACCACCTGCCCCCATTCCGCCGCCACCGCCACCTCCTGCACCTGCACCTGCACCTGCACCTACACCTTCAGCTTCGGCTTCGCATTGGAAGGAAGCAACCGATCGATTCCTCGACTATGTCGTTAAATCCAAAGAACGTAACGATGATTGGCTGTCGGTTGGCGACATCTTTAAGATGTTCTTCATATTTGAGAAAGTCGAGAAAGCGGCCAAGTCATATCTCATAATTGCTGATGGCTCCAATGACGATGAGGCACGAATACGCTTGTGGGTTCAGCGTGAACTGGAGCTTCGTGAGACAGACAGTGATTGGATGTAAAACTGTCCTTGTCTTCCGTTCCTCTGACTAGTACTGTCAATAGATACACATTATTCCCGCATAATAATCAACTATCATAATTAGTACTACACCCTCGAGTGGATCCGTACAGTACGCGGTACAGTACAACACGCGCAGGGTACCCAGTAAAGTAAATCAAGGCAGAGGAAAAAATAATCAATGAGCAACGCACACAGAGCGAGGACATTGAATGTACAAATGGCAAAGACTACTAAGGAACGAAAACCGAGCAAAATAGAGCACAAAAAATGCGAATGGGTACTTGTAAAATGCAGCGCATTGTCGTCGTCGTCACCTTCATCGTTTATTAAACTGAGTTACTACTGGTCCGTACACACACGCACACACGCATCCATCTGCACGCCACCCCTTCCTTGCACTGGCATCGCTTTTAGGTAGATGTCGGCTTGGGCACCATCGAGATATCATTGGGGATGACGTTATTGGGGGCCGAGGATGCGGACGCAGAGGCGGATGGGGTCACGGTGCTCACGGGAAGGGTGCCGATGATCGCAGCTGCGTCGCTGGGAGACGACACGGTAGTCGTGCTCGCGAATGAGCTGATGGCGCGATCAAGGCGGGGGAAAAATGATGAGGTGCTGGGTAGGAAAACGTACGGGGGGACACCGAGGTCGCAACCTTTGATGAAGGAGCCGGTAATGGCAAGAAACCTCATTGGGAAGAAGTGGAAGTGGGTCGGTCAAAAACGCTTGAGGGATGGCCGTACTACAGTATAGCAGCCTCGAAGATATTCAGAATGGTGTTGTGCCGCGACTCGACTGTCGCGATCACGATGGAAGCGGCGGCAGTCAGGACGCGGCGCGGGTCTTGGACATGGTGCGCAGCACCCAGACCCAGATACGCGCCAACGCCAATATTCTCAACGACCCGTGCGACCCGTGGGGATGCTATGGTAGAGGATGAGGACGATGATTTTCTCGAGTAGTGAAGAGAGCGAAGAAGATTAGTAGTACCGGCAGCGGCGGCCAGCAATTGCATAGAATAGAAATATCCCTGCAGGCTACTTTATTTCTTGTCGTCTGCGCTCAAGATTTCTTTCAGGTTACTTCAAGGTTGTGTGACGCGTGATGCACGTGACTGCCGGGCTGAGGTCAGGGGTTGCTCACTTGCACCATCTTTTGTAATTTACTTTACCTCATATTCGTCCGCTCGTCTCCCTTTTAACCTTCTTCTACTGTCTTATCGCCTGTCTTCAACCGAGCCAACGAGGTAGCATAGAGATATGATTACCTAAGTTACATTACGTAGTAACGTAGTTGGCCATATATATTGCATTTTGCATGTCGTATTACGTAACGTAGTCGGCCATAAATATTGCATTCTGGCATGCATTCCCCGTCTTTGCTTTTGCTTTGAACCGTGTTTACTTATGGCTCGTTCACCAAAACGTACTCCTCGTCCCTACAGAGGCAAGGCTTATTGGTCCATCCTTGAGGAAGCTGCATTAATACAACTCCTTTTCGAAAGGAGGGATGAAATGACCTCTCGTTTCACGTTCAAAGAGACAGTCTTCCAACAGGTGGTCTCAGTGCTCAAACGTTTACGTGAGAAAGGTGTCGAGAAGAACGCAGACTCATGCAGGTCCAAGTGGAGGAGGGTATGTATTTTTATTTTGTACGTGTTCTACTGTACCTGTGTCGTGACTGGTGTGACTATGTAGTTGAGGTGCACGTATGAAACCGTTACTGCGCTCAAGTCAACATCGGGGTTTGTATGGGACGATGAAAAAGGTATGGGCGTGACGCGGGAGACGCGACGAGAGTGGAATGAACTGGTCAAGGTATGTGAGCAATATCTCTACTCTGTTAACGACATCTAATTATTATTAGAGCAATATACAGTTCAAGCCGTTCGCCACTATTGGCTGGCCACATTATGAGGCCATGGAACGATTGATGTTATCGAAGGTCATAGGTGATGCCCATCAGGGCACACAGCTGCGAGTACATGAATCCATAGACGCGCCTATTCCTTTATCCACAGGGCTGCCATCGTCTCCAACTCTGTTCGATTTTCCACCGCCTTCTATCCCCGAATCTGCCAAGCAATGGTGGTTGTCGGACATCGCCAACCAATCCTCTGCCTTGGACGACATATATGTCCCACCCCATATTATTTCAGCAATGAAGGAATGTACAGATCTCATTAACTTCGTCGCTGAAACATATCGTGGGTTTCAACAACCATCTGCACCTTCAACTTCGACTTCGACTTTGACTTCAACTTCAACTTCGTCTTCATCTTCGTTTTCGTCTTCATCTTCATCTTCATCTTCGTCTTTGTCTTCGGCTTCGCATTGGATGGAAGCAACCAAGCGATTCCTCGACTATACCAGGAAATCCAAAGGACGTAACGATGAATGGCTGTCGGTTGACGACATGGCTGAGATGCTCTTCATGTTTCAGAACGATGAGGACGCCGCCGAGTTATTTGTTATAATTGCTGATGGCTCCAATGGGAATGAGGGATTCATCCGCTTGTGGGTTCAGGGTGAACTGGAGCGACTTCGTGAGACAGACAGTGATTGGATGTAAAACTGTCCTCTTGTCTTCCATTCCTCTGACTGTCAATGTAGATGCACTTTATTCCCGCATAATAATCAACTATAAATAATTAGTACTACAGTACCCATTTCGGCCTTATTGCTGAGCTCACTGCCTGCACATGCGATACGCCCACCCCTCGAGTGCATCCATACAGTACGCGGTACAGCAATTTCCTGCACACAATCCAACCATCGTATTGGCACTGTACTATTCATTGCGGCGACCTTACTACTGAACTTACTACCGGCACACGTGATACGCCCACCCTCGAGTGCGTCCGTACAGTACGCGGTACAGTAAAACACACGCAGGGTACCCAGTAAAATAAATCAAGGCAGAGGAAAAAATAATCAATGAGCAACGCACACAGAGCGAGGACATTGGATGTATACAAAATGGCAATGACTACTGAGAATGAAAACCAAGCAAAATGAAGCACAAAAAATGCGAACGGGTAACTTGTAAAATGCAGCGCATTGTCGTCGTCGTCGTTTGTTATGATAAGTTACTACTGTCTCCTGTGCACACCCATCCATCTGCACGCCACCCCGCCACCCTTCCCTTGCACTGGCATCGCCTTTAGGTAGATGTCGGCTTGGGCACCATCGAGACACCATTGGGGACGACGTTATTGGGAGGCGGAGATGCGGGCGCAGAGGCGGATGGGGTCGCGGTGCTCGCGGAAAGGGTGCCGATGATCGCAGCTGCATCGCTGGGGGACACAGTAGTCGTGCTCGCGAATGAGCTAGACAAGCTCATGGTCGAGTTGGACGAGCCCGAGTCGGACGATGAAGAACTGTTGCTGCTGCTGCTGCCACTGCTGTTGCCTTTGTTGCGCACGAGGGTAGAGACCACGTCTATGTGAATGTCGATGAAGACCATCAGTGGACCCGCGACGACCGCATTGCTTTGCCGGTCTACGGCGCCGCCGTTTAGAGATTGGTCGTCGGAGGTGATCCAGATTGCGACGGCGCCGTTGAGCCCCTGTGGTACGACGCACTGGCTGAGCGGGAGAGTGAGGGAGAAGGGCATGCCGCCAGCGAGCATTTGGCAGTGGAAACCCTGTGGATTGGTAAATCAAACATCCCGCTGCATGCAATGCAAAAATGCTTACGTTGGTGCTGCCGTTGAGGGCAGGGGAGCTGAATGACAAAGAAGTGCCAGCGGTGACGGAGCCAGTGTTAGTAACGGCGAGTGAAGGGTTAGCTGATGGCGCGATAAAGGCAGTGAGCTTCGAGGGGGAAAACTGATGAAGTGCTGGGAGGAAAACGTACCGGGGATACCGAGGTCGCAACCTTTGATGAAAGAGCCGGCAATAGCAAGAACCTCATTGGGAAGAAGTGGGATGTCAAACGGTTGAGAGATGGCCGTAGCAGCCTCGAAGATATTCAGAATGGTGTTGTGGCGCGACTCGATAGTCACGATGGAAGCGGCGGCAGTCAGGACGCGCGGATCTTGGATGAGGTGCGCAGCACCCAGATACGCGCCGACGCCCACATTCTCTACGACCCGTGCGACCGAGACCATGGTCGAAACGTCAACGAGGGCAGTCGAAAAGTCGAATGAACAACCCGAGGGAGGTTTGGAACCAAACGCAATGAGGATAGTCTGGGCCCCCAAGAATTCGTCAAAAGATGAAGACGGAAGAATAACGAAGATATACCTCGATGGCGGTGACATGGGTGGCCTCGTCAGATTGGATGGCAGTGAACTGCTCGATGGCGACCTCTGCGGACGAGAAACCGGCATTGGTAAAGTCAGACTTCTGGAATTTGGTCAGTGCCTGTTTGTAGAACTCCGTCTCGAGATTCTCGAGGACGAAAGCAAAATCTGAAAGGGTAACGTCAAAAACGCCCACTCTGACTAATCAGCTGCTACTCACTCAGGACTTGGGTGGTGGCAGGGTCAGTAGTACGTTTGAGCGGCACAGCCGACACGACGAAAGGGGCGAGAAGAACAGTGGCCAAGCGAAATACCGTGGAGAAGCGCATTTTTGTACTGGTAAGCGAGTCTTTGCCGAAATTTGATGGGATCAGCCCTGCTGGGTGTGTGTACCAAATGAAGAATATTGAAAAGAAAGACAAGGGGTGCGACCGGGCTACCCAGAGACTACCTGGAGGGGTCTAGGTCAGAAGAGCAGCGTAGGGAGGGGGAGAGATACTAACCGAAAGGAAAAACCAGAAAGAAAAGAGGGGAACGGGAGGTGTGGGGGAGGAAAGGAGGGTGGGGAAGGAGTTGAGGGTTGCCTGAACGGGTTGTATTATATTGCACACGGCCATGCTCTTTCCGCTCGGTCTCACCGGAGGCGCCCTGGTTGCCATGACAAACCCACCTTTCTGCCTTTTCTTTTCTTCTCTGGATTGTCGTCGTTGTTTGTCATTGAAACAATTTCGTGTCCTTGATAACCATTTTACCGCACTCGCACTCAATCATTCTACAGAAACAATAGCCTCCGGAAGCCTCACCTCAGAAGAGACAATTGCGGCTAACTTTTTTCTCGGCGCTTGTGTTTCAGCGGGCCAAGGGCAATCACCGATCTTTCTACGCTAACCCTGTTTCTTCCCCTTCCACTATGAACGCCATCTTATCTCGAACAATCACTCGCTTGCGTTGTCCCCTTCTTGATCCCATGAAGCTGTGCTCTCGGGTCCCTCGAGTTTCTTTAGGGACCAGGATGCCCACGCTATAGAAAGCGTGCATCATGCCAGTCCACGTATCACGGCCGTGACCCGCGCGGCAAACTCAAAGAAGTGCCACTTTGTCCATCAATTCTGCATCAATGTTCTTGACCAATGGAGTATCTGATCCTCTGACGGGATACCACCACCATTTTGTGCTGTGCGCAGCTGTCCAATCCTCGCGAATAAAAACTTGCTGTCCAATCACGTAATTATCCGAAGGGTTTCTAGTACTTTTCTGACTCCTTGTGCTTGGCATACGCAAAGAATGTGGGCGCATCCCTGATTGATCAGGATGGGGACAGCTTGAGCGGAGAGCGCTAATATGAGCAAAGGTTCCGAAATATCAACGGCACTGCTGCATACCCAATGCTGCTACAGTATACCGGAGCGAAAGTGATGGGCTGATCGGTCCCGGAGAATTTACCGCTGTACACCGCCTTCAGCTAGGCGCTCTCAATCCATTACAACATTGTTCACTCCAGTATTACGGTACTTGCTCTTCGTTCGCACTGACCATCGGTAGATACCATATGTAAATGGCAATGCCGGGGAGACCACACGCCGGCACATTACAGAATAGTACAGTTGCGGCTATCATCATTGAAGCTCCTTTCGGGAATACCGAAAAGTTTGTTTGTCGTCACGGACAACTCAGGCTCGCGATCTGCGGTTATCCGTACAGTATACCTAAAAAGGTAAACAACGAACTATGTGTTGAGCGGGATTGAGGTCACTCAGGTCACTCGCGGTGTCCTCGGTCATCCATACCCACGACGGGTCGCCATGGTTGACTCGGAGCTGACCACGACTGGCAACAGGGTAAGCGTGGGAATACTTGACGCTGCGGAACATCCCCATGACATAACATGACGCCCTTCGTTTCGAACTAAATTCGCATCGGCTATACTGTAAAGAAGACACGAACCAAAGTCTCTGCTCTGCGCGTGCACTGTACCCTTAACATTACAGCATGAGGAGAGAAGGGAGATAACCTCCGTTTGTCACGGGTTGACACACTTAAAGGATCAGTTGCGACCCAGCGGTTGCTTACTGGGACGACAATCCGACCCTTCTTTAGTTCAGAAGTCCAAAAAAGGGCGATGCCAACAAGCCATGCGGGCTGCTTGAAGCCCGACTAAATTGCGGCGCCATTTGCACCCGCTACGACGACCATTGTACAGAGCCATGGCGACCCCAATCACAAAGCCATCTAAACGCCCAACTTATCGCGGTGATAACCAAAAACGTTTCTGGGATAGCCGTGCGCCAGTTAAAAGAAACCCCATGATGCTAACTTACGTCTGGGTTTTCGGTTGTCCAGGGACCTTCCAATATAAAGAAGTTACGTGCAGCCCATGACCGCCAAGTGCACACTCGGTGATTTCGGCGACGTAATGTAGTATTCTCTTAGCAGCATTAGGCGGGGATGGGCAACACCAGCGCGGGCTATATACCATATTTGCGGTCCGAATGCGTGAATGAGTGTTGGCAGTGAGAAGAGAGTGAGGCCTAGGCAGAAGGCTTGATGGCTTCGACGCTCTGGGATCGGGGTCGCGCCAATGACTCTGATAATTAATTAACAGGAGAGCTGAGCTCCAAGGCGCAAGAGTTTACCTGCCTAATTGCATGGTCGGTTTGTTGCCCGGTACATGGTAATATACCTTGTTTTGTTCGAGTGGTCCGTCACATGGCTAGCATGACGACTGGTGGTGGATAAGCGCTTCTCCCCCGGTGATTGCAGCTCGATGCCACATCTGAATTCCTCAGGGTCGTGCGGAACGGCGGCGCAAGGGCAGACTTTGAGAAAGGATACACCACGTGGAGAAAATCATCGCATGTCTTGTGGAAGGCAGTTTTGACCCAGAGCGCGTTCAAAAAAAAGTTGACATCCTCTATGAGTCTGACTTTGTTGAAATCACGTACGTCGAAACCGTGTGTACGGTGACGCGAGGAAGCTCACGGGAGAAGAACTACTAGGTTGTGATGCACTGGACCGCGGAGTCATGACACGCATCCTCGGTCTCGTCGGCCTCGCTAAGGGAATCACGAAAGGTTTCAAAAACTCACCGGACTGCATATTCGGACCGAATGGTCAGGGTCAGGCGAATTCAAGAATGTTTTCGCGTGTCAGTCGGTCGGCAGTAGTGGTTTTTCGCCGTCAGTTTACATGACCACCAGCCGTGGGATAGATTGTCCCCGAGATAGAGATCGCTGCGCATGACACCACATTTAAGGACAGACCATTACCGCCGGCAAGTTTTAGCCGCTGTCGTCCCAATGATCCGAGGCTAGTGTCATGGCAAGAACCCTCTTATCACGCATCCCATTTGCGGCGCTGACAATTCTACCAGTGAGATATATGGCTGGCTGAATGGCTACTTCAGCACAGACAATCCCTAGCTGGGATAAACTTACTGTCCTGTGGATATAATAACACGATTGACGCACCACATTTTCCTCTCCAAGTCAGGATCAGTCTCAAAAGAGTGAGCATTCTTCGAGCGTATGTGGTCACATGCGTAGTGCTTCGGGATACAGGTCGAGTATGAGCCGTTGAAAGCTTGCAACGCGAACTTGGCCACTGGATTTAAAATGCAATGAATCAAACGATCCTCACCGTGTGTGCCCAATCGAAATGGACTACAAGCACAAAATAGGAGCCCACGCATCTCTACCAGTGCAAAGAGAGGAGTACGATTGCGGGTGATGCCATGATGACGCCGTGATGGTTTTGGCATTCTCAGGATGTCGTCCGAGGTGAGTTACCATAGGCGCTTCCAGTGCATTTTCTTGTGCGTTTAATACAGCAATGCGCCTGTTGGCATAAGCGAGGGTTGCAATAAACGTATGGTCTGGCGGGCATATAGACATTTGTTCCCGTTTGACCCTTTCGATGCATTCTCTCTTTTAATCGGTGATAGAAACACCATATATTCTGCAGCAATGATCTTTACTACAAAATGTGCGGGTGTTTCTGTGACCTATTAAAAGAGAGTGCACACATTCTAATTCTGAGTCAGAGCGTGTAGTGTCGGTGGGGTCAGTGGATGGTTGGGTGGTGGCACGTGATTGGTCTGGTTCGCTTTTTTTTTAGTCCCGCTTCCGCTTCCCTAAAACGGCAACAGGCCCCACCCGCGTCCTGAACGAAATTGAAACTTGTGTTTGTGGCATCTCAGCTCGATTAACACTAATTGCTCCCTTCGGGGATGCATACGAAAAAATTGGAACGATACAGAGAAGATTAGCATGGCCCCTGCACAAGGATGACACGCTGTTTCAGAGTGGTAGACCTACGGGTCTCAATATTTATTTTACTATTTTTGCGCGGTTCATGGATTTAGTAGGTTCGTGTTAGGTCCTGGGTGTAGATTGTTTGCAGTATGTATACAGATACAAATCACATAGACACGCTTGCGCGTAGATATTAAAACTGAATGTGTTCGGAACGAGGTTGAATAACTAACTAATGACCTTAATCGTGGCCCTCCGGTTCCCTCTCCCTGCTCGATAGAGCAAGCCAGACCCTCACCGCCCTCCCTCACGCCAAGAGAGTGCGAGACAGAACATGGATGTTGTGGACGGGTGGACGGAAGCGCGCCACGTTTCTTCATGTAGCGGGCATTGCGCTATAACCGCTATAACCTGTTGAGCGGTCCGGATGCATGTGCTCCCTGCACGGGCAAGGCAGTGGTGCAAGTCGTCCAAATTGAGCTGGGGGTGTAACGGTCTCTGTTCAAAAGCCACCCGCAAAGTGCGAGATGACCGCTCGCGAAGCATTGAGAACTCGCTGGGTGGACTCGGGAAGTTGGCCCGTAGGCGGTTGGTGAAGGACACGAAAGATTTGTGATGTGTGACGACGTCATGCTACTCTTCCACCCGGTGTGCGATGGCCCCTGCCCGCGCCGTCTCGCTCTGGTAGGCAACCGTGCACAGCCATCTGGCGTTAGAGAGCGCGACTGGTAGGCTACGGTATTTTCAAGGGTGGCGCTGCGTCGAAAACAGAGTGATCCTGGCCAAAGTAGGGCCCCAAAGCTTTGCGACACGTAGAGGCCTGTGGGCATGCTGTGGAAAATTGAGAGAGAATGTAGACGTTGTCGTCCGCAAGGAGACTCGATCGCAGTCATTGGCAGTCTGCACAGGAAGTCGTAGTTCTCTCCCCAAGGGCTCTCACTTATAGCTATTCTAGACCCGCTTTTTGATGCGCAACAGCTGGGATTGGATAACCCCTGCCTGGTTAGGGAGGGCGCGCGTGAAGACAACGATGTCCGACCCGTCAGAGGTTCTGGCGTAAAAAGTGC
>WNFQ01002674.1_pt1 | contig 14292 bp, 16 predicted proteins | sample 5400171 | NCBI WGS metagenome assembly WNFQ01 (sample SAMN13153356, study PRJNA577476) | soil metagenome | isolation source: 20 cm soil under Madrone tree | place: USA:California | collected 2016-06-14
ACCGGAATATTCAGGTGACTAAGGGAGTCTTATTAGCCCTACTTCAAGAGCGTCTCCCGCACCAATGCCGTTTCTCTGCCATCCCAGGTCATCAATCCAGACATATTTCCATTCGGAAGGCTCACTGGCGAAAAAGAGTCATGCATGTCGCTGGATTCGGAAGATTTTAGGCAAGTCACGTCGACGTACGTATTTTGCGCAGCGCCGTGCGACAACTGTTGACTGGTGCTCTAAAGGCCGCATGACAATCAACGTGCTCCCCGACGATGTCCTGCTACAAATATTCCATTGGTGTTTAAATGAAGATCCAAGTTATCCAAATCCTGAAGAGTTGGAGGAATGGCAGACGCTGGTGCACGTGTGTCGAAAATGGCGAAATGTTGTTCTCGAGTCACCACGTCGCCTGAACCTGCGGCTTCTCTGCGATGGTCGGAGACCTGTGAGGGAGATGTTAGATGTTTGGCCATCCTTCCCCATCGTCATTTATGTCTCGATGCCCGAAGCGGTCCAGAATGTCATCGCAGCATTCGAACATAGTGATCGCGTATCCCAAGTTCTGCTCGACGATATTTCGAGTTCGGATTTGAAGAACGTCTTGGCAGTGATACAGGAAACATTCCCGGCACTGAGACACCTGCAGATTCAGTCAGAATATGATGTTCAGTCGCCGGTCGTTTCCGACTCGTTCTTGGGTGGATCCGCCCCACATCTGCAATACCTCGAATTGACTTGCGTTCCGTTTCCGGGATTACCGAAATTGCTCCTGTCTGCCACTCACCTCGTCACACTTTACCTTTGGCACATTCCCCATTCCGGATACTTCCCACCCGACGCGATCATTGCTCCCCTTTCGGCATCGACAAGGCTGGAGACATTTTGGCTTCAATTCCAATCGCCTCGTTCTCGCCCTGACAGGGAACGCCGACTTCCGCCTCCGCTCACTCGCTCAGTCCTCCTCGCCCTCACCCATTTTACCTTTGAAGGTGTAAGCGAATATTTGGAGGACCTCGTGGCCCGGATCGATGCTCCTCTACTCGGCGGGTTGGATATACGATTCTTCCACCAACTCATATTCGATACTCCACAACTCACCCAGTTCATCAGTCGCACACCAGATCTCTCGGCATGCCTCGGAGCGCACGTGTCTTTTCACCTTTATGCCGCTAAGATCACACTTTCAAGTCAAGAGGAATCCCACAAAACGTTCGAATTGAGAATCTCTTGCACTCATTCGGATTGGCAGCTTTCGTCCCTGGCACAAATCTGTAGTTCCTTCTTTCCAGTTATTTCCTCGTTAGAATACCTCTACATCAAAGATGAATATCTCGAGCTAAATTCTCCGGACGACATCGAGAACGCCCAGTGGCTGGAACTATTACACCCGTTTACCGCTGTGAAGAGCCTCCACATATCCCCGAAATATGCGCCACATATAGCGCCTGCCCTGCAAGAGCTCGTCGGGGAGAGAGCGGCCGAAGTATTACCTGCCCTTCTGAATCTTTTCTTGGAGGGGCCAAACACGTCGAGAGCTGCCCAGGAAGCCATCGAGAAATTTGAAGCCTCGCGACGGCTCTCCGGTCACCCTATAACTGTTTCTTACTGAGATAGAGAATCGGGCATGCGGTAGGACGTCAACGATAGGTTGGTATTCTCCACTTCTATCCTATCCACGTTTTGGTATCATTTCACGTTCCTGCTATTCTTACTAGCGCTCATATCTTGGCTTTTGAAACACGAATTGGAGTTTTTCGTTCGCATTGCCATGATCATACTGTTTTGTATGAACATTATTGCGTAGAACAGAGGGCATTGTATTTCGAACCCAGTCTTCATCAACGATGCCCTCAAGGGCAGTACTCAGTACTTGCAATGAATACCATCGTCACCTGTGCTCTCTTGCTTCCTCGCTGCCGTCCGGGCCAGGATTTGCCCATTCTGATTTGGGCCCTGCAAAATTAATTGGAATCACATCGTATCAAAATTTGGGGATTGGCTTAGCGTGTAGTGATGACATAAACACAGCGGCAAACTCGATTGGAGCATTTATTGCAAATCGGGGGCGTGGGTAATAGTTACGTGTGTGCGTCGTTTTTGTAATTAAAAAAGCCCCTGAGAAAGCCCCTCAGATAACCTCGGAGACGCCGATCCCTCACTTATGAACTCTCAACCATACGACAAGGGAATTCAGTTCTCAAACGACCTAGCTCGAGAGTGTCCTTGTCGTTAAACTTCTCCCTCAACCCCTCAAGCTGTATTTCCAAAAAATGACTCGTCCGAGAGCTCGTCGACTGAAAGGCATTGTTCGTTTTGCGGGGCTCGGCCGGGTTTCACAGAGCGACGTCACCGTATGTCTTTTGTGTAACACGCTGTGACAACTGCTGACTCTGACCTGACTGGGTGCAATGTAGACTGGGTGACAATCAACATACTTCCCGACGATGTCCTCCTAGGAATCTTTGACTGCTATGTTCAAGCTAAAGTAGAGGCATGGCATACACTGGTGCATGTGTGTCAAAATTGGCGAAAGCTCGTCTTTGCGTCGCCACGTCGCCTGAATCTGCAAGTTGTTTGTCGTCCCACAACGCCCGTAAGAGAAATGCTGGATGTCTGGCCATCGTTTCCTATCGTCATACAGAGTGGCTGGCCATGGCCGCTACGCCGGGGCGTGGCTGATACCCTTGCGGGGCTCGAACATAGCAATCGCATACGTAGCATCAGTCTTCGTGATGTTCCAGGTTCGCAAATGGGAGAAATCCTGGTAGGGATGTACAAGCCATTCTGACAGAACTGTCGCTTCAGGCCGATTGTCCCGAAGATGTAGAAGAGGAAGAGGAAGAGGATTTTGATGAGGCCGAAGATGCGCCGACGATTAATCCCGATTTGTTCTTGGGTGGGTCTGCCCCGCGTCTTGAAAAACTTATTTTGGATTGCATTTCCGTTCCGGGATTTCCCAAACTTCTTTCATCTGCCACTCATCTCGTCGTACTCATGCTTTGTAATATTTCCTATTCCATCTCACCCGAAGCGATGGTCACCGCCCTCTCCACTTCGACCAGGCTCGAAACCCTTGTCCTTGAATTTGAATGCCATCCGCGATATCGTTTCTGGCCGCCCAGGGACCGACGTGGACGTCGGACACGGACTCTCTTCCCCGCCCTCACCTGGTTGAAGCTGTATTGCGTCCGCGAGTATTCGGACGACCTTCTAGCCGGGATCGATGCCCCTCGGCTGAGACAGAGAATGCGGGACAGGGACAGAAAACCGGAGTGGGAGCCGTTGGAGATTGATGGTTGATCAGTCCTTTCCAAAAATTCCGTCCCATTTACCCTCGGCGTCACAATTATGGGCCCTTTTGTATGACATGTTTGTGTAGGAAAAGTTGAAAGCTCAATTCATTTCCGACTAGGTCATCATCCACCTGCCGTCGAGTAGTAGCTCGCTGACTATCTGTATTATGTACTCAGCGCTCAGCCTTCGACCGAAGTCCACCGTCACCTACACTTGAAGAGTGAGAGTGCGAACGTTGTTGTATGGCATGAGTAGCTCATTGGGAAGGATGTACAAGCAGCTAAGCTGGTGCTGCGAGTGGGGGGTGTTATCCTGAGGAAAGGGAAAGAGATGGGAAAGCAGGGGTCGAGACGACGGTGATCACGGCGCGGGTGGTGGACGGCAGTACCACGGCGTCGATGATAGCAAGGCGCCGGAAGCAGAGACGGGAGAAGTGTGAGTGCAGTGAGAAAGAGGAGAGTGGACTCACACTGTAATTTTTTGACGCGATGCCCTCCGAGTACTCGACCAGCAAGAGGGCCCTAGGCTTGCTTTATTAACAATACACAGTAAATCCCTCCCTACTTAAGGAGATACAGGAGAAAAATGGCAATGGAAAATGAAAAATCGTCGTACTGTTGCCCGCGTGCCAGTGGTAATCATCATGGTAGATCGATTGTCGTTACCTGAAGTCGAAGGAAGAGATAAAAGATGAGAGAGGATGGGACGGGGGCTGGAGGGAAAGGGCGGGGAGATATAAAAAATCGAACGTGCATGCCAGGGGACGGGTGATCCCGAAACGGCGTCTCCGCTCTCTCCGAGTATATCCGAAGTGCACCTTACGCATTACAAGATTCAAGCACACATGTACACATCAACCTCGTGTACACTTGCGATTATACTTTCCGCACTACTCCCTTTCCGAGACTGTGTCCACGTAAGATCAGAATTGAACTTTGAAAACAAGTGTCTACGGTCCACCATCCCCAGGACGAACGACGCTTTCCGCACCGCATAATCACTGTCTTCGATCCCGTAGCCTACTGGGCATAATGCCGTTCCATGCAAGTTCGAACTCGTTGCTGGGAGCTTCCGGATCCTCAAGGCGTTCAAGGAGGTCCCTTGTCTTCGTAACTGAGCTTCTTAGGGGTCCCAGATGCCGTTCGTCATCCCAATTGCTCTGTAGATTCACTCCCGGGTGCACATCGGATCCCAGTCCCACGAGATTTTGAAGACTGCTTGCCTCATAGAGGATTTTCCTACGATATCGTTTCAATCGGGTGCACGCAGAAGCGATGTCTCTTTTTCTCACCTTATCTGCTTGTGCTGTACCATCAGGTCGGATTTCTCCTGGAGTGTTGCCTCTACTCGTCGAGCCTTGATAGCGTTCTTCGAGGCTTGAGAACGACTGACGACCCATTCCAAGCAGAGAAGGAGATGTGGGACTGGTCCGAGATAAATCTTTCGGTACTTGGCATGAACGGTCTTCGCAGATGTCTTGCATGACTTGAATAGGCGATCTCGTCCTTTTGTCAACGCGTTGCTAGAGTGTCCCTCGGTGTCTTTGAATAAATGACGGCGCGCGGCTCTCTGTATGACGATTACTTCCTTCGTCCTGTCAGGCTCTTCACCGCCGTCGGCATCGTCGGCGTCTTGAGCAGTGTACTCAGCAAGCCCTTCGGTACGTCGGTCATCATCGGGTATATGCCCCAGACTGTCAGCTACATGTGTGCCAGTGGCCGAAGTACTCCCAAAATTTATCGTGCCAGAAGTTCCAAAATTCGCCAGGGAGGCAGTCTTAATCTCGAGCCCACGTCGGCGAAGGGCCTGTTGATTCGCGGAACGAGATAAAAGCAATTCCGGAATGGCGTTCATGTCCTCGAATATGACCAATTGCACGCTCGGTGGACATGGACCTGGAGCAGGAAGGACCCTCTGCTGGAGCCTGACAAGTTTGTCGAACGGTTGAGGCGTAGATTGGTACAGGACTTCGGCTATGTTTGGCCAATTCTGAGCATCAAAATAACTAGGGATTGCAAGTCAGATGACAGCCAAATCAATTGGCACAGCGAGGGATACCAACCGCCAGTGAAAGGCCGTCGCTTCGGGACGTTTAGCCGTCCTGAACGATCCCATTGTCCGAACCACGTCCTTCCTGAGATGAGGAAAATTTTCTCCCACTAAGATACTGTCAGTATTGACAAGGTTGAAAATTAAGACTATTTACGCAAAGAAAGGCATCTGCATCTTGTGATTTGCGCGAGATATCAGCAAGGCAATACTTAGACTTCAAAGAAATACACCAACATGCGGGCGATACAAAGGTCCTGTAGGTATCTCCGCGGGAAATCCTTGGACCAATTCTCCACTTTGTGTTGTTGGTCCAAAGCGGCTGCAAAGCGTCACCAGATGGCGCAGACGATACACGAATCAAACTCACTGGGTCGGTCAAAGTCTCTAATTGTGTCTCTCAGATAATTTCCCGTATAGACGTCCTTCAAAAGAACTTCGGTCCACTGGGCGAGGACCCACAGAGGCGCCAGTGTCCTATCCTTGAAGGCTACGAAGTCCTTCCACAATGCCAATACCCAACTTCGCGGAAGTAGGACACTATGAAGATAACTCTTACACTTCTCAGTCATGATGGCGAGCCCGAATAATCTTTCCATCATGTTGCAAAGCACTGATAGGTCAATGGGAATGCGCTCGCGGACCAAATACCTGTCATCAATTGAAATAATCTGTCGATTCGGGTGCTTTCCAGTTCTGATGTGCTTACCTGAAAAATCTGATGCCTCGTGCCAAGTCGCCTGTACCATCGATGAAGCCCAAAAAGTCGTGTAGGGTGTACATCTGAGAGCCGGGCGCGGGACTGAATATGAGGTGCGGGTGGGGTTGATCTCGAAGAGTTGTGCATGGAATGCGATGCAAGTATTCGTCAACAGTACGACCATCTTGACGCAGCCGACCCAGCGTGAATGCTGTGCAAAGATTCGTAAGGAAAGCGCCTTGGAGGTTCAATCTGGATGGATCGAGTGCGTAAAGGACGTCAAACGCCCATCTCTTGACCGTCGAGAAGCCTTCAACGGCCTCTGGTATCAAACTTTCGTTCAGTATAGAAATGGAACCGCTATGGTGCAGGAGTGGGTTCAGGGCGTTCCCAAGAGTATTTAACATGTCCCTTCCGGTAGACGTGCCGTTCAGCATGGGACGGAAAGTCATTAGCGCCGCCTCTCACCTCTGGCTCCATATTCGAATACGAAAGGTAACCAAAGGGTCGAAGGCCTGAAGATTTTCGACAATCATTATGTGTAGCAGATGAAACCGAGCTCTTCGATTGAACCAGTCTTCATCAAGCTGGTGAGAGGCGGAATGACTGCCGCGACAAGTCCCGTGAAGGACAAGCTGTATGCATGGATCGAACAAACGTAGACGCAACGATATGCGAGCCTTGGCCGCTATGCGAGATCTAAGGCGCTCTGAGAGAAATACACTGAGATTGCGGGTGAATTCTTCTCGTGACAGCGATACCGCTGAGGGTTCCTGGATTTCCGTTGACTGACTCGGAAAAGGTTCTCTTGTTCTATAATCTTCATAGAGGGCAGTTTCCGGCTTAATACGAATGTCCTCCCCATCCTTTTCGAACTGGAAGAGTGTACTAAGCCACGGTGAGTCCCATGGTGTTTTGTCCAGAGCAGCGTCTCTGATCAAGAGGGAATACTCGCAGAAAAGTTCCAAAGACGAAAGGATTCCTGCCTGTGAGGACACATCCAGGGCTGAAGACACGTCGTCGAAAAGGAAGTCAAGCGCCAGAAGTCTGATAGCTTTATTGGGTTTCAGACTTTCGGAGCGAAGGACGTGGTTGGATAGGATCTTCTGGGTAGTTTTCGACTTCATGTCGTGCAAAATAAGTTTGAAAATAAAGAGCTGTGCCAAGAATCAGCGGGTCTCTCGTCAGGTAGCAGGATGGATCTTCACGGACCAATTTTTGATCCCTATCGTTCATTTTCAGGCCCCTAGTCCTTTCGAGCAACGCGAGAATCTTGTCAGAGGGGATTCCAGCATATTCCGGCCATCCGCGGCAGCCGAATGAGAGATTTTGCCAGAAGAATTTTTCGACAATAGCATTGAAAGCGTCGCCGTCCCGCATCACGTCGTCAATATGCTCTAGAGTGAGGTCGAGTGCTTCCGAGCTCTGTTCTTCATCCAAGTACTGTAGCACAGCTTCTCCGTATTTCCCTTGTCTCATGAGAATCATGGCGCGAGTAGCCCCAAGGTCGTTCTCGACAGCGAATTCCATCATTTCTTCGTCGTTGCCTTTGAACAAATCTTCGGCTTTCCTACGAGGCCGTGAGGTCGAATTCAAAGGGTCGACATAGAAGACTTACTCTAGCTGTTCTGACACCAAATACGACAACCGTGCCACCTCCTTAATGCAATCTTTCGTTTGAGAGTCCACTTCCGCCTCGTACTTCTTGATAATTGAGACCGCAGTGTCAAGGAGATTGTGGTCGTAACAGTATGATGCCGCCTCTGTGAACATATTCGCAAGCTTGAAAGCCCTCACCGTATCCTGGTGGAATTTAATTTCAGCGTAGCACTGTGCAGCGGCAGCATAATGGCTGCTCTGCTCTTCAGCGTTCTTCGTCATCTCCGCACAGTACTCAAGTGCGCTTGCAGCATTCGAAAAGGCTTCTCGACGACGCCTTGTTTGAGATTCAGGGATATCACGAGCAACCTCCCTGGACTGATATGCCGCAGCGACGGCTCGCATGTAGACATTCCCTGCATTGTCGAAGGCCAGAATGGCTTCCTCGAACTCCCTATAATTCAGAAGTCGCTTTCCCTCCTCCGACCATTCGTCGGAGGAAGATTTGATAGCGAATGATTCCAGTGGATTGCGTGTGGTGGCCGGTTTAATAACTAGGCCGCGGTCAAGTAAACACCGCTATATCCCAATCTATCAGATTCCAAACCACGAAGCAGCATTGCATGTACGAACCGTGATTGGTCTGCACTTTTCGGAATAGTCCACAATCCAAAGCCTGTGCTTTGCCCTGGTAATAGCAACATAGAAACATTTAAGCTTAACAGCGAGGATGTTAATCTTCTGACGTCTCGAAAATAGACGTTGTCACTGACTTCGTGGATAAGAGAAGCATATTTCGACTCCAGTATTTTATTCTGGTTCGTGTCTACCAAGAACTGCCAGAAATTTTCGGGTGCAGACTCTTCAAAGAAGTTGTATAAAATGACCTTCACACATCCGACATGTGAGGTACAGCCTGGAAATCCGTCAGAAGAAATTGTACTTACGTCATCGTATTCGAGACCCTTGCTGTTGAATAACGTCCTAGCGACGACTTAGCACCCAAAACAACCGAAAAACGGTCTGACATACAACGTTACACCAACGCGCCCAATTTCTGACTTGAACGATTCACGGGCGGCATCGTCTCGCACAATAATGCCTGATATTCCAGCATCAGTTATTCATCATCGCCCGAGCAAACAAACCTGGTGTTCCATACACTGATTATGCCCCAGCCTCGAAAGGTGCCCACTACAGAGAAAAGTTAGCTAGGATCCACCCTTTCGGAAGAAAGTGGAGCTTTGCTCACGATTTCGAAAGAAAGAAGTCGCGACTTTGAGGAAAACCTTCGCCATGGAAGAACTTGGGCAGTTCCTTTCCGACAGCTCCTGCCTCTGGTTGTAGAGGATCGATGGCACCTGGGAATCGCTGTAATAACTGGATGATGGCATTTGCACATTCGACAATACCGCCATGGGAGCGATAGTTCTTGAGCAGCTGAAACCCCTCAGGTTGACGTGGCGTCCCGCGCAGCGCTCGAATTGATTTCTGGAGGGCAGTTCATTGTGCACTATAATAGTAGTATTGTGGTCACACATACCTGATATCTCCAAACGGATGCACCAAGCTGTTTAAACGTAAATGTGCTCCCGATTGAGATAGTTTGAGCCGTGTCACCAGCCCACAGGAGACCGTCGGGGTTCCGGCACAAAGTTATGATCACTATCGGTTATATCAGGACGCCGCTGGCAGAGACATTATTATGGAACGTACGCCGAGTGTCGATGAGGAGCAGGTCTTGGACTTCATCGACGTAACTAGTCGTATTCAATATGTTACAAAGTCCACTCTGAGTAAACAAAAGGGTGAGGTCAAGCTCACACAAAGTCGACAAGCTCTCCTTTAAGCCCGTTTTCCTTTAGGCCACTGAGTAGCATATGCGTCCTGGAGTTTGGGAGGTGTAAGCACGAGCTATATGAGGTACGTGGCATCGCATACCTATCTGCGAGGTCACGCTCACCACGCTTGAGCTTGAGATTTTGATAGCCCTCAAACATCGAATAGTCCACTTTATGCATGTTCCTAAGATTTTCGTACGCCTCCCTGTCAAGAGCGCGGTTTGGGTATTCTAGCGATTTCTCTGATCCCTTGATGGTACCTGTAAGGTTTTAGATGCTGAGGAAAGAAAGGAATTACGGGCGACTATACCAAGAAATTCGCTGAATGCAAGAGATGGCGCTTCATGATCGGGGTGAGAGCTAGTAGCAACATAAACGTCAAGGACATACAAACGCCTTTAGTTGAAGAACGGGGAAGGTGCGGCCAGTACATCCTTTTGAAAACGTCATATGTCACGAGGTCTGTGCGACCGCTCCATTCCTGAATATTCTTTTTGGATCGCGAATTTCGGCCCCGGGAGAAACCAGAGGCAGGTTTCATATCGGCCTCAAGAAGGCTAGACAGCTGCAAATACGAACGCAGCCACCGTCAGGGACTGTACCGTTCATAGGAAGGGCGGTACTGACGGTCTCCATGGTTAAGAACAACGGGAAATCGCTGTCGCGAAGCTCGCTGAATTTCTGGGGAAGGTCGTCTCGCTCGCCTTCCGTGTCGTCCGGGTTAAAGATAACTTTTTTCCTCCTGGCGTTCCAACGTTGTATACGGTCGCGGACATAGAGTGGTGCATCCTGACCTGCGGAAAGTGAGTACAGGAGACTCACGTAGTCTCGTTCGACTTTCTCGGCAAGAAGGCGGGACTTTGTTATGAACAATTGCCGAGGGCGCGGGCCCGCGCAGCCCTGATTTTGCCATGCTCGTTCAATACCAAATATCTTGAAGACGATCACCGTCGTCTTCCTGCAGTGACAACAATTAGACATATATTGTACCCGCGGAACCTCTACGTACCCTGTCCCACTTCGCCCAAGCACGAATGACGATCTCGTACATTCGACGACTTTCTTCTCCTCGTGTCTAGTAGAAAGTCGCCTTAGCACTACAGAGACAGGGAAGACGATGTAGAGGAGAATGTACTGACGAAACTTGAAAGACACGAGAATAGTCGTTACCCTCGAGAATATCCCTCACGACATTCTAATTCATGCAAGGTCGTCAGTGCTCCGCTGCCGCGATTAGTTTATTTACGTTACCTGCGAGAGGATCGCATACTGCTCAAGACTGGACAATTCGAATGAGTATTAAATCGTTTTATGAGGTGATTACAGTACGAACTCCAGCAATCTATGGATCTGGATTATCTAGAGTTAGCCGTGTTACGGAGACAATAGTCAAACGATACCTCATCCACGCCCTCAACGTTATCCTTTTCAGGGCTTTCGGCACCCGCGAATACCGCTTTCGTTGAAGTGACAGTAGTGTCGAATGTCACTGGATCAAAGTAGGAGCCACGGGAACGGTTTCTAGCCCTACATCTATTCGGTGTTATCTCATGAGGGTCAGGTGAAATTTTTACAGCAATACTTTGTAACGTAGTCTGGGCCCTCTCGAGCTCGATATTTCCCGAATTTATCCCAGTCTGTTCTATTCAACTCGACCATGCTATAGATTCCTATAACCCTTAAAACTGTTATAAATTAGTTTAGTCATTAGACCAGGAAAGCGGCTCGATGACAGACCTTGAGTTTCAAACTGCCCAATAAGTGCTCAGTAGATACGACGGTCTGAGAGAATGTCATCGTACGTCTTTGCCAAACTCGTGTATGACATCAATATGATACTTGTAAAGATATTAGCATCATCGGTGCTGATAAAAGCGAAACGAAGACTTACAACCAGCCTCACGCTTCCAGGAAGCCTGGCTCGGTAAATTTCAATTGGGCTATCCTTCGTCAACCGCATTTGGTTCGTTTCGGAAAATAGTCCCGATGAGAGCTCCCTGCGAATATACACATCTTTCGTGTCTATCGACAGGTAACAAGGACCTACTCGAGTCGTTTCAGCACAGTGTCCGACTGTGCACCGTCTCGTGCCAAGTTACTGAGACATAACCCTGAGCAAAGTATTCTCCACTTCCCGTAGTTGGCCGCTGACTCAAAGTAGAGATCAGCTTGAATCATGTCTGAGGCAGTGGCGAGTGAGGAGGAAGATGGGTCCATTGCCGAGGTGGTAACTCGTTCGTCAGAAATTGACAGATTGCCTTGCAGCACATTTTCGCGAAAGTATGCGCTTCGAACCAGCCTTGCGACGTCCGGGATTCGTATAAGAGTGGTATAGAACTAAACAAAGATTGAGGCATGCATGAAATGGGGTCGACGTTGAGAGGAGAAAACGCACCTTCAGGGTATTCTTCTGCCTAGTTATGATCGACTGTACCAGTTCTTCTGCCGACTCATAATGTTTAGGCGCTTCACGTCCTAGAGCCTGGAATAGCCTATCGTTGATCTCAGCGTGTGCAACCGACGTGGTCTTCGATCGCTGAGACTTGCCGCGTTGCGTGTTCCTCTTGTTCGTTTTGCCTTCGGACACAGCTTCATCGAGATACCCCTCTCGCAACAACTTGGAAAGATCCTCTAACAATGCAGGTGCCGCTTTGGTATTGCGACAATAGTCATCTAAATGGTCCGGCTGTTGGCCAGAAGGGTACGGGAGGCGAGAGAGGGAGTGGGAAAGTCGTGAGAGGATCTGATAACCAAGAGAGTCGCAGAATCCGTCGGCGTTCGAAGGAAGCGTCTTCAGCATAAATTGTGAAACTAATTCAATGCAATCTTCACTGACGGCTTTAACGAGAGTCAACCATCGTTCAACGTGAGAACAGAGCAGCACAAGCTTACAGGAAATGATGAATTCGAAGACATAAGGGTGGTCAGGTTGAAGGGAACAGAGGATAATAGGACCAATTGATTTATTGTCCAGGGAACCCTCTAGTACGTTCACGGCTACAGCGATGTCGTCTTCGGTGGTAAGACGAGAAGGGTGGAAGATGTCGAGACCAGCTAAGAGCTGCTTGTGTACATCTGCAGAGAGTTCTGGGGGGTTGGATTGAGACATGGCGAAGATGAAAGCGAGATGGGGATTCGCGCGCATCATGACTGGCAATAAATGTCACGTAAGAGAGTCGTAAGACGCAGGCGATAAGCGGGGAACTTTGAAGGTATGTTCCAGGGCAACAGACGGCCTCGAGGCTGATCTTGATAAAATCATTTGGGAATGGTTCTTCGAGACCGCCGGGCGTAGGACGCAAGGGGAGTACCATGTTTAACAAGTCAGCCGAGGGATGAAGCTTAAACTCGCTGGAGCGCTGGAGCAACTTCCAATATGACACACACCATGGCAGTGGCAAAAACGCTGTCCGTTTCACGCTTCGATTAGGCAAACGACAGTACGTGGCCTGCCAACAGTGTGATACTATGTAAAGGTGACTGCGGCCGCAGCTGCCATGAGCTCACGCTTCGGTGATAAGCGTTGTACAGACGGGGTTCCGAACCCTGGGTGCACTTGAGGTGCAAGTCAATGGTGTCGAAAAAAATGTGTTGAACACAGCCGGGCCGGAGATGCCGCAATACCCGCTAGGTATAGTATAAGGAGAGTTCACTTATAGTTGATTAAGGGATCAAATAATGTCCAATAAGTTGACAGCTAATATTAGTTGCAAATTTCAAGCAAATACAGTCTGCTTAGTGAAGAATTGAATTGAAAAAACAAATAAGCAGACCATATTCATTTATAAAATTTTACCAAATATTAGTTGTCAACTTATTGGACATTATTTAGTCCCTTAGTCGACCATAAATGCTCCATTTATCCGTGTTCAGTTTGTATTGTATGTGTTCCTTTTCCCTCAAATGCGTATTCACCCCACGCACACGCCATCGGTAATCTACAATTGCCTCTCCTATCTGAGGTTTTTGGCTCTTCCATGAGCCCGAATTTTGACGCGTTGGTGAGCTCGAGTTAAGAAGGATAGAACTGTACGTCGTGTATTTGTCTGTGATGGCTTCGCATGCATTGGATTACATCCCTGCACTTAGGAGCTCACAAGCCTGTTACAGTAACATGGACTGATTCAATTCGAGGGTTTGCTGAGTGAACACGAACATGAGTCCCATGTGAGTCCGAGAGCTCTCCTGGAGGGATGTAAAGGTTTGCGCTTCGTATCGAGCAGCCATCAATCCACCAAATTCTCTAGGGTGAGCTCCTGGCTGTATGTCATAGGCGGCCTAGAATCAGGATGTTATAGGGTACTATATTATCCAGGCCATCATCGATTGTGACTTGATTTTGATTCCGATTATCATGATCTGATAGGAACTCGAGTACGTCTACTTCTAAGCTCATGAATTAAGAAAGAAGCAAGCTTCGTATAGTACGCTGGTGCATATGTGTAGATGGCGAAAGACTGTTTTCGGATCACTACGTCGCCTGAACATGCAACTTCTCTGCACAGCCGGACTCGAAACACCCTCCAGCGTTAGGAATATTTCCCATGGCCATATGTCGACAAGACTCACCAAAGTCCGTTTTAGATTGCATCATTACCGCGCTCAAGTTACCATGATCGCATATTTCAAATCCACGGTCTGGGATGTGTTGCGCAAGTTCAACGAAATGGAAGAAACGCGGCCGGCCGGTGCTTCCTGATTTGTTCTTGGATGGATCCGCAGGAACTCTGGTTGAGACGGGTTTCATCTTTTCAGTAATACAGAAACTACTTTCGTCGACCACTCACTTTGTCACCCTTCATCAGCTTTCACCTG
>WNFQ01005866.1_pt1 | contig 14292 bp, 13 predicted proteins | sample 5400171 | NCBI WGS metagenome assembly WNFQ01 (sample SAMN13153356, study PRJNA577476) | soil metagenome | isolation source: 20 cm soil under Madrone tree | place: USA:California | collected 2016-06-14
TCGAGCAGCGCCGGGCTGGGCTGGAAGAACAACTGCTGACGCGCATTGAGGGATATCAGCCACAGTAGTGCTAATCCCACGACGCACGGAGCGCGAAGCAGCCATGGACGGCGAGGCTGCCGACCATCGGGTTCTTGGGTTGAGGTGCCCCTTTTTCCATGAAGGATTGGATCGACGCCTTTGTGCGGCGGTTGAGCGAACTTCACTGGGTTGTCGGGAGCACCGTCGCCATCGAGTATCGCTGGGCGGAAGCACGCAATGATCGGTTCGCCGAGTCTCGCGGCCGAGTTCGTCCGGCTTAAGGTCGATGCCATTGTCACAGCGGGAACGCCGTCGGTTCTCGCGCTGATGCAGGCGACATCGTCCATTCCGATCGTGTTCGTGGCGGTCGGGGACCCCGTTAAATCGACAACTCTCTGGGTGGAATCTTCCTCCACCGATGATTCGCGCCTTCGGGGCGCACTGCCAATACGCGACATTGCAGGTTTGGTTTGAAATGAAAGCGGCCGCCAACTGAGGCGGCCTATTTGCGACGCGGGCGGGGCAGGCTCACTCCCCCGCCGTCCCGGCGACGGGGCTCCAGGCACTCGCGTCGCCCGCCTTGACGCGCAATCCCCACCACGAATCAAGCGGCAAGCGTCCGTCATTTCCGCTATCATTAAACGATGACGATCGGGATCACCGGACCCGGGCGGAAGGCACCAAGGCAAAACGCCGTGGTCGGGCTCATCATTGCGGCCTTCGTCGTCGGGATTTGCCTGATCCTGCTAACGCTCGCGACCGACTTCCTCGTCGATTGGCTGTGGTTTTCCTCGATCGGTTATCTGCCGGTTTTTTTGACCAGCATCGGCGCCAAAGCCATGGTGTTTTTCGCCGTTTTGACGGCGACCGCCGCCATCCTTTGGCTGAACGGATTGCTCGCGGTGCGTTTTGCCCGACGGCTGCCGACACAAGCCGCCGCCTCCGCGTGGAAACCCCCGGGCCATGCGCCGCCGACCGATTTGTTCACGCTGATACGCGATCGACTGCCGCGGCAGCGGGTTATCGCGGCCGGCGCAGCTGTGCTTGCTCTACTGGTCGCCGCGGCGGAAGCCGGCAACTGGGGCGTCTTCCTGCAGTTTCTCTATAGCGTGCCATATGGCGCTGGCGATCCGCTCTACCTCAAGGACATCGGCTTCTATCTGTTCTCGTTGCCCGCCTATATCCTGATCAAGAACTGGATGCTGCTCACCCTCCTTCTGAGCGCGCTTTTCGCCGGAACGATTTACTGGGCGTGCGGCGACATCGAATACGACATGCACCACCGATCAGTGTCGCCGACAGCGATTGCTCACGGCTCGGCGCTGTTCGGCCTGCTGTTCGCGGTGAAGGCCTGGTCCTATGGCCTCGACCGTTACCTCTTGCTCTACGGCGACAACGGCGTCGTCGTCGGCGCCAGTTACACCGATACACATGTGGGGCTGCCGGGCCTATGGCTGATGATCGGGCTTTCGGTCATCGCGGCGTTCACCGCGTGGGCCAACCTCCGGGTGCGCACCTACCGGCTGCCCACTGCCGCGATCGTGCTCGTCGGCATCGGCTCTTTCATGTTGTCCGGCGTAGTTCCTGCGCTGTTCCGGTACTTTTACGTCAAACCAAGCGAGTTGCAGCTGGAGAAGCCCTACATCGAACGCACGCTCGAGGCCAACAAGGCGACGATCGAGAATATCAGGCTGTGGGACTGGCTGCCGCTGTCGGATACCTACGCGCAGCTGCAGGAGATCCGCACCTACTACAAATTCCATGATCTTGACGTTGATCGCTACTGGCTCGACGGCTCCTACCAAAGCGTGATGCTCTCGGCTCGCGAACTGCGGCCCTCCCTGCTGCCGCCGAACGCCCAGACCTGGGTCAATCGCCACCTGCTGTTTACTCACGGCAATGGTGCGGTGATGAGCCCGGTCACCCGCAAGAGCGCTGAAGGACTGCCGGTCTTCTATTTGCGGGACATTCCTCCCGTTGCGGACGGAGGTCCGAAAATCCTCGAGCCGCGCGTCTACTATGGCGAAGAGAGCGACAGCTACGTCGTCGTCAAGGGAAGCACACCGGAGTTCGACTATCCGAAGGGGAAAGACAACGTCTATGCGGCCTATGACGGCGCCGGCGGCGTTCCGATCGGAGCGATGGTGTGGAGAACGCTGTTTGCTTACTACTTCAACGACCCGAACCTGGTTCTCTCAAGCTATATCACGGCCGACAGCCGGATCATGTTCCGGCGCAATATCCGGGAGCGGGTCCGCACGATAGCTCCTTTCCTCAGGCTCGATCATGATCCCTATCTGGTTATCAGCGATGGGCGAATGTTCTGGATGCAGGACGCCTATACATCGAGTTCCTATTTCCCCTATGCGCAGCCCGCGCAAGATCTCGACCTCAACTACATCAGGAATTCGGTGAAGGTTGTCGTCGATGCCTATAACGGGACCGTCGACTTCTACCTGATCGACCCTACCGACCCGATTGCGGCGACCTACCAGCGCATCTTTCCAAGCTTGTTCAAGCCATTCACCGCCATGTCCGCGGACTTGCAGAAGCACATTCGCTATCCCGAGGACCTGTTCCTGATTCAGGCGCGGCTGTATCAAACCTACCACATGGAGGTGGCCGAGGTTTTCTACAACCGCGAGGATCTCTGGCAATTCCCGCGCCAGCCGGGCGGCGACGGCGTCTCGGTGATGACCCCTTATTATATCATCATGCGGCTGCCCGGCGAGCCGCAGGCCGAGTTCTTCCTCATGGTTCCGATGGTGCCGAGCCGCCGCGACAACATGATCGCGTGGCTGGCTGCGCGCTGCGACGCGCCTGACTACGGCAAACTGATCGCCTACGAGTTTCCCAAGGAGAAGCTCGTCTATGGACCGTTCCAGATCGAGGCGCGGATCAATCAGACTACCGAGATCTCGCAACAACTCACGCTATGGAATCAGATGGGCTCGCGCGTGATACGCGGTGCGAACCTGCTTGTGATCCCGATCGAGAACTCGATCCTTTATGTATCGCCGCTCTATTTGCGAGCGGAGTACGGACACCTGCCGGAGCTGAAACGCGTGATCGCAGCCTATGGCGAACACGTGGTGATGAAGGAGACGCTCGCCGAAGCGCTGTCGGCACTGTTCATAGAATCAGGTGCCGCGCCGCCAGTCTCGGGCGCGGCGCAGGAGATGCCCTCCACAGGCCCGGCGGCAAGTCAGGCACGGGAGGCGCTTGATCACTACAATCAGGCCATGGAGCGATTGAAGTCCGGAGATTGGAAAGGTTTTGGCACGGAGTTCGATGCGATGCGCGAGCTCTTGGAGGAAATGAACCGACACTCCAGCGGCCACTAATGTCCCGAATCCGCGTTCTCGCACCACCTCTGGCCCGGAGGAGTGGAATTACGAACGCGGATGCGGCGCCAGGAAAATCATATGACAATCCGAACAATATAAGAGTTTGCAGTTTTATTCCGATTGGCGCGATGGCGCGGCTTTCTCCTGCTTGCGACGGCGCTGAAACAGGTCGTGAAACACCGGAAAGATTTGGCTGCGGTCGCTGACCTTGCGCATCGACAGCGGCGCGCCATCGGCGCGCAAACGCTGATACAGCGTCCAAAGCGATGAATCCGGCATATCGAACCTGCTGCCACCGGTCTCGCCGACTTCCAGGTAGGCAAAGAACTGGCTGACCGGCAGTATCATCTCGGTTAGCAGCCGGCCCGCGACCACCCCGTCCGAAAGGGAGTTATCTCCGTCGGAGGCCTGAGCGGCGTAGATGTTCCAGTCCGCGGGGCGAAACCGCGACCTGACGATCTCGTGCATCGCCTGCAGCGCACTCGACACCAAGGTACCGCCCGATGCCGTCCCGTGAAAGAAAGTCTCTTCATCGACCTCTTCCGCCCGGTCCGTATGACGAATGAAGACGATCTCGACGTGGCGATAGCGCCGCGTCAGAAACACGTAGAGCAGCATGTAAAACCGCTTGGCTAGATCCTTCATGTGCTCGGACATCGAGCCAGACACGTCCATCAGACAGAACATGACGGCCTGGGCCACCGGCTTCGGTACGGTTTCGAAGCGCCGGAACCGGATGTCGATCGGATCGATGAACGGAATCCGGCGAACTTTTGCCTTCAACGCTTCGATCTCGGCCAGCAACTCGCTGCGGCGCGCCTCGTCGCAGTGTTCGAGCTCGGCCTCAAGCTGCGCGATCGTCTCCGGCCGCGGCCGCCGCAACGCGACCCGCCGCGCCAGCGCAAGCCGCACGGTACGGCTTACCGAGATATTCGCGGGCGAGCCGGAGGTCGCGTAGCCGGCCCGCTGGAGCCCCTCGCTGTTCGCTTCCGCCAACTTGCGTTTGGCGAGGTCCGGCAATTCGAGATCGTCGAGGAACAGGTCGACAAATTCATCACGGCTCAAAACGAAACGGAACGCATCTTCGCTGTCGCCCTCACCCGGGGCGGTCGCTCTTCCGCGGCCTTCACCCGAACGCGGAAGCATATCGCCTTCGACGAATTTCTTGTTTCCGGGAAGCACCATGTCGCGAGTGCCGCCTTCGCGGCGAAAGCGCGGCTCGTTCATCCCGTCGAGCGGAATGCTGACCTCGCCGCCTTCCAGGACATCCCGGATGTCGCGGCCCTCGGAAGATTTCTTGACGGCGCCCTGAACCAGCGCCTTGGCACGGCGCAAGAACCGTTGGCGGTTCTCCAGGCTTTTACCACCCGGATTCAGGCGCCGATCGACGATGTGCATAGCCACTTTTGCATCCGCCTCCTCAGCCGGCTTGCTTCACGCGCATATACCATTCGACGAGCCGCCGAACCTGACGCTCGGTATAACCGCGCCCCACCAATGCAGGCATCACCGCGCTCCAGGCGATGAGCGATAGAGTTGCGGCAGCAGCGGCAATTTCCACAGGTCTCTTCATGCACGATCCGACTATCTGATTTCGGGGTCGCCCCGTTCAGACTGCCGTTCGCAGCCGCCTCATCGTGAACTCGATCTTCCCGCCTGACAGCTCGCGCCAATGCTCGACCTCGCTCATGTAGGCCGGCTTCGGGTAGCGATCGAGGAACTCCCTCACCGTTTGGCGGGCGTCGTCACGGGGTTGGTTGAAGGTCTCTCGCACGAAACCATCGCGGGCGCGGTGCTGCGCGCGATGATCGCGCATCCGGTCCGCCAGCTCACCCGGGGTCTGGGGCCCTGCCATCGCTGCTACTCCATATAAAGCGATGCCTATTAGATTGGTCCGATTCCGGTCCGGGCAAGCCCGGAGCAACCCATTACTGCAAAGAAAAAGGCGCGCCACGGCACCCCGCAGCACTCCCGAAGCCGGAGAACCTTGATGGAGAGATGCCACGTAAATCCGCAGCCGAACTTGAGGCCGAGTGCCTTCGGCTTCTGGCGATGGATTCCGCACACGCGAGGCATTAAGCGCGTCGAGATAATTCGCATGTACCCTAAAGGAACGGGGCCGAATTGCTGCTCGTTGGCTCGCCCATCAAAGACATCGAGCGCGATCTGGTCCTGGAAACGCTTAGTTTTCGGTACACACAGGATTCACTAGACGGCCTTTGTCAGCGCGCCGTCGATGATCAAATTGGTGCCCGAAATGCGGCTTGCGACCGGGCTCGCCAGGAAGACGACGCCGGCGGCGACTTCCTGGGCGGTGCCCATCCGCCCGGTCGGGTTCAGCGACATCGCGGTCTTGTAGAGATCGGGCATGCTGCGCTCGATGTTCTGCCAGATGCCGCCTTCGAAATAGGTATTGCCCGGCGACACCGCGTTGACGCGGATGCCCTTGGCGATCAGCTGGTTGCTGAGCCCCTTGGCGTAGTGAATCAGCGCCGCCTTGAAGGCGCCGTAGGAGCCGGCGGCGAAATCAACCTCGAAACCCGACACGCTGGAGATGATGGTGATCGAAGCGGATTTGGATTTCTCCAGATAAGGCAGCGCCGCCGCGACCGAATTGACGGTGTGCATCATGTCGGTGCGAAACGATTTCTCCCAGGTTTCGGGCGTATCGCCGACCGCGAGCGCGCTGACATTGCAAACGACGCAGTCGATGCCGCCGAGCGCGCCGGCCGCACCCTCGACCCATTGCTTCAATGCCGCGGGGTCTGCGACATCAACCGCCTTGCCCCACGACTTGGCGCCCTTTCCGGCAAGCGTCTTCACGACGCTGCCGACCTCGTCGGCGTTGCGCGCGCAGATCGCGACATTGGCGCCTTCGTCGGCAAACAGTTCGGCGATCGCGAGCCCGATACCTTTGCTGCCGCCGGTCACCAGCACGTTCTTGCCCTCTAATCCCAAATCCATCGTCGCCTCCATTGATGCCTGATGGAGCGACCTGCCGTCGTATGCGGCAGGCCGCGTTATTTGCGTTACATTTTGGTCCAGTCGCCGGCGCTCTCGAACGCCGCGGCGGCGCGGTAGATGGTCGGCTCGTCATAATATTTGCCGATCAGCATCAGCCCGATCGGCAGGCCGTCGCTCATGCCGCAGGGAAGAGACATCGCCGGATGCCCCGTCGCGTTGAACGGCGCCGTGTTGGGGACCATTTCGAACGCGCGCTGAATATAGAGTTCGCGCGGCGCGTCCGGCGGCGGCAAAGGCGTCGCCTTCATCGGCAGCGTCGGCATCAGCAAGAGATCGTAATTGCTGAGCGCCGCATCATAGGCGACGCGCAGCTTGCGGTTCAGGTTCTGCGCCTTGGCATAGAAATGACCGCGATAGTGCTTGGTGAAATATTGGCCGAGCAGCATGGTTACCTTGAGGCTGTCGGACAATTCGTCGGCGCGATGAACCCAGCCGGAATGGGCATCCAGGAGTGTCGTGTTGTAGAGACCGCGCCAGTTGGTCCCCATGCCGTTGCCCTTCATCATGAACTCGGTGGCGCCTTCGGCCGCGATCGGCAGCCAGATCGCGGGGGCCACGAGATGCATCGGCACCGATACTTCCTCGACGGTGGCGCCGAGATCTCTGAAGAGTTTCGCGCCCGCCTTGACCTTGGCATCGACGTCGGCCTCGGAGCTCGGATGCCCAAAACCTTCCTTGACGACACCGATGCGCAATCCCTTGACACCGCCGCCGAGCGCCTCCGTGTAGCTCGAAACCTTTGGCGCATACTGCCGCGGGTCGAGGCCATCGGCTCCCGCCAGTACTTCCAGCAGAAGCGCGTTGTCGCGCACGGTCTTTGTCATCGGTCCGGTGTGATCGAGGGTGAGTTCGATCGGCATCACGCCAGTGTAAGGCACGAGACCGTAGGTTCCCTTCATCCCGTAAATGCCGCTGAAGGAAGAAGGAATCCGGATCGATCCGCCCTGGTCGCCGCCGATTGCCATGTCGGCTTCACCTAGCGACACCACGACGGCGCTGCCGGAGGACGAGCCGCCCGCCGAATAACCCATTTTGTGCGGATTGTGCACTGGGCCGGCAGCGCCGGTATGGCTGCCGCCGGAGAAGCAGAAATATTCGCAATGCACCTTGCCGAGGATGGTGCCGCCGGCATCGAGGATGCGGGTGACGATGGTGGCGTCGGTGTCGGGGATGTAGCCTTCGAGCGTCGAGGCGCCGTTCATCATGGGAACGCCGGCGAGGCAGACATTGTCTTTGAGCGCGACGGTCTTGCCGGCGAGCTTGCCGCTCGGGGCACCCTTGACCGTGGTCTTGACGTACCAGGCGTTGAACTTGTTTTCTTCGCCCTCGGGACGGTAACCCGGCGTCCGCGGGTATTTCACGGCGGGAACATAGTCCGGCATCGCATCGACGGCGTCGTAGGCGGCGTAATTTGCCTGCAGCAGGCCGTCGTAGGATTTCAGTTCCTCTTCGCCCATATGCATGCCGAGGTCTTCGGCGACGCTGCGCAATTGATCGAGAGTGGGTCTTCTGACTGCCATGGTCCGTCTCCCTGTGAATGTCGCTCGCTGGTTCGAGCGTTAGGTGGTTATTCCGATGAATTCTCCGACCAGACTTGGATCGCCGAGATCGCCCGGCTGCACTTCCCGTGTGATAGCGCCTTTTTGAATGATGAGGATCCGCTTCGAGAGCGCGGCGATGAAGTCGAGGTTTTGCTCGACCAGGATCATAGTGAGGCCGCTGTAGTCGCGCAGACGCAGCAACACCTCGACAATCTCATCGATGATCGAGGGCTGGATACCCTCGGTCGGCTCATCGAGCAGGATGAGGCGCGGTTTGCCGCAAAGACAGCGCGCGATCGCGAGCAACTGTTGCTCGCCGCCGGACAGCGCGCCGCCGGACCGATCCAGCAATCGCTTGAGGCGGGGAAATTCCTCCAGCACCTCCGTGATGATATCCTGCTCGCTACCTGCCTGCTTGCTGCAGCCCATCCGCAGATTATCGTAGACCGAAAGTCCGGGGAAAATCTCGCGGCCCTGCGGCACGTAGCCGAGGCCGAGCCGCGCGCGGCGAAACGGCTCGGCCGCGGTCAGGTCGGCCCCGTCGAGCCGCACATGGCCGGCGGTCGCCGGCAAAAATCCCATCAGCGCCTTCAGGAGCGTGGTCTTGCCCATGCCGTTATGGCCGAGGATGCCGATGAACTCGCCTTCCTTGACCGCAAAGCTGACCCCGTTGAGGATCGGAATGCGGCCGTAGCCGGTGCGCAGTCCCTGGACATTGAGCATCATGCGGCCGCCTGTTTGCCGAGATAGATGTCGCGCACCAAAGGATTGCGCAGGATGTTCTCCACGTCATCCTCCACCAGCACGCTGCCCTGATTGAACACGGTGACCTTTTTGGCGATCATGCGGATGAACTGCATGTCGTGCTCGACCACGATCAGCGCCCTGCTGCGATTGATCTCGCGCACGAGCTCGGCGGTCTTGTTCACTTCCTCATGCGTCATACCCGCGGCCGGCTCGTCGAGCAGGATCAGCTCGGGATCGGTCGACAGCACGATGCCGAGCTCGACCCATTGCCGCTGGCCGTGGGCGAGCTGGCCAACCAGGCGCTCTGCGGCGGCGGTGAGGCCGATGCGCTCCAGCATCTCATCGACCGCTTCATCGGCGCGCGCGCTGGAATGGATACGGCTCGCCGCAAGCCAGATATTTTCGCGCACGCTCAGACCGTCGAACACGTTCGGCACCTGGGTCTTGATGCCGATGCCCATGCGCGCGATCTCATGCGCATGGGCGTTGGAGATGTCATAGCCGCGGAACAACACGTGGCCCTGGCTCGGCTGCAATTGCCCGGTGAGCATCTTGAAGAAGGTGCTTTTTCCCGCGCCGTTCGGACCGATCAGGCAGCGCAATTCGCCTTCGGCGAGCGTGAAATTGACATTGCGCACCGCATGGACGCCGCCGAAGCGCATGTTGAGATCGCGGGTTTCGAGCAGCGGCGCGGCCATCAGCCCTCCTCCACCTGCTTCGGCTTGAGATGTGCGGCCATGCGCCCGCCGCGCGAACGCAGCAGCCATTGCCCGAAATCGCCGAGCGTCGGCACCAGACCTTTTGGCACCAGCAGCACAAAGGCGATCAGGATGATGCCGAGGATCAGCGGCGCGTTGGCCAATATTTTGGACCACCAGTCCGACCCGGCGGGCTGGTTCGCCCCAAGCGCGGTGGTGAGCCACTGGATGCCGATGCAGCCGACGATCGGGCCGATCAGCGTGCCGCGGCCGCCGACGATGACCCAGATGATGATCTGCGCCGACTGAGCGAGGCCGAAGATGGTCGGGCTGACAAAGTTGCCCCAATTGGCAAACAGACATCCGGCAAAGCCGGCGAGCGCGCCGCCAATGACAAACGTCGCAAGCTTCCAGGCGCGGGGATCGTAGCCCAGAAGCTCGGCGCGCCGCTCGTTTTCGCGGATGCCGACAATGATGCGGCCGAATTTGCTCGCCAATAGCAGCCGAAGGCCGAAATAGGTCGCGAGCAGGGAAGCGGTAGCAAGGTAAAACATGCCTTCGAGATCGATCGGTGCATTCTTGTTGCCGGGATAATTCAGCGGCGGAATTCCGGGAATGCCGTTAAAACCGCCAAGCCGCGCGGTGCCGATATGGAATTCGGGGCCAGCGGTGGAATTCACCGAATTGAACAGGATCAGCGTCACCGTCAGCGTGATGACGCCGAGATAGACGTCGCTGATGCGCCCGTAGAACATAAAATAGCCGAGCAGCGCTGCGAACGCCGCCGGCAGCGCGATCGCCAGCAAAAGCGGAACGGTGCTTTCGCCGATATTGAACATCGCGATCGCGTAGGTATAGGCGCCCAGTCCAAAGAACGCCGATTGGCCGAAGCACAAAATGCCGCCGTAGCCCCAGATCAGCGCCAGGCTGAGCGCGAGGATCGCCATGATCATGTAGACCGTGAGTTCGAGCACGGTATCGAGTTCGGCGAAACGCGGCGTCAGGATCAGGAAGGCGAGGCCGACGATGCCGACCAGCGCCAGGCCGAGAAGATTGAGGGTGCGGGCGTTCACAGGCCTCTCCGGAAGAAGCGGCCCGTGATGCCCTGCGGCAAGAGGCGGATCAGCACGATGGCCGNNACCTCGCCGAACACAGGCGTGGTGGCAAAAGTCGCGACCTGGTTGATGGTGCCGAACAAAGCGGAAGCGGAAACCGTCCCTGAGAGGATCGCCGCGCCGCCCCCGATCACGGTGATGAAGGATTTTGCCACATAGGCAACACCAATGGTCGGGAAGACGCCGGAGACCGGCGCCAGCACCGCGCCGGCAAGGCCCGACAAGGCGGCGCCGATACCGAAGGTGACGGCATAGACCAGCGGCGGATTGACGCCGAGCGCCGCTGCCATATTGGAGTTCTGCATGGTGCCGCGGGCGATCAGGCCAAGCCGCGTCCAGCGCATCACCGCAAAGATCGCTCCGAGCACGACGATGGCCACCGCAATGACGAACAGCGTGTAGCCCGAGGTACGATAGGCGCCGATCTGGAAACTGCCGAGCGGGGCCGAGATGCCGACGGTGGTGTTGCCGAAGATCGCGGTGGTCAATCCGACCAGAAACAGACTTAAACCCCAGGTCGCCAGCATGGTGTCGATCATGCGGCCGTAAAGGAAACGGATGATGGTCCGCTCCACGATGACCCCGATGATGCCGACGACGACAGGCGCCACCACCAGCATCGCGATCCAGATGCTGATGCCGTGGCTGGTGGCGACGATCGCCGCATAGCCGCCGAGCATCAGGAACTCGCCATGGGCGAGATTGATGACCCGCATCATGCCGAAGATGATCGCCAGCCCGACGCTGACCAGCGCCAGACTGGCAACGGCGTAAACCACCTGGATCGCCAGGAGAGCAACGAAATCCACGTTCACCTTTCCAAAAAATCCGAAGGCTTGAGCTGCCCTCAGATCTTGATCACATATTGCTGGTTGTCGTTCGGATTCTTGATGAGATTGCACACCGCGGCGGTATCCGCCGGTTTTTGCTGCGCAAAATCTTCCAGCACCTTCAGCTTCTTGTCGCTGACTTCGGCGATGTGAACATCGAGCACGCAATGATGGGTCGGCGGGTCGATCGTGACCTTGCCCGAGGGCGCATCGATGCTGATGCCGGTTTCCAGCGCTTCGGTGACTTTGATCCGGTCGACGCTGCCGGCTTTCTTGACGCCCTCCGCCCACAGGCGGAAGCCCTGATAGGTTCCCATCGCGAGTTCCGTGATGTTGGGATAATCGGCGCCGAAGCGCTTCAGGAAGGACGCAACGAAGGCTTCGTTGGTCTTGTTCTTCAAATCCTGGAAATAATTGTAGCAGACCAGCATGCCGTTGCATTCGTCGGGCGACAGCACGATGTGCTCGTTGCCGACGGCAAACGTGGTCGACGCCATCGGGATGCTCTTGCGCATGCCGGCCGCGGCCCACTGCCGATAGAAGGAAATATGCGCGCCGCCGACCAGCGCCGACCAGACGAAGTCCGGCTTCGCCGCCTGAATCTTTGAGATGGTCGGGCCGAAATTGGTGACATCGAGCGGAAAGAAATCGATCGAGGCAACTTCGCCGCCGTTTTCGGTGACGTATTTCTTCACCCATTGCGAGGTGATCTGGCCATAATTGTAGTCGGCCGCGACGACATAGACCTTCTTGCCCCACTTCTTCATGGCATGAGGCACGAGCTTTTCCACCGTCTGCGCCGGCGTCACGCCGGTGTCGAACTGATTGCGGTCGCAGACGCCGCCTTCATATTGCGTGTTGTAGAAATAAAGCGTCTTGAAGCGGTCGAGCACCGGGCGGATCACCTCACGCGAGGCGGAGGTGATGCCGCCATGCACGACGGCGACCTTGTCCTTCAGCGCCGCCTGCTGCGCGAACTGCGTGTAGAGCTGCATGTTCGATTGGGTATCGTAATTGATTAGTTTGATCTGCTTGCCGAGCAGGCCGCCGGCCGCATTGGCTTCCTCGACGGCCAGCGTCAGTGCATCGACCATCGGCTTGCCGTAGATGTCGAGCCCGCCCGAGAGATCATGAATGCTCGCGACGCTGATCGGATCGTCCGCGAAGGCACTGGAGCCAAACATGCCGGCAGCAGCGGTAGCGGCCGTACTTTGTAAAAATCTTCTGCGGTTGAACTTCATTGCCGTACTCCTCGTTGTTGCCGATACGTCATGAGACTAGATATTTTTTCAAAATCGAGGCGCCCATCGTGTATTTCGGATCGACCATGTTGCCGAGCCGGATGCGGCCGGCCTGGCTGAGCAGCATGTAGGCGTCGATCTCGTCAAAGCCGTAATCGGCGCTCATCCAGCGCACCAATTCGCGATAGGCGATGCGCGCGGCATCTTCGAGCGGCCGGGCGCTGCCGATGGTCATCAGGAAGTTTTGCGTCTCGAGCCGCGGCCATGCAAAACTCCAGCCCTTGATGACGTCGACCTGCAGGGTGACGGTAGCGCGCTGTTCGATCGCGACCCCCGACAATTCGCCGTCGCCCTGGGTGGCGTGGCAATCGCCGACATAGAGAAGTCCGCCTTTGGTATGGACCGGAAAATAGAGGATCGCGCCGGGCGCGACATCGGGCAAATCCATGTTGCCGCCGTGATAGTCCGGCTGCAGCGATGAGATGGCCTCGATCTCCGGCGATACCCCGATGGTGCCGATGAACGGCTCGTAGGGCAGCGTGATCTTGTCGCTCCAGCGCACGCCGTCCTTGTCGACGTGCATCACCCTCACCCGCTCCGGCAAAGGCGGATTGAGCATGGCGGTCGAAGCCGTTCCGACCAGGCCGCCGAATTCCGGAATGATGCAGGTCTTACCGGCGGGCTGCGCGCCGCGGGTCTCCACAGCATGAATACGGACGGCGAGGCAATCGCCCTTTTCCACACCACTGACGGCTATCGGGCCGCATTGCGGGTTGAGAAACGGGAACACCAGTTTCGCGGTCGGGCGGTCATTTTCGCTGGTGATGACGCCGCCGAAAGCGTCTTCGGTTTCCACCACGACGATGTCGCCGGGATTGATCGTCACTACCGGTTTTGCGTAGGGACCGTAGACATAATGGAAGTTGCCTTGGGATTCGATCGAGAGTTCGTGACGTTTTCCGGCCTCACCTTTGGCAAGGCCGCGCTTCGCCATGATCGAATTCTTGAGCCAGGGGTCGTTGCTCATCGCGGTATCCTCGGATCGTCCAGTCTCGTAGGGTGACAAAACCTCGCGCTAGTTCAGTTTCCAGTCGCCGGCCCCCTCAATCGCGGAAGCAAGCTGGATCAGGGTGGTTTCCTCGAAGTGACGCCCGACCATCATCAGGCCGACCGGCAGACCGTTGACACGGCCGCATGGCACGGTGAAGGCAGGATGCCCGGAGACGTCGAACGAGCAGGTGTTGGCTTGCATATTCAGTGCCACATCGATCGCGGTGCCGAGCGGCGCGTCGGCCGGCGGTAAAGGCGTTGCCGTGAACGGGATCGTCGGCATCGCCAATGCATCGTATTTTTCCAGCGCCGCGTCATAGGCGCGGCGCACCAGCACCCGCAGATTCTGCGCTTTGGAATGGTAGCGGCCGTGATAGTGGCGATGCATGTATTCGCCGAGCATCAGCACCAGTTTAACGGTCGGCGAGACGTCGTTGAGCCGTGTGCCCATGCCGCGGGCAAAGGCTTCCTGCATCGAGAGCGGATAATAGCCCTGGATGTTGTTGCCGACGCCATAACCTTTGAGCATCATTTCGGCCGCGCCTTCCAGGATGACGCCGCTCCAGACATGCGGTCCGTCGAGATGCCAGGGCACGGAAACCTCCTCGGCCTCGACGCCGGCCTTTTTCAGGGTGGATATTGTTTCACGCACCTTGGCATCGACGGCGGGATCGCTTT
>WNFQ01006690.1_pt1 | contig 14292 bp, 12 predicted proteins | sample 5400171 | NCBI WGS metagenome assembly WNFQ01 (sample SAMN13153356, study PRJNA577476) | soil metagenome | isolation source: 20 cm soil under Madrone tree | place: USA:California | collected 2016-06-14
TTACTCGAATAATTTCCACGAGATCGTGCGTGGCGACGGCCGTGCGGGTCTCGCTGCCGAGGATGTCATCAAGGCGTGAAAGCGCGCTGCGCTCATCATTGAGCCGATTGTAGTAGAGGAATGGATCGCTGATCCGCCATCGCGCGAAACAATCGACAATGATGTAGAGTTTGTCCTTGGTAGGACATTCGATGGGCGGACCCTCCCAGGCGAGAATGCGTTTATCGAAACGCTGCAGTTTATCGATAACAGGCAGCTTCATCTTCAATCCGGGTGTGGTGATGGTGCGAACGATTTTTCCGAAACGCGTGATAATTCCGGTTTCGTATTGATGGACGACAAACAGCAGTGTTCCCCATTTGAACGCAGTCAAAATGAAAAGAATGCCCAGGATCGACATCAACCGGCTTTGCAAGAAACGCACAATACCTGAGACCGCCACGGGCCGTGGTGTGACGTCGATCACGTTCATGGCGCAGACCTCGTTTCGCCGGGGCCTTGTAGCGGCAACGTCTGGAGAATGTTTTTCAAACTGTCATCGACGATGATTTTCCTCTGCAAATTCGGCAGGATCGCTTGCATCGCTTCGAGATAAAGACGGCGCCGCGTTATCTCAGGTGCTTTCCGGTACTCGGCGAGCAGTAGTGAAAATTTTTGCGCTTCGCCCTTGGCTTCGTTCACGCGGCGGAACGCGTAAGCTTCGGCCTGCTTCTCGCGCTCCTTGGCCTGGCCGCGCGCATTCGGAACAGCATCGTTATAGACCGCCCACGCTTGATTGATTGCGGTTTGCTTTTCTTGTTGGGCCTGATTGACGTCGTTGAACGCGGCCTGGACCGCCGGCGGTGGACGGACGCTGGTCAGTTGCACCTGTTGAATCTGAATTCCCAAACTGTACTGCGAACAGAGATCGGCCAGGCGCTTTAAAGTCGAGGTCTCAATGTCATGTCGCCCGACGGTGAGGACTTCGTCTACTGTGCGGTCGCCGATCACTTCCCGCATGACACTTTCGGAAAGATCGCGCAACGTTTTCTCCGGTTCGCGCGCACCGAACAAATACATTTTTGGATCGGTAACGCGGTATTGGACCACCCACGGGACAAGAGCGGTGTTGAGATCGCCGGTGATCATGGTCTCGGTTTCCCCCGGCTCCAGATCGCCTTGGTAGATGTTCGTCGCGTTCGGCGTAGAAAAACCGAACTCGAGCTTTAGCAATCGCTGCGTCGGCACGATGTGGATCTGATCGACGTACGGAATGGCGTAGGCCAGCCCCGGATTCACGACATCGTGATAAGCGCCAAAGCGCGTCTTCACTCCAACCGAGTTTGCCGGGATCGATGCAAAACCGAACAGCAGCGTCAACAACGTGAGGACAAGCCCGATGCAGGCAATCACACCAAGGATCAGCCGCACTGGCTTGATCGGAAGACTTTCGGCAACCATCGGTCTCGGCATAAGCGAGCCTTTATTGACTCAAACCCGCCGCTGAGCGCAAGCTTTCAATTTAAGAAATGACAGCTTCTCCATGGCTCGTCGTAGCCTTGGCGAAGGCGGCAGCCGTCTAGTCTGATTCGACGGCTGCCCAACCCGTCGCTCCTTGACTAGGTGCCTATGCGCTCGAAAACTGGGGAATGAACATAAGAAACATGATCTTGTCAGCAGCGATTGGTCTTGGCACATTGACTTCAATGGCAGCGAAAGAAACTTCCAGCCAACCCGCGGTGGGACAACCCGCGCCGGATTTCAGTCTAACCACGGGCGACGGCTCGCAAGTGAGTTTGAAAGATTTCAAGGGCAAATGGGTGGTGCTTTATTTTTATCCGAAAGATTTCACCAGCGGTTGCACGATGGAGGCGCACAATTTCCAGCGTGATCTGGCGAAGTACGAGGGCGCCGACGCGGTCATTCTTGGCGTAAGCGTTGATACAGCGCAGTCACACAAAGATTTTTGTGCAAAGGAAGGGCTTAATTTCAAATTGCTGGCCGATCCTGACGCGAAGGTCTCGAACGAGTACGGTTCAGTGATGGATTACAAAGGAAGCAAACTTGCGGCGCGCAACACGTTCATCATTAATCCGAAAGGCGAAATCGCCAAGGTGTACACCGAGGTGAAACCGGCCGAGCACAGCGAACAGGTGCTCAAAGATTTGGCTGAGTTAAAGAAGAGTTAGACACGAATTCACACGAATTCACACGAATCGACACGAACTTTTCGGGGCGAAGCCGCCTTGGAGTGCGGCGGCTTGACGCCGCTTTTTCACGTATGAAGTTCCGCGCCCGCGAAGTATAAGGATTCCGCCGCGATAGCAACGAAATTAACCCCGCCTAGTGGCGAGCTCCGCTTTTCATTCGGCGCATCTGCACGTGCGCTTCGGTTTCCAGTTCGGCCAGCAATTGCTTCGAAATGTTTGAAAGCTTGCCTGACCACGACGCACCCACAACGACCGGGGGAAATGTTGGCAACTCCAAAACGCGCACCCCTTCAGCTGGCTTGAAGCGTGGGACCGCTACTGCCAAGCCGATTCCATAACCGCCCGCGACGTAACGCTCGATCAAACGAGCCGAGTTGACTTCGATACCGCAAAACCATTCCACTCCCAGGTGCTCAAGGCCGCGTTGAAACGACGCGTGGATGGGATCGGTTCGTGGGAAAGCGATCAGTGTTTCCTCAATCTTGTCGCGCTTCCACAGCTCTTCCGGACGAACAAGCCTGGACTTTCTGTGGACGAGCAGAATCAACGGCAGCTCGAGTAACGGTCGAACCTGAATCCCAGCGCGCGATTTTTTCTCGACGAGGGTGATCGCAAGATCGACGTCTCGGGCCAGGAGTAATCGCTCGGCTTCGGCGCGCGCCGCTTCGTGCAGATAAAGGCGAAACTCGGGAAATTTGGTTCGAAGCTTCTGCAGCAGCTCCGGGATGTAGTCGTGCAACACGATCGATGGCGCGGCAATGCGCAACTGTGGCGACCTGTTCTGACGGAGTTTTTCACTGACGATCTCGACATTGTCGAAGAACGGTTTGATAAACTCGAATAGTTCCACGCCCGCAGGCGACAGCGCGAATGGGCGTCGCTGAAAGAGCTTCGTGCCAAGCGACTCCTCGAGCTTCGCGATCTGTCCGCTGACTGCGGGTTGCTGGATGCCATAAGGGATGTTGCGCACCGCAGCCGCGATTCCGCCGTGTTTCGCGACGAAATAGAACAACTCGAGATGATGAATGTTCATGATCGAAAGCGTCGATGAAATCCGTAATTTTTATCAATTAACATCCGCCGCGCAAAGCAGTTATCCTCTGCGGAAGAGCCAAATATTCGGCCAAACCTAACAAACAAATGGAACTCCTGATCTTGCTTATCATCGGTCTGTTGATTGCGATTGTCGTCCTGCCGTTTGTCGCGCTCGCCAAAGCAAACAGCGCCAAGCGAAGCATTGACGACTTAGCTACACGATTGTCGTCGCTTGAAAACGAAGTGCGCAGTTTGGGGCGGGATACCGCCCCCACCCCGAAATCGGAAGCCACTGTGGCAACAATGGAAGCCGTCCCGCCACCGATTCGGATCACAACAGCCGCTCCGATCGGGCAAGAGAAAGAATCGGTGCCACCGCCAATTCCGGAAAGATTCGTCCAAGCAACCGTTCCTCAAATCGCCGCGCCAACCAGACCACCAATTAATTGGGAGCAATTCATGGGCGCGAAACTCTTCGCGTGGATCGGCGGGCTCGCGCTTTACCTCGGCGTGGCGTTCTTCGTCAAATATTCGTTCGAGCACAATCTCATCCCGCCGGAGCTGCGGGTTGCCATCGGCTTCGTGATTGGCGTCGGTCTTCTCATCGGCGGTCTGCTTCTGAAACGGAAGGAAAACGCCGTTACCGCGCAGACGCTCTGCGCGACTGGAGTTCTTGTGCTCTATGCCGTGACGTTTGCCTGCCGATCTTATTACCACTTCGCGTTCTTCGGTCTCATTCCAACCTTTTTGTTGATGACGCTGATCACGGCCGTCGCCTTTCTGCTCGCGGTGCGGTTGAATGCAATTGTCGTTGCTGTGCTCGGCATCGCGGGCGGCTTTCTCACGCCCGTATTGCTTTCGACCGGCCAGGATCGTCCGCTCGGACTCTTCGTTTATATCGCGTTGCTCGACCTCGGCCTCCTCGCGCTCGCGCAACGACAACGCTGGAATGTGCTCCCAATTCTCGGCGCGGTTGGAACAGCGCTGATGCAATTCGCCTGGATCACGACCTTCTTTGTTGCCGAAAAATATTTTATGGGCACCAAGGTCCTTGTTGTCATGGCGGTGTTTGCCGGATTTCAGGCGCTGTTTCTCGCAGCGGTGGCGTGGGCCAAGCGCACGGGGAAAATGAATCATGAACTTGTCGGCTGCGCGCTGGGGCTCGCCGCGGTCGCGATGTGCTCGGCGTTTTACCTGCTCTCATTCCAAACGATCGCGCAACGGCCGGCGCTGCTGTTCAGCTACGTGTTTGCTGTCGACCTCGGCTTGCTGGTGCTGACACTGATCGAAAGCAGGCTTGTCATTGTTGAAGTGTTGGCCGGCCTGGCGGCATTCATTTTTCTCGGCGCGTGGACAGGAAATTACCTGACGATGGGTCGTCTTTACACTGCGCTGGCATTTTATTTCGTCTTTACGTTGTTTCATGCGGCGGCTCCGCTCGCGTTGCAACGTCTGCGCAGGATCGACATCCCGCGGTGGACCCATGCGTTTCCCGCTCTCGCGCTGCTACTGGTATTGATGCCGATTTTTCAGCTCAGCCAGCTTTCGATTCTTGTTTGGCCGTTCGTGCTGATTGTCGATTTTCTCGCGATCGTTTTGGCTCTAACGGCCGCCACAGTGCTTCCGATTGTTGCCGTGCTCGTGCTCACGTTTGTGGCGATGGGCGCGTGGCTTTGCCGGATTCCGAGCGAACTCACCGGCTTGCCGACAGCCTTGTACCTCCTCGGTGGCTTCGCGATTTTCTTTCTAGTCGCCGCGACCTGGGCCTGCCGTCGATCGATCGCACCTGGCACGGCCAGCCGCACACCAAATCTTTTCGGCAATATCAACGATCCGGCAAATCTTTCCGTTCAAGTTCCCGCGCTCTCGGCGACACTGCCATTTCTGCTGCTCATCATGGTGACGCTACGGTTACCGCTCGCAAACCCGTCGCCGGTATTCGGTCTGGCTTTGGTGTTAGTCATTTTGCTTCTCGGCATGAGCGAGATCTTTTCGCTCGATCTGCTCCCTGTGGTCGCGCTCATCTCGGTACTCGCGCTGGAGCACGCATGGCATTTTGAACATTTCGATCCGACACGTGCCACGCTACCGCTGATTTGGTATCTGGGATTCTATGCGTTGTTCACGGTCGTTCCGTTCATTTTCCACCAGAAGCTCGCCGGAAAAAGCGCGCCGTGGACGACCGCTGCACTCGCAGGTCCGTTACATTTTTACCTGGTGTATCAGCTCATTTGCACCGCGCATCCGAGCGGAGTTCCTGGTTTGGTGCCGGCCGCATTTGCGCTGCCGTCGTTGCTCGGATTATTCGTGCTGCTCAAACGCACACCGCTCGCGAGCCCGGCCCGCAATGCGCAGCTGGCGCTCTTCGGCGGCGCCACACTGTTTTTCATCACGCTGATTTTTCCGATCCAATTCGATCGACAATGGATCACCGTGGGCTGGGCCTTGGAGGGCGCAGCGCTTTGCTGGCTTTTTCGTCGCGTGCCGCACCCGGGACTCCGTCTGGCGGGCGTCGCTTTGCTGGTCGTCGTATTCGTGCGCCTCGCCTTCAATCCAGCCGTGCTCAGTTATCATCCGCGCGCCGCATTCCCGATTTTTAACTGGTATCTTTACACCTACGGCATTGCTACGGTGTGTTTGTTCGCCGCGGCGCGATTGCTGGCACCGCCGCGCAATCGCGTGCTCGGGCACAATGCGTTGCCCTTGCTTTACACGCTCGCCACCGTGCTCGCCTTTCTAATCGTGAACATCGAGATCGCCGATTACTTCAGTACGCCCGGCGCGGCCGCGTTGACGTTTCAATTCGCAGGAAATTTCGCGCGCGACATGAGCTACAGCATCGCGTGGGCATTGTTCGCGTTGCTGCTGCTCATTGTCGGAATCCGAAAACGAACCGCGCCGGCGCGCTACGCCAGTCTGGGATTGCTCGGCATCACTGTCGTGAAACTTTTCTTTCACGATCTTTCCCGGCTTGACCAACTCTATCGCAGTGCCCAGACGTTCTCGATTACCAAGTATCTTACGCTGCTTCTTTCGTGTCATTAGTGTATTTCGTGGGCTAAACAGATGTGACGCTAAGAATTCTGCCCCGGCCTTGGCGGTTGATCGCAATCGGGATCGTATATTTGGTCGCCATGTTTTTCGGTCATTTGCCAGACCATCTGATTCTTTTTCCAACAAGGGCACCGATCGATTCTGGCGGCGCGGTTCGCAAAACGATTCCGTTTCAGAGCGGCGAGTTGGAAGTGTGGACTGCAAAATCGCGACGAGCGCAACAACAGGGCCGCGCAGATATTTTTATTTTGCGTTTTTACGGCAACGCAGATCGCGCTGATCGCTGGGCAGCCGCAGAGGCCGAGATGTGGGGCGATCGTGCGGTTGAAATCTGGGGAATGAACTACCCTGGATTCGGCGGCAGCACGGGACCGGCGCGACTGTCGCGCATTGGACCGGCCGCACTTGCGGCTTTTGATGAACTAAAGCGTCACGCAGCCGATCGGCCAATCGTGCCTTTCGGCGCGAGCATCGGCGCGACTGCTGCCCTTCACGTCGCTGCGCAGCGTCCAATCAGCGGATTGATTTTGCATAATCCTCCGCCGCTGCGTGAAATGATTCTTCGTCAGTTTGGATGGTGGAACCTGTGGCTGTTGGCTGGCCCAGTCGCGTTGCAGATCCCGCGAGACCTCGACAGTATTGAGAATGCCAGAGCGATTCATTCTCGGGCAATTTTTCTGTTGGCTGAACACGATGAAATGGTCGCGCCGCGTTTTCACCGGCTGGTGGTTAACGCGTACGCAGGAGAAAAACGCGTGATTGACCTTCCTGGCGCCTTTCACAACGATCCGATCGAGGGGACCGCTCTCACAGATTTGGATCGCGATCTGGATTGGCTATTGGGGAAAAGGAAGAATTAAGACGCCCAGCGCGTTACGGGAACATCTAGGGTAGCGCACGCGTCTCGCGTGTTGGCGAGCGCGTCCTCGCGATCGCGAACTTTCCCTAAACATCGCCCCGACTGCGCGAGGCGAGCACGGTAAAAAGATTGTTGCGGCGAGACACCGCAACCAACACGCGAGACGCGTGCGCTACCGGATCGGCTGCTTGCTGATCAAGACTCAGTTCGCGCTCGATTTTCTTGTTTGGTCTGCGCTAACCTCGCGCGCCATGCAGAACGCACAAAATCAAATGAGCAGTTTCGAGTTCATTGCGGCTCTGATGTCGATAATCATCGGCCTGGGTGTGACCAACCTGCTCGCCGGTGCGGGCCGCGCGTTTTACAGGCGCAAAGAGAACCCGCTCGATGAGGTGCACATTGTTCTCACCGTCGCGACGTTGCTGCTGCTGGCTCTGCAGTGGTGGGTCACGTTCAAGTGGAACGCCGAGACCCACTGGACTTTCGACAAATTCCTGCTGCTGATTGCCTGGACCATCGCGCTGTATTTGCTAACAGTTTTCCTTTACCCGCCCGACCTGTCGGAAGCGGAAGAACACCAAGGCCGATTCGAACGAAACCGCTCGGGCTATTACTCCATCTTTATCGCCATGTGTTTTCTCGACATCGCGCAAACGGCGCTTCATGGCGAACTTTTTCAGCCAATATGGTACGTGCCATTCGTGGGACAATATGCGCTACTTGCCGCCGCTGGTCTCATTGCCGGCCGACGCGGCTATGATCGCTTCTTCGCGTGGTACCAGCTTGTCACGCTGCTGGTGTGGGCGTTGGTAGTCAGAAGAGTGCTGGTAGGAGATGCGATGACGCCATGACTAAAAGCTTCTTCACCTGCGAGCACTTTGGCCTTGCGTTCAGCTTTTAACCGCTACCCATTCATTACGCGCACGAGAATCAGCGACAGCTTGCACGACGCGCATGTATCGCAGGCCGTCCTCGAAGTTCGGATGGGGAAGCACCCGGCCCTTTGACTTCACAGCCGCTAGAAAATCTTCTTCTACGCGCCATTCACCTTCCAGCTCTGAGGGAATATCGACCTCGTGCAGCGCTCGGTCTCCTACCTTTCCCGCTTGGACAACATCGGAAGCGAAGTCGTACGTGAGCGTCCCGGCGCTGCCGTAAATTTCCAGCCGATCACCCGATGTCATCGTATTGATACCGCTGAACTCGAGGACTCCTTCCGCGCCATTCTCGAAACGACATAGAACTGTCAGCAAGTCCGGAACGATCACATCGTAGGCTTCCCGGATCGGATAAATAATTTTCTCGCGCGCGAAGACGCCGGTGATATCGCCGAGCCAACGCTGCAATACCTCCACGTAAATTCCTAGGGTCAGAATGTTGAGTCCGCTGATCTCAATCTTTTGCCGCCAATGCGCCGGAGCGTTGGGATCCAAATAGTTGCCGGTGAAACTTTGCAGCCGCACATGATGCGGTCGACCAATGTAATTCTCCGCCAGAATCTTCTTCACTATCAAATCCGCCCGCATTCCGAATGGCGGCGGGCAAAGCATGGTCACCAGCTCGGGATAACGCTTTGATGCCGCAAGCATTTCTTCTGCTTCGGCCAAATCCATCGACATGCGCGCCTGACAAAACACATGTTTGCCCGCTTCAAGCGCGGAGATTGTCACTGCCGAATGCATGTAGGGCGGTGTGCCGATCCAGACAATGTCAATGTCCGGCAGCGCCACGAGGTCCGGCCAATTTTTTATCGGCGTCGCTTCCGGCATATTTTCGCTGCAAAATTTCTCGGCGCTTTCGTATGTGGAATTGGAAACCGCTATGATCTCGACATCCGCTTTGGCTGTCAGGGCCGGCAAATGGCGGGTGCGAACGATATTGCCTGCTCCTACAATGCCGATCCGCAGTTTGTGGTTATTTTTGTGCATTGATTCTATGCGATGACGATCTTGGAAACCCGATTGACTTTGTGCGAGCTAATTTTGACCGCGCCAAGCGATGGCGCGTTCAACCAATCACTAAGCGACGCTGGCTTATGCCCTTTGCACTTGCGATCCACTTGACGCGCTGACCTCCGCGCGCCAGTTTACGCGGCCTTGTTGGGCTCATATTATGTCAAGAATTTGCGATATTACAGGATCCAGACCCATGCGCGGCAGCGTCATTCACCGGCGTGGTTTGGCCAAGAAAAAAGGCGGCGTGGGCCGGCACGTGACGAAAATGGTGCCGCGCATTTTCATGCCAAATTTGCGTCGACAGCGGATTTGGGTGCCGGAACTGAAGAAATTCGTACGCGTTCGCGTTACTGCACGCGGTCTCAAGACGATTAATAAACACGGCGCTTACAAGGCGCTTAAAAAAGCCGGAGCCATCTAGGACGGCGACCGCGCTGTAGGGCGTCTCTGTGAGACGCCGGCATCTGACACAGATGCCCTACAAGTTTGATGCTCCATCTAGCGATTAGCGATGCAACTCATTCTTCTCAATCGAAGATTCACCGTGCTGCCGTCACCGGCGCGAGTGTGGATTACGAAGGCAGCCTGACGATCTCGGCCGATTTGGCCGAGCTGGTCGGCCTCGTTCCTTACGAAAAGATTCTCGTTGCAAATTTGAATAACGGCGAGCGATTCGACACCTACGTGATTCACGGGCACGCGCGCCGAGGAATCATCGAACTAAACGGCGCCACCGCGCACCTTGGAAAAATCGGCGATCGCCTTACCATCATGAGCTTCGCTCGGTTTACGGTGGAGGAAGTGGCGCTTCACGCGCCACGCATCGCCGTGTTGAACGAAAAGAACGAAATCGTCCGCTACGAAGGCGACAGAAAACCTGCCCTTAAGGTTCTCGCCAAGTAAGTTTCAGCGGCGCCTGCGCCCAGGGTTGCGCAATAGGCGGGGCGTTTGCGCCGGCCGAAAACGTCGGGGCATGCTCCACAGCTTTTAAGGGTTCCTGCGCACTGGTTTTTGCCCGCGGCAGATCAAGCGAGCCATCGTTGAACTCGATGACGTAACCCTCGTTGATCAGCCATCGCAGGTCGGATGCGAGCGCCAGCCTGCGCGGCTCTGCATGTTCGACCGCGACATCGCCAATCAAGGTTTCCAAAAGTTGTTTGCGATTAGTTCCCGGCGTTGTTGCCAGCGCATTAAGAATCGCATTCACAGACGACGACACGCCCGCCTGTTCATGAACAAAGGCGCGTACCCGGATTGGCGACACAAACAACATGCCGCGGCGATGGCGGAAAATGTGCAGGCCGTTTTCTCGAAACCGGCCGGCTAACTCCTGCATCATGTTTGAAGGCGAGCGAGTTTCCTGAGTCCATGCCTCTTCGATCGCTCTATTCAGTGTCCGATCAGGCAAACGCCGGCTGGACGCGCCTCCGATCGCAACTTCCTCCACCCTGCGGATCAATCCCGGCAAATAATGCGACCGAAAATGCCGTTCCGCTTCCGCTGCAGAAGAGAATGTCAGAGGCGTTTCTTGTCGTAACGTCCGATAAATCGTCACTTTTTGGGCTTCTTCTTTCCAGCGCTCGATCAACGCGGCATCGCTTACGATCTCGATTTGGCGTTGATAATCGGCAAAACTCATCCGGCGGCTGAAGCGTTGCTCGTAAAGACTGCGCAGCTGCGGTTGGTAATTGTGATGGTTAGTTGGGCCAAGCAGCGTTCCACTTAACCGGCATCGCGCCACGTTTGAAAAATTTCCCTTAATCGGATCCGTCTCCACAACCTCGATCTGGTAGAAGTCGCGCTGAGCGAATCGGAATGCGTTTCGTTCGAGGAATTCTCTGTCTACAGACACGCTGCCGTTGTCGCCAAGTCGATAAAGCACCGATTCCTCCTTGGCCGTGAGCCAAACCTCGTACCCCACTGGTTTTTCCAGGAACAAACGCGCCAGCGCAAATAGCGAATATGCAACTGAGCCCGACTTAATCTGCGCGACTACGTTTTCGAATGCAGGTGAGTACGGCAGAAAACGGATGGCGATCCACAGTGGTGTTCGTGTCAGCGCAGGACGCTTATCTGTCCGTGTGCCACCTTCCCCGCGATCGCTTCGTCGGCGCGCCCGGCGGCGTTGCTCGCCAAAGACTTCGGAGTCGCTCCCTGGCGCGCGTTTGTTCGCCTTCGTCCTTGGCCGTTGGACGTCTGCTCGCGATTTATCGAACCTTGAGTGTTTTCTGTCATGCGCGGGCTTGCCGCGATGGTGCCGCGGTGGTTGCTCGCGGTCGTGCTCGCCTTCCGCGTCCGCGTAACGTTTTGCGTCGGCGGGTTCTTTGACCCACGCAGGCAGCAACTTCAGATCGAGTAGATCGACAGTCTCGACTGTAGACGAAGACATCGCTTGCATGTAACTCGGATGCCAATGGAAGCAAATCCTAAGAGGACTGACACGGAGGGCTCCCTGCGGTGCGCAATGTCCTATGGTAAGCCCCAAAAATGATTGACAACCTCTTTAATTCATTTACTTGCCATCCTGTGCCCGGACTGCTTTAAGCTTTTCCACGCGCGACTAACACAACCGAACAAATTTTATGGCGGAAAAATCGATCGAAGAGAAGGTCAAGGACATCATCGTCGAGCAGCTCGGCGTGAACCCGGAGCAGGTCACACCGCAGGCGTCGTTCATTGAGGATTTGGGCGCAGACTCGCTGGATATCGTCGAACTCGTGATGGCCTTTGAAGAAGAATTTGGGGTTGAGGTGCCAGACGAAGACGCGGAGAAACTTCAGACGGTCGGCGATGTCATCAAATACATCGAGGACAAATCCGCGAAACAGTAGTGCGTTCTCGAACGCCTTCGCGGTCGGGGACCTGTTTTTTTTGCATAAATCATAAATCAGGCGTCTAACACAGACGCTTGCACAACGCGCGGGATTCAGCAGCGCATGGCTCAATGGTTGCGAAGCCCTATAACGCGTTCACACTAACGAACGTGGAGATGACGCTTCTGGAGCGGCCGCTGTTTTACATCGGCGGTCACTACGTCACGTTTCTCGGGCTGATTGCCTTCGCCGGTCTTTTCGCGGCGGGCGTTATTATTGCCCGGGTTTTACAGAGCCATTTGGTCCACCGTTTTTTCAGTCGCTTCAAGATCGACACCAACTTCACCGCCATAGTCACGACGATTTTAAGTCTGGCCGCTCTCGTCTTTTTCACGGTCAGCGCCATCAATGCGGCCGGCATTCCCCTGGCTTGGAACGCGCCTCTGCCAGCCATCTCGCTAAGTCTTCTTCAGATTTTTCTTCTCGTCGGCCTCCTGATTGCGGTTTTTTGGATTTCCTCAAGGACAAAACATTTTCTCTTTAATCGGTTTCTAGTTCGCAGCGGACTCGATCGTTCCCTTCAGTACGCAATTGCCCAAATCATCAGCAACATCGTTCTGGTGGTCGGCATTTTCATTGTTCTGGAGAATACCGGTATTCATCTGGCTGCATTGGCGGTTTTTGCTGGCGCCGTTGGCGTAGGCGTCGGATTCGGTCTGCAAAATATCGCCAGCAATTTCATCAGCGGTCTGGTCATTCTGGCGGAGCGACCGATCACGATCGGGGACCGTGTGGAAGTCGCGGGCATCGTCGGCAGGGTGCAGCAAATTCGCGCGCGCAGCACGGTTATTGTGACGAGCGATAACATCGCCATGATCGTGCCGAACTCGAAATTCATCGACTCGCCAGTGACGAACTGGCATTATGGCGATCCGCGCGTGCGGTTTCGTTTGCCCGTAGGCGTGGCTTACGGAAGCGACGTCAACAAAGTGCGTGAGGCGCTCGTGGCCGCGGCGTGCGAACATTCAGCGACGTTGAATGATCCCGAGCCGACGGCGTTTCTCGAGAAATTTGGCGATAGTACCATCGATTTCGAGCTCGTCGCCTGGACCCAGGAGATGAGTTACAAGCCGCGCCGATTCAGAAGTGACCTGAACTACCTGATCTACAAACATCTGACGGCGGCCGGAATCGAGATCCCAAATCCGCAGCGGGATCTTCACTTTCGGGACGCCGTAATCAAAGTGAAAACCGTGGCAGAGCCTGTTGCAGCGGAGCGATCACAGGCTTAGGCGCTCGTCGGCAGTTCTTCATCGAAGCCGCACTGGTTTGTTTTCCCATGCAGCATGCCGATACAATCCGACTCCCTCAGGGCGCATTGAAGGCCGTTACGGGCGCTGAGCTCGAAAATTGCGTGGCGTGGAAACAGGTATTTCAGAACCGGTGCAAGGATCACCGTTACTACGAAATCGTCGAAGAAACGCTGCGGAACGATTTCGAACATTACTATCTGAGGCTCGAGGACTCCTCGGGCAACGTGCACGCCATTCAGCCAGTATTCTTTGTAAGGCAAAATCTTGTCGAAGGTGTCCCAGGCAAGATTCGCTCGGTTGTAGACGCGATTCGCAAAATTTTCCCGCGCTTTTTGACCATGCGTGTTTTGATGGTTGGCTGCGCAGCCGGCACGGGAGACTTGGGCGCGTGCGACCAGAAGGACGACGTATGGGTGGCGAACGCGCTGGAAGGGAGTCTTCGGACGTATGCCAGACAAAAGAAGGCTTCATTGGTGGTTTTGAAGGATTTCCCGGCGAAGTATCGCTCGGCACTCGAAACGTTCGTTTTAAATGGCTATGCCCGGATTCCAAGCATGCCGATGACGCGACTGTCGCTCCGTCATGAGAACTGGGATGAATATTTTCGCACGCTCAGCAAGGCCACCCGGAAAGATTTGCGTCGAAAATTTCGAAAGGCCGATCGCGCGGCGAAAATAGAGATGGAGGTCGTGACCGAGATTGCGCCTTTCATCGACGAGATTTATCCGCTGTATCTCGCCGTCCACGAGCGGTCGCCATTAAAATTTGAAACCCTGACTAAGCAATATTTCAGCGCCATCGCGCAGCGGATGCGGGAACGCGCGCAGTTCTTCATCTGGCGACAAAGCGGCAAAATCGTCGCATTCAGTTTTTGCCTCATCTGTGGCGACGCAATCTATGATGAATGCATCGGGCTCGATTACAGCGTCGCGCTTGATCTGCATCTTTATTTTTACACACTGCGCGACATCATTTCATGGGCGCTGCAACAAGGATTGAAATTTTACTACAGCAATCCGCTAAACTACGAGCCGAAGCTGCATCTGGATTGCGAATTGGTGCCACTCGACCTCT